>Ga0272442_10001427_pt1 | contig 36465 bp, 27 predicted proteins | sample SSMForm2O_FD_200262 | JGI IMG/M metagenome (GOLD analysis project Ga0272442, IMG submission 200262) | Marine sediment archaeal communities from Little Sippewissett salt marsh, Falmouth, MA, United States - SSM-Form-2O | ecosystem: Environmental > Aquatic > Marine > Wetlands > Sediment ... | reverse complement strand
ACGCTCTCAATAATGACTCCGGCTTCCGCTGCACCTGCACCTTCGACCTGTCACCTTCACTGCTGACCGTATCTGGTCGTGCTCAAATTATCTTGTTTTTTGTCGCAGCTCTTTCTGATTAAGCCGCCAACTCCCTACAGAAAAGAGAATTGGACAAGAAGGAGTACTGTCAACTTTGAAAGCACGACCGCCCCAGGAAGGAGGCCGTCATGAAGATACTTCTGATCAACCCGCCGCACACCGCGATCGGCAGCCGGATCCCCCGTGAACATCTCCCCCCGTTGAGTCTGCTGTCGATCGGCGGATCGCTGCTCGATGCCGGGCACGCCGTGGAGCTGCTCGACGCGGATATCGATGACATGCCGCTCCACGACATCGTGCTGGAGGTCGCAGCCTGCGCGCCCGACGCGGTCTTCGTAGGTCATTCCGGTTCCAATTCCGCCCACCCCACCGTTGCCGACCTCACCCGCGCGATCCGCTGCGTCACACCCTCTATCAAGATCGTGTACGGCGGCATCTTCCCCACGTACGCCTGGAAGTCCACACTCGAGCGGATCCGGAAGGGCGGTGCCGTGGCAACCGACCGTGAAGCCATCCGGCTCCTCAGGAAACACGGCATCCTTTCCATGGCAACATACGTTGTCGGCTTCGAGGAGGAGAAGGATATCGACTACCTCCGTAGCTTGCGGCACCTGCTGTCATACGATCCCGACCAGATCCAGCTGCTATACGCCACGCCACACCACTGGACTCCCTACGCCGACGAGGAAGCCGAACGCAGGGTCATACAGCCGGATCTCCGGAAGTGGGACTACAAGCATCAGGTCCTCGCGACACGCCACGTCCCGTCGTGGCGCGTGATGCTCTGGGTGAAGCTCATAGAAGCCGTCATGCAGGGCCGGCCCCGCGCCCTCAGGCGCTACCTGCACCATCGGGACGAATCGATCCTCGACGCCATCCGCTGGTACTACCGGATAGGCCGCAAGGTCTGGCCGTACGAGATATGGCAGTACCTGTTCCACGATCGCCGCATCGCTCACGGTCCCACGCTCGCCGAGTTCCAGGCATCGCCCGCAACGCCGTACAAACCAGACTCTGCCGTTCAGCACCCGCATCCGATCCCCGCCCAGTCCTCAGGCGCCGTCTGCGCCTGGGCACTGCCGGGTTGACTCAACAGGCTGTTCGTTGTGGACGTGGCCGGGCTACTCCTGCTCTACGCCGTCGGGCAGACGTTCGCGAAGAAGATACATGTGATTGATGCGTTCTGCAGGAACAACCTCATCCAGATCGATTCTGCCTGTCGCCTTTACCGTATCGATAACGACGGTCAATTTCCCAAGAGCTTCTCTGATATCACCAACTACGTCTCCCACCCTCGCTGCTTCACCTGTCCGCGCGAACAGGAACCCGGTGGAATGTCAGATGTTGATGCATGGACTCCCTACATCCTCAGGCAGAGCGTCACGAATGCGCGGCCTTGGAAGACCGCGCTACGACAAGATTCACCAATCCGTAGGACGACGTTCCAACGCCGTTCATGCGTTTCATCGCTCAGAACCTGACACCCACTTCGCCGCCCAGGATCGTGGTGAAGTTGTCGTCCTCGCGGACGAGGCCCTCGTCCAGCTCCAAGCCGAGATACATCGCGCCGATGTGGAATCCGAGCCGGAACGCGGGGCCGATGCCCAGGCTGACTCCGAGCCGGGCAATGCTCATCACGTCCACCTGCTCGTGTTCCGTAGTCCCGCCGAGGAGCTCCATGGAGATGTAGGACGGGTTCGCGTCCCCCTCGGCCCAACGGATCGCCGGGCCGCCCATGATGTAGCCGCCCTCGAGATCAACGGAGTCGTCGCTACCCTCGAGCGCCACCTCCATGTCGAGGTAGCCCCCCTCCACGGCGATCCCCGCGTGCGCGTCGGCCGCAACGATGCCCGAACTCAGCTTCAGCGACACCATGACGCCGTTCTCCGCGCCCCCGACCAGGAACGAGGTGCCGGTCTCCAGGTCCCACCAGTAGTCGTAGTCACCGGTGCCAAGCGCCACGCTGCCCAGGTAGCCCACCGTGTAGATCACCAGTGCCGCGACCACGACCACGCCGATGACCACGAACAGGACGACATCCGCGTCGCCCCCGAAATCGCAGTCGAGCAGGTCCAGAGCCAGGTGGCACGCACCTTCATTAAACGCCGGGCTCACCCGGCCGGGCTCATGCCGCACGGGCAGCGGCTGCACCTGCTGGATCACGTTTGTCACAACGTTCGTGACAGTGACGGTGTTGGTCACCGCGTTCGTTGTCGTCACCGTGACAGGCAGGTCGTTCGTCGCAGGCCCCTCGGGAGCCGCCTGGGCCACTCGTATCGGGATACTGACGTATTCCGTTACACGAGACCCGGCGTCCCGGATGCGCTCGAGCTCGTCCATCTCCACCTGGAGAAGACGCGCGTTCGGGAACCGCGCCTTCAACTCGTCAACCGTCATCCCGCCCGAAACGGCCAGCTGTACGTCGGCGGAGTATGACGGAGTCGCGGTGTACACAAAGGAAACGCAGAGCAGCAGTGTCAGGATTCGTAGCTCCATTGACGTGCGCATGTCGCACCTCCCGACGGATGAGCCGGCTCGGAAGCCGGCTCTACCCGGAGTTCACCCCAGCAGCTTCTTCGCGTCGTCGTCGGTTCGCGGCCGCGGTGGTCTATCGTAGTCCGCCTCGATCTCCGCGCCGTCGTTCTCCAGCAGCGAGACGTAGTCGAGAATCACCGTCGACTTCCGGCCCTCCTCGCCGTCACAGGCCAGGTCGGCATTGCCGTTCAGGTGCTGCACAAAGTTCTCGACGAGTCCCCAGTGCGTGGCGGCCGGCGCGCCGAACGACTGCTTTTCCGTCCTGCCTTCCGACTCGATGGACAGTTCGCCGGCTTTCAGATCATCCACGTTGATCCCACCGTTCTCGCAGGTCACGAAAACCGTTTCCGGCGCCCGCTTCTCGCCCCAGCCAATGTTCATGACGCCTACCGGGCCCGCCTTCGTCCGAGCGTAGAGCACGCCGCCCTCGGCCGCATGACTGCCCGGCGGCAGCTCCTCGTTCCTTGATGACACCGCGGCGATATCGCCGCAGAAATAGTGGATGAGATCGAGCCGGTGGCTCAGCGGGAACTCATCGTTGATCCTGATCTCCTTGACCGCGCCATACGTCCCGGCGTCGATCAGCTCCTTAACCTTCATGATAATCGGGTAGCACCGCCTGTAGTAGGCAATCCCGAGCTCCACGCCGGCCTCGTTGCATATGTCGATCATGCGCCGGCACTCGTCCGCGTTCCGCGCCATCGGTTTCTCGCAGAGCACGTGTTTGCCGGCTCCCGCGGCGGCCACCGTCGGCTCGTAGTGCTCCGCCCCCGGCGTGGCCACGTAAATCGCGTCGATCTCCGCGTCGGCCAGCAGCTCGTCGGTGGTGGCGTAGTACTTCGGCACGTTGTGACGCTTCGCGAAGTCCTCGCCCTTTCCCCGGTCCCGCCTGGTCACGGCAATCAGCCTGCTGTTCTCCACACCGTAGAGCGCGGGGCCCGATTTCCGTTCGCAGACGTCCCCGCAGCCGATACTGCCCCAGTTTATTGTCTTCATTTGCAGTCCTCGAGGTTTCAACGCCGGAGCCGGGAGCCGAGCAAACGTTCCGGGAATATGCCCGTTCCGCCTTCTGGAGCTGACGCCCGGAACCCGGCGTAATACGACAAGCCTACAACATCCTGCGCTTGCAGAGAAACACGTTTTTGGGTAATGGAGTGGCGGCATTCCCACAAGGTATCATATGGCGGAAACGAAACATCTCGATGGTATCCGCGTCCTCCTGGTCGAGGACAACAAGGCCTACAGCGACCTGCTATGCGAGTTGCTGGCGCTGGACGGTGGGTGTATCGTTCCCGCCGAGGATGCCGAAACCGCCATCGAGCTCCTCGAGAAGTACCAGTTCGATGCCGTGGTGACCGATATCAAGCTTCCGGGCCTCGACGGAATGGCCCTGCTCAACCATATCCGGGACGACCTCGGTCCCGTGCCCGTCATACTGATCACGGGCTACAGCAGCGTCGACACCGCCGTCAACGCGCTCAAGCTCGGAGCACAGGACTACCTTGTGAAGCCCATCATGGACACCGAGCGCCTTAGCGTGTCCATACGCCGGGCAGTCGATCACTACCGCCTCACCACGGAAAACGTGGAGCTTCAGAAACAGATACGTCAGCGCGAGGAAACATTCCGCAGCCTCTTTAACAACGCCAACGACGGGATACTCCTCGGCCCCATAACGCCGCAGGGCAAGGTTGGACACTTCACCGAGGTGAACGACGTCGTGTGCACCCGGCTCGGCTACACCCGCAATGAGCTCCTGGCGCGCTCGCTCCTGGACATCACCGAGGCGTCGCGGCGCGACGACGTGGCGCAATCCCTACGGAGCCTCCTGAAGCAGGACTACGTGACGTTTGAAACCGTTCATGTCGCCAAGGACGGACAGACGATACCCGTCGAGATAAACGCACACGGCTTCGCTTGGAAGGACGAGCGTGCCATCCTCTCCATAGCCCGCGACATTTCCGCCCGGCGCGACATGGAGAAACGCATCACCGAGGCGAGCGAAGCTGTCCAGCGCAACATCGGACGGGAGGTCCACGACAAGGTCTCGCAGTCCCTCACCTCCATCAAGATGCTTACCTCGATACTCCTCGAGAACAAGAAGCTCGGCAACCGCGAGGAGCGGAAGGACATCACCATGATCCGCGACCTCGCCTCCGAGGTACTGGACTTCACGAAGCACCTGTGCGCCGGCCTCTTTCCCGTCGTGCTGGAAGACATAGGGCTCGATGCCGCGCTCACCCAGCTCGCGGACGACCAGCAGCTCCTGTCCCGCGCTTCCTGCTCGTTCACGACCGACGGCAGGATCGAAGTCGAGGACCAGCTCAAGTCCCTGCACCTCTTCCGGATAGCACAGGAAGCCGTCGCCAACGCCATGAAGCACAGCGGCGCTTCCGAGGTCGCCATCCGCCTGTCACAAGGCAAGGACGGTGGCGGGATGCTCACCGTGGAGGACGACGGTCGTGGACTGCCGGAGAATCTGGAAAACACCGGCGGCATGGGACTCCACATCATGCGCTATCGCGCCGACATCATCGGCGCCAGGCTCCGCATCACCAAGACCAAGGGAAAAGGCTGTCGGGTGGTGTGTGAGTGGGAGTAGTGGGAAGGGCTCAGGGTTCAGAAAGAGATGCTCCGCAGCTTCGCGGAGATTGCGGCGGTCTTCTCGAAGAGGGGCCGGTAGACGTCCGTATAGAGCTCTGAGTAGAAGCCGGCCGTTCGCTTCGTTGGTTTCGTCCGTTCAGTTCCGGCTGCCATCCGCTTCGCCGCCGACCCGAGACTCCTGAAGCAGCCCACGCTCACCCCCGCCAGCATCGCGGCGCCCATCGCGGTTGCCTCGCTCTCGGTGCTCCGTGCCACCGTTCGATTCAGCACGCCGGCGAGGATCCGCATCCACTCGTCGCTTCTCGCGCCACCGCTCCCGACACTGATCCCGCCGCCCCGTTTCACCGGGAGAACGCTGCCCAGCCGATCCACACACCGCCTGGTCTCCATGGCCAGACCTTCGAGGAGCGATCTGTAGAAGTGCACCGGCGTGTGGTGGTCCGACCAGCCCAGGGTCGCGCCGCGCGCGTCGGGCAAGTTCTCCGGGAACCGCACTCCCCACCAGTTCGGCAACGTCACCAATCCTTCGCACCCGGCCGGGATCCCGGCCGCTTCCCTGTCCCAGTCCCCCTCGGTCGCCAGCCCGGGCGCGCCGAATCTCTCGACGAACCAGCGCAGGAGGTAAGTGCCGGATTGCAGCACGCACTCAAGGAGGTAGCCATCCGGCGCGATCAGGGTGCGGAACATCGGATCGATGACGGGCTCCGGCGACGTGAAGCCCAACACGATGCTCGTGCCCAGAGTTAGGCTCAGCCTGTGCGGGCCCGTGACACCCATCCCGAGCGGGAAGACATTGCCGTCGCCGCCCCCCGCCACCACAGGAGTCCCGGCCGCCAGGCCCGTGACCCCGGCCGCGGCGGCGGAAATCCCTCCGACCACCTCGCCGGGCTCGACGAGGTCCGGACACTGTGCCGGCGTCAATTCCGCGAGTGCCAGGTACCTTTCGATCCAGCGCCTCCGTGAGAGACTCACCAGCCCGCAGGTATCCGTCCCGCCGGAACACGTCGCGTACCGGCCTGTCAGCCGGTACGCCAGCTCGCCGCCAACATCGACAAGCCGCGCCGTTCGCTTCAGCGTTGCGGGCTCGTGCTTCTTGAGCCATAGCAGCCGCGCCGCCGCGGACGTAACGTCCAGCGGTTTGCCGGTCTGTCGGTGATACGACGAGCGCCCAACCAGCTTCGCCAGCTCCCTGACCTCCTCGTCCGCCCGGACATCGAGCCAGAGAATGCCCGGCCGCACGAACTCGCCTTTCCCGTCCACCATGGAAAAGGTCTCGCGCTGGTAGGCCACGCCCACGCCGGCGATCCGTTCCGCGTCCAGGCCATCCAGCGCGCCGCGGATCGCCTTCCGGATGCTCGTCCACCACCGGGATGGGTCCTGCTCGGCCCGGCCCGGGCTGGGGCGGTCGACCTTCAAGGGCGAGCTGCCCTTGCCCACGAGCTTCCCGTCCGGCGTCCACACACACGCGGTGGCAGACTGAGTGCTCGCGTCAATTCCCAGTAGATACGGCGGCTTTTTTCCCTGCACTTCCAAATTCCTGCTTTTCTAACGTGTCCTGGACAGGTTATAAAACCTGAACCAACCAAGAAAGGGCCAAAATATGAGAATCATAACCCTGATCACCGCCCTGTGCCTGCTCGTGCCGACGGGCTGCGGCAAGGGCGACAAAAAGAAGAAGGCCGGCGACGGCAAACCCACCGTCAACATCACGGAAGACGGGATTTCGGTGAAGACCAAGGACGGCAGCCTGAATGTAAGCGCCGGCAAGGGCGCGAAGATTCCGCCCAGCTTCCCAAAAGACGTTCTCGTGTACGAGGACGCCACCGTCCTGATGGCCATGGAGGTCCCCAACGGCCACCAGGCTCATCTCAAGACCGAAGACGAACCGGACCAGGTCGCCGAGACATACCTGCAGGCGCTGCTGGCGGAAGGCTGGACCAAGGACAGAAGCTTCGGCACATCCCAGTCAAAGGGCTTCGGCTTCTCAAAGGAGGGCCGCACGCTGACCCTTTCCGTGGCCACAAACGAAGGCGCCACACATATCGCAATAGCCATAATGAAGCTCTCGGAATAGGATACAAGGCGGCCGGCGGCCACAACCAAGGAAGACCGGCCGCCAGTGAAAGTGCCAGGTGAAAGTGAAGGTAAGATACTCTCACGCTCTCAATAATGACTCCGCCTTCCGCTGCACCTGCACTTTCGACCTGCAACTTTCACTGCTGACCGTGTCCGATCATGCCCAAATTATCTTGTTTTTTGTTGCAGGGGCTTGTGATTAAGGCACTAATAAACTGTGACCACGTGAAGAACCGGGGGATTGACATGATGCGCAGACTTGTAACCGTCTTGATGGTGTTGTTCGTGGCCGTGAGCCTGGTTTCCTGTGGGAAACCGAAAGAGGACGAATCCGGGAAGATGACCATCGCGGTTATACCCAAAGGCACGACACACGAGTTCTGGAAATCGATCCATGCCGGTGCTGTCAAGGCCGGAATGGAGCTGAACGTTGATATCCTCTGGAAGGGGCCGCTCAAGGAGGATGACCGCGACGCTCAGATCGAGGTGTTGGAGAACATGATAAGCCGCGGCGTGAAAGGTATCGTCCTGGCGCCCCTCGACGATACGGCGCTTCGCCTCCCGGTGAAGAGCGCCGTCTCCGCGGGTATCCCGGTGGTGATCATCGACTCCGGCCTCAAGAGCGAGGACCACGTCAGCTTCGTGTCTACCGACAACAAAGTCGGTGGCGAGAAAGGCGGCGACCGGCTCGCCGAGCTGCTGGACGGCAAGGGCAAGGTGATCCTGCTCCGCTACCAGGAGGGCTCTGCAAGCACCATGAACCGCGAGGAAGGCTTCCTCGCGGCCATGAAGAAGCATCCGGGCATCGAGGTGGTGAGCGAAAACCAGTATGGCGGCGCGACAACCGAAAGCGCCTACAAGGCAAGCGAGAACCTGCTGGCGCCCTACAAGAAAGACGGCGGGCTGACGATCGACGGTATCTTCTGCCCCAACGAGTCCACCACTTTCGGAATGCTCCGTGCCCTGCAGGACGGCGGCCTGGCCGGCAAGGTGAAGTTCGTGGGTTTCGACAGTTCGGAGAAGCTCGTGGAGGCCCTGGGCAAGAACGAATTACACGGGCTCGTGCTCCAGGACCCCATGAACATGGGTTACCTCGGCGTGAAGACCATGGTTGCCCACCTCAACGGCGAGAAAGTCGACGCCCGGATCGATACCGGCTCGAACGTGGCTACGCCCGAGAACATGAACGACCCGAAGATCCAGGCACTGCTGAAGCCGCCGTTCGAGAAATGGCTGAGATGAGGAAGGTGTCGGGTGTCGGCGCCAGAGGTGGAACGCTCCTTCCTGACCATGCGTGGAGAATGCTCAGACCGCTGCCCGGCTCTTCAGATGCGGGAAGTGCAGAAGCGCTTCGGAGGGACCGTTGCGCTCGACGGCGTGAGCTTCGATGTCCGGGTCGGCGAAATCCACGCACTTGTCGGTGAAAACGGCGCCGGCAAGAGCACGCTCATGAAGGTTCTTTCCGGCGCCGAGCTGCCCGACGCGGGCGAGATGCGCCTTAACGGCGAGCCGTTCCGTCCGGCCAACCCCCTCGGTGCACGGCGGCGCGGTGTGGCCATGATCTACCAGGAGCTCTCCCTCGCCGATCACCTGACCGTGGAAGAGAACATATCGCTCGGCGTCGAGCCCGCCACGTTCGGCTGGGTACGGCGCGGCGTCGCGAGGAACAACGCGCTGCGCGCCCTGAAGCAGCTCGGGCACACCGACATTCGGCCGGACGTCCCGGTCGGCATGCTCTCCGTGGCTGAGCGCCAGATCGTAGAGATTGCGCGGGCACTGGCCACCGGCTGCAGCGTGCTCGTGCTCGACGAACCCACCAGTAGTCTCGCTCGCGAGGATGTCGGCCGCCTCTTCGATCTCGTCCGCCGCCTAAGGGGACAGGGCCGGGCCATAGTCTACATCTCGCACTTCCTGGAGGAAGTGACGGAAATAGCCGACCGTTTCACGGTGCTTCGCGATGGCCGCGTCGCCGGCTCCGGACTCGTCGCCGATGTGTCCATAGACGACATTGTCGGCATGATGATCGGGCGACGCATCGAGCAGCTTTATCCGCACTCGACACGCGAACCAGGGGAAGTGGTGCTCTCGGTCACGGACCTGGCCGGAACGACGAAGCCTGCGTCGGCGGGATTGGAGCTGCGGCGCGGCGAGGTCCTCGGCATAGCCGGACTCGTCGGTGCGGGGCGAACCGAGCTGTTCAGAACGATATTCGGGTTGGACAAGGTCCGCTCCGGCGAAGTGCGGGTCGGCACCCACACCGGCAGGGCAACACCCGCCCGGCGTCTCAGGCAGGGCGTCGGCATGCTGAGCGAAGACCGCAAGGGCGAAGGCCTGGCTACCTCCATGACGGTCGCGGACAACCTCACTCTGTCGAAGCTCCGCGGCATGGGGCCCTTCGGCTTGATCCTGCCCGCGCGTCAGCGCGCCGCGGCCGCCAACTGGATCACGAAGCTGGGCATCCGCTGCCGGTCCCCCGAGCAGCGCACCGACGGTCTTTCCGGCGGCAACCAGCAGAAGGTGGCCATCGCCCGGCTCCTACATCACGATGTGGACGTTCTCCTGCTCGACGAACCAACAAAGGGCGTCGATGTCGCCAGCAAGGCGCAGATATACGGGCTGATCGACGAACTCGCGGCCGGCAATAAGCCTGAAGGCCGGGAACCCAGGGCCGTGCTGATGATCAGCAGCTATCTTCCCGAACTGCTGGGGATCTGTGATCGGGTCGCCGTGATGTCGCGTGGCACGCTCGGCGAGGCCAGGAGGACGGAAGACTGGGACGAGCATCAACTCCTGCTTGAGGCCACGGGGCAACGGAGAGAACCATGACCGAGAGGCCCGGGATACGTCAAACACTGATGAAGTCGATCGTTTCTGCTCTTGGCCCGGTGATCGGACTGATAGCCGTTTATCTCTTCTTCGTCTGGCGCGCCCCGGCCAGTTTCTCTTCCCTCGGTAATCTCCAGACAATCGCCCGTCAATCGACGGTCGTAGGAATCGCCTCACTCGGCATGACACTCGTGATCATCGCCGGGGGAATTGACCTGTCAGTCGGCTCCACCATCGCACTCACGACGGTGATGCTCGCGTGGCTTCTTGATCCGGGCGGCTCCCGCCCCATCGAGGCCGCCATCGGCGGAATCGCCGCCGCGGCGCTGGTCGGCTGGATCATCGGTGCGCTGATAACGAAAATGAGGATGGTCCCATTCATCGTCACGCTCGGCATGATGCTCCTCGTCCGCGGAGTAGCGAAGGGCATCGCCGGAGAACAGAAAATAGACGCACCGATGACGTGGCTCAACCAGCTCCTCGCTGCCGGCCGATCCTGGCACTGGCCACCGGGCGTCTGGCTCATGCTCATCCTGGCACTGGCGGTGGCGGGGATGCTGCGTTACACGGCATTCGGCCGTCACATCTTCGCCGTCGGCTCGAACGAGCAAACGGCACGGCTATGCGGGGTCCAGGTCGGCCAGGTGAAGACCCTGGTCTACACCCTCAGCGGCGCGCTCGCGGGAATCGCGGGCCTGATGCAATTCTCGCGCCTCACCGTCGGTGATCCCACCGTTGCGATAGGCAAGGAGCTCGATGTTATCGCCGCCGTCGTGATAGGCGGCGGCAGCCTGTCCGGCGGTAAGGGCTCCATACTCGGCAGTATAGTCGGCGCCCTCATTATGACAGTGATCCGTAGTGGATGCGCCCAGATGGGCATATCCAACTGGAAGCAAGAGATCATTACCGGCATAATCATCGTCGTCGCGGTGGCGCTGGACCAGCTGCGGCAGAGAAGAACAACGTGACAGTCAGCGCGACGTACGCGGGCAGCGGACGACTGCTCGGCCAGATCTCCACGCTCCAGAAGGGCGACCTCTACATGCCGGGCGCCGCGCTATACGTGGACAAGGCCATCGAGAAGGGACTTGCGGATGCCGACACGCGCAGGGACGTCGCGTATTTCGTACCGGTGATCATGGTGCAGGAGAACAACCCGCACGCCATCGCTTCTCTCAGGGACCTCACGGCGAGCGACGTGCGCATCGGGATCGGCGACGAGCGCGCCTGTGCGGTGGGCAGGAATACGCTCAAGATACTCGAGAAGAACAAAATCGCCTACGCCGACCTCGAGAAGAACATCGTCTACAAGAGCGGCACCGTCAACGAGCTCGGCCTGGCCATCGAGCTCGAGAACGTTGACGCGGTTATCCTCTGGGACGCCAACGCCAGGCAGTTCGCTGATCACGGAACCATCGTACCCATTCCCGCTGAAAAGAACATTCCGTCGGCGATCTCGATAGTGCGGCTCAAGTCATCGAAGCTTGCAGAACAGGCACTGGCTTTCATAAAATTCGCGATTTCGGACCAGGGACGGAAGATCCTGGAGAGCAAGTCATACACAACCAAGCCGCCGGAATAGCCCGGAAGTAGCGCGGTGCTCCTGCGCCGCGCATCTGCGTGATGAAAGGGATGAACGATGCAGGAGCGTCGTTTTGCAAGTAAAGAGGACCAGGAAGTCGTATGAAACGTGTAATCCTGATGCTTGTCGCACTTGTACTCGTAATCGGGATCATCGTCTCGCTCCAGATGCAGTCCCGCAGATTGAACGACAACACTGTAATCGTTTTGTCCGGCGGGTCGATGAGAGCGGTAATGACCGAGATAATCGAACGGTACAAGAGCGTCTCCGACGACGTGATCAAAGCCAGCTACGGCGGATCCGGCGTATTGTGCGCACAGATCCAGAATACCGGCAAGGGCGACATCTACGTGTGTCACGACCCGTTCATGCCGTGGGCCGAGAAGCAGGGGCTGATCTCCGAATGGGACGCGGTGGGCATGCTGGATGTGGTCATCATCACGGCCAAGGGCAACCCCAGGAATATCCAGAAGATCGAGGACTTCGCCATGCCGGATCTCCGCCTGGGCCTGGGTAACCGGCAGTATTCCTCCTCCGGCGTCATCGCCTACCACATGCTCGAGAAGCTCGAGAATTTCGAAGAGATTCAGAAGAACGTCCGCATGGAGACCAAGGGACACCAGCAGCGTTGCACCGACGTCGTCATGGGCGCTCTCGATGCCAGCCTCGTGTGGCAGGCAGTGGCGCACCTGTTCAGAGACAAGCTCGAGATCATACCGGTACCCAAGGATCACATAGACGCCATCACGACCGCGACCTACGGCGAGAGCGATCTGAAGAACGTCAAGGTTACCGTCGGCATAATCGCAGGCGCAAGGGACAAGGAAGCCACGCGCAAGTTCTACGAGTTCGTCACGAAGGAATGCAGGGACATCTTCCCCAAGTTCGGATTCAGGGCCGTGCCCGATGACCTGGAAGGCACGAGTAGTGGCGATCAGTGAGCAGTAAGCAGCCAGGCTACAGTCACACGGCTTTCGATGCCCTCCTCGCCCTGCCGCTGGCCGTCTACCTGTTGATAATCGCCGCTCTCATCGTCGGCGTCTTCATCACCATCACACCCGATGCGATCCGCCAGGCCTTCGCGGATCCCGCGCTGCTGCACGCCATCAAGCTTTCCCTGGTGACATCGCTCGCAAGCACCGCGCTGGCCGTAATCGTAGCGATACGCTCTGTGGAATTCTCCGCAAGGTTCAGCGCGAAACGGGAGTCACCACTCTCCACGTCGCGCACAGCCGTTCCGAGATGGACCTGGTCGCCGACCGCGTCGGAGTTCTCGACGGCGGCAAGTTGAACAAGTTGAAAAATGCGAACTGAGTCGCTCGCAACGCGTCAACGCGGCGAGGGGCGGCGATACTGAAAGCGCGATCGGCGATTTGTCCATTCCAATCCACGGTGACTGTTCATTGGTGCCCATATATGGGTGCTTTTGGTGTTATCAAGGGCTTCCATCGGCGTAATTTCTAGTGCACACTCGAGAGCAAACTCCGGGAAGGTACGACGGAGAAACCAAGGAGGGGATGCGATGACGAAGATGGGATTCGGATTGTTGGTGGCGATACTCGTGGTGCTTGCGGTCTTCGGTCAAACAGGAACAACTGTCTGCTACGCCCAGGGAGCTTCTCTCGATGCGGGAGGGGAACCCTTCTCCATACAGGCGGTCATGGACGACATGCAGCGCAAGTTCAGGGCCGGCGGCCTGACCATGTGGTTCCTTCTGTTTCTTTCGATCCTGGGTCTCGCGTTCGTCCTGGAACGTGTGTTTCGTCTGCGGAGGGGTGTGATCGTACCCGCCGGACTCGCAGAGGAAGCCGACAAGCTCTGGAAGGAGGGCAAGTACGACGAGATCCCCAAGCTGTGCGAAGGAAACGAGAAGGCGACACTCTCCAAGATCATAACTTTCGCCGCGAAGCATCCCAAGACGGCGATGGTCAACGTCAGCGATGTGGCCGGCGATATCGCTTCCCGTGACATCGGGCACCACCAGATGCTCACCTACCCGCTCGCGGCCATCGGGGCTCTCGCCCCGCTGCTCGGGCTGTTCGGCACCGTGCTCGGAATGATCGAATCGTTTGAGACGGTCGCCATCGCCGGCTCGATGGGCGATCCCTCGCTCCTGGCGACCGGCATATCGAAAGCGCTGGTCACCACCGCGTTCGGTCTGTTCGTAGCCATCCCGAACCTGTTCTTCTACAATGTCTTCAGGTTCCGCACGAACTACCTGTCCAATCTCCTCGAGGAGGAGACCAGCACTCTGATCAACGAATGGTTCATGAACCAGGAGGCCTAATCCATGAGAGTCAAGTCAGCCGATCAGGAAGAGGGCGCCGAAGTCCAGATGGCGCCTCTTATCGACTGTGTGTTTCTGCTGCTCATCTTCTTCCTCGTGGCGGCCACGCTCAAAAAGGCGCACAAGGAGCTCGAGCTCGAGCTCCCGCATTCGGCCGCGGCCATCAAGACGAAGTCCGAGGCAGACACGCTGATCATCGAGATCACGAAGGACGGCCAGGCGTACATGGATGCCGAGCCAATGAGCAAGCGCCTGCTGCACAAGAGAATCCGCGAAGCCGCCGCCGAAGCTCCGAACAGGCGCGTGCGGATCGACGCGGATCGCGCAACGGCGTTCCAGTACATAGTCAATATGCTGGATTTACTGCAATTCGAGGGACTGAACAACGTCGGCGTAAGGACGCGTGACTGATTCCGCCGCCGGCGCGAAGGGGGCGAAAATGCCTGAGCCCGAGGAAACGCCACAGTTCCGCGAGCACGACGATCCGTTCATGGGCTACTCGCCGCCGGACCCGGATGCGTTCGCCCACGACTGGGGCGAGGGCGTGGGGCCAATCGTCCACATGAACGAGCTCTTCCCGCAAAAGACCGGCGCCGACCTCGGGAGGAAAAAGCCCGCCCCCGGCAACAAGCTCATGGGACCCGAAGATGCCTCCATGCAGGCGGAGTGGATGTACATAGACGCCTGGACGGTGACCCGGTCTACGGCAGCGGCAAAACGCCGCACCCGTGGATTCCGGATCGCGCCTACAAGAAGGTGAAGTTCAAGAGAGGCTTCAATGGCGTACTCTTCAAGGTCGAAAACGCCTGGGGCCGTACCGGGTTCTCCATGTGTGTCTACATGGGCGAAATGTAGCCTGACCTCCCCCGGCCGGGGTGCAGCCCGGCCCTCCAGCGCTGCACACATGGAGGGACGGCTTCCACGCCGTCCGCTCCGTTTCGCCATCCTGTTCTGCCTGGCACTGTTGTTCTCGGGCTGTGGCCGCGGACCCGCGATATCCGGCGATGAAGCCGCGCTGATCAACACCCTCCGCGAAGGAAATCCGGGGGCCCGCCTCGCCGCGGCGCAGCAGCTCGGCAAGACGGGGCCCCCAGCCGCCGTACCGGGTCTCGCACGGTCTCTTTACGATCTGCGAAGCGACGTTCGCATGGCCGCCGCCACGGCACTGGCGTCCGTGAGTGACGCGCGCGGAAACAACGTGCTGCTCGATGCCCTGCGCAAGGCCATACCCGGTTTGTGGAAGTTGCGGGACCGCGCGCAGACCAGCCCCGATGTCCATCGTGCCGTGACGGCGATCCACGGCCTGGCGAACACGCGGGACAAGCGTGCCGTTGAAGCACTGCTCCCGCTGGTCAGGCACGAGAACCGCAGGATTTCGTGCCCCGCAATCGAGGCGCTGGGCCGCATCGGCGACCCTCGACCCTCGAACCCTGACCCTCTGCCCTCTACCAGCCTGATCCATCTAGCGCCACTTGTTGCGGGCGGGGGGAAGATCGAGGTTCACCTTGTAGCCCTCCAACAGGGTCTTCGCCTTCTCCTGCAGCTTGCGTATCTCCTCATTCTCGGAGAACCGCAGCTCGAGCTTCGGCGGCTTCGACCTGAGGTCCTGGCCAAGCCAGCCGCGCAGCGTGCGTTCCGCGTTCTGCTTGGCTCGCTCGTTGCCGGTCTTGAGCACGTACCTGTAACCCTCGTACATCGCGATAGCACGCAACACCGGGTCGCGCGGCTGCTGGCGACGCTCACAGTTGGCCGCCCAGAGAGCCCCCGCCTTGTCCTCCTCCCACTGGCGCCGATGGCAGTCGGCCAGCTTGTGGCGCCAGGCCGGCCGTTCGTGTCCGAACAGGCGCCCCTCTTTCGCCTGCAGCTCCAGCGCAAGCTGTAGCTGCGACACTGTCTCCCTGTAATTCTTCGAATCGTAGTACCGGAGTCCGAGCCATCGGGATGCGATGAGTCTCCTTTTCAGGGTCTCCTTCTCATCGGCAGAAACGGCGACGTAGCGCGGCTCCGCTTCGTCGTCCTGCCAGCCCGTGTAGACCTCGGCGTAGTGCCAGTCCCTCGCCATGCCGCAACTCTTCAGAACCTTCAGGGCGCTATCGCGCTCCTTGAAGGACCGGACAACGGTGGCGGAATAGAGATCAACGACCTGCTTCTCGTCCGGGTGCGCCTCCATGTAGTCGAGGAACACCTTGTTGTAAGCCTGGACATCGGGCGGGTGCTCCTTGTCCACGAAGCCGTCGAACGTGAACAGCGCGATCTTGTCGTTCGGCCGGCTCTTCATCCAGGCCATGATGCCCGCGCAGGCTTCCCGCGGCATCAGGCACTTCGCCTGGGTCTTCACTATCCCGAGGAACAGCGTCCTCTTCGCGTCCTCGTCCAACCCTTCCATGCTCATGAGCTTCTTCTTCTGGGCCGCCACGGTTTGCGATACCCCCTCGCGCGCCTTCTTCTTCGCAGCCTCGTCCGACGCCGCCTCGTAGACCGCCACCGCCTTGCCGAGAACGTCCTCGAAAACCTTGGCAGCGGCTTCCGTCGGACTCATCCGGTAACCCGCAACCTTCATGCACTGGTCCAGCTCGTCCCTCTTCAGATGGTACTGGTAGAGCTCGAACCATTCCGGCCCTTTCGGCCTGGCCATTGCCATGTAGTGCAGGAAATCGTGGTAGCGCTTCGTCCACTCTTCGCTGGTGCCTTTCTGGGCAACGTACTGGCGATACAGCCAATCGAGCGCCTTGTTGTAGTACTTCATGCACTTCTTACGTTCCATGTTCGCAACAAACTTGTCGTAGTGCGCGATCGCCTCTGCTGTATTGCCCGCGAACTTGAGGGAAGTGCCGATGTAGTAGTCGGCCAACGCCGCGTCCAAGGGGTGCTTCGCGATGCCCAGCGCCCGCTGGAATTCCTTCCGCGCCTCCTCGAGTCGTTTCTCGCGCAGGTGGCATACACCGACCATCCACACCACGTGCGGCTTCGCCGCCTTGGCCGCACCGGCTTTCGTTGTGTCGATCGCCTTCTCGAACGCCTGGTACGCCTTCAGGGCGCCACCGTAGTCCTTGGCCTTGTACAGTTTCTGCCCGGTTGCCAACTGCTCGGTGCTCATCACCTGCACCAGCGCCTCGAAGCGCGCCTTGTCCAGGTCCCCCAGCCCCGGCTCAATCGGCGTCCTGCGCCGCCCGGCCAGCACATCGCCCGTTACACAAGCGATGAAAACAAGAACAAGCGGTATTCTGATTCGATTCATCGCGACCCTCCATCATTCTCGCATCAAAGCACCACCCTCAGCGTCAGTATCTCGTACGGCCTACCCGTGAATACGACAGAGTTCCCCCTGGTTCTTAGCTTCTTCTCCGGTTTCTCCGTCAGATCGCACGACCACGCCGCCTTGACGGGGCGGTCGAATATCAGCTTCGCCTTCGTCGAGGCGTTATGCCTGTCAACCAGCCTGACGACCAGTGCCTTCCCGTCCTCGCTACGCTTCACCGCCTCGAGACGCAGGTTGCCCGCCGTGCAGCCGAGCAACGAGCTGCCGGATACCTTGGCCGCCGATCTTGCGCTGCGCGGCAGCACCAGCATCGGGCTGTTGAACGCCATGGCCTCCGCCACCGTCCCCCCGGCGCACCAGTCGCCCGCGTGCGGATACAGCGCGTAGGCGAAGAGGTGATTCTCCATGTCCGCCTTCGGGTCGGGACTTATGGAGCCCTTCAACAGGGTAAGCCGCATCACCTTGCCGTGGACGTCGCAGCCGTACTTGCAATCGTTCAGCAGGCTAACCCCGTAGTCGTGCTGCGAGAGGTCCATCCACTGGTGCGCCGGCACTTCGAACCGCGCGCGGTCGTGCGACGTGTTCGTATGGTTCGCCCGCGGCATGTTCCCGTAGGCAATGTCATACGTTGCGTAGCTCGCGTTGATCTCGACCGGGAACGCCACTTTCAACAGGCGCTGCCTCTCCACCCAGTCTATCGAAGTCTCGAACACCAGCGCCCGCGCACCGGCACAGAGCGAGATGCGCTGGACCAACCTGGAGCCGCCGAACTTCTTCTCGAGCCGCAGTGACGCGCGCAGCGGGCCGCGTTCGTCCACGCCGATCCGCGCGCCGCCCGAGATGTCGATCGGGTGGTCCATGTACGTTTCTACAATATCCCACGCGTCGTACTTGCCCGGCGTATCCTCGAACAGCTGGAAGCTGTTCCCCTTCCCGCCACGCACCAGTACCTCGCGCCTGTTGTCCTTATCCCAGAGCGATGTCAGCTCGCCGTCGGCGTTGAACTTCGCGCGCAGGTGCTCGTTCTCGAGTTTCGACTTTGTTACCGAAAGCGACGAGTCGCCGCGCTTCGGTTTCCGTTCGCGCTTGAGTGTCAGCCCGGCGAACCCGACGGAAGGTACGTCGCTCACCTTGAACAGGCGTTCTCTCGTGCCGTCGATGGTCTCAACCGATTGCTGCGGCAGCGCGATGCCGTCGTAGTCCGTGATCGTGCTGCCCTTCACTGTCGTCTCCGGCGCCGACGCGATACCACTCCGTGTCCGCAACATCGAGTTGAATACGACCAGCGAATCCGGCGTGTCCGTCGCGGAACCCGCGAGCGCGGCCGCGGCTTTGGACCTGACTGTCTCGCCGACGGCGAAAATCCGTTCGTAATCCGCGAGCAGGTCCAGGTACACCGGCGGCACATGCGTACCCGGCAGCGAATCGTGGAACTGGCAGTTCAGGAGGTCAATCCAACCGTCATCGAGCTGTTTCCGCGGGTACCTCCCTGTCTGCGTCCACACCAGCGCGGACATCATTTCGGCTTCACGGTACAGCAGCTCGGCCCTGCGGTTCAGCTTTTTCAGCCGCCCCTTGTGCGTGTAGGTGCCCCTGTGCGCCTCGAGGTATATCTCATCCCTGAGCACGTCTATCCGGGCATCGGCCGCCCTGGCCGCGATCCTGTCGAACGCTTCCTCCGCACCGGTGAATTCCATGTTCACGAGACCCGGCATGTCCCTGTAGCGCAGACCCGACTCGATCATCTCCGGGTCCACGCCGCCGCCGCCGTCACCCCAGCCGTAAACGTGCAGCGTCGCACCCACCTCGCTCTTGTCCCGGAATGCCTTCCATTGCTTGTCTATCACGTCGGCATCAGCGGTGCCCATGAAATGACCGGGCGGAACGATTCCGAGCACACGCGAACCGTCGAGGCCCTCCCACCAGAACGTGTGCCTGTTCCACGGGTTCGTGTCGTTCCAGGGAACCATCTTGTTCGTTACAAAGTATTCTATGCCGCTACGCGCGAGGATCTGCGGCAGGCCCCAGCTCACGCCGAAAACGTCCGGCTGCCAGCAAGTGCGGCTCGTTATGCCGAAGTTCTCCTTGAAGAACTTCTGGCCGTACATGATCTGGCGCACGAACGATTCACCCGAGATAAGATGGCAGTCAGGCTCCACCCAGAACGCACCCACCGCGTCCCACCGGCCCTCGGCGATGCGCTTCCTGACCTGCTTGAAGATGTCCGGGTAGTACTTCTTCATATCCGCGTAGATCTTCGCCTGGCTCTGGCAGAAACGGAACTCCGGGTATTCCTCCATCAGTCGCAGCATGGTGGCGTGCGTCCTGCCGACTTTCCGTATGAACTCCTTGTAGGGCCACATGTAGACAACATCCAGGTGCGAGTGCCCGACCAGGTACATCACCCCTTCCGCCTTGAAGCGGTCGCTGTCGTAGATCGTTTTGCGCACCATCTTCCTCGCCTTCAGCACAGCCTTCCTGAACGCGGCGGGATCGTCCTCCCGCAGCGGGATCACCTTCATCGCCTCCCACAGGTTCGTCTCGATGAAGTCGCGCAGCTTCACGTCGATGTTCTCGATGTTCAGAAGCTTAGCGGCACACCACAGGTCCCAGTAGGCGTCGCGCACCTCCTTGTCGATGGACACCAGATCGGACGCCACGATGTCGTTCTTGTTCGGCTTGATGCCCTGGTAGTTGATGTAGGACTCGATCTCGACGTCGAAAACCTCGCCCGCCTTCGCCTTCTCCGTCAGCGGCAGTTCGTTCCGGAATATGTCCAGCCCGTGGTAGGGTTTGCCGTTGACAGTTACCAGCGAATCGCCGCCCAGGAATATCTGGAGCGCGACCTTGTCGCCCTGCATCGCCTTCGGGATCCTGATCCTCTGCTTGAAGAACGCGGTGACGTCGTCGCCGCCCCAGTACTGCCCGACCTTGATCGGGCGCCACTTCTTGTCCAGGTACTTGTAGTCGCCCCAGCCCCTGTAGCGGGCCTGCCGGATCTTCCAGTTGTCCACGCTCACGCGCTTCTCGTAGATATGCTTCTTTATGTCGTCGAACCGCAGCCCGGCCCGTTCCTCGAAAGACGCAATGCCTCTGAACTTACCCTTTACGTTCTTGCGCCACCGGTTCACGACGGCGTACATGTCCGCTTCCGTAGTCATCTATCCGTTCCCCCTGTTGTTCGTTTCCAAGTCCGCCAACCTTATGCAAAAACCAGATCCCTTTCAAGCACCACGCCACGGCGGGAGCCATCCTGCCCGTAGAACGGTGCTCCGCGCAGCTCCGTAGGCGGCCGCAGATGCGCGGCGCAGAGCGCTGCGGCGCTGCGGGTCGTTTCCTCTTGAGCATTCGGGGCGGGGTTTGTAGTGTAGCCGCATGCAACGTATTTTGGAAACCGGGTGCCTGGTTGTTGCGGTTCTCTGCCTGACCCTCGTCGTCGCGTGCGAGGACGAACCGACCACCGACGAAGCCGGCGGTACCGGCGGCGCTGGCGCGTCACGGCAAGCGAGCATCAGCCAGTCGCAGTGACCTCACGGACCGGCCGTCCTCACGGCTCACACTCGCGACTTATCTCAGTTTATGTCCCGTAGCCTGCGGTAGTAGTCGTCCACGATACGCCGCTCGGCGGGGGTCAGGCTCTCGGCTATGTCCCTATGCTTGAGGATGAGCTTTTCCATCTCCGACGGCGACAGGTTCCGGGGCCGGACCCATTGCCCGCGTGCGCCGGGAAGCGGTGCGCCGGCGCCGGGTGCCGGCCCTGTCGCACGGCGGGTCCCGGGTTCCTTCTCCATGTCGCGGTTCTCGGGCATCACGAGCCGGTCGCGGAGCACGTATCGCTCCCTGTCTTCGGCCCCTTTCCTCGCGGTCACGCGCCTGTCCTTGCTGCCCCTGCTAAGGTTCACGGCCACCGCCGGGGGCGGATCGCCCTCGTCCTTGTGCGGCTCTGCGCCGCTGCCGCCGCCACGGGGGTCGCCCGGCTTCACGCCGTCGAGCCCGGCCGCGTCCTTCACGGTGCCGCGGCCTCGGCCCGACCCGCCGCCCGGCGCCGTGCCGCTCCCGGTACCCGACCCGCGCTTCATCTCGGCCACGAGCATGCCCGCGCGTGCCGCTGTCCCGCACTTCCCGCATCGTCCGCCGGGCCGACCGCACGTACAGGAGCCGCACTTGTTCGAGCAGGTCGAGCACCTGTTCGTGCAGAAAGCCATCCGGTTTGTGACCCACATTACGTCGCCCAAGTCACCGATCTCGCCCATCTCGCCCGCCATCGGCATGCCCTCGGGCATGGGCCCCATCCGGCCCGGCCGCATCCCCGCCATCTTGCCGGCCATCCGGGCGAGAGCTTCTCTCATGGCCTGCTCCCACTTCGCCCGCTCGCCCGGCTTCCAGTCCGATTCCGGTTCCCCCGCGCGGGACGCGTCCACCATCTCGTCGCGCAGCGTATCCATCTCCGTCAGGAACGCCTCCATGTCCTCGATCATCCCGGATTCGTCCCAGGTGCCCCGCCGCTCGGCGCCGTCCTGCCGGCCCTCGCCCTCCGGCCGCCGGTCGGCCACCCGGTCACCGTCACGCGTCTTCGCGCCTTCCCGTTCGGGCGCCGGTGGAACAGAAACATCCGTGACCGGGGAGAACGAGGCCTCGCGCGCCTCGGATTCATCCACCATCTCCATGCAGAACCCCAGCTTGTCTCCCTGCCGCGTTGCCAGGAACCCTGAGGGCAGCTTGACTGTCGCCACCGTCCGCCCCTCCTCGTCCCGTTCGAGCTTCATCTCGATCCGCACGTCCATCCCGTGGTAGTCCGTGCAGTGCAGGAAAGCCTTCGCGATGCCGTCACTGTCCGTGCCGACCCCGACGATCTCCCACTCCTTCGGAACCTTCGTAACCACCATTCCGTTGGTGGGATTCAGCAGCCGCGCCTCGGGCCTGTCGTTCTCGATGCACCGCACCGCGTAGGGCCGTGAAGTCTCGACCGCGTATTCGGGATACTGCCAGTAGAGCCGAAACCGGTCGTCCCGGTCCACCTTCGCCCTGCCGTATGACCTTAGCGCCACCTTGCCCTTCTTCAAAACGACATCGCCGTGGATATCGCTCCCCAGTCCGAAGACCGAAATGGGACACCGCGCGCGCAGAACGGAGAACACCAGTCTCGTATCGCTGGACACGGTGAGCGGGAACTCGGCGGGCGATGCGACGCGCATCAGGCGGCCCGACTGATCTTGTATTCCGACAAGCTCCAGCCCCACTCCCTCGTAGGGATACACGCGAAACGTCCGGGATCTGAACTTCTGCCCGTTGCCGCGGACCTGGAGCGCGAAGTCCATCGCCTGGCCGGGCACCGTCACAGTGAAGAGGCGCGGCGACGCCGCGGTCATATCGAGTTCCTCGGTGTCGCTGCCGGCCGTCACCCCCAGTCGCACTTCCCCCTTCGGCGGCCGGTCGAACAGGATCTCCACGTCGAACGGCCGGCCGCGACCGACCCAATTGCCGGCCGGCGAGAAACGCGCGATTGCCACCTTCAGCGGTCTCATCCAGCACGCAACCCTCCCCAGGTATCTCCCGTACTGCGCCATGAACGAGCCTTCCTGGAAACACAGCGCCACCGCCAGCACACCCATGGCCGCGGCCATTACGACACACGTTCTTTTCGGCTTCTCGGTAAGCCGTGTTCGCCAGGGGTGCGGCAGGGCCTCGTTCAGCCGCTCCTCCGTCACGACGCGCGCGGCATCCGAGTACGACCCGGACAGGCCGGTCGAAAGCCATACCTCCAGGTCCTTCCGCTGCGCCGGGAACAGCAGGTGCATGTTCCGGGCCGTCAGCCGGTCCAGCCTCTCGCGACGGACGAAACGGACGAGCACGGCTACGCTCACGGCAACCACGACAACGAACGAACCCGCCGCAAACACGGAAAGCGTCGCGGACGAACGGCCGCCGGAATACATCCGGCCGTAGACAAGCACGGCCAGGCTCAGGCCGAGCAGGAACGCCGCCGGCGCCAATGCTCCCCACCACGCCAGCAGGCGCATCCTGATGCGGCCGCGATAGACGGCGGCAACAGCCTCTTTCTTTTCCTCCTGCATCTAGATCAACCTGCGCTCAACGTACCACTCCGCGCCCAGGAGCCCCAACAGGAAAAAGGCCAGCATAAGCTCCCTGGGCAGGTTCCGTCTCGTATCCCTTGTCCTCAAAGGCTCCCGCGGCTGCAGACGGTCCAGCATCGCCTCGAGCGTTTCCTCGTGGTGGCCGTGCTTCGCCTCCCGCCCGGCGATGCGGCCCGCAAGACTCGATATTACCTCGGGGTGCAGCATCGTGTCGTCGAACTCATGGGGATACGGGGCCGGCTCCAGCGGCTTCCTGAAAGACGACGTTGCCTTCCCCGCTAGCGATGCGACCGCCTCCACCCACACCACGCTATCTTCCCTCTCGAGATGGTGAAACCAGCCGTCCGTTCCTTTCAGCGGCTCCACCTCCTCCTGCTTGTCGCCGCGCGTTATCCTGAGCCTCACCTTCCGCAGGTCCGGCGTCCGCGACGGATCGGACGGGTGGACCCTCACCATCGTCGAACCGCGTTCCGGCATATCCTGGAATTCCAGGTGCAGCGCGCGCGTGTCCAGCCTCGCGTCAGCCACTCCCCTGAGAAACGATGCAAATACCCTGTCACACTCGCGCCGTGCCGACACGTCCGAACTCAGGGCCCATTTCCACGTCGTATCGGTCAGCAACACGACGGACAGGGGCGCTTTCGATGGACTGGCCACGAGCAACGGGTATGATTCTCCGCCGGCGTGCAGCCTGAGAAGCGTACGGCAGTTATTGCGGCAGGTTGCGCGATGGAACAGGTTCACGCGCAGGGTGCCCTTCAGCTCCTCCGGCAGGCGCATCAAGTCGCACGAGGGCCAGGCGTCCCTGACCTGCCCCACCATGCCGTGCCTTGCCAGCATGTCCGTGGCCTTGCCTGCCAATTTGACGGGGAACCCGGGCATATTCCGGCCGCACCACGCACCGAGATGCCTTCCGCCGATGATCAACGGCGCCGCGTCCCCGGCCGCGAACGCGCGGATCCAACGCCCGGGCATCTTGCCGGGAGGCACGTCTCCGATCACCGTCAGCAGGTAGGCCCCCGGTGACACGCTCGGCGTCCGGGAAGCCGCGACGCTTACCACATCCACCCGGCCGAGGCAGAGGCGCTTCAGCTGTCGCACCAGGTGGGTGCTTTCGCGGCTCGGCCGCTCGGTCACCACGAGAAAGCCGCGCGGCGCCGCGTTCTGGAAGACACCGTACCGAACGTTGTTCACATGCGTTGCCTCGCCCTTTGTCTCCCTTGTCCTCACCGCGAACGCGTGCCAGCCCTTTGGCAGCTCCGGCACGTCGAACCTGATGTCGTGCGACCCCGCCGGCGTGAGCGTCTTCTCGGCCACCGTCTTCCCGTTGACCTCGAACGTCACGGCCATAAGCCCCGGACTCTCACCCTCGCACGCGACGTGCGCGCGCACCTGGTCCGGGTAGGCCGTCTCGCACGTGACCGACTTGACGGCGAAATCGAACACTCCGAACTCCGGGTCGCCTGCGAGAATGCCGCAGGCATTCACGTTGCGGTTCGACATTACGTTGAGCAGGTATGGCGGGACCGCGCCGTCTTCCGAAGCTCCGTCCGACGCCACCACCACGGCATCCGCCGCGGCCCCGGACAGCGCGGCGGAGAGCGCGCCGTTCAGACGGGTGGCGTCGGCCGCCAGATCGTCGAGCCCGTCCTCCTCCACCACGTTGTCGGCGAAGTAGAGTCGACGGCAGCGCACGTGGCTGTACCTCGCCTTGCGTATCAGCCGCCGGAGGTCGCTCCACACCTCGTCCGCGAGCTGCCCCCGCGCCTGGTCCGCCGTTCCCGGGAATTCCATGCTGCTCGACCTGTCCTGCAAGAAGATCACGCACGACTTGCTGTCGTCGGAATCCCTGGGCAGGCGGGTGGTCCTTGGCTCGCCCCAGAACATCCCCCACAGGAGAACCGCCCCGACCCCAAGCGCCGACGCCCTGAAGCCGTACATGAACAGCCCCGCCCGTGGCCGGCCGCTTCCCCTGCCGAGACGCCGGACCGCGGCCGCGAAAATGACCGCGGCAAGGACAAACGCCGCCGCATACAGGAACCGCCAAAACAAACCATCCACCCCGTATCCTCCTCATTCGCGGAAGAGAAGCACACCCTCCGTCAACAGGAAGAGAACCAGGAGCGCCGCTATCAGCGGACTCAGGTCATACCTGGTCAACGCCTTCTTTCGCGCGCTCCCGGCTACTGTTTCACCCAGCACACCGAAATTGTCCTTCGACAAGAGGTCACCACTACCGAGCCACCTGGTCCGGCTCCGCGGGTAACGCTTTTCCCAGTTCGCGCGGCCGAGCGCCTCGTCATTGAGTTCCCGCGGAAAATTGGCTGCCCGTACCTCCCGGATCCCACCGTTCGACAGCCGGTACGGGCCCGGCCGCGAAACGTGCAGCCATACCGGCTTGTCTCCCGAGCCGCTGACCGGCCGGATCTTCCCGTCCGGCAGCGCCAGCGCACCGTCCAGCGTATCCTGGCCGAACCATTCCAACACCCGGACCGTCCGGCCCACGTCGAGATTGTCTCCCAGTTCCTTTCGTTCCGGCATCGCCAGCATCCTGTCCAGCAGGAGCGGAAGCACGGGATTGAACACCGGGCTGTTGTCGTAGAGCTCGAGCGGGAAACTGAGCGCCCAGACCCGGCTGCGCCCGGACAGCGGCCTGACCGCAATCAGGGTCTTCCTCTCCCCCGTCACCACAACGGGCCGTCCGGGTCCGGGAAGCTCCGGCTCCATCAGGCACCTGAACGCGACGCCGCCCAGGCCGTCAACAAGGATACCGGGCAGCTCGCCCACAGACTCGTGCCGCAGGAACGCGACGGCGTCCTCCTCGGAGGACGCTCCCACCGGCGCCCAGTCGGCCAGCACCTTGCCGGGCCGTCCCGCGGGCCCGCTTCCGTCGTGTACCGGGATGCATACTATCCTCGTGCCCCTCGCAACCTGCCGCTCCAGCCATGCGTGGGCAGTGCCGCGCAGGGCCGGCCGACCGATGACAACGATCCGGTCGGCATCCGGCAGCACGGCAGCGCGGCCCGCGACGACCTTTACGTTCTTCACATCGAGTGCGGGCGATGTCGACGTCAGCATGGCATGTACCACCTGCGCCGCCACGCCCGCTGCAGGGGTGTTTTCGCGCACGACCACGGCCGTACGGGCGGGATCCCCACCCACGCGCGCCACGAAATGGTAGTGCAACCAAGGGTGATCCTCCCTCGTTCTCATGGACAGTGAGAAGCACCTGTCCTCGCCGGACGGGTCCACGGCCAGAACAAGCTTCCGCTGCAGCGCATGGAACTTGGACACCCTTTCCACGCGCGGGGGCACGCCGGGAGCGGACAACCCGATCTTCGTACCGGCCAGGCTTTCCGCGTCGCCGACGAGCCGACAGACCCATTCGCCCGGTGCCGAACCGGGCTTTACCGAGCGGACGAAGCACGGTGTCCTGTGGTCGGTCGTATCAAAGAAATGAACGGGCATGGCAAGATCTCCCTTCGTCGTCATGCCTCCCCACAACGCCGCCGAGCGCGGGGCCATAACGACCAGCAACGCGTTCTTGCCCGCCAGCTGCTCGGCCAACCTCCTCAGCCCCCCGTGGGCGTCACCGGCAACCGGCACCACCTTCATCCGTTCGAGAAGCGCCAGTGCGTCTTCTTTCACCAGGAACGGACTCACGCCCGGGTAGCTCGTGGTCGCGACACTCACGCGGACGTTCCCGGGCAGCGCCGCCAGCTGCTCCGCCAGCCATTCACGGCACACGTCAAGGCGCGTCCGGCCGTCCCGCGCATGCATCGCGCCGAGGCTATCCTCGATCAGCACCCCCAGGAACAGGCATTTGTGCGTTGCCTCGCCGACCCGGGGGAACGGGAGGTCCCGGGTCGTTTCGACGTATGGCTCCGAAACGAGCAGCAGCAACAGCAACACCGTCGCCGCCCGCGCGAGGAGCAGCAACACGCTGTCCAGCCGGATCCTTCGCCTCTGCGACGCCGAGGCGAAGACACGCAGCGACGGGACCACCTGTGCTCTTTTCGGCTTCTTCCTCAAATGGAGGTAGATAGGCCACCCGATCAACAGGGCTCCGCCGAGAACACCGCCTGTCACCACGCCCATCATCTCCGCAGCTCCCGTTCGGCAAGAAACGAATGGATCACGTCAACGTAGCTCATCCGGGTGTGGACCTCCACGTACTGGATCCCGCACTCGTCGCATCTGGTCCGCCAGTAGTCCCGGAACCCGTCAACGTCGTCCGCGTGCTTCCGCATCATCTCCCGGTAGCTGATCGGCACGGTCTCCCCGGTTTCGCTGTCAACGAGGTGCGACGCCCGTGTGAACGGCGGCGATATCTCCGCGTGGTCGAGGATGTGGAACAGCACCAGTTCGTCTTCCCTGCCCGATAATTCGCGCAGCGCGCGCTCCGCGTCGGCCAGGTCCTCTTCCAGGTCGGAGCAGATGATGATCATGCCGCGGTGCCGCTTCATGGCCGCCAGCTCCCGGACAAGCGACAAGAACAGGTCGCCGGAACCCGGCTCCACTTCCGACAGCAGCGCGCATATCTCCTCCAACTGTCTCCTGCGGGCGTTGGGCCTGAGCACGTGCAGGTTGTTCGCGTCGTGGACCAGCAGCCCGATGGGGTCCTGGTGCTCGATGTGAACACACGCCAGCGCCGCCAGCAGGTTGCTCCCGTACTCCAGTTTCGATACTTCGTCCTCCCATCGCCACGCCATCGACCGGCTCGCATCCAGCAGGAGGTGCGATTCCAGGTTCGTCTCCGCCTCGTAGCACTTGACGAACAGCTTGTCCGTCCGCGCGTAGAGCCGCCAGTCGAGGAACCTGAGATCGTCGTTCGACGTGAACGGCCGGAAGTCGCTGAACTCCGTGCTAAAGCCACGCCTGCGGCTTCGATGGAAGCCCTGGTAGACCCCCTGCGCAACGACCTTGGCTACAAGGTCAATCCGTCCCAGCTCGCGAACGACGTCGGGATTGTAGTTTGAGCTGTCGAATCTCATCACTATTGACCAAACGCGTACCGGATCATATTCGCGGCCAGCGGGAAGGCCGACTCCTTCCTGTAACCAACCGTGCCTTCCTCCAGGTCCCCGTCGAGCGCGCAGCAGTAGTCGGTGGGGCTGTAGACCACGATCCAGCGTCCCTCCCGCCGGATGCCGAAGAGCGGCGCCCACCCGTTCCCATGCTCGCGCTGGTATGCCTTCGTCCCCACAGCCGCCTTGTTGGCACACTCGAATGCGCCCCGCCAGAGCGTGTCCTTCGCGGGAATGCGAACGAGCTTGTCGTTCGGCAGCACCTGGCGCATGAGTAGCCTGAAGCCCGCGTCGAAATCCGGGCTGCTGCAACAGGCGCTCGCCATCAAGAACCCGCCGTTCTGGAGGTACTTCTTGAGGTTGACCCGCTCGTCGTCCTTCAGGTTCGGCGCTTCGTGGCCGGTGATGAACAGGACCGCGGCATGGAATATGTCCTCGCTCAACGGATGCACGTGAATCTCGGCGTCGAATACCGGCAGGTTCTCGTGCCCGGCCATCATGCCCTGCAAGGTCGGAAAAAACCCGGGATCACAGGACCAGTCGCCACGGTGCTTCAAACGGCCGAACGGCTGCCTGTACTTCTCGCCTGCGATCACCTTCCTAACGTCCATGCCCTCCTCCACGGCCAGCGGGTCCATCTGGCTCAGCGTGGGCGTGTCGAGCTTCCGCGTCGCATCGCGTACACCCAGTGTCCACGCCAGGATATTGACCGCCACCTTCCTGGCGCGGGGCAGATCATGCTTCGCTCTTTCCTCCCCGTTGAGCGCGCACGAAATGTCGCGCGACAGGAACAGTACTCTGCCCCGCCGACAGGTCCGGCCCTTGAGCTCGAGCGCCGCAATGGTGCGCGGGTCGAGCGGGAACACCGAGTGAGTTACCGGGTGACTTTTCCGGATCTTCTGAAAACGGACACCTCGCTCCGGGAACAGCTTGCCTTCGATCTCCGCCATGAACGAGGTGGCGAACTTCGCGCTGTTACAGCACGCTTCCCCGACCAGCGTTCCGCCGCTGTCGAGATACTTACGCAGGAAGACAATCTCCTTCGCGTTCAGCGAGAAAGTCCCGTGGCCGTTTACGAATATCATGCTGGCTTTCGCTGCAGGACTTTCCGGCTCGTCGAGTCTCGCCGGCATCCAGTCGAGCTTCCGTTCAAGCTCCTTACCGGTATATTGCACCCAGCGCTTGACGTCATCATGGTCGTTGTTCCAGTCGCCGTTCCACTGCCACTTCGCGATCGCGATCGGCGCGAAGCCCTTCGCCAGGAACAACAGTTCGAAACACTTGTCCGACAGCCAGCCCGGCATTTCGTCGCCGAGCATCGTCTCCGCGCCGTAGCGGTACCAGTCGATGCCGCCGATCGTCTTCAGGTCCAGGAACATGCCGACCCGTTCCAGGGCGTAGAGATCGTAGTGGTCGGTCAGGCCGCCCCCCTTGAGATGGCCGGATACCGCACGTAGCCCCCGGGTCAGGGTCCTGTTCACCTTGTACTTCCCGCATTCCCTGTCCGGCGCTTCAAGCTGCCATCCCATGAGAGCCAGGCTCGCGACACCCGCGCATGTCATCGCAGACATGCTGAACTGGTTGCCCCCGTAGCTCCAGCCACCGCTGCTCCGGAGCTGGGTTCGGTAGAAGTGCTGTGCCACTGCGTTCCTCGTGGCTTCCGGCACCCTGAGGCCGCAACGTCGCGCCGCCGCCAGGCCGAGAACGGCGAACTGCGTGTTCGAGTTGTCGCCCGTTGTTCTCTGCCGGTTGAGTTCGTAGGACCACATGCCGTTCCTGAGCTGGGACGCAATCAGGAACCGCAGCGCACGCTCCATGCGCTTCCTGTAGGACACCGGATCCACGCGTTCCAGCGCGCACAGGACGAGGGCCTCGCTATACACCTTCTCGTCGGTGTTGGCATTGACGTATCGCGCGCCGCGCCGGATCGCCTTGTGGTTCCGCGGGATGTCTGCGTGCGTCAGCGCAAGGAGCGACAGAGCCGTCTGGCCAACCGGGTAGCCGGAGCGATCCCACGAGCCGTCCGCGTTCTGCTCACCGAGGATGGCGGCGGAAAGCTCCGAGATCCGCTTCTTGACGTCACTGTCCGAGACAGCCGCCGACACTCCGCGCGCCGCCGCGGCGAGCGCGCACAGCGTGAGCAGAAGCCGTCCCGCGAATGTGCGGAGCGTGGCCATCTGCGACTAGATCCACCTGGCCTTCTCGGCCAGGACCTCTATCAACCGGTCTTTTGTCATCTCTCCCGTACGGGCCCGAAAATTGAATCCTATCCGGTGCTTCACCGCCGACACCGCCACGTCGAGGACGTCCTCCTGGGATATCCCGGGCCGGCCGTCCATCGCCGCCAGCGCCTTGGCCGCCCGTATGATCGCCTGGCCGGCCCTCGGGCCGGCGCCCCAGTCGACCACGTCCCCCACTTCCTCGTGCGGATTCTCCTCCCCGGGCCTGGTGCTGCGCACCAGGTCCGCCACCATGTAGCCAAGCTCCTCGCCGACGGCAATGCCGTCCACGATATTCTGGAAGCGCAGGATCTTCTCGTAGCTCAGGACCGCGTCCACTTTCGGAATCCGGCCCCTGGTGGTTTCCAGGAGGATGCCCACCTCGTTGTCGCGTTCCGGGTAATCCATGTCCAGGCTCAACAGGAAACGGTCGAGCTGCGCCTCCGGCAGGGGATAGGTGCCCTCCTGTTCGATCGGGTTCTGCGAAGCGATCACGCAAAACGGCGCCGGCAGGTTATACGTCTTGTTCGCGACCGTGACCTGCCGCTCCTGCATGGCCTCGAGCAGAGCCGACTGCGTCTTCGGCGGAGTACGGTTGATTTCATCAGCCAGCAGCAGTTGCGTGAAGACGGGGCCCTGCACGAACTTGAAGACGCGCTTGCCGTCCTCCGTCTCTTCCATCACGTGACTACCGATGATGTCCATCGGCATGAGATCGGGCGTGAACTGGATCCTGTTGCTGGTGACGCCGAGCACCTCCGAGAACGTCGTGACCATGTATGTCTTCGCCAATCCCGGAACGCCTATGAGCAGGCAATGCCCCCTCGCCAGGATCGTGGCCCACACAAGCCGCACCACCCGCTCCTGTCCCACTATTCTCTTCGCCATTTCGGACAGCACCGCCTCGGTGCCTGTACGCACCTCCTCGAGATCTGCCTTGAGCTCCTCCGCGGTTGCGGCGTCTTCGGGCGCGCTTTCCGGCACCCTCGTCTGCCTGCCTGTTGTCCGCTCGCGCTTCGGCAACGACACCTGTATGTTCCAGCTGCCGACCCGAATCACGTCGCCCTGCTCCAACTCGGCGGAATGGCCAATGCGCCCGTTTACCATCACGCCGGACGAGGAGTCCAGATCCTCGATGACTGTGCTCTCATCCGTCACGGTGAGCCGCGCGTGGTGGCGCGAGATATCCGTGTTCTCGGCCGAGAACATGATCTCGCAATCGCTGCTCCGCCCCAGCAGGTGCGTGCCGCGGCCGATTGTCTCGGTGATTGTGTTTCCGTGCTCGTCGGTGAACAACAGCTCGATCTCGTAGTCGTCCGGCATTATTAGCCCCCTCGCTCTGTATGAGATCCCCGCACGTACCGGGACAGCGTGATGTTTGGTCCCGCTCTCACGTTATAGCCCATCCACCCGCTGTTCGCAAGCACTTGACAGCGTGAAGAGTTTTCACGGACAATACACCCAGGTCACATTTCCACGGGAGACGGAGGGATCATATGGGTGAATTGTTCGGGACTGACGGAATCAGGGGCGAGGTAGGGGTCTACCCCATCACATCGGAAGTCGCCGTGGGCGTCGGGCGCGCGCTCGCGGTGGCGCTGCAACACCAGGGACAATCAGCACCCCAGGTGGTTATCGGCAGGGACACCCGCGAGTCGGGCGAAATGCTTGAGTCGGGCCTGACCGAAGGCCTCACCGAGGTCGGCGCGGACGTTCTGCTGGCAGGGGTGGTGCCCACTCCCGCCGTCGCGTTCCTCACCAAGGCCATGACCGCAGACGCCGGCGTGGTGCTCACCGCATCCCACAACCCCTATACCGACAACGGCATCAAGATATTTGACCAGGACGGCCTGAAGCTTTCGGACGACCTCGAGGACCACATCGAACAGCTCGTGATGGATCCCCCCACCGAGATCGCCGACGCACGGGCGCGACACGGCAGCATCCGCGACGTGGGCAATGGCGAAGCGCAGTATGTGGACTTCGTCACGAAGACCCTGGCCGGCCGAAAGATCAACGGTCTCCACATCGTGCTCGACTGTGCGAACGGCGCGACCCACCGCATCGCACCCATCATCTTTGGCGAGCTCGGCGCCGAAGTCACCACCCTTTGCAACAGGCCGGACGGCCGCAACATAAACAGGGACTGCGGCGCGCTGCATCCGGAAGCGGCCGCCAAGGTCGTTATCGAGAACGGCGCCGACGCGGGCATTTCGTTCGACGGTGACGGTGACCGGGTCATCTTCTCCGACGCGAAGGGCAACGTGGTCGACGGCGACCGCATCCTCCTGATGTGTGCCCTGGACATGTGCGAACGGGGCATCCTGAAAGACAATACCCTCGTCGTGACGACCATGAGCAACCTGGGCCTGCACAGCGCGGCGGAGGAGAAGGACATAAGCGTTGAGGTAACGGACGTAGGCGACCGACACGTCAGTGAGAGGATGCGCGAGAACGGCTACAACCTGGGCGGAGAGAAGTCCGGCCATATTATCTTCCTGGACCACGCCTCCACGGGCGACGGCATCGTCACGGCGCTCCAGGTCCTCGGGCTCATGAAACAGTCCCGGAAGAAGCTGCGAACCCTCGCCGCCTGCATGGAGGAATACCCTCAGAAGCTGGTCGGCATACCGGTTCATGACAAGCCGCCGCTCGAAGAGTTGCCCGAGTTCAGCAAGGTCCTGAGGAAATGCGAGAAGAAACTCGGGGCCGATGGGCGCGTTATCGCGCGCTACTCGGGCACGGAAGAGAAGCTCCGGATACTTGTGGAGTCCAAGGACCCGGATGCCGTGGAATACTGGGTAGACAAGCTGTCCGAGGCTGCACGGAAGGAGATCGGACAATGAAATGCGTATTGCTCGATGCCGGATCCCCCTCGGAGATGCACCCGCTGACCTGCACACGTCCCCTTGCCGAATGCGCGGTGGCCAACATCACGTTCCGGGCAGCCCAGCTCGAGCGTCTTCGGGACACCGGTCTCGACGTTGACGCGGCGCCCGGCGCCGGCGAGACCTGTCTCTACGTCACGGGCAGCGCCTGGCTGCCGGCCGCATCGATCACGGCCGCGGTGGGGGCCGGCGCCGACCTTGCGCTGCGCGACCCGAACGGCAACCTGCTGGCATGGATCGGCAGCGATTCGTCCGGCCCCGCGGAAGGAGTCGAGGATCGAACCGACAATGACGCTCTCGCGGTCAGGCACCCGTGGGACCTGCTCGCGGTGAACGAACGGCTGGTGGGCGCCCTGGCGGAGGACGGCATAGACGGCGAAGTGAGCGCGGGCGTGAACGTGGACGGTCACATCCGCATGGGCGCAGGTGCCCGCCTCCTGCCCGGCGTCTACATTGAGGGCAACGTGCTGATCGGTCGTAACTGCAAGATCGGGCCGAACTGCTACATCCGCGGAAACACCAGCATTGGCGACAACTGCCACGTGGGCAACGCCGTCGAGATCAAGAACTCCATCCTGATGACGGGCGCGAGCATCGGGCACCTGAGCTACTGCGGTGATTCCGTTATCGGTGAACGCGTCAACTTCGGCGCAGGCACGATCACCGCAAACCTGCGCCACGACGGCAGGGACATGCGGTCGCTCGTCGACGGGAAACCGGTCCGGACAGGGCGGCGCAAGTTCGGAACGATCGTCGGCGACGACGCGCACCTCGGCATACACACCAGCATCTACCCCGGCCGCAAGATCTGGCCCGGCTGTACCACCCTCCCCGGCCAGGCGGTAAGCATGGACATCACAGAATAGCCTTCCCTCCTGCACCGTTCTGTGCGACACTATCAGGCGTCCGGATTGTCCCAAGGAGAGAAGCATCCCATGTGCGGAATAGTCGGTTACGTAGGCAAAAGCAGTGTCACTGACATCCTGATGAACGGGCTTCGCCGCCTTGAGTACCGCGGCTATGACTCCGCCGGCGCGGCGATAGTCCATAACGGCGACTTGTCGCTCCTGAAGAACAGCGGCAAGGTAAAAGAGCTCGCCGCGAACATCGGCGAGAACTGGGCGCCCGAGATACAGTTAGCGGCCCACACAGGCATAGCCCACACGCGCTGGGCAACGCACGGGCCGCCGACGAAGGAGAACGCCCATCCCCACCTGGACGAGTCCGGCCGTCTCGCGATGGTGCACAACGGCATCATCGAGAACTACATGGCCATACGCAAGCAGCTCGAGGCCAAGAACCATCACTTCAAGTCCGAGACCGACAGCGAGGTCCTCGCCCATCTCATCGGCGAATACTACCAGGGCAACCTGATGCAGGCCGTCTGCGCCGCCCTGAAGCACATCGAAGGCGCCTTCGGCATAGCCGTTGTTTCGGCCGATGAGCCGAGCACCATCGTAGCCGCCCGGCGCGGCAGCCCGATTGTCATCGGCCTGGGCAACGACGAGACGATAGTCGCCAGCGACGCGTCCGCCATCGTGTCGCGCACCCGGCAGGTTATCTACCTCGACGATGATGATGTCGCGGAGATAACGACATCCGGCGCGGACGTTCGGAACATCGACAACGTCCCGGTGTCACGCGAAATCGCATCGCTCGACTGGGACCCCGGTGCGGCCGAGAAAGGCGGACATGAGCATTTCATGCTCAAGGAGATCCTGGAACAACCAATGGCGCTGCAGAACGCCATGCGCGGACGGCTGGACCGCAAGCTCGGCACCGCGGTTCTCTCCGGCCTCACGATGGACTCGCGCGAGATCTCGAACGTCGGCCGGCTCATAATGCTCGCATGCGGCACCTCGATGCATGCGGGAATGGTCGGCAAGTATTACTTCGAGGATATCGCGGATCTGCACGCCGACACCGAACAGGCGGCCGAGTTCCGCTACCGCAACCCGATCATCACGCCCCAGGACATGGTAATAGCCATCAGCCAGTCCGGCGAGACCGCCGACACTCTTGCGGCCGTGCGCGAAGCCAAGCAGAAGGGCGCCCTGGTCGCGGGTCTCTGCAACGTCGTCGGGTCCACCATCGCCCGGGAAACGGGCCGCGGTGTCTACCTGCACGCCGGTCCCGAGATCGGGGTGGCGTCGACAAAAGCCTTTACAACGCAAGTACTTGTGCTGCTTATGATGGCCCTCAAGTTTGGCCGCTGCCGCCGGCTGTCCCTGCACAGGGGACAGGAGATATGCAAGGAGATCGACAAGGTCCCGGACCTCGCAGCGCAGACGCTGGAAGAGAGCGACAGCATCGCGAAGATCGCCGCGAAGTACGCCGAAGCCGAAGACTACTTTTTCATCGGCCGGGACTACATGTACCCCGTGGCGCTCGAAGGCGCGCTCAAGCTCAAGGAGATAAGCTACAGTCACGCCGAGGGCTACCACGCCGCGGAGCTCAAACACGGCCCCATCGCGCTGCTCGAGGAGAAAGTCCCGGTGGTCGCCATGGCAAACGATCTGCCTGGCCAGGAGAAGATCCTCGCGAACATACAGGAGTGCAAGGCACGCCACTCGCCGGTCATAGCCGTGGTGAACGAAGGGGACGAGGAGGCGAACTCGCTGGCCGATGACGCTATCATCGTTCCGAAGACCTCGCCGCTCATCGCACCCATCCCGGCCGCGATCGTTCTCCAGCTCCTGGCATACCACGTGGCAAGGGAGCGCGGGTGCGACATAGACCAGCCCCGCAACCTCGCCAAGAGCGTGACGGTGGAATAGGAGCGGGATACTGATCAGCAACCAGTGATCAGTCGTGGGACATTGGGGATTGGGCTTCGTCGGCAACTGAACCAACTTCGTCTGCGACGGCGACAGGAAATAGATAAAGAAGCTATTGCCGCAAAATCCGGTTGGATTTGCGGTCATGCTGCCGCATTTTCGACGGTGTTGACAAGTTTTTCCGGGAAATCGGGTGTGGCGATGAGCGG
>Ga0272442_10001426_pt1 | contig 36477 bp, 25 predicted proteins | sample SSMForm2O_FD_200262 | JGI IMG/M metagenome (GOLD analysis project Ga0272442, IMG submission 200262) | Marine sediment archaeal communities from Little Sippewissett salt marsh, Falmouth, MA, United States - SSM-Form-2O | ecosystem: Environmental > Aquatic > Marine > Wetlands > Sediment ... | reverse complement strand
GCCGGTTCTTGTCGAGCAGTCTGCGGAGTCGCCGGCGCACGACCACAGTCAGGACCTCCGAGCTGCCGTCCGGCAGCAGCTCTCTGAGACGAGCCCTGTTCCCACCGCCACCGCCGCGGCCCGGCTCCAGATAATCGGCGAGGATCAGGTACTCGCCCAGGGCGTCCAGGTCCGGATGCCCCACGGGGTGATATCGGATCGCCTCGAGCAGAGAGCGATCCTCCACACCGTCGGCCGCCAATCGGTCGGCGCAGGCCGGCGCGTGTACCACCGGGTCCGGCCAGCCGTCTCCGGCGATGTCCTGTAGATCGGCGAGCGGGGCGTCCTTCAGAGCGTCGTGCAGCACGCCGGCTGCGCGCCAGCGAATTCGTTCGCGCTCCGGTAGATCCAGGTCGGCAGCCCATGTGGAAAGCAGGTCGCCGACTCGAACCCCGTGCTCGCGGCGCCTCGATGTGCACTGGGCCCAGGCCGGCAACTCGGCTGCCACACCTGCTCGTTCGATGACCGCGTGCATTCCCGATGGACTCCAAGCTGACAAAGGTCGACTCTGACGCCGGGGGTGTGCCCGACGGGCTACAGATAGATATTCACTCCGGCCGACCTCAACAACGGGGCCGGCCGAAAGTGGCGGCGCCACCGCCGTCGAACGATGGACTGCGAAAGGACCGTGCGGTTGGCTGTCCGGTACGATCCAGCTCTCATCGCCGGAATCGCTCGAGAGATCCGGGGCCGGTGCATCGGTCGCCGGGTGGAGGGACTCCGCCTGAATCGCGAGCGGCGTGAGGCGTGGCTGCTCCTGGCGGAAGATCAGGGTGCGGCAGCGGCCATCGGCCTGCTGCTGCATCCGACCGGCGGCTTCATCGTAGAGGGTGGCGGCCTCCCGGCCGGGCCCGAGGCGACTGACCGCCGAATCGACTTTCGCCGGCTGTTTCTCATCGGCGTACATGCCCCGGCCGACGAACGGCTGCTCGTATTCGACCTGGCTGGTGGTCTGCGGGACGCGCGGCCGGATCTCCCTCCCGTGTTCCGGCTGTTCGTGGAACTGCACACCAACCAGTGGAACGCCGTACTCGCTCGCGGAGCGGACCATCGGATCGAGGCCGTGCTGTGGCCACGTGCCGCGGGTGGCCGTTCGCTCCACGCAGGTGCTGCGTACGTGAGGCCGGAAGGAGCCCGCACGTGGGCCGAAGCGCCGCCAGATAGTGCCGAATGGGCGGGTGCCCTCGAGCCCATCCCGCCGCAGGAGCGGCGAGACTTCTTGCTCAGGTCGATCTCGTGGACCAGTTCGCTGAACGTCGACTGGATCCTGGCCGACGCGGCCACGGACCCGGGTTCCCATGCCATCACCGGCGCTTACGATCGCTACATGGCGATCAGGACCGGCACCGGGGAAGCCTGGCTGCTTCCCCGGGTTGGGGGGAGTCAGCCGTACCCCGTCCCGTTGATAGCCGACGCCCGGCGCTTCGACAGCCTCCTGGAGGCGATGCGAACCGTCGCCACCGAGAGCACGGCGTGGCCCCCGTCGGGTGGACAGGGAGCGGCCGAGCCGGTTCGATCTGACGCCACGCCCGATTCGGAGCGACTGGAACGCCTGCTACGACGGAGGATCGGAGAGCTCAAGAAGAGGCGGGCCGCCCTCCAGCGGCAGCTCGAGGGCGAGTCGGCGGACCACCTGCGCGAACTCGGTAACCTTCTGCTTGCCCGGAAGGCGGACGTTCCGAGAGGTGCGGCGAGCGCGTCGTTGAAGGGCTTCGACGGAGAGGTTGTCGAGGTATCGCTCGACCCGAGGCTCGATGCCATCCGGAACGCGGATCGCCTGTACGATCGAGCCCGCCGCAGAGAGCGCGCGGCGCGCGCGATTCCCGATCGTGTGAAGCGTACTGACGACCGAATCGCCCGCCTCGAAACCGGCCTGGAAACGCTGCACTCGGGGGGTGAGACCGACGAGGTGTGGGAGCTGGTCGGTGGGCGAAGGGAGGAGGCCGGTTCGTCCCGCCGCACCGGAGGCCCGGTGGCCGACGAGACCCTGCCTTACCGGCGCTACCGGTCCTCGGGAGGTCTCGAGATCCGGGTCGGCCGGTCCTCGCGCACCAACGATGCCCTCACCTTCCGCCACTCCGCACCCGATGATATCTGGTTGCACGCCAGCCAGGCGGCGGGTGCGCACGTGATCCTCCGGTGGCAGAGGCGTGACCAGAATCCGCCGCTGGCCGACCTGACGGAGGCCGCCGTACTGGCGGCGCTTCACAGTGAAGCTCGCCACAGCGGTATGGTGGCCGTGGACTGGACCCGGCGGAAGTACGTGCGCAAGCCTCGCAAGGCTGCCGCTGGTGCGGTCGTGCCCGAACGGGTGTCGACATTGTTCGTCGAGCCGGACGCGGAGGCCGCTGCACGGCTGTCCATGGACGACTAGCAGGAAAGAGCCCGCCATCCAGTCGGATGACGGGCTCTTCTTTCGACTTCACCGACCGGGGCCGCGCGGGCCCATCGGTTCAGTCCGTGGTCGGCGCCTCCACCGGCTTGCGCGGCATCATCTCATCGCGCATGGCGAGATGATACGCGGTAGCCGCCACCACGACCGCCGCCTGCTTCAGGTCGTCGATCATGAGGCGCTCAAACGTGTCCGCGGCCGTGTGGTGGGTATGGGTCCCGTAGTCGATGGGATCCTGGATGAAGTTGAAACCGGGGATCCCCTCGGCGTCGAACGCCAGGTGATCCGTGCCGCCGGTGTTGCCGTGCTTGACCGCCACGACACCCAGGTCGCGGAACGGCCACAGGATCTGCTCGAAGACGGGGATCGCCGCCTCGTTGCTCTGGTCCCAGATCCCGCGGATCCGGCCGGTACCGTTATCCACGTTGAGGTAGGCCGAGATATTCGGGTGCAGATCCGGGTGCTTCGCCACCCAGCCCCTCGATCCCAGAAGACCCTGCTCCTCGCCGGCCCACAGCGCGATGCGGATCGTCCGGCGGGGCTGCAGGTCGAGCGCCTTCAGGATCCGCATGGCCTCCATCATCACCACCGTGCCCGAACCGTCGTCGGTCGCGCCGGTACCGTAGTGCCAGGAGTCGAGGTGGGCGCCGATCATCACGTACTCGTCCGCCAGGTCCGACCCGGGGATGTCGCCCAGCGTGTTGTAGGACTGCAGGTCGTCCGAGTAGAACTGGTTCTGCACGTCGATCTCCAGTTCGACCGGGATTCCCCTCTTCACGTTCCGGTAGATCTGGTTGTACTGCTCGCCGGAGACATTCAACTCGGGGGGAGGCTCCGGGTTCGCCGGATCGCGTCCCGCACCACTCCCGCCCCCACGCACCAGCGTGTATTCCCGGGACGACGGCACCAGCATGCCGGCGATCCCTTCGCCGTTCAGGAACTCGCTCATGGCCTGCCGCACTTCCCTCATTCGCCTCCACTCGGCGATCCGGCGGGCCCTCTCTTCATCATCCATCTGGGGCCGGCCTTCGCGCGCCTCCACCGGCTCGAGAAGATCCTCGAGCGGAGTCCGGAGGGGACTCGGGTCCCAATCCGGGCTCATCGAGACCTCGGGGCGGGCGAGAATCCAGGCGCCGGCGAGTGTCCCCCGGTATGCCTCCAGATCCTCAACCGATTCAGCCTCGATGATGACGGCCGGACCCGTGACCATGCCCGGGGTGCTCCCGGTCCAACCCGACGGCTGGGCGACCAGGGGCTGGGCGTAGGGAGTGAGAATGCGGCCGCTGTAGGAGACCCTTTCCCAACCGCGCCCGAATTCGCCCCACGGCTCGATCTGTACGTTCTCGAGACCCCACTCCGCGAGCATCTCGGCGGTCCACTCGTTGGCCCGCGTCATGCCGGGGGAGTTGGTGAGACGGGGACCGATCACATCGGTCAGATATCCCGCCAGTTCCTCGATCTGAGAGTTCTCGAGACCCTCGACCCGGATGGCCTCGACGGCATCCACATCGACGATCTCCTGCGCCATTTGTGCGGGCGCGGCTGGCGCCAGTGCCAGAACGGCCGCGGTCGCGGCGAACATACGGACCATGCGTCGCATCACGAACTGCCTCCATTGTGCGGTAGCTGCGTGGGAAAGGCTTCCGGCCGGCCGACCGCCGGATCCGGAGAGGCGGGTTTCTCTCCGCCGTGTTCTTCTGATAGCATGAATGCGCGGCGTGTCAAAAACGTTTAGAGGCCGTGCCCGCCCCACCCTCAGTGGACCAGCACCAGGCGTCCCGATCGGTTCTCGTCACCCAGGCGCAGTACGTACAGGTAGGCTCCGGACGCTGCCTCCAGGCCATCGGCCAGCAGGCCGTCCCAGGTAATCCGAGGAAGGGCCCCACCCGGCATGAGCACCTGGCTCTGCCGAACCAGTCGCCGCCCGGCCACGTCATACACCTCGAACACGAGGGCCAGTCCATCATCCCGCGCCGATTCGGGTACGCTGTAGGGGAAGTTCATTACCCTGCCCGAGCCGGTTCGCAGAGGATTGGGAAACGGTGGTTCGATCTCGAAGCGGGCATCGGGTCCAGGCGGCTCGATCGGCTCATCACGCAACTCACGCAACCGCGCCGCCGCCTGTGCTTCGGACTGCGCCGCCAGCAGCCAGAATCGGAGCGTGTGAGATTCCCCCGCCGCCAGATCGACGGGCCCGACGCTGAGCAGCGCCGCGCGGTCGATCGCCGTCGAGAAACCGGGGAGACCACTCGCGTCCACTCCCTGCACGAGGTCGAGCTTGTCCGACTCTTCGAAGGTGTCCCACAACACTCCGCTGTCCGGCTCATACGCTCCGCCCAACACCGGGGTGCCCAGGGGAACCGACGATCGGCCTGCCACGTCGCCCTCCGACGCCAGCACCGTAACGAGGCCTCCACCGTCCAGAGGCTCCGACACCAGCGCCTGCAGTTCGGGTGACCAGCGTACCGTTTCGCCACCGCCCAGGTCCCAGTCCGCCAGGAAGGCCGGCGTGGCGTCCGCGATTCGGCCTCCCGAGAGGTTGCGCACCGTGGCGACCACCGTGAGGGCCCCGACTCCGCCAGCCTCGCTCACCTCGCTGACGGCTCTGACCTCGAGGCCCAGGGGACGAAGCGCCTCCTGGTCGTCGAACCGGTACTCGGCGCGCGTCGGCTCGACGTCCGTTTCCGACCTGGAGGGTGCCCAGTCCGTCTCGATCGCCGGCGCCGAGGCCTTCAGATCGGCTCGCCCCAGCGTCGTCGTGTAGAAACCATCCGAGATGCGACCGGAACCCGCCACCGCGAATCCGCCCCCGGTGAGAAGCTCCGTTCCCTGCCACTCGAAACCCCTGAAAGCAGCCACGCGTCCGAACCGGCCGAAGTCGTTGCCCCCTGCCGCCAGGCCGCCGACCTCCAGGATCCAACCTCCGAACAGGTTCGGGGGGCCGCTGATCAGGACCCTGGAAAGGACGATGGCGCCCGACCGGTCGGTCACCGCGACGTGCACCGCGCGCGTGCCCGATTCCGGGTCGATCGCCATTCCGAATCGCTCGATCGCGCCGGGAGCCAGATATGGCAGATCACGAGCCACGGGCGGGCGACCTTCCGGGATCACCCATACTTCGCCCCCGGTCCACGCCGCGGCTCCACGGTTCCCGACGCTGACATAGAGGCTGTCCCGCGTTCGCCTGAAGAGCGAAGCCTGGAGCATGCCGCCCACGAACGAGGCGTTGGCTCGTTGCACGGCCGCGGGCACGTTCAACAATCCGTACCCGGAGTCGTTGTCCGGCCCACCGGGGCCCACGTCGTCGGCCGTATCGAGCAGAATGCGCTTGGCTTCCTCGGGGCTCGCCGACGGACGCACCTGCAGCACCAGGGCCAGCGCGCCCGAGACCTGCGCCACCGAGAACGAGGTCCCCGTCACCGCGAAACCCGTGAGACGCGCCGCCGATTCCCCTGCCGCTCTGACCTCGGGGACCTGGCCCGGAGCCACGAGCTCGGGCTTCACTCCACCCCCGCACGGCGAGGGGCCGCGGCCGCTGTAGTTCGCGACGGCGAGGTTGCCCGGAACCCCAGTGGTCGCGCCTACGGACAGGCTGCGGAGACCAGGGTCGTCCCGGGCGCCGGGCGGCGTCACCGACCCCGGAGCGGGGCCCAGGTTTCCCGACGAGAAGAGCACGGCGATGCCAGCCGCTTCCGCTGCGTCGATCGCATCGTAGATGATGTCGTTGCAGGCGTCGAAGTCCGCACCGCCGGGGAACACGCCCCAGCTGTTGTTGATTACGTCGGGGGCGTCCTGCGTCGCCGGATTCCCGTCCGGATCCAGGGCCCATTGGTAGGCCTGGAGCAGCACCGAGCGCCGGGTGTAGTCCTGGCCGCCGAATCGCTCGAACACGCGCGCAGCGATCCACTCCGCTCCGGGGGCCGGACCGGTCACCACGTCGATCGCGGAAGAAGCGACGATCACCGAACCATCGGGGAATCTGAGTGTGTCCCCGGTGGCAAGCGCCCCGACGGCCGAAATCGCCACCTGCGTGCCGTGCCCGATCAGATCCTGTGGAGTCGAGGCGCGCGTGAACGGATCGAACCAGGCGGCCCGAATGTCCGTGCTCCGGCCTCTCCATCTCGACGAAACCATGGCGTTGGATCCATCCACGCCGGAATCGAAGAAGGCGATCGTCGTCCCCACGCCCGTGACACCCTGGTCCCACACGGCATCCGCCCCGATCGTCTGCATCGCCTGGGAGGTGAAGCGCGGGTCCGCGATCGCCCCGGACAGCGGAGACAGCGTCACGGGAAGCCTCTCGTCCAGGTAGATCCTGACCACCGATGGATCCGCGGCCAGGGCCGCCACAGCGGCCGGCGTCGCGTCGGCCGTCACCGCGGGGACGACCCACAGGCGCTCCCGAACCCGGAGCTCCGAGCCGAGCCGACGCGCGGTCGAGTCCAGCCTGACCAGGGCGTTCGCCGAGCGAACCTGCAGACGGCGCACCAGATCCATCGCGGGTGCGGGACTCGCGGCCGGCGCCGAATACTGGATGATGATGGACAGGGTGTCGGCCGGGACCGCACGCTGAAGGGCAGCGCTCAAGGCCGGAGCCACAGGGTCTCGCGTCGGGACGACGTCCTGTCCAATCAGGGCGGCGGGCATCACGGCGGCGGCCAGGGCGATGCCGGCCATGCCGGTCCTCACCCCTCTGTATACGGATTGCCGGCCTCGACGGAGTGCCCCGAACGAACCTCTGCTCATGATCCTCCCGTCATGGACTCCAGCGCCACCTTAGAAACGGACGGCGAAGAACATATCCGCGGCGTTCCCGGATTCCAACTTGGCCGGCTTGCGTTTCGGTTCCTCTTCGGGTAGCTTGATTTCGGTTTCCGTTCGGTTCCCACTCGGCCGGCAGGAGAAGACAGGCATGGCTCTGACGCGACGGCAGAAGGAAATCCTGGACTTCATCGAGAGCTTTCTCGACACGCGGGGGTACTCTCCGAGCTTCGAAGAAATCGCGGGCTTCTTCCAGTATCGGTCGCTGGCCACCGTGCATGAGCACCTCTCGAACCTCGAGGCCAAGGGGTACATCCGGAAGAGCTACAACGAGAGCCGCTCGATCGAGCTGGCGCGAACCGAAATGAGGCTCGCCGCCGTGGATCTCCCTCTTCTCGGAACGGTGGCCGCGGGAGAGCCGATCGAGGCGGTCGCCGAGAAGGAAGCGATCGCGGTCCCCGAGGACATGGTGTCGGGGACTGTGGCTCACTACGTACTGCGGGTGCGTGGCGACTCGATGATCGAGGAGCAGATTCGGGACGGCGACTACGTCATCGTCCGTGCACGCGATACGGCGAGCAACGGTGAGATGGTGATCGCGCTCATCGACGGCGAAAACGCCACGGTCAAGAAGTTCTATCGGGAAACCGGCGGACTTCTGAGGCTGCAGCCCGCGAACCCGGACCTCGAGCCCATGTACTTCGAAGCTGACCGGGTGACGGTTCAGGGCGTCGTCGTAGGCGTCATCCGGAAGTACTAGCCGCATGTCCGCGCCGGTTCGGGGCACGTTGACGCAGCCCGAGGACGGGACGGAGGGTGGTGTCCGACTCCCGCGCCAGCCGTTCCTGGTCGGCTGCCGAAATCACGGCCTGTCGACGATCTGGTTTCTCCGTCCCATTGCCCCGCCCGTACCCGGCCCCTGGGACGTGGCGGTCCTTCTGCGCGAGGCCTGATCCGCGCGTTCTCAGCCGGTTGGGCCAACGCGCGTTGACACCCGTTTCGCCCCCCCGGTAGCTTGCCGCCGTGCACTCCCCGGAAGGAACGCGCTACCGCGCCACGGTTCATTACGACGGCTCGGCCTTTGCCGGCTGGCAGGTGCAGCCTGTTGCCCGCACGGTCCAGGGCGATATCGAGGCCGCACTCCGGAGACTCGGCATTCCGGGCCGAGTACATGGGGCCGGACGGACGGATGCGGGCGTCCACGCCGCCGGCCAGGAACTCGCCTTCGACGCTCCCCCGAGCTGGACCGCTGCCGAACTCTCGCGTGCGCTGGGCTCACTGCTCAAGAGCGACGTCTGGATCGAGAGTCTGCGGGAGACCACGCCCGACTTCCACCCTCGCTTCCAGGCTACCGGACGCCGCTATGAGTACTACCTGGCGCCAGGCCCGACCGGTCGGGCCCCACTCCGTCGCCGCGGCACGTCGTGGATCGCGAGGGAGCCGGACCTGGAGGCGCTCAGGGCTGGGACCCGGCCCATCCTCGGAAGGCACTCCTTCAAACGATTCGCGAAGTCGGGGCAGCCGGATGTGGGCACGGTGTGCACCGTGGAAAAGGCCGAATGGCTGCGGACGCCGCTGGGTGATCTACGGTTCACGATCGTGGCGGATCGATTCCTTCATCACATGGTACGATACCTCGTCGCCACGATGGTGGAGCAGAGCGCGGGCGACCGCCCGCCAGACGACATCGGCCGATTGCTGTCGGGATCGGCGGACGTACGGCCACCCGGTCCCGCGGAGGCCTGTGGTCTCTATCTTACCGGCGTCCGATATCGAATGGGCTGGAACCGTCCGCCCGGCGTTCCCGGCCTGTGGCCCGTGCCCGCCCGTGCGGTTGTCGCACGGGCGCATTCCAGGGAGTATGACCCGATGGTGGAAGAGGGACCGAGTTGAACCGACGAGACTGGCGCATCTGGATTCCGGCGCTCCTGGTCGTGGCGTTCCCGGCTGGCCTGCTTCTGGGTTCCCGCGTGGGTGGGCAATCCGGGACGTCAGAGCCGGCGGCCGGACCGGTCCTCCCCCGACCGGACGCTCTCGAGCCTTCCATCGTGCGGACGTCCGGGCCAGGAGGCGTTCTCGCCACGCCGGTTCGCACCGCCACCCCCGCCGAGACCCCACAGGAGAGGACCGGCAGCCGCCGTTTCACTCCAGTCGTGGAGGCCGCTCGCATGGTCGCCCCCTCCGTGGTCAGCATCAGCATCCTGCGGGTGGGCCGGTCCGGTCCACGCAGCCTGTTCGAAGATTTCTTCGGCAGGACGGCGCCGCAGTCCCGCCTGCGAAGATCGTATGGATCGGGATTCGCCATCGATGACCTCGGCTTTCTGATTACCAACGAGCACGTGGTCCGGGGCGCGGACTCCATCGTCGTAACCGACTCCCAGGGACGCGTTCACCCCGCGAGGATCGTCGGGGCCGACGAACTGACCGACATCGCGGTCCTCAGGATCGAGGACGGACGAGTTCCACCGGCCCCGCTCGGAACCTCTTCGGACCTGATGGTCGGCGAGCCGGCCATCGCGATCGGAAACCCCTTCGGCTACCTGCTGGCGAATGCCGAAGCGACGGTCACCGCGGGCGTGATTTCGGGCGTGGGAAGGGACATTCGCTCGGCGGACGAGCGCCAGACCCTACTGGCCGACATGGTCCAGACGGACGCGTCGATCAATCCTGGAAACTCGGGGGGCCCGCTGGTCAACGCCGACGGGCGCGTCATCGGCGTCAATTCCTCGATCTTCTCGCGCTCGGGTGGATCGGAAGGCCTTGGCTTCGCGATACCGATCGACCGCGCGCTGCGCATCGTGGACGAACTGCGGGACTTCGGCCGCATCCGGCGGCCCTTCGTGGGCGTGGACCCGATGGCGGTGCAATCCGACACTCTGCTCTTCTCCGAGACGCTGATCCGCCGCGTGGCGCCTGGATCTGCAGCCGCCGGAGCGGGGCTCGAACCCGGCGATGTTCTCGTCGCCATCGGAGGGCGACCGGTCGCCAGCCCGCTCGATTGGGAAGTGGGTCTGCTGGACGCCGGGGTCGGGGCCGAGGTCGACGTGATCTACCGACGCGAAGGAAGAGATCGCGAAGCCCGGCTGCTCATAGAGGAGTTGCCGTCTGAATCGGCCGAGCGCCTCCAGGTCCTCGCCGGACTGGAGCTCATCACGCTCGACCCTCAGATCGCGGTCGAACGCCGACTGGAAGTCGACTCGGGGGCCATGATCACTCGAATATCGCAGCGCAACGCGGCCTACACGGGAATGCGCGAAGGCGATGTCATCGTTGAAATCAACCGCCGACGGGTAAGCTCGGCCGAGGACGTGGCCGACCTCTTCCAGTATTACTCAGGACGTAGTAGCATCCGGGTCAGCGTATACCGGAGCGGGAATACCTACATCACCACCTTCTACGTACAGTGATTTGTCAGCCACACAGAACCGCTATCCGCATCCGCTGATCGAACGTTACGCGTCAGCGGAGATGGCCGATGTCTTTTCGCCTGCCAGGCAGGCCCGCACCTGGCGGGACCTGTGGATCGCCCTGGCCGAGACCGAGCGCGACCTGGGCGTGGACGTTCCCGGGGAGGCGATCGAGGCCATGCGTGCGGCCCGCGACGAGGTCGACCTCGAGCGCGTCGCCGAACTGGAGGCAGACCTCCGCCACGATGTAATGGCTCACGTGCACCATTTCGGTGAGTTGGCCCCGACGGCCAAAGCCTATATCCACCTCGGGGCCACGAGCTGTTTCGTGACGGACAACGCCGGGCTCATCCAGCTTCGGCAGGGCCTGGAGATCGTGCGCTCCCGCCTGATCGCCGCAATCGCGCCCCTGGCAGGCTTCGCCGAGCGGTGGAAGGACCTTCCCACCCTCGGATATACGCACTGGCAGCCGGCCCAGCCCACTACCGTCGGGAAGCGGGCCACCCTCTGGCTGCAGGACCTGCTGCTGGATCTCGAGCAGGTCGATGCCGTGCTCGGAGAGCTGCGCTTCCGAGGAGCGCGGGGCACGACGGGAACGGAAGACTCTTTCCTCGAGTTGCTGGGAGACGGGGCCAAGGTCGATACGCTGAACGATCGGTTGGCGGCCCGGTTCGGCTTCGCCGGGACGTACGACGTGGTCGGGCAGACCTACCCGCGAAAGGTCGATCATCGAGTTCTCGCGGTCCTGGCGGGAATCGGAGCCAGCACCGCGAAGTTCGGCGGTGATGTGAGGCTGCTGCAGAGCTTCGGTGAGATCGAGGAGCCGTTCGGGAGTCGCCAGATCGGGTCGTCCGCGATGCCGTACAAGCGGAATCCGATGCGGTCCGAACGGATCTGCTCACTCGCCCGGCACCTCTGCGCCCTCGAGATCGACGCCTCGTGGACGGCATCCGTGCAGGGGCTCGAGCGAACGCTCGACGATTCCGCGGTCCGGCGAATCGCCATCTCGGACGCGTTCCTGTGCACCGACGCCATCCTGCAGATCGTAAGCAACGTGGCCTCGGGTCTGGTGGTTCACGAGGCGGTGATCGGCGCCAGGCTGGCGAAGTACCTTCCCTTCCTGGTCGTAGAGCGGGTCCTCATCGCGGGAGTCGCGAAGGGCGGCGACCGGCAGGATCTGCACGAGCGGCTTCGCCGGCACGCCATGGACGCCCGCACCCGGATCGACGACGGGGCGTCCGACAATGACTTCTTCGAGAGGGTGGCGAACGACGAGGCCGTCGATCTCACCATGACGGAGCTGGAGGCACTGGCCGATCCGACCGCCCTCGTCGGGCGGGCACCGGCGCAGGTGGACCGTCTGCTGCGTGGCCGGGTGGACGTGATGCTGGCGGCCGCGAAGCCGGAGGAACTCGGGCCCACAGTGCTTCGCGTGTGATCGGATCAACAGGAACCCGGAAAGAATGGAGTGACTCGAATGTCGGCGGTTGAGCGAACCGACCTCCCGTTTCCGCTTGTCCGGCAGGGCAAGGTCAGGGAGATGTACGACCTGGGCGACCACCTTCTCCTGGTGGCCAGCGACCGGATCAGCGCATTCGACTGCGTGATCCCGCAGCCGATCCCGGACAAGGGAGCGGTCCTGACGCAGATGTCTGATTACTGGTTCAGCCGCACGGGCCACCTGGTACGGAACCACTGCCTGAGCGCCGACCCCGATCGGATCATCGAACTCGAGCCACGACTCGCCGAGACGCGAGACCTGTGGGCCGGTCGGGGCATGCTGGTGATGCGGGCCGATCCGTTTCCCATCGAGTGTGTGGTCCGCGGCTTCATCACGGGTTCAGCCTGGAAGGAGTACCGGGCCACCGGAACGCTGGCCGGTGAGCCCCTGCCGGAGGGGCTGGTCGAGGCGCAGCAGTTGGATGAGCCGATCTTCTCGCCCGCGACCAAGGCCGAAGAAGGTCATGACGAGAACATCACCTTCACGCAGGTGCGCGGTATCCTCGGTACCAAGGTCGCCGAGTTCCTGAAGGCAACGAGCCTGGATCTGTACAGCTTCGCGCGCGATCACGCGCGGCGGAACGGCATCATCATCGCGGACACCAAGTTCGAGTTCGGAACCTCACCGACGGGAGAGCTTCTCCTGATCGACGAGGCGCTCACACCGGACTCTTCGCGGTTCTGGCCCGAGAGCGAGTACGAGCCCGGGCGAACTCCCCCGTCGTTGGATAAACAACCTGTGCGCGACTACCTGGAAGAGCGCGTTCAGGCTGGCGAATGGGATCGGCAGCCGCCGGCGCCGGACCTTCCTGAATCCGTGGTGTCCTCGACGACGGCGCGGTACAGGGAAGCGTACGAGCGCATCACTTCCGAACCCCTGCCGGAGTTCTGATGTCGGCCCACCCTCGAAAACACCTGCCAACCTGGCGAGACGACGATCGGCTGCGGGACGAGTGCGGCATATTCGCGATCAGTGGACACGACAGAGCGGCTGAGCTGACGTTCCTCGGGCTCTATTCCCTTCAGCACCGGGGCCAGGAGTCCGCCGGCATCGTGACGATCGACCCCGACGGGACCGCCCGTTCCCACAAGGGAATGGGACACGTCAACGAGGCCTTCGACGATGCCATCCTGGCGGACCTCCCGGGCGACCTGGCGATCGGCCACGTGCGGTATTCGACGGCTGGAAGTTCCAGCCTCCGGAACGCGCAGCCGGTTCTCGTCAATTACCGCCACGGAAGCATGGCCCTGGCGCACAACGGAACGCTCACGAACGCGGGCGAACTCAGTGACCGGCTGACGAACGAAGGAGCGATCTTCCAGACGGAGAGCGACTCGGAAGTAGTGATCCATCTGATCGCCCGATCGCGAAGGGAAGTGCCGGACCACCAGGTTGACGACGCGCTCTCGCAGATCGTGGGAGCGTTTTCCCTGATCCTGACGGTGGGTCGCACGCTCTACGTGGCCCGGGACGCTCGTGGCTTCCGGCCGCTGGTGCTCGGCCGTCTGGACGATGCCGTAGTCGTGGCCTCCGAGACCTGCGCGCTGGACATCATCGGCGCCGAATACGAACGGGACGTTCAGCCGGGAGAAGTCCTGCGGATAGAGGACGGCGTGATCCAGAGACTTCGCCCCCTCGAGCCGGCCGCTCCTTCTCCCTGCCTGTTCGAGCTGGTCTATTTTGCGCGCCCGGATTCGCGGATCTGGGGCTGCAGCGTGGACCGGGCCCGGCGGGCCTTCGGCCGGCAGCTGGCCCGGGAGCATCCTGCCGATGCGGACTGCGTGTTCGCGGTGCCGGATTCCTCCAACTCGGCCGCCCTCGGTTTCTCGGAAGAATCGGGGCTCCCGTTCGAGCTGGCGCTGATCCGCAATCACTACGTCGGGCGCACCTTCATCCATCCGGGCCAGGCGGGACGGGACTTCAGGGTCCGGGTCAAGTACAACCCGGTGGCCGAGCTCATCCAGGGACGCCGTGTCGTGGTGATCGACGATTCGCTGGTTCGCGGCACGACGAGCCGTGGCCTGGTGAGTCTTCTCAGAGAGGCCGGCGCCCGGGAAATCCACTTCCGCGTGGCCTCCCCTCCGATCATCTCACCCTGCTACTACGGCATCGACATGCCCACCCGGGAGGAGCTGATCGGCGCGACACACACGGTCGAGGAAATCCGGCAACACCTCGGCGTCGAGTCGCTGGGCTACCTGTCGCTCGACGGTATGCATGCCATGGTCGAAGAGTACGGCCCGTTCTGTGACGCGTGCTGGACGGGAGACTATCCCGCCCCGCTCGTGGACCTGGAGAGCGGAGCCGTCATCGCGAATCGAACACCCTGAGGTTCTTCGACTCCTCGTTACTCATTTCTCACCTGCAGCGAGACTACTACCGATGAAACACGTCTACTTCTTCTCCAAGGGTCACACGGACGGTGATCGAGACATGCGAGACCTTCTCGGCGGCAAGGGCGCGAATCTGGCCGAGATGACGCGCCTCGGGGTCCCCGTGCCTCCCGGCTTCACGATCACCACCGAGGTATGCCGGCACCACCTGATCGCCGACCACCTGCCCGACGGGGCGGAGGAGGAGGTCACGCAGGCGATCAGGAGGCTGGAGCGGCTCACCAACAAGGAGTTCGGGGGAGCGGAAGACCCGTTGCTGGTATCCGTTCGCTCCGGCGGGGCGGTCTCCATGCCGGGAATGATGGACACCATCCTCAACCTGGGTCTCAACGACAGGACGGTGGAAGCGCTGGCAAGGATCTCCGGCAACGAGTGCTTCGCCTACGACAGCTACCGGCGGTTTCTGCAGATGTACTCGGACGTCGTGCTCGACGTGGGGCACCATTCGTTCGAGGCGATTCTGTCGGACGTGAAGAGCCAGGCGGGCGTCGAGACGGATAACGAGCTTGACGCCGACGCGCTCCGCACGGTGGTGCGACGCTACAAGGAACTGATCGAGGCCGAATCGGACTCCCCGTTCCCGGAGGAGCCGGAGGCCCAGCTGTGGGGTGCGATCGAGGCCGTGTTCCGGAGCTGGCGCAATCCGCGAGCCCAGGCGTATCGGAAGACCTACCGAATCCCCCATGACCTCGGGACGGCCGTGAACGTCCAGACCATGGTGTACGGCAATCGCGGGCCGGACTGCGGCACCGGTGTGGCGTTCACGCGTAATGCGGCGGACGGGGAGCCCAAGCTGTTCGGCGAGTTCCTGATCAACGCGCAGGGCGAGGACGTCGTTGCGGGCATACGTGACCCGCTCTCGATCGACCAGATGCAGGATTTCATGCCGGCCGCGCTCGAACAGCTGGAAGAGACGGCTCGCCGCCTCGAAGTGCACTACCATGAAATGCAGGACCTCGAATTCACCATTGAGAACGGCACGCTCTACCTGCTTCAGACGCGCGCCGGAAAGAGAACCGCCAGGGCTGCCGTCCGGATCGCGGTGGACATGGCGAACGAGGGCCTGATCACGCGTGAGCAGGCGGTGCTTCGCGTCGAGCCGGAGCGTCTGGAGCAGGTGCTCCACCCGATGGTCGATCCGTCGGCCCGGTACGAGCCGCTCGCGGTCGGGAACCCGGCCTCTCCGGGCGCGGCGAGCGGACGCATCGTGCTCACCGCCAGGGAGGCAGTGGAGGAAGCGGGCAAGGGAGATCCCGTCATCCTGGTGCGGACCGAAACCTCTCCCGATGATTTCGAAGGTATGGTGGCGGCCGTCGCGATCGTCACGAGTCGGGGAGGCAAGTCGAGTCACGCGGCCGTAGTGGCCCGCGGGATGGGAACGTGCTGCGTGGTCGGTACCCGGGAACTGGAGATCGACGAGGCTGCGGGAGAGGTCCGGGGACGCGGCCGTGTCGTGCGTCGAGGAGATTGGATCACGGTCGACGGCGCCTCGGGAGAGGTCATCGAGGGGCGGATCCCCACCGTGAAGCCCGAACCTGGAGAGGACTTCTACACACTGATGGGTTGGGCGGACGAATTCCGCCGGCTCCGGGTGCGAACGAACGCCGACAATCCCGGCGACGCGGCTACGGCCAGAGGCTTCGGCGCCGAAGGGATCGGACTTTGCCGCACGGAGCACATGTTCTTCGGCGAGGAACGAATCGATGCCGTCCGAGAGATGATCCTTGCTGGCGATCAGGCCGGTCGTGCGGCTGCCCTGGCGAAGCTGCTTCCCATGCAGCGCTCCGATTTCGCCGGGATCTTCCGCGCCATGGACGGCCTGCCGGTGACCATCCGGTTGCTCGATCCGCCGCTGCACGAGTTCCTCCCCACCGAGGCCGACGAAGTGGGTCGCCTCGCGGCGGGGCTGGGCAGGTCCGCCGCCGAGATCGAGGCCGCGGTGGCCCGACTGCACGAGGCCAACCCGATGCTGGGTCACCGCGGTTGCCGGTTGGGCTACTCGCACCCTGAGATCACCGCCATGCAGGCCCGGGCCATCATCGAGGCCGCGCTCGAGGTGGCCGGCGAGGGGGTCGAGGTCCTGCCGGAGATCATGGTGCCTCTCGTCGGACACGAGGACGAGCTGGAGAACCAGCGAGCGATCGTCGATGCCACGGCTCGCGAGGTATTTGCCGAACAGGACCGGACGGTGGACTACCTGGTCGGCACGATGATCGAGCTCCCGCGGGCCTGCCTCACGGCGGGTGACATCGCGGCAAGGGCGGAGTTCTTTTCCTTCGGGACCAACGACCTCACCCAGACCACGCTGGGGCTCTCGCGGGATGACGCCGGCAACTTCCTGCCCCTGTACGTGGAGGCGGGCGTGTACGAGCGAGACCCGTTCCAATCGATCGACACGGCAGGGGTCGGCCGCCTGATGCGCCTGGCGGTCGAGGAGGGCCGAGCTGCGCGGCCGGGGCTGAAGGTCGGCATCTGCGGCGAGCACGGAGGTGACCCGCCTTCGGTCATGTTCTGCCACTCTCTCGGCATGAACTACGTGTCCTGTTCCCCGTTCCGCGTGCCGGTGGCCCGGCTGGCGGCGGCGCACGCTGCACTCGAGGAGGCGGCCACGGGAATGGAGGGGGGCGCGTGACCGACTCGAAGCAGAGCGACCTCCGAAGCCGTCTGCGGGAGGTACCCAAGGCCGAGCTACACCTTCATCTCGACGGTTCCCTGCGTCCTTCCACGATCCTGGAGCTGGCGGAGGACGCAGGCGTCACCCTTCCCTACAACGACGAAGAGTCGCTGTACGACTATCTGTTCGTTCAGGATGGCCAGAATCTGGTGGACTACCTGAAGCGGTTCGATCTGACGCTGTCCGTCATGCAGACGGCAGAGTCGCTCGAACGGACCGCCCGGGAACTGTGCGAGGACGCGGCGGCGGAGAACGTGCGATACCTGGAGATTCGGTACTCGCCGATCCTGCACCAGCAGGGCGATCTGACGCTGGAGGAGGCCGTGGAAGCCCCGCTTCGCGGTGTCCGGCAGGCGGAGGCGGACCTGGGGGTGAAGTCCAACCTCATCATCTGCGGCATCAGGAACCTGCCGCCCGAAACTTCGGTGCGGTTGGCCGAGCTCGCGGTGGGATTCAAGGGCCGTGGCGTCGTGGCGTTCGACCTGGCCGGCGGTGAAGCCGGAAACCCGCCGACCGATCACGCCGAGGCCTTCCAAGTGGCCCGTGAGGCCAACCTGAACGTCACCATTCACGCCGGGGAGGCCGCGGGAGCGGAGTCGATCGCCGAGGCCCTGCACCGCTGCGGAGCGAACCGCATCGGGCACGGAACGCACCTGCACGAGGACCCCGACCTGCGGGCCTATGTCAACGATCACCAGGTGCCGATCGAAGTCTGCCTGACGAGCAACGTCCAGACGCATGCGGTCGAGAGCTTCGAGACGCACCCGGTGCGCGGGTACTTGGACGATGGCCTCATGGTCAGCCTGCACACGGACAACCGGCTGATGAGCGGCACGACCATGACCGAGGAGTACGCGCGAGCGGCGGAGCACCTCGGCTTCTCCGATCACGAACTGGTCGAACTGGTCCTGAATGGCTTCCGAAGCGCGTTTCTTCCGCGCCATGAGAAGCTGGCCCTGCTGGCGGAAGTCGAGGGTGAAGTCCGGTCGTTCGCGGACTGATTCCGGGCGGGACGCCCTCGCAATAGATGGGGGCCCGCGAATAGCGCTGGCGGCACGTATTCGGCCCGAGATACGGCTCAGCTAAGGCGATTAAAAGACGTGCTTTATGTGCTCTTGCGAGCGCGACCGGGGCCTGTTACTAATGTCACCATCCTTGATCACCTGCGGTTACTTTCTGAGAGACTGCATGTCCGCGGAGAGACAGGGTCCTTCCAAAGTTCGAGGTCCGCTCTGTGCGGCCACTCCCTGGCCGCCTGGAGTATACGCTCGCCTTACCCATCTTCAGACAGGAGCATTGGGCTCATGAGACCCAAACCACGTCGGATTCTGCCAGCCATGCTGGCTCTCATCGGTCTCGTCGCCTTCACGACGCTCGGTCACGCGCAGAGTGTGACCACGGGCGCCGCGGGCGGCACGGTCACCGATCAGAACGGCATGCCGCTGGCCAACGCCAGCATCGTGCTCACCTACGAGGCCACCGGCTTCCGGGTCAGCGGTATCACCAACGAGCGCGGCGTGTTCAACCTGCAGGGGCTGCAGCCGGGCATATACTCGGCCCAGATCAGCCTGATCGGGTACCGCGCCGAAACCCGTGGAAACATAGCCGTCGGCCTCGGGCAGTCGTCGCGCGTCGACGTGAGCCTGGAGCAGACGGCCGTCGAACTGGAAGCCCTGGTGGTCCAGGCGGACCAGATGTCGGCGGAATTCTCGCCGACGAACACCGGTACCTCGACGACGATCAACGAGCAGCAAATCACGGATCTTCCGAATCTCGACCGCCGGTTCTCAACCCTGGCCCGCCTGACGCCGCAGATCGTGGCAACGGACGCGAACGCCGGGGCCGGCCTCAGCGTGGTAGGTCAGAACAACCGGTACAACACGATCCAGATCGACGGCTCGACGGTGAACGACCGCTTCGGTCTTGGCGCGACGGGCACTGCCGGCGGGCAGGCGGCCGGAAAGCCGATTGGAGCCGGAGCCATCAAGGAGTTCCAGGTGATGCTCGCCCCGTACGATGTGAGGCAGGGGAACTTCACCGGCGCTCTGCTCAACGCGATCACCAAGAGCGGCAGCAACCAGTGGTTCGGGGATGCGTTCGGCCAATTCCGGAACCAGGACCTGGCGGGTGATCCGCTCAGCGACTCCGAGTTCAAGAACTTCCAGTTCGGTGGCTCGATCGGCGGTCCGATCGTGCACGACAAGGCGTTCTTCTTCGCCAACCTCGAGTTCCAGCGGGCTTCGACGCCTGCCACGGGCCCGTACATCGGTGCCCCGTCGAGCACCAGCGGGGTGCGCCCTGAGCAGTCGGACATCGACGCGATGAACGCCGTTCTGGGCTCGTACGGCATGGCCGCCGGATCTGGGGCCGCGGTCACGAACGACAACCCGCTCACCAACCTCACGCTTCGCGCCGACTGGAGCCTCGGCGACAACAACCGCCTGGTGTTCCGCTACAGCTACAACCAGGCCGGACTGGACGTGTTCAACCGTACGACGTCGACCAGCAACCCGGCGTTCCGGTACGAGAACAACGGCTACCAGTTCACCAACAAGACCCACAATCCGTCCCTGCAGTGGTTCACAAACTTCTCGAACGGCAACGCGAACGAGTTCCGGATCAGTTACAACCGGATCCGCGACGAACGCGACCCGAACGAGGCGGCGCCGCAGGTGACGGTGGATGGCTTCGCGAACGGTTCCGGGGATGACTACCAGATCCGCACCGGCTCCGAGCAGTTCTCACAGGGGAACCGCCTGGACCAGGACATCCTGGAGTTCACGGACAATTTCACGTTCGCCCCCAAGGGCAACCACACGTTCACCATCGGGACGCGGAACGAGTTCTACAGCCTGACGAACCTGTTCGCGCAGTCGTCGTTCGGCGTGTATACCTTCGAGAACCTCGCCGACTTCCAGTCTGGCGGGAACGCCGACGCCTCGGCGTACATCGTCAGCGGCCAGCTGACGGGCGGCCCGGTGCTGCCGGCCGAGTTCAGCAGCGCCCAGTTCGGCCTGTATGCGCAGGACCAGTGGCAGGTCTCGCCCTCGTTCGCGCTCACGCTCGGCCTGCGGGTGGACATTCCCGTGTTCTTCGACCAGCCGACCTACGGGGCTCAGGCCGTCACGGACTTCGACGATCCCAGCGTCCCGTCCGGCCAGGTTCTGTGGAACCCGCGCGTCGGGTTCAACTGGGACATCAACTCCGAGCAGACGCAGCAGCTGCGTGGCGGCATCGGGATGTTCACCGGCAACCCGGCGTACGTATGGATGTCGAACGCCTACAGCAACAACGGCACGGGCATCGGGATTCTGCAGTGCGGCACGAACAACCCGAACGGCCTCGTCCCGGCGTTCAGCGCCGATCCGTTCGGCCAGACGCTGAACTGCGTGGACGCCGCCGGCAACCCGACGGTCGGGATCGGCGACGGCGAGTTCCTGGGCGAGATCGACCTGATCGCGGACGGCACCAAGTATCCGCAGGTCATGCGGGCCAACCTGGCCTATGACCGGCGGCTGCCGTCAGACTTCCTTCTCACCCTGGAAGGGATCTTCAACAAGGGCATCAACGACTACTTCATCGTCAACCGGAACCTCGGTGCCGATGGGTCGGGCAGCGCGTATGCCACCGATCCGAACACGGGCCGCGTGCTGTATGGGCAGCAGCTCAGCACCGGGCGCTCCCTGCCGGACTACTTCCGTTCGAGCGTGTACGGAACGGGCAGCACGGGCGTGTTCGAGCTCCGCAACACGAGCGAGAACTACTCCTACAACCTGACGGCGGGCGTGCAGAAGTTCGTCGGTGAGAACCTTCGCCTGACCGGCGCCTACACGTTCTCGCGGGCCTACGACGTACAGAGCTTCACCTCGAGCCGGGCCACGTCGAACTGGCGGTTCGGCCGCATGAACGCGGGCGACCAGCTGGTCGACAACGCCCAGATCTCGGACTTCGACCGACCCCACAAGGTCACGATGTCCGGGACGTACGAGTTCCCGTGGGAGAACTGGCCGACGCAGATCTCTCTGATCTACATCGGCTATTCGGGCACGGCGTACACGTACATCACCGGCGGTTCCAGCGGACGCGGAGACATGAACGCCGACGGCATCGTGGGCAATGACCCCGTGTACGTAATCACGGGACCGAACGATCCGCTGATGAGTTGGGAAAGTTCGGCGGACGCGGTGGAATACGACGCCCTGATCGCCGCGAACTCCTGCCTGAACGATCAGCGTGGGAGCCTCATGACGCGAAACAGTTGCCGGAATCCGTGGCAGAACTTCATGGACCTGATGGTGACGCAGGGATTCCCGGCTATCGCCGGCAACAACCGGTTCTCCATCAGCCTCGGCATCTTCAACTTCCTCAACCTGCTCAACAGCGACTGGGGAATCATCAAGACGGCCGGCGGCGGCGTGTTTTCCTCGCAGACCGTCGTGCGCCTGAACCAGCAGGACACGGGTGGTCCCCTGTTCACGTACAGCGGCCCCGATCCGGAGGACACGTTCGTCAACAACGGTGACAACCGGAACTCGTGGCAGCTGCAGCTCATGGTGCGCTACGAGCACGGTCCGAAGCTGTTCTAGTCTCCTGACGGCCGAAAGGCCCAACACGAAGCGGGGGGCCGGCGTGAAGCCGGCCCCCCGCTTTCTTTTGTGACGGTTCTAAACTCGCCCTACGAATCCCCGCCAAGGTACTGGCCCGCCAGGTCGACCCACTCCCGGTTGCCCATGTACAGCGGCGTTCGCTGGTGCAGTTCCCCGGGCTCGAGCGAAGAGATGTCCCGGACGCCGTCCGTCGCCCGCCCACCGGCTTGCTCGCAGATCATGGCCAGCGGCGCCGCCTCGTACAGGAGCCGCAGTTTGCCGTTCGGACTCTTGCTGTCGGCGGGATACATGAAGATCCCACCGTACAGCAGCGTCCGATGGAAATCGGCTACCAACGACCCCACGTACCGGTGCGAGAATCCGCCTCCGTTTCCGTCGTCGCCCCGGAAGTAGTCCACGAGCTTCTTCTGTCCGTCGCTCCAGCGGGCGAAGTTGCCTTCGTTGGCGCTGTAGATCTGCTTGCCGGGCTCGGGAATCCTGATCTCGCGGTGCGACAGCAGGAACTCTCCGATCGACGGATCGAGCGTGAAGCCGGCCACCCCCTGCCCCGTCGTGTACACCAGGACCGTCGAGGATCCGTACATCACGTAGCCCGCAGCCACCTGCTTGTAGCCGGGCTGCAGACAGTCCTCCAGCGTCCCGTTCCGGCCTTCGCTGATCCGGCGGTGAATCGAGAAGATCGTCCCGATCGAAATGTTGGCATCGATGTTGGAGCTGCCGTCGAGCGGATCGAACAGGAGCACGTAGTCCCCGGTCGGGAACTTGTCGGGGATATGGATCAGGCCCTCCTCCTCCTCGGAGGCCATCACGCAGAGCTGCCCGTTGTGATCCATCGCGTTGAACATCACATCGTGCGCGTACTCGTCGAGCTTGCGCACTTCTTCCCCATGCACGTTCTCCTTGCCTGCCATTCCGAGGATGTCCACCAGGCCGGCTTTGCTTACCTCCCGGTGAATCAGTTTCGCCGCCAGGGTGAGATCGTACAGGATATTCGAGAGGGCGCCGGTCGCACCGGGGTGCCGGCGCTCCGACTCGATGATGAAGCGGCCAAGCGTTACGACGTAACGATCCATGCCTGCCTCCGGGAGTGAGCGTACGAATACGCTATTTCTCACCCCTCTGTGACGTCAAGACGCGTGCCACTTTCCGAGTTCGCCGTCCAGTCGCTCTCGCCCTGCACGCGCCAGCCTTTCTCGTCGTCCACCTCGATGCACAGGGTGCCATCGCGATCGGTTCGCCAGATGTGCGGAATCCCGGCCTGCGCAAGGCGATCCAGCACGGACGGATGCGGGTGTCCATACGCATTTCCCCGGCCTGCGGAGATGATGGCCATCGATGGTTGAATCACCGAGAGAAAGTCGGCCGCAGAGGAGCTCTTGCTGCCGTGATGTCCCACTTTCAGCAGATCCGCTCGCAGCGAGTCCGGCGCCCAGGAAGCCAGCAGCGCTCGCTCGGCGGCAGCCGTCGCATCGCCGGTGTTGAGGTAGACCAGCGCTCGACCGATGGAAACGCGCAACAGCAGGCTCGTCTCGTTCGCCCGCCCGCCTCCCCCGGTCTCGAGACCCACGGCCGGCGGACCGAGCACTCGAATCGTGATGTTGTCGAGGAATACCGCATCCCCCTCGCCGGCTTGCAGCCACCGAATCCCCTCGTCCTCGGTCCTTGCCAGGAAGCGCGCGTACGAGGGTTTGGGAATCGGGTGGCCGGAATCGAGCACCCGGAAGACGGGCACGCTCTCGTGGATCGCCTCGAAACCACCCAGGTGGTCGAGATCGGGATGAGAAAGAACGAACAGGTCGACGCGTCGGGCCCCGTAGCGTCGAAGCACGGGAAGGACGACGTCCCGCCCGGCGTCCCGGCTCCCGAAGGCCGGTCCGGCGTCGAACAGGATCCAGCGCCCGCGGGCCGTTCGGAGCACGGCGGCATCTCCCTGCCCCACGTCGAGACTGCAGAGCAGGCTGAGGCCGCCGGGTACACGCGTGTACAGTGCGGGAGCGGCGACGATCAACGCCGCGGCGGTGGCAAGGGGCAGGACCGCCGATCGACCGCGGCCCCAGCGAAGCCAGCGCCACAACGCCGTCAGAAGAAGGACGAATGCCGCCCAGGTGACACCCGAGGGTTCCGCAATCGCTCTGTGTGCCCCGGGAAGCGCCGCGATCCAGTCTGCAAGGAATACCATGACGCGGATGATCGTTGTGGCAGCAGCGGCGCTGAGCCTGTCCAATGGAGGCGGGAGGACCAGAGCCATCGCCAGGGATCCGATGGCCCCTCCCACGAGGGGCGTTGCGGCGAAGTGAGAGACCAGGGCCGCCGGAGCCACGTGCTGGAAGTGAGCCGCAGCGATGGGGGCGGTCGCCGCGAAAGCCCCGGCACCCCCGGCCATGGCCAGGCCGATCAGATCAAGGCGTCGTCGCGCTGCACGAGGAAGGCGGTGGAGCGGGCCCGACGCCGACTGGCGCTTCCCGGCCCGTCCCGTGAGGTGGCCCCGCCACACGGCGGCGCCGACCCCGAGACCCGAGAAGCCGGCGAACGACAGTTGGAATCCGGGCTCGACCAGGACCAGGGGATCGTTGACGAGGGCCACCATCGCGGCGACTCCGAGCAAGTCCCACGCGCGCGCCGGAAGGCCGCGGATTCGGGCTACCGCCCAACCCGCCAGCAGCAGCGAGGCGCGCACGGCAGACGTTGGAGCTCCGATGGCCACGACGTATAGCCCGACCACGACCGCCGCACCGACGGCGGCCCGCGAGGGGCCCGCAAACGATCGGAGCAACAAACCGATCGCCCCTCCGATCAGTCCCACGTGCAATCCGGAGATCGCGAGCAGGTGCGCCAGGCCCGCCTCCGCGAACCGGGTCCGCAGGGCGCCGGGAAGGTCGTCCCGCTCCGCCAACACGAGCGCGCGCGCCACAGGACTCACGTCGGGGGGAAGAAGTCTCCGCAGACGGTCCGAGGCACGGGCCCGGACCGCACGCAGGATTCGGGTCGGAGCAGCAGCGCCAGGAGTCGTCGGCCAGTCCGCTCCCGGGTCCAGCTCACCGAGCCGTCCCACCACGATCCCACGCCGACCGGGGCGCCGGGGCCAGTCCGAGGGACGACCGATTCGAACCCATTCGCCCTGGACCAGCACCGGGGCGCCGGACCGAACGGGCCTCGGTATGGTGTCGACCCGCACCACCAGGCGGCTCACGGTGCAGCGGCGGGCGCCGCCCACCGGCTGGATCGAAGCACCGAGCAGGGTCAGGCGGCCGGAGGGACCCGGGACGGAGCTCTCGCCGGCCACGCCGTGGACCTGGACGCCGTCACCGGACCCGAGATCCCGGACACACGACGCACCCACGCGCCAGGCGGCCGAGGTGCCGAGGAGCATGCCAGCCGTGAGGCCGGCAGCCAGCACCAGGTAGACCGGGACAGGCGAGCGACTCGCGACGACTCGTGAGGCGCTCCCGGAGAACCCTGCGGTCACCGCCACGCCCAGGGACAGCAACCAGGGGATGAGCAGCCCGGCGCGTACGAGGAGGGGCGAGAACCTGAGCCCCAGGGCAACACCCAGGGACGTGAGCAGAGCGAGAAGCAGGAGGGGCGGGACGCGGCGGGGGCTGGCGCCGATCTTCCGGGTCAGGGCTCCTCTGACGCGCCGCCGAGCGCGTCCCGATATCGGCGGAGCATCTTCCGCGTCTTCAGATCGGCCCGAAGACCCGCCAGGAACACGAGCAGCATCCCCACGCCCACCGCCGTGAACACCACTACGGGAAGCGACACGGAGCGGATGCTCACGATCCCGAGGTGGAGCGGTACGCGCACGCCTCCGTTCTGCACTGCGAACAGTGCGGCCGCCGCCGAGAAAACGGCCACGAGCAACATTCTTCGACCGATGGAGCTCATGGTACGGCCTCTCCGCGGAACGTGGGCCCGCTGGTGGAAGTGAGGCGAACCACGCGGTACGTGTTTCGCGACTCCGGAGCACCCGGGAAGGCCACGACCTTCCCCGTTCCGGTGCGCCCCAGGACATCGCCTTCGGAACGAGCGGGCCTCTCCACCAGGACCTCGTGCTGGGACCCCAGTTCCCCCTCGTTGATCTCGCGCTGGATGTTCCGGTGCAGGGAGATCACCTCTTCCAATCGTCTTCCCGATGTCTTCTCGCTCACGAAGTCGTCCGCGGGCAGTCGAGTCGCCGGAGTACCATCCCGAAGCGAATAGCGGTACAGAAAGGCATCGTCGAACCGGACCTGGCGCAGGAGCGACAGAGTGGACTCGAAATCCGTCTCGGTTTCGCCCGGGAACCCGACGATGACGTCCGTGCTCAGCGCGATTCCCGGTACGCTCTCCCGCACCCGCTCCACAGTGTCCAGGAACTGCCGGACCGTGTAACGCCTGACCATGCGCTTGAGGATGCGGTCGGATCCCGACTGGACCGGCAGATGAAGCTGAGGGCACACCGCTGGCTCTTCGGCCATCACACGAACCATGCGGTCGCTGACGTCGTTTGGATGCGGCGAAGTGAAACGTACCCGGCGCACCCCATCCACCCGCGCGACCGCCTGCAGGAGCCGCGCGAAGTCCCAGTCGCCGATGCGGTAGGAGTTCACCGTCTGGCCCAGGAGGCTCACTTCCGTGTAGCCCGCGGCCACGGCGTCCCGCACCTCCTGGAGTACGGCCCGCGGCTCCCGATTCTTCTCGGAACCGCGAACGTACGGCACGATACAGAACGTGCACCGGTGATCGCATCCGCGCTGCACCGTCACCCACGCGGTCACGCCCTCCCTGCGGATGGCGTCCACTCCCTCGTAGGCCTCCATCTCGTCGAGGGCCAGGAGCATCTGTCCTCGCGACACGCCCCCGAAACGCATCTCGTCAACGAGGTCGCCGAGCTTCCGGTAGGAATCCGGTCCGGCAACGATATCCACCCCGGCGGTTCGATCCAGGAGGCCTTTGCCCATGCGCTGAGCCATACAGCCGGTGACGGCGAGAACGAGATCGGGATGATTCCTCCTGTGAACCTGCAACTGCCCGATCCTCCCCAGCACGCGCGTCTCGGCATGCTCCCGGATCGCACAGGTGTTGATCACGATCACGTCCGCGCGGGCCGGATCGTCCACCGTGACGTAGCCGCGGCCGGCAAGCGCTCCGGCCATGAGCTCGGAGTCTCCGATGTTCATCTGACACCCGTAGGTCTCTATGAACGCACGCCGCGTCACGGGCACGGGAGCGCCCCCGACTTCCTTCGCGGTACGCCTCCGCTTCAGCGAGACCAGACCTGTCGTGTCAGCCACTGACTCTCTTCACCTCGACTATCGAGTGCTCGATCAACTGAAATTCAACGGCTGAACCTACCGGACGCCGCCGAAAGGGGCTACACCAGGCATCGCCGGGCGTCCGGGAAGGGTTACATCGCGATTGCCTCCACCGTGTACCCGGCGTAGGATGCCGGATGGCAGTGCGGCACGAATCTTTCAAGTTCGACGGTCTCCAGGTGCCGGTGGAAATCCACGGCGATGGAGAGCCCGTCATCTTCCTCCCGGGCCTCGGGGTCCATCCGGGTTACTACCGCGAGGGCATGACACGGCTTGGCCGGCACTTCACGGTGTTCGTCCCCGATCTCTCGTTTCGCACCCATGCGGACCTTCCGGTCCGGGTGGACCGCTACAGGGAGTTATCGGAGGCTCTGGCCGCGCGACATGCGCCGCAGGCCTTTCGCGCCGGGCATTCGTACGGCGGCTTCCTTGCGCTCCTGGGATCGGTGCCGGCGATCGCTCTTTCTCCCCTGATCCCTCTCACGGTCGGGTGGGGCAACAAGTTCGGGCGGGCGGTGCGATTGCAGCTCCGGGAGTACCTGGGTTTCGAGGGACGACGCGGGGCCGGGTGGGCGTGGAACATCCTGCGGGACTACGTGGGCACGGCCGTTCTGCATCCGACCAGCCTGTTCCCCACCGTGGCGGAGACCCTGCACTGTATCGCGCATACGTTCCGGCCCACGGCGCCCCGGGCTCACATCGTCCTGGCCGAGTTCGACCGGCTGTACTTGCCCTCGGAAACCGAGACCTTCGTGGCTGGCTCGGGGAAGGAGTCCGTGGTGGTGCGGCGGGTACCTCGCGGCCATGGTTGGCCGGTCACCCACCCTGAATTGCTGGAAACAGAGGTCCTGGAAGCGGTGCGAGCGACTCGAGCGGCCTGAGGGCAGCGTTACCCAACCAGCCGAATTCCTACCTCGCGTTGATACCCAGGGACAGGGAGATGCGCTGGAAGCTCTCCTCCGTGCCCGTCGTCTCCACGTTTCCACGACTTCCGATCTCGACACCGAAGTCCAGGGCTGCCCGCCCGCCGGCGATCCGCGCTCCGAATCCAAACGTGTACGCCTGTTCGCTCAGCTGCTCGTACTGTCCGCCGTAGAAGGGCAGGTCCGTATAGCGATATCCGACCCGCAGTGGCACCGGAAGGCCCAACAGGTTGAGACCCACGTACTCGAGACCGCCGCCGGCCCACATCACGTCCGCCGACTCCGAATCGAGTATCTGGAAGTCCGTGTTCGACCAGGTCTTCCATCCCCCGGCGGCCGCGAGCATGAACTTCTGAGTCAGCACGACGCTGCCTCCGACCGACACCTCGAGCGGCATATCGAATTTCTGTGTCCCTATGGCGATGCCAAACGTGTCCTTCTCGGCCTCGAGCTGCGTATACGTCGTGATGGCGGCGGAGAGAATGCCTCTGCGGCCGATCTCTCCGGTGAGCCCGGCTCGAAAACGCCATCCACTCCACGACCACCGGGCATCGCCGGCGGCGAAGCCGATCTGGTTCGACGGATCCCCGACAGCGGGATCGAAGCTGCGACGGAACACCTGGCGGAGGTTGCCGGTAAGCGCGCTGCCCTCAACTCCCAGGCCCAGGGGGCCAAGCTTGTAGGCCACGCTCAGCCCCACGGAACTCACGCCGCCGTCGTGCTGTCGAGACTCGGCGTACGGGTAGTCTCCGAACCCCGTGCGGAGCGTGTCCGTGAGGATGACGTCCCAATCCTGGTCGAGCTCGGAGTTGACGTTGAGCCCGAACCGCCACTTCTGGAACGGAAGCACCCCCTGCATGACGACGAACCGGCTGCGCCCGCTGGATTGCTCTCCTTCGATCGTCTTGAGCTTCACACTCTCGGGAGCCAGCGTCGCGCCGATCGCCGGATTCGAAAACATGGTCAGGTCGGCTGGATTACGAGACGAGAAAGACCCTCCGTAGAGCCCCACGCCCGTTCCGCCGAGAGCTGCGGCCCGCGCGTCGATCGGCGGCACCGGATAGCCCAACCCGAGGTCCGTCACCGGTGTCTGGGCCGTTAGCGCCACGGGCGCGGCCAGGACCGCGACCACGGCCGCCAGGAGTCTGCTCCGCCATGCCGATCGCCCCGGCCCCGCGCGCCGCATCGTCACGGAAGGAGAAAAGTCGGGTTGGGGGTGAACAGCAGGTGCACCACCGGCCGAAGTCCCGGCCCGTCCTCCTCGGAGAAGAACTCCCAGAACCCGAACTGACGGTTCTCCGGAATCGGGACGATGCCCACTCGCAGGGGCGGTATGGAGTCCACGTTCGCCAGCGACCACAGCCGGACCAGGGACGTGATGTCATACCGCATGGTGTTCCCCGAGGCCAGTGAGTCCGGCCGCAGAAGCTCCTGGCTTCCGAGTGGGGATCCGATCGGTGTCTTCTCGCCGAACACGAACGGGTCCGCCAGTAGCCTCACAGCCTGCGCGAAGATGTTCGCCCTCAGGTCGAATGGCTCGGAGGGTGCCGCAGTCGGCCGAAACTCGAGCGTGGCCCGATTGATCGTGGATCCACGAAGCGGAATGAAGCCGAGGCTGTCCGGAAGCCGGAAGTCCATGTAGTAGCGCGCAGCCGGCAGGCCCGCGAGCCGAAGCCGGGTCGTGGGCTGCGGAGTCGGCGGATCGAAGATGAACGTACCGGGCAGAGCCCCACGCACGATGGTCACCGTCGTATCGAGTCCCTCCGGCACCGCTTCCGCCACCAGCGACATGACGCTCGTCCTGAGGACGCCGCCCGGTCCGCTCAGAACGACGGCGAACCCCGGTTCGCCGTCCGACTCCCTCCAGGCCGTCAACAGCGAATCGACATTGCCCTCGAAGCGCACGACGGCAGTGTCGATGATCGAGCCGAGCGAGTCGACTTCGAAACTGAACGTGTCCGCGCCCAGGAACGTCTCCAGGTCTCCGCCAGGAGTGGTCCACGGCTCGCCTTCCCTGGCGAGCTCCCAGGTGGCTTCATCCGCGTCGAAGGTCCGTGACAGGGTCCAGGCGGCAAGCTCGACGGAGTCGGTCGGGAGCTCCGACAGGACCGAATCGACCGACAACCGGATCCTGGCGGCCGTGAACCGGTCGATCGCCAGGCGAAGGGTGTCGACGAACACGGAGTCGGGAATCGTGCTGAAGCGACCCAGGGGCCTCGCCCGGAGTTCCTCCTGGTCCGAGAGGAGGCTGAACGACGCCGAGTTGGGTACCACGAAGCCCCAGTAGGTGGTGTCCCGCCACGAGGGGAGTTCTCCCACTTCGAGGGAGATCTCGAGCGTCGGAGTCGCCACCCCCGGCGCCGATTCGGAGTCCACGGCCAGAAACGGGTCCTCGGTGCACGCGCCGAGCGCGACCACCGCGGAGGCCAGGAGAGAAAACAGGCCGGCTTTGCGGATCAAGTGCGCCCCTCCGCACCGGCGTTTCGTCCGTCCTCGTCTGCCTGAGCGTGCTCTTCGAGCCGGAACTGAGCCGGAAGCAGCTCGAGCAGGCTCCAGCTTCGGATCTGTCCGCTCGACCCTTCGCTGATGACCTCGAGGTCAGGACCAAACTCGGCCAGGGCCTGCCGACACACCCCGCAAGGTGGAACGGGCTCGACCGACGTGGAGCATACGTAGACCCGCCGCAAGGACCGCCCGCCCGCCGCGACGGCCGTCCCGATCGCGACACGTTCGGCGCACATGGTCACGGAGAACGAGGCGTTCTCCACGTTGCACCCGGCGTGGACCTCGCCTTCCGCGGTCTCGACAGCCGCACCCACCCGGAATTCGGAGTACGGCGCGTATGCCCTCTCCATGGCCCGGCGAGCCGCCACCCTCAGTTCAGCCAACCCCGTCTCAGATGCCATCTCTTATCGTTTCGAGAGCCTCGAGGACCAGGTCCTCATCGGCGTCCACATCGCTGTAGTCGACCTCCACCCGGGGCAACCGACCGCCAAGACCCGTCAGGATCTCGTAGTCGATCGTATCGCACAGCCGGGCCATCTCCGCGAGCCTGATATTCGCACCTTCGTCCTTGCCGAGAAGCGTGGCGACGTCCCCCGGCTGGACATCATCCCGCCCCGTCACGTCCACCACGACGGTATCCATACACACGACACCTCTAAACGGTGCCGCCTCCCCGTGTATCAGCGCCCGGCCGCGGTTCGACAGCTCCCGCCGGAGCCCGTCACCATAGCCGATGCCGAGGGTCGCCAGCCTCGCCTCCCGAGAAGCGGTCCAGGTCGCTCCGTACGACACCGTCGATCCCGCCCGCACATCCCGGACAGCGAGCACTCGAGCTCGAACCGTTACCACCGGCGCGGCCTCCGGCTGCCAGTCCCCCCCACCGTACAGGTAGATGCCCGGCCGCACCAGATCGGCCTGCATGCCTGAATGCAGTATCGCTCCAGCGCTGTTCGCCGTATGCACGAGACCCGGATCCACACCGGCCGCGCGCATCGCCTCCAGGGCCTCAAGGAGCCGGGACCATTGGGTCCGGGTCGAGTCACCCGGCTGGTCGGCGGAATGGAAGTGCGACATCGTGCCCACCAGTCGCACACCACCACCCCGCACGACGGAGGCTACTTCCGGGGCCCACTCGCCCGCCTGATCCCAACCCAACCCGAGCCGCCCCATGCCCGTGTCCACCTCGAGGTGCACGGATAACGGCTCACCGTCCCGACGCCCTGCGCAAGCGAGGAGCGCCTCGACACCGGGTACCACCGGCTCGAGGCGCTCTTCCACCAGACTGGGGACATCGGCTGGAAGCGTCGGCGCGCAAACGATCACCGGTCCGTCCCAGCCCATCCGTCGCAGGTCGCGACCCTCCCGGGTCGTGGCCACACCGAAACCCCAGGGACCCATCGGTCCGAGGGTTCGAACGACACGCTCCATCCCCACTCCGTAGGCATCGGCCTTGACCATGGGGAGGAGGCGACAGCCGTCGCCCACACGATCCGAGATGACCCGGCTATTCCTGCGCAGCGCGCCCAGATCCACTTCTATCCAGGCGCGCTCCATCGCTTCAATTGGCACGTTTTTCAAGGCCGGCATAGTATATCCGGCCTATGTCCCCTGAGCAACAGATTCCGAGCCCCGAAGGGGCCGGCGTGGAGCACATGGAGCGATCCCTTCCCGGGGATGACACCCTGGGGCGGAGTCTCGCCCTCGTCCGGTACCTGCGAGACCACTGCGAGTGGGATGCACGCCAGACTCCCGACAGCCTGAGACCCTACCTGCTGGAGGAGGCTCATGAGGTCGCGGATGCCGTTTTGTCGGGCCAGGATGACGAGTTGCGCCGGGAACTGGGCGACCTTCTTCTCAACGTCGCGTTCCAGATCGTGCTGGCGGAGGAACGCGGCGCGTTTGACGCATCAGGCGTGGTCACCGGGATGGAAGGCAAGATGCGCGATCGGCACCCGCACGTGTACGGCGATGCGGAGGAGGCACCTGACTGGGAGAGGATGAAGGCGGACCAGCGCGACCAGGATCGGGTGGACTCGGAATCCGACGATCGCCTTTCCGACCCGTTCGACGGTCTCCCTGCGGGGCTCGAGCCTCTCAGCCGGTCCCTGCGCATGCAGGACAGGGCCGCGGGGCTCAACTTCGACTGGGCCGACGTGTGGGGGGCGGTCGAGAAGCTGGAGGAGGAGCTCGCGGAGGTACGCGAATCGCTCCGAGTATCGGAGGCGGCTGGGACGGACGATCACTCGCCGGACCCGCGGGTCGAGGACGAGTTGGGCGATCTGCTGTTCGCAGCCGTCAACGTCGCCAGACTGGCCGGAGTCCACCCGACCACGGCTCTCGAGCGGTCGGCGGCCAAGTTCGCCAGCCGATTTCGGGCTCTGCTGGTACTCGCCGCAGAGGACAGGCTCGACCCCCGTCAGGCGAGTCTCGAAGAACTGGACGTATTGTGGGAGCGGGTTAAGGCGGCCGGGATCAGCCGCCTGTGAGCTGTTTGACCTGCTTCTGGCCGCTGCGCACGCCTGCCCCGACGACGACACCGTAAATGATGGCCGTAAACGGCCCCAGGACGGGCAACAACGCCACGACAGGAGCAGCGACCAGCGCACCGGCCACACCGGCGATCCAGGGCGCCGCAGGCTTCTGCGCCTTGTCCACGAAGCGCAATCGAGTTCGCACGAATTCCCGGACCTTCACGTAGCTGAGGCCCATGCCGGCCCCGGCGGTCGCGAGCATCAGTGCAGCGATGAGTTCCATATTGCCTCCTCTCGCCTCACCGTACGGGGACGGGCGCGGGTTCGTTTCAAGCGGCCCTCTTCCCGCGCTTCCCGCTACGGCGTGAGGCGCGTCATCATTCGGGGAAACGCGATCGTCTCCCGCAGGTGGGGAACCCCGCAGATCCACCCGACGGTCCGCTCCAGTCCCAGGCCGAAACCGCTGTGCGGGAACGTGCCGTGCCGCCTGAGATCCAGGTACCAGTCGTACGCCTCTTCCGGCAGGCCTTCCTCACGGATTCGGGCCAGGAGCCGGTCGTAGTCGTCCTCTCTCTGGCTGCCGCCGATGATTTCGCCGTAGCCCTCGGGAGCCAGGAGGTCGTTACACTTCACCGTCCGCGGGTCCTCGGGGTTCTCCTTCATGTAGAACGCCTTGGCCTCCCGCGGATAGTCGAATACGAACAGGGGCTTCTCCCGACCCTCCGTGAGCACCGTCTCGTGCTCCGCGCCAAGGTCCTCTCCCCACTCGATCTCCACTCCGGTCCCCTGCAGGAACGCGATCGCATCGGTGTAGCTCAATCGATCGAACGGAGGCGAAATGGCCTCGAGGCGGCTGACGTCACGGTCGAGTTGCTCCAGCTCAGGTGCGCGCCGCTCCAGGACCCGTCCCACGATGCAGGAGACGAACTCCTCCTGCAGCCGCATGTTGCCCTCGGAGTCCAGCCACGCCACCTCGGGCTCCACCATCCAGAACTCCGTCAGATGTCGGCGCGTCTTTGATTTTTCAGCTCGAAACGTGGGTCCGAAGCAGTAGACCTTGCCCAGGGCGGCGGCCGCCGCCTCGACGTACAACTGCCCGGTCTGCGCCAGGTATGCCGTCCCGAGGTCGAAATACTCGGTGCTGAACAGGGTCCCGGCGGACTCCCCGATCGCCCCGGTCAGAATCGGAGAGTCCACAAGCACGAAGTCGCGCTCGTAGAAGAAGTCGCGAATGGCCTTCACGATCTCATCCCGCACCCGCATGATCGCCACCTGGCGTCCATGCCGAAGCCACAGGTGGCGGTTGTTCAGGAGGAAGTCGACGCCGTGTTCCTTCGGCTGGATCGGGTACTCGTCCGCCGGGCCGATCACCTCGACCTGGCTGGCGGTGATCTCGTAGCCGCCCGGCGCCCGGTCGTCCTGCCGCACGGTTCCGCTGACCCGGACGCTGCTTTCCATCGACAGGTCCGCCACGGCCTCCCACGACTCGTCGTCCACTTCGTTGCGCGCAATCACGACCTGCACGGTGCCCGTTCCGTCGCGTAGCCCCAGAAAGGCGATCTTCCCGCTGGATCTGAATTTCGCCACCCAGCCGAGAAGCGTGGCTTCCTGCCCCGCCTTCGAGGCCAGATCGCGAACGCTGGTGAACACAGTTTCCATTTCAGGGCATTCCGTGGTTGGGGTCCGCTCGAGGCGGGTACACTAGACCGGCGTCAGAAGCGCGTCAACGTCAACCGACCGCGTACAGAGCGGCGTGGTCCGCATACCTCTCCTGGAGCACCCGGGCGAAGGGGCGGTGGCGCGCCGAAGCCAGGTCAGGGTCGGCCTCCACCATCGTCCGGGCCTTCTCTCTGGCGTGCTCGAGAAGGGCATAGTCGCGATCGAGGTCGGCGAAGCGAAGGGCGGGGAGGCCGTGCTGCTCTGCCCCGAACAGGTTTCCCTGGCCCCGGAGTCGCAGATCCTCCCGCGCGATTTCGAATCCGTCAGTCGTGCCAGCGAAGGCCCTGAGGCGCTCTGGCGGACCGTCTCCCGAATAGAAGGCCACGCAGTAGCTCTGCTCGCCGCCTCGACCTACCCTGCCCCGTAGCTGGTGCAACTGGGCGAGCCCGAACCTCTCGGCGTGCTCAATGAGCATGACCGTGGCGTTCGGCACGTCGATTCCCACCTCGATGACCGTGGTGGCCACAAGGACCTGGGTCTCCCCGGAGAGAAACCGCCGCATGATCTCGTCCTTGTCCGTGCCGCTCATTCGACCGTGCAGAAGGTCGAGACGGAACTCGGGGAACAGGGCGGAGAGTTCCTCCACGGCGCGCGTAGCCGCCGCGGCCTCCACGGCATCGGACTCGTCGATCAGGGGATACACGACATACCCCTGCCGACCCTCGGCCAGCTGCCCGCGAAGGAACTCGAACGCCGCCGCGCGATCGCCCGGGCCGCGAATGCCGGTGACCACGGACCTCCGGCCCGGTGGCATTTCGTCGATCACGCTGAGGTCGAGATCGCCATATACGGCGAGGGCGAGCGACCGGGGAATCGGGGTCGCCGACATCACGAGCGTGTCCGCGGCTCCCCCCGCATCGCGGAGGGCCCGTCGCTGTTCCACCCCGAAGCGGTGCTGCTCGTCGATCACCACCAGGCCGGGAGAAGCGAATCCCACCCCCTCCTGGATGAGAGCGTGGGTACCGACGATGATGGACGCGTGACCCGAGCGGGCGTCCTCCAGCAAGGACTCGCGCTTCTTGCCCTTGACCGAGCCCGTGAGGAGCGCTGGAGCGAGTCCGATCGGCTCGAGGAGGCCCGTCAGGGTTCGCTGGTGCTGCTCGGCGAGCAATTCCGTGGGGGCCATGATCACGGCCTGCTTCCCGCAGTCGACGGCGCGGACCATCGCGGCAGCGGCAACCACGGTCTTTCCACACCCCACGTCACCCTGGAGCAGGCGATACATGCGCGTCGGGCTCTCCATGTCGGCCCTGATCTCTTGCCAGGTCCTCTCCTGGGCCGCGGTGAGCCGATACGGGAGCGCGGCCAGGAAGTCCTCGGTCAAGGTGGCGGGTGCGTCCAGGGACAATCCGGGCTCGCGGCTCCTGTACTGGTGACGGGCACGGGCGTGCAGGAGCTGCAGGAAGAACAGCTCTTCGTAGGCGAGACGTCTCATCGCGGGCCCGACCTGCGACAGGGTCTCGGGCCGGTGGAGTCTCTCCAGCGCCTCGGGGAGTCGCATCAGACCCGCCGCTTTCAGCCAATCGGGCGCAAACAGCTCCGCATCCTGCGCTTCCAGCAGCAGCGCATCCAGGTTGTCTTCCACGATTCCGCGGATCTGCCTGTGGTTGAGTCCCTCAGTGGCCCGGTAGACCGGAAACACCCTGCCGCCCTCCGTCTCATCGTCACCGGCCGAAGCCAGAAGGGTGTGCTCCCGCGGACGCATCTGACGGCCGTGGTAGAAGCCCACGGTCCCGGAAGCGAGCAGCAGGTCACCCTTCCGTATCGAGTTGTCCAACCACGGTTGTCCGG
>Ga0272442_10001425_pt1 | contig 36485 bp, 35 predicted proteins | sample SSMForm2O_FD_200262 | JGI IMG/M metagenome (GOLD analysis project Ga0272442, IMG submission 200262) | Marine sediment archaeal communities from Little Sippewissett salt marsh, Falmouth, MA, United States - SSM-Form-2O | ecosystem: Environmental > Aquatic > Marine > Wetlands > Sediment ... | reverse complement strand
GCCTCAAACTGCAGACCTGGATTATTCTGATTGGCTTCTTCAATAGCCAGTTCCACTGAACGAACCATGGCTTCGCCATGCTTTGTTTCACATCCTGATAACGGCGCTGAAACGCCAATTTTATAGTGCTGTATTGTCATTATGTTTTACCTCAATAAAATAAGACTTTTTTAATTATTCTCAAATAAATATAAATAATCTATCGCTTATCAATCAATCAAGCAATTTGGCCAACGAACATGGACCAGATTGTATAAATCACCCTGAGCCATGCGGAACTTAATCCAGTTATTGATCCAATTGATTGAACGCTGGTCACCCAATTTTACCGTAATATGGTCGAATTCTCTGGATAAAGCAATAGGCTTGCCTTCTGAATCTCTTACGGCATCGAGTTTTGGTCTTATTTTGAAGAGCGTTTTGCTAATGGCAGCTTCTACCCAAGCATCAACTTCACCTTTTTCCAGGGCATCACCACACATCAAATATTCCTCGATCTCTACAATTTTAGCCTCGGGGAAGTTCTTTTCGATGGCCAAACGGTTTGAAGAACCTTTTACACATGCAATGGCTTTCCCCGGTTGTTTTAGCTCTTCCAAAGTTAAAGGATTTTCTTTGGATATCAATATCAACAGGTTAAAAGAAATTAACTGGTCAGTAAAATCAACCCTGAAAGCTCTTTCGGGGGTATTGGTATGTTTAGGCAGAACATCGACTTCACCGTTAACCAATGCGTCTACCTGGTCATTCCAGGGAATGCTCACCCACTCAGGCTTTGCTCCCAAATCTTCTGCAAACAATTTCATGTAATCGATGACGACACCCTCCGGTTTCCCTGTCTTAGGGTCAATATAATATTCGTCACTCATTCCTTCTTCCGGTGGTCGGGTAAAAGCGACCGCTACTCGCAAAACACCGGTTCTTTTTACGCGATCAATCATGGATTCTTCAGTAAAATTTTTCATATATCTTCTTTCCTTTCTTATTCTTAAAATGAAATAGTATCCGTCATCCGCCACAATGTGTGGTCCGTAAGGCATTGTGAATGATTAACGGCAAAATACAATTCCACCCGGTATATTTCCAGGCAATCCTCACCCCTACTGGAGTTATACATCGATTCAGAACAAACTAAAAATGTATAATTCGCTCCAAGAAAAGGATGGGAAACTTATTATTTGAATAGTCTGGCAGTGATCATTTTTTATGAGAACTTTCATTTTTCAAGATTTTTAACGATCACCGCAAAAGGCTAAGACAAATATTTATCTCACCCCCTTTTTCTTGCCCTTAATTGGTCTATTTGAATCATTATGGACCTTCAATGATTACTGAGAATTATACAGAAAAATAAATATACTATTAAAACATAACATTTTTGGAATTATATCTTTGAAATAATCGAAACTAATTAAACTATTATAGCAAAGGGTATTCCTAAATAATTAATTGTTTTTTTACAAATATCACTTTTTATCATAGCATTAAATATTTAAACGGAAAGGTGGACATTGGTCAATTGAAGACCGTTAAATATTAAATTGCCTATCGTTTTTTTTATATAATTTTTATTGTTAGCATTGAATATTTAAACGGAAAGGTCAAATATAGAAAAGTAGTAGGTCGTTAAATATTAAATTGCCTATCATTTTTTTTAATATAATTTTATTTTTTTAGCATTATATATTTAACCGGGAAGGTCAAATATAGAAAAGTAGTAGGTCGTTAAATATTAAATTGCCTGTCATTTTTTTTAATATAATTTTTTAGCATTGAATATTTAAACGTACAAATTGAATATTGCGTTTTTATTTTAATAGATATACCATAATAAATATTTACTGTCAATAATTAAATCCATTTTTATCATTTTCAAATAATAAGGAAAAAATATTCGTGTCTTTTTTTAACATTCTCAATATATTTATACAAAACAAAAAAAGCTAAATAGTAATATTGACCATTGTAAAATCTTTTTTAGTCTTAATGACAACGCTTAATACTCTTTAAAATATATTAATATTCTTTTTTAAAAGATAATAACTCATTTGGCCGATAAAAGAATTCAATGGAAAAACTTTCCATTTCCGGGGAATAAATGAAGTGGTCATTGATTTCTTTGAAATCTATCATGAAAAATCAAAAGCGGATTTAAAAAATTCCTTAAATCCGCTTTTATTAAAAAAGGCTAATAGAGTGATTTATGCAAGTATTCCTTATTCCGGCTTTATCTCTATTTCCTTAGGTATTGCTTTAACCGACTTAGGAAGAATAATTTCCAATACACCATTTTTAAAGGAAGCTTTAACTTTTTTAGCATCAACTTCTACAGGAAGAGAAATGCTTCGAAAATATGATCCCTGTATCCTTTCATTGAAATAATAATTTTCTTCCTTGGTTTCTTTTTGTTCCTTCTTTTCTCCACGAATGTTTAACACATTCTCATTTAAAGTAATTTTGATATCTTCCTTTTCTATGCCAGGTAATTCTGCCTTGGCAATGATTTTATCTTCTTTCTCTATTACATCCACTAATGGAGACCACTCTCCATTTTTCAACCAACCATTTGCCGAATTTCGGTTTTGTTGCATCAATTGAAAATTAAATACTTCATCGAATAAATCTCCGAAGCTTCTCATTTCTCTGGGTTTCCATTTTACTAAAGTCATTTTAATTCACCTCGATTATTTTATTTGATTTATCTTGCTATAAACATTTATTGCCATTAGCAATATTATCTATAAGCAATTATAGACAATGAATACTATTATGTCAAGTATTATTTTAAAATTTTTCAAATATTCAATGGCCAAATATTTATTTTTAATAAATGAGTCAGATTTAAAATAATCAGTTATTCTCAAATCAACAAGCCGATAGGTCTAAAAAAATATATTATTTTATGGCTGGGAAATTAAACGGTGTTAGCGAAAGGGAAAAAGATTTCATATCATCACGCCAAAATACCCATCATCCAGGGTTGCTGTGCTACGGTGACCTTTATTTCCTCCGCTTTCACAGCGTCAAGGGCATCAAGTACAGCATTAAATCCTGCAATAAACATTATTTCTCCTGCCTATGAGCTGCTTTAATAGCTTGCATGATACTCAAAAAGTCCTTTCATCGTTCTGTGCAAAGACAGTACCAATCTTTGGTTGGACCTGGAGGATCTTCTCCATCACACTCATTCCTTTGACCCGGTCAAAATCAACAGTCTATTTTGCGGTTAGTTTAATATAGGAAAATTTTTCAATATGTGTATCGAAACCCTGACCTCTTTTCCAAAGACCTTTATCGTTCCTTTATCACGCATCAACCCTCCTAAAGCAATTTTCATCAAAGTTGATTTTTCTGCACCATGTTCTTCTGCAATGACATGAACACCGGGAAAATTTTTTGAAATAGTTATGAATTCAAGGGCAAATTGATTCAAAAATGTTACCCCCGAAACCAATATGATATGTGCATAGGGACTGCACTCTTCGGTCCTTATGATATCCCTTGGCTGTTGAAATAATGCCTTCAGTTTTTCATGGCTAATCAGCTAAATATTTTTAATGTAGGAGGAAATAAAATGATAATTATGAGGATTTCCTTCAATGATTTCTTGAGTTGAATAGGTTTTTTCAACTTCTATTTCAAACAAGGCGACCTGAAGCACTTTCTTGAAAAAGGCGTACCACGATTTAAAGCCAGATCAATTCTTTCCATATCTTGAGGAATGGGTAATCCGGCATCGGCAATGATCCGCATATCACAATGGTTTAATTCGAAAATAACACGGTTTAATTGAGGATTTAAGAGCCCGTTTTTTCATCTTTGAACTTCCAATCTGCTTATTAAGAATTTTCAACAAGCTTCATTTATCAGTTCAACAGACTTTATTTTGTGTTTACTGGCATAAGTAGCCTCGGAACCAACCTGTATTTTAATTGAAAACAAGTTTGATTAAGTTCCCCAGGACATCGGGTCAATAAAAGAATTGGCAAAGATTGCAATGGATACCAACATTCTCTAATTTACCGGTGAAATATCAAACGTTCTTTTTAGATAATGCAAAAGACCGGGCAATTAAAATTGAACCATGGAGCAGGCATCGGGAGGAATATTCGTTTTTATCGGGATAAGTTGGTTGATTCCCTTTTCATCACGTAGAATTTTCAAGTCATCGCATGCAAAGGTCAAAGTGGTATAAGTATTACGGGAAGAAAAGGAAATAATATTAATATGGAAATATCCCAATACCAATGATTCTCCATGACTTCGACAGCTATAATTTTTATTATATTTTTTTAACATGACAAATCATAATCTCTTACATATGAGAAGAAGGAAGTCTCTCCTGTTTGTAAAAAATATAATCCATGCTGACAGTTAGCAAATCAATAAAAAATCAGGCCTGAATTTTCACCAGGATACGCATATCCTTTCTGTGTTTTCAGGCCTGAATATTCTTTTGTTTATGATTCTCTATAATTTTCTATCCAATGATGGATTCACTCATTTATTTAAATCGTGGGTTCCGGCTCGATAGGTTCTTCAGATTCTGGCCATAATCCAATTTCTAAATCCGAATAAGGTTCTCCTGACGCGACTGCAATTGTTGCGGTAGCATTATAATCATCATATCCTTCAGCAGATACAACAAGATCGTAATCTCCAACCGGAAGCTGTTCAAGGATAAATTCTCCATTTTTTCCCGTGATGACCTCACTATCAAAGGTAATTATGCCTCCTGTCAAAGATACACTGACTGTTGCCCCGGCAATGAAAGTTGCTTCACTCTCTGCTTCTTTTACAATCCCCAGCATTCCTCCGGGTTCTTCCGATAATAACACCACATCAACCGGTGTATCCGTATCGACTGTAACTACAATCTCTCCAGAATAGCTGGTGTAACCTTCTGCGAATACATTCAGGGTGTAAGTGCCTGCAGGAACATCAAGAAGTGCAAAATCTCCCTCAGAAACTTCAGGTAAACTTTCTGCTAAACTTGTTGTTGTATTTGCAAAGATATAAGCTCCGCCGGTAAGTTCTATATTAGCACCGGCTAATCCTAATAATGACGTTTCGGTGCTTGCGTAATATGATACATTTCCGGAAACGGACCCTGTGCCTCCGGGGAGCTCACCGGGTGAATAATTTCCTGATAATACAGTAATAACCGGTTTCATTTTGTATTTTCCATTTCCTGTCTGTATCACTGATTTTTTGGCATCAAAATCCAGGGTCAATTCGGTAATCATGCCTTCAACCACATCAAAAGGCTTATTCAATTTTATTCCTGTATTGGCACTGCTGGGAATAGTAAGAGTGTGCGATTCTGTTGGCCCATCAGGCCCATCATTTCCTTCCACAACCAGTTCAGCTTCTTCCATTAGAAAAACTCGCAACTGTGTATAATGATTGGGTGCAAGTTCCATTGAACCTAACAAAAGGGATACATTCTCCAGGGTCAAGAGGTCAACTGCCAATCCATCAGGCCACTCTTTTAATGTTACCCATTCTCCTGTTTCTTCTTCTCCTTCTTCCCCGTCAACTGATATATGGCCTTTGATTTCGGAAACAACGATATTCAATTCTTTAAAATCTCCCGGAGCATCTGTCAGATAAAGTTTAAGCGTCCCTTTTCCTGAACCTGCTGGATTTTCATATGCAGAACCACCTTCTGATACTGGAGCCGGAGAATCGATACTGTTCTCAGGAGTTACCAATTCAGGAACGCATCCTGTAAGAAAAACAAGACTTATTGCTATCAACAATACAAAGCTAAACCATTTTTTCATTTTCTTTGCCTCCTTTACTTCTGAAAATAAATTACTTTGATGGAAATCCATTCATCAATATTCGATTTCCATACAAACACAAAAAAAGCCGGTGGTCTGGCGATCATAGCATTTTTTGCCTTAGATCCATGACTTTGCGTCCTATCCTTTCGGATAGTTTGCCTTTATCAACTTTATTGATAATTTCTATTTATTTTTTAAAATTCTATTTTAAAATACTTCTATATATTATATTCCCTAAAACCATAACTTTTAGACAAAATTCTTAATCAATTTTTGATAGTTCTAAAAATCAAAAATTGATGGAAAATGAATGGAATCAATCACATGAATAACACCATTACTGCATTCGATATCTCCAAGGGTAACGACCGAATTATTCACTCTTACATCAAAGCGGTTTGCATTAATATAGATATCACATCCTTCCATAGAGGACAGCACATCCAAATCGATTAAATCCGCCAACATATATTTTCCTTTGACTGCATGAGAAAGCGACACTTTTTGCAAACTGTGATTATCAGCAATTAAACCGGTCAGGATAATGGGATCGATTTGTGCAAATGCCTCATCATTCGGAGCAAACAGGGTAAATGGACCGGATTGTTTAAAAGTAATGATAAGATTAGTCGACAGTAAACCATCTGCTAATAAGGTAAAACTATCATCCTTAATAGCTATTTCAGCAATATTTAACATGATTCATTCCTCCTTTTTTAGTAAAAAGATAAATTCTTTTGCACTTATTTACCTTTATCTCACCGGCAGGTCTTGGAGAAAAATAAATCCTTTAAAACTGTTGTACCCAATCTAACAGATATTTCTCTATCTCTTCAATTCATCCTTCCTTATTTTTCACTAAAGATTATTTGGTTTCTATTGAATTCCCATAGAAACACACATTAAGATTCCATACAAACACAAAAAAGCCGGTGGTCTGGCGGTCATAGCACTTGATTGCCTTAGACCCATGACTTTGCGTCCTACCCTTTCGAGTAGTTTGCCATTATCAACTTTCATTGAAAAGCTATTCTTTTTTCAAATTTCCTGTTTTTATTATACTACTAATACGATTTAAAGCAAACTTTACAAGAATAAAAGTTGATTCATTATTAAATCATTTCATTAACAGTTTGCCACAAGGCATTTATCCTATGTTTAAGTATTGCTTTGCTATTTTCAACTTTCTTTAAATTCATGTCCTATTTTCCTGGCACGTACCGTTTTATCCAGATTGACCCCCAAATTTAAGCCGACTTCTACCAAAAGATTCCAACCCGCTACAATTTCAATGTAGTTGGTGAAATCATTGTAAGCAGGAATGATTATGGTTGGAAAAATAGTTTTTCTTGTAGAGATGGCAATCACTTTCAAACCAATGCCATCAATCAGTATTTTTTTATATACTTCTTCTTCGTCTTCAAAAGGATCCACGATAACAACGACTTCTTCGGTATCCATAACCTCCTCTATTCCATGAAAAACATAGGTCCCCTCTAAAAAATCCGATTTCTTGCGTGCAATTTCATTTGCTTTAAGGGTTAACTCCTCTGCTACACCATTATTTCTGCCGGTAAAATAGATGTATTTTGAATGGGCAAGGATATCCACTATCTCTTTATTGATAGACATTTCCAAAACCTGGGTAATCAATCTCCCCATTTTTCTTAAGTCTGGCAAATTAACCTGGTTTAAACTTCTAAATAATAGGTCATAAAAAAGGGATTGTTCTATCACTGATTTTGTTGCGGCAACCGCCTTCTCTGCGCCGCAACTCAATAAATAAGATATATGTGCTTCATTCATGACAGGCGTTTCGGTATTGGCAATGATACTGATAATATTTCGGTGATTTTCCTTTTTTAATTTCCTTATCAGTTCTAATACTTCTTTCGTTTTTCCTGAATTAGATGCCACAAATACAGTGCTATCCAAAAGTTGATATTCAAGGGCCTGTGTGGCACAATCTGTATAGAAATCCTGCTTGTAATCTTTTTTTCGGGCTTCATACATCACCTTCTTGGCAGGAAAGATACGGGAAGAACCTTCTCCTGTAATAAATATTCTTCTATTTTCTACTTCTTTTTTTAGAGAAAGTATTTTTTCTATATCCAAATTTTCCACAATATGGGCCGTTTCCATCATTTCCTTGATCAAGGAAAATTTTTTATACTTTTTCTCTGTTAAATTCATTTTTTCTCCATTGTAAAAACAGCTTGATTATTTGGCTTTATTTAATTTTAGTTCACTATATTCAGGAATTTCACCGACAAGGGGTTGAATGTATCTGATATATTCATCGGTCACAAAATTTCCATCAATACTAATATATTTATCATCCATTGTTTTGATATGGACAGCGACCTTATTCAAAGAAACCATATCAAATCTAACCTTGTAAGGAAAAGAGCTAATCCGCTTGATTGAGACCATAATTCCTGAAGCACCTTCTTCGGCAAATCTCATTGCCTTAACCCCGCATTCATAAGCCTCCTCCTGGTCAACCACGCTCGCTCTGTCTATCGCACACATTGATAATGATTCGGTTATCTGAAATTCCCCTCGATAATTTGTTTCCTGATGAATTAATTTATGCAGATTAAGCGCTGCACTTCCGCCGCCCATGGCACCAAATTCTATATCCGTGATTCCATCCTGTGATTTGAGGGAAGCCACAAAGCTTCCGTCTTTCCAAAGGATACCTTCACCGCATACAATTGAAACCCAACCATATTTCCGTATGCATTCCTTGACATCTGAAATGAATCTATCTTTGGATAGCGGTCTTTCAGGTATGTATATGAGATGAGGTGCGTCGGCCGGGTTTTTTTTCGCTAATGCTGATGAGGACGCCAGCCATCCCGTGTTTCTGCCCACTGTTTGTAAAATGACATACTTATCGACACTCTGCATATCCCGTGCTAATCTGCCTGCCTGTTGAACCGAAAGACAAACATATCTTGCTGCCGATGCAAATCCAGGAGCATGGTCAGTCTCACATAGATCATTATCTACAGTTTTGGGGATACCGATGCCTCTTAGCTGGTAATGGTTTTTTTTGCAATAATTTTCTATCCGTCGAATGGTTTCCATGGAGCCATTGCCGCCAATCAGGAAAAAATAGCGTATATTGTACTTTTTGAGCTGGTGCATAATCAAAGGAAAATCCTCCTGTTTTAAAATGTATCGACATGAACCCAGGGCAGCAGAAGGCGTTTTTCGCAATTTTTCGATAATCTGAGGGTCTTCTCTTCCCAGGTCCACGATCTCATCTCTCATAAATCCTATGATGCCGGACCTCATACCTAAAAGTTTTTCAATTTTTTTAGATTTCAATCCTTCCTGAACAAGACCGCATAGACTTGCGTTAATAACAGAAGTTGGCCCTCCAAATTGTCCTATAATCGCATTTCCTTTCATAATTCACTCCATTGCTCCATAATAAATCCATTGATCTTTCTATTGGATTCTCTATTGATTATTTGCTTTTTCACACATTAATGATGCATTATTCCCTGAATTTAGAATAAGTATCAAAACCAACAGCTGAGAGAATAATAGCACCTTTTATCACATACTGAACATAAATATGCACACCTAACAGGTTAAATACATTAGCAATAATGGTTAAAAGTAAAACGCCGATTAAAGTTCTTACTACCGAACCTTCTCCCCCCGATACGCTCGTTCCACCGATAACCGTAGAAGCAATCGCATCCAATTCATATGTCTGTCCAGCTAAAGGCGTAACCGATAACAGTCGGGCCGCATAGACAACACCGGCCATCGAGGCCATAAGACCACCAACCACAAAGGTTAAAATGTGGTAATAGTCTACTTTAACTCCGGAGAGTCTTACCGCTTCCTTGTTTCCTCCAAGTGCGCAGGTATATCGGCCAAACCTGGTTTTGACCAAAATAAATTGCCAAACAACCACCATAATAACCAGCAAGACAACCGGGAAAGGTATCGGTCCAAGATAACCGTTACCAATAAAAGCAAATTGTGGCGCTTCAACATACAAAGGATAACCACCGGTGTAAAGGTAAACCAAACCTCTTACAATGGTCATGGTTCCCAAAGTGGCAATAATGGCAGGAATATGGATTTTTGCTGTTAAAAAGCCGTTTAGCAAACCAATTAACGAACCTATGATTAAGACAATGAATATTGCAAGACTCCAGTGTATATAATTTTGCAATCCCACACACATGGCTGCCGTTAAGGCAAGTACCGAACTCACCGAAATGTCAAAGCCTGCTCCGATAATAACAAAGGTTGTTCCAATGGCCATAATTCCAATAATAGAACTTTGCCTAAGGACATTGAGAATATTCGTCCAGGATAAAAAATTGGGTGTTATCACCGACAAAAAAATACAGAACAGAATAAATATAAATAAGATTCCGTTTTTCTTTATTGAATATGCATGTGCATTAAAATTTATTTTTTTCATATTGCCTTCCTTATTCATTGAAATAGTGATTGAAAAAAAGTTTTATCATTTTTTAGATATTTCCGGCTATTTATCTTGTTCCAATATGATTCTCATGATTTCTTCCTGGCCAACACCATGTGAAAATTCACCGGATATCTTTCCCTTGCTTAAAATTAAAATCCTATCAGACACACTAACCACTTCAGGTACTTCAGAAGAGACAAAAATAACACAAACACCCGACTTGGCCAATTGACGAACAATATTATATATTTCTAATTTTGCTTTGACATCAATCCCCCGGGTAGGTTCGTCCATGATCAATACTTTCGGTTCAGTTTGCAACCATTTAGAGATGACAACTTTTTGCTGATTCCCTCCACTCAAGTATTTGACAACCTGGTTTGGCCCTGAAGTCTTTATGTCTAATTTTTCTATCAATCGGTAAGCAATGTTGAATTCTTTTTTTGATGAAATAATTCCTTTGCTTGAAAAACTGGGAAGCGTTGGAAGCGTTAGGTTCTTGTAGAGTTCAAGTATAAGAATAAGTGCATCTTTTTTTCTGTCTTCGGGAACCAGAGAAATACCTTGTTTTACTGCATCCGAAGGTGAATGAAGGATGACAGGCTTATCATCAATCAAAATTTTACCACTATCCATTTTATCAGCAGCAAAAATTAGACGTGTCAATTCGGTCTTCCCTGCCCCGGTAAGACCGGTAATTCCTAATACTTCTCCAGGAGAGGCTTCGAAAGAGACACCATTCACACGTGGCTTTCTTTGCACGTCTCTTACCTTCAAAACTGTTTTTTTCTTTTTATTGATTTTAGTAATTTTAGCCAGATAACTGCTTTTAAGATCTTCTCCAACCATCATATTAATCACTTCTTTCCGGTCAACCTTTTTTGTTGGAATCGTCTTAATCTTTTTCCCATCCCTTAAAACCGTAATCCTATCTGCTATTTTAAAAACTTCCCCCAAGATATGAGTGATATACAAAATACTAACATGATTTGATTTGAGTTCAGATATAATACGGAAAAGATGTTCTATTTCATTCTTTGATAATGAAGCGGTTGGCTCATCCATAATGATAAAATTTGCTTTATGGATTAAAGCTTTCAAAATTTCAACCAACTTTTGTTCAGCCACTCCAAGATTCCTTGCCTCCTCATGTGGAGGAAGTTTAAATCCTAATTTTTTTGAAATTTCATTATATTCTTGAAATATTTTAGCTTCATCAATCAATGCCAATCGTGTAAAGGATTCCATTCCCAAAAATATATTCTGAATAACAGTAAGTTGAGGGATTAAACTATTCTCCTGATAGATGACGCTAACGCCATTCTTGAACGCCTGAGCCGGAGAATGAAAATCCGCCTTCCGACCATTCAGATAAATTTCTCCCTCATCTTTTTTATAAGCGCCTACCAAAAGCTTGATCAAAGTCGATTTGCCGGCGCCATTCTCTCCTAACAGAGCATGGACTTCATCTCTGTAAATGTCGAAATCAATATTATCCAGTGCTTTTACCCCGGGGAATGTTTTACTCAATCCCCTGACTTTTAATATTAATTTTTCTGGTTTTTCTTTCATTGATTTTTCGATAAAAAATCACCCACAATTTTTATATTTTTTTCAGGTATCTTTAATAAGTCCCATGATAAAATCACACCTTGCATTTCTGCTTCTATCATGGATTGCAAATATTTTTTTAATATTTTATCTGTAATATTACATAATCCAGACAATTGAACTGCTTCCAGTCCTGCATATATTTTAATCCTTTCCGGCAGATCAAATTCCCTGATCTTTTGCATTTCACTGCAAATCATATATTCAGAAATACCATTCTCCAATAATTTTTTAAGATTTTTAGGTAAAGCAACGCCGAGTAGAGGGCTTGTTTTGCACATTAATTCATTCTCGTCCAATCCGGGATTCAACTTCAAAATAGCTCTCAACAATGATTCTAATTCCAATGGCAAACCTGCCGGACTGTTGGCATGACAATATATCATCGGTTTTATCCAATCACAGGTTTCGGCAAGCAAGCGATAATCTTGAGACACCAAAGGAGCAAAAGAGGGGGCGAATAAATCGATTCCTACTAATTTATTCATTTTTTTTGCCTTTTGGGCAAACCTATCAACAAGCCGATATATACTTTGCCGGCGAAAATCGAAAAAATGCTTTAAGCTATTTTTATAGATGATTTCAAATAATGAATGGTTATTTTCCAGAACAACAGATTTAATATTTTTTAAATTTTTGAACAAGGATTCAATAAGCTCTCGATAATTTTTTAAATCTTCTTGAAAATCTTGGTTGAATCGGCCGACACATGAAGGGCAAAAACAGGAAAAAAGAAGCTCGAATCCATTGGAAGGAGAAGGAAACCGAATTCTATCCAAAAATACACCATCAAAACCACATTCCTTTATCTTGGCTTCATAATGACCAAATATTTTAGTAACTTTTTCCTCGTCATTGGGACAGAGAAATAAAAAATCTTCCTCTCTTTTTCCCAGGTTATTCCAAGCACCGAGCCTTCCTGCCCCACGCAATCCGTTAAATGCTTCTACTGCTTCTTCCTGTTTCACCTTCATTCCCGGCATATCAGCCAAAACAGGATACCAGAGATAAGTCTTGATCTTATATTCAACACAAATTTCTCTGACCAAATCAAGATTCTTCTTACTAATATCCGACCATACAATCAATGCATTTAAATCGAGCATTTCTTTGGCTAATAACAATTTCTTTTTTAAGTAATCGCCTTTATTGACATCTTTTCCGGCATTGTCATTTAAAACGATCTGTGTCCCCATCCACATTTTATTCATTGGCTTACCTATTATTTATTAATTCGTCCCCTCTTTTCTTGTACACAATTAACACATGTTATGCTTTATTTTTATGGATGCTTACATTTCCGGCTCAAATTTATCAACATTATCTTTTGTGACAATAATATGTTTAATCTCAACAAATGCCGGAACTTCTTCCCCTTTTAAACATTTTGCGGTCGTTTCCGTTGCCTTGTAACCTTCTTCGACAACAGAAAAATAGGTACTGGCAGTGACTTTTCCTTCTTTGATATAGGGGACTAATTCCTTAGCATACTCCAGCCCGGTAACATAAACATCGGTTTTTCCTGCTTCTTCCAGGGCTTTGGCTGCTGCTATCGCACCGCTCCACCATTGGCAACTTACCAAATCAACGTTTCTACCGCTTTGCAGGAAAGCTTCCATAAAAGCAAGAGACCCTTCTTTGGTCCATCCTTCGATGGGTCTCTTCTCCACTATGGTCCAATTTGGATATTTAGCGGCCACTTTCATGAAACCTTCTTCTCGCATTCTCTGGGGAGCCGTTCCGGGATTTCCCTCTATGAGTACGATATCGGCCTTCTTGTCACCCAATAACAATTCAGCCATTTCCCCCTGAATAATCCCAGCGCCAATTTCTGATCTCCCAATATAAGAGACAACACCAGCATATTTCCCTTCAGGATCTGTTCCCAGGGAATTAGTGAAAGATATCAAGGGAATATTGGCGTCATTACAAAGTTTTACAGCAGGCAATAATCCCATGTTATCTGCCGCACAAAGCATAATGGCATCAACTTTTTTTACAATAAAGTTTTCCACCTGAGAAAGCTGTTTGCCGGCATCCCACTCGGCATCTCCATAAGTAATATTCAAACCAAATTCTTCAGCAGCTTTGTCAATGCCCCGACGCATTACACTAAAGAATTCAACAGTTCCTGGCAGTAAAACAGCAACGTCATATTTTTCCTGAGCAAAAGAAAACGAAAAACTCGTTAGAATTAGGATGCACAATAGAACCGTTAATGTCATTCCTTTAAAATATTTTTTCATTTTAAACCTCCAAAAAATTTAATCGATAGAACATTCATCAAGTCAATCGCATCATTTTTTTATACACCTCACCACCTTCTTCGGAATCTAACATAACATTCGGATAATCGCACAGGCATCTGTTTGTGAAATCAAATATTATTTATTTTTTGATAAGCGCCAATCCTTTCTTTTTTAAGGGTTCAAGCACTTTTACGGCTGCACCAATTAAAACCCCATCCTCTCCTAATTCAGAAAACTCTATCCTGGGGATAAAAGGCATCATCTCACCAATGTTTTTTTTGATCTCTTCCAGGAATATGTTCGGAAGTACGGATATTCCTCCTCCAATAATCACCAATTCCGGATCAAGTACACAGGATATATTCCCGATACCATAAGCAAGATATTTTAACGTATCTCTTACTATACCCTGCGCAACTTTTTCACCTTTGGCCGCCATTTGGAAAACCTCTATCACCTTGATATTTTTGCCAAATTTTTCTTTTACCTTTTCTACTATCTTTTTATAACTGGCTAATTTTTCCAGGCAGCCGTAGTCCCTGTCATTTTTCGGCATGTATTTCGGATTGACCAACAAATAACCAATCTCACCGGCAGCATTATTTGCTCCTTTATAAAGTTTCCTGTTGGCAATAATACCAGCGCCTATTCCGGTTCTTTCTCCAACAAAGACAAAATTATTTATTTTTTTTGCAATTCCCTTGGATTTTTCCCCTAATGCCATCAAATTGACATCATTTTCAAAAGCAATCGGAATTTCAAATTCTTTTAAAGTTAAATCCTCCAGGGATATTTCCCAATCCAAATAAGGTGCTGCCGTTATTTTTTTTAATGTAAAATCAATGATTCCCGGCACACCGATACAAATGCTTAATATCTTCTCCCGGGGAATACTAATTTCATGCAAAAATTGTTTTAATAATTCCCGTAGTACATCTTTTAATTTCCGACTGTTAATAAAATCTTTCTTTGCCCCAAAATGTTCCCTGACAATATTGTAGGATAAATCCATCAATGCAATCCTTATACCGTTTTCCCCTCCCAAATCTATAGCAATCATATAGCCGGCTTTTGAATTTATTTTTAAGAGAATGGGTTTTTTACCCCCGGAAGAATCTCCTTTGCCAATTTCCCGAACAATGTTTCTTTCCATTAAATCTTTGGTAATAGCAGAGATAGTAGGGGGTGTTAAGCCAATTAGTTTTCCTATATCTGCCCTGGAAATAGTGCCGTTTTTTTCTATTGCTTTTAAAACTAATCCGGAATTAATGTTTCTGATTCCCATATGATATTGATTACCCTTTCTGTTTTTTTTAAGATTGATTGCTTATGCTTATGCAGAAAAACGAAGTGATTTTAAAAAATGACTTTCTTAATTAACTTTACTAACTATGTTCATGTTATGCCATAATTATTCTAATGTCAAATTTATTTTATGGATTGAGCAAGCTAAATAATTCATCATCGTATAATCAATTTTGATAATCAGGAATGGTAACGACTATCAGGTGGGAGTATAAGCAGAAGAAAGCTACATCAATGCTTCAATGCTTACAGCATATGTATCCTAAAATTCCACAACCGGAGGAAATATAACCGAATCAATACTGTGAATCACGCCGTTAAGACATTCAATATCCGCATGAGTAATCAATGCATCGTTCACCTTAATTTCGAAATGATTGCTATGAATAAAAATATCACTTCCTTCCATGGAAGGCATATCTATTAAGCCGGCCAAATCAACCAGCCAATGCCTTCCAATCACTATATGATAAAGCAATATTTTATTCAAGCTGGAGGTATCGGCAATCAGCCCTGTCATTATCATGGGGTCTATTTTCGCAAATGCGTCATCTTCGGGAGCAAATAAAGTAAATGGACCCGACTTTTTCAGGGTTTCTTCTAAATCAGCAGAATTTATTGCATCTGCCAATATACTAAAATTATCGTTTCTTATCATCGTGTCGATAATGTTTAGCATTTTTGTTCCCTTTTTCCTAATAACTCTGTTATTGTATTTCTCTTAATTACGCAATTTTATTTGCTTTAATCAGTAAAATCATGTATTTGTTATCATTCACAAACTAAATTCAACAGATATTTCTCTGAAGCCACATCCAATCCATAGGTGTTTATTTCTTTTGTTAATTGTTCACAGGTACCCTTTCCTGCAATAAATCCATTCACCCTTGCAACCGCTGTGGAATTGATAAAATCCTGAAAATTCGGGTATATTTTCATCAACATGCCTGCGATGTTTTTATTTTGCTGCAAACTATATTTTTGATGATAATTTTCAGCTAAGTAGAAACGTGACAGCGAAATGATCTCGGTCACTACTTTGGCATTTAATTTTTTTTCTTGTTCTTCCATTGATTGGATGGCCAATGCTTTCTGTTTCGGATCACGATAAAAAATAATAGATTGATATTGTCGGCTGAAAGACTTAAATTTGCAGTTATGATTATCCCAAAATATCCGGAGTAGCTTTTGATAAGTTATGATTTTCGGGTCATAATCGATTTGAATGGCTTCACTATGGTTCCCCAAATCATAATACGTCGGATTTACTTTTTCCCCACCGGCATACCCCACGCGAGTACGGATAACTCCAGGCAAAATACCGAATAAACTATCCGGCCCCCAAAATCATCCCATAGCGAAAGTGGCGGTTTGAAAATTTGATGACTTATTTCGGTCGATGGATGGAATGGCATTTTCCTGGTCTTCCATAATATTCGCAAAAGAAACACCTGGATGGTCAATTCCAATCAACGCACTACCACCAAGCAAAACCAAACAGAAAATAACAATGAATAAAATGAATATCATTCTCATGGTTTTTCCCTTCTCCGGCATTTAAACGAATAGAGTAACACAGTTTGAAAATATTCTGTGCAATTATCAATAAAAGCTTGCTTAAGTTCAGTGTCTATTTTTTTGCTTCTATTAATTTTTTTATTTTTTCTTGGTCAAATCTTCGATTTATCATGGCTGTTTGATCTTTTTCGTAAATCTTCACACTTTCTTCAAACGTTTTTTTACCCTGTTGTTTATAAAAAATTCCTAAAGGATATTTATCTTTTTTTACTGCCATCTCAAAAGCTGCCAGCTTGTCATTAAAATCATGCTGGTTCAAATAGAAAGTATTCTCCTTAAACCAGGTATAAGTGTTTTGCTTGTTGAAAGAAACACAGGGTTGGAAGATATCGACCAGTGCAAGACCTTTGTGATGGATGGCTTCTTCTAATATCTTTACTGTTTCTTCTTCGTCTCCAATGAAAGACCTTGCCACAAAAGATACATTAAGGGCTATGGCAACTGCCAGGGGATTAAATGGTTCCAAAATAACCCCATTTATCTGAACGGGTGTTTGAAATCCTATCTGGCTGGTTGGAGAAGCCTGCCCCTTGGTTAGACCATATACCAAGTTATCATGGACAATAATGGTAATATCTGGATTGCGGCGAATGGCATGGATAAAATGATTACCTCCTTCTCCATACATATCACCATCCCCACCTTCGGCTATGACCGTTAAATCCGGATTACATACTTTTATCGCTGTAGCTACAGGCAATTCTCTACCATGTAATCCATTAAACATGTTGGTTTTTAAATATTGAGGCATTTTTGCTGCTTGCCCTATACCCGAAACCATCACCAGGCTTTCGGGTTGTATTTTTAATTTCATTAATGCTGACTTCAATGCCTTGAGAATGCCAAAATTACCACATCCTGGACACCAGGCAATATCTAATCCTTTATTATCTAAATCGAATAGATTTTTCATTGTGCATTCTCCTCTCCACTTATTATTTTGCCCAATTGACTCGCAAGTTCATCAGCAAAAAACGGCAGTCCATTATATTTAAGGATTTTATGCTTTATCTTTATACCGGTATAAAGCATTAATATTTTACTAAATTGTGAAGTAGCATTATTTTCAACTATCACCAGTTTTTCAGCTTTTTTCAAATAATATTCTGTTTTGTCTGGCAATGGGAAAACTTGCTTAAAATGCAAGATGGCAACTTTATCTTCGTTAAGAATTTTCAATGCCTCTTTTAAAATGTGATAAGTAGAACCCCAACCAACCAGGAGCGTTTTATAATCTTTGCTTCCAATGAGTTCAGGAAGAATTGCATCTTTTTTTATTTCTTCGAATTTTTTTAATCTCTTATTGACCATTTTGGTTCTCAAATATAAATCTTCAGTAATTCTTCCAGATTCATCATGTTCATCACTATCCACCAACACCATGCCTTCCCCCCAACCGGGTATACCTCTTTTAGATATACCGTTTGGACTTAATAAATATCGCTTATAATCTTTTTTTGTTTTGTGAATATACGTCTTAACTTTGATAGCACTTAAATCAAATTCAGATGTGTTATAATAAGTATCCATTAAATATTCGTCAGTTAATATGAAAACCGGAATTTGATATTTATCAGCCAAATTAAAAGCCTGCTGAGTCAGATAAAACATATCCTGTATCCCTCCGGGAGCAAATATGATCCTGGGAAATTCCCCATGCCCACAATAGACTGCCAACTCCAAATCACCTTGTTCGGTTCTGGTAGGTAAACCGGTTGCCGGGCCGGGTCTTTGGGCCAGGTGGATAACGACCGGTAATTCCAACATGCCTGATAAACTCACACCCTCCTCCATCAAAGCAAGTCCGCCACCGGATGTGGTAACCATTCCCCTGGCTCCTGCATACCAGGAACCCAAAGCCATATTGATAGCACTTATCTCATCTTCGGCTTGTTCTGCGATCAGATTGAATTCCTCTGCGTGTTGAGAAAGAAAAGTTAACACCCCCGTAGAAGGCGACATGGGATAGGCGGAAATAAAATTACATCCTCCAGAAATAGCGCCCAACGAAACTGCTTCTGCGCCATTTAGAACAATTTCCTCTTTTACTTGATGCTCAGAATCATCAAAAGGTATAAAAAATTGAGCAGTTTTGCCCGTATCCATTAAATCAGATGCAATTTCATATCCCTTTTTTATTGCATTCGTATTTCCCTGAATAATTTTCTCTCCTTTTAACAAAAACCGTTCCTTTGTGCATTTCAATGATATGCCTTGATTTATTCTAAAGATACCTGCAATGACACCCACCGCTACAATATTAGCAAAAATTTGATTTCCTATATCTTCTGCAACTTGAGTAAAAGGAATATCTAATATTTCCCTGTCTGGAAGAATTTTTTCTTTTTCGCCTAAAATAATTGTATTTTCTCCAATTCTATTCTTTAGGTGGGAAATGGCAGACTCATCCAAAGGAATTAGAATGTCTATTCGGTTTAAAGGCGCTAATATTTTTCGTGAGGAAATGAGGATTTGTATTGAATTACTCCCGCCTCTTACCCGAGACATATACTCCTTGGTAGCATATACATTAAGACCTGATAACTTAAAGATTCGAGTCAATAGACCTTCAACGGTTTGAATTCCCTGCCCTGCTTCGCCACATAAAACCAAAGAAATAGGCTGCTCATTTTTCCCTGGATTTTTTTCAGGATTATTCGTTAAGTTCATTTTTACCTCCTCTAATTTCAATTACTAAAAATAGCGAAAGTCTTTTAAAGGCCTTTACAAATATCTCTTCTTTTAATTTATTATTCGCTAAAAAATAATGAATTCCTTTATTTAAATAATACTTTTTATATATATTACTTGTTTAATCCATATTAAAGGTTGATAATCCATTTTAAAAGTCCGCTATTTTTTAACATTGAGGATATTGGGGAGCAAACCATCAGCACCTTACCCCTAGATGCAAAATCTCCTGTTTTTGAGAATGATTTGAATTTCATCAGGGAAATCGGCGATTTCCGGAAACCAATCCGATGAGTTCATGACTGCTTCACTTACGATCAAGAGATAATAATTACAAAACCTCTCTCACTCTTCACCGAAAAATACCTATATAAAACAATCCTTTTAGGGGAGATTGATGGTTATTCGAACACTATTATTTTACTAAAATGAATACATTTTATTACTCTACGATTAAAATGTAAATTGACTGTTATAGCAGGAGCTTCTAATTTAATACTTCGATAAATTGTTCCTAAAATCCTTTTTATATTAAAACGTAAAAGTATGGATGATGTTAGGCACAATGAAAGATTTTTCCTATTCTCAATGACTGGCAGTGTGGATAGTATTTTTATAAAGATAACATATCTGTTGCTTGATTATTTTGTAATTATCCGGGAATATGAATATTGATATTTTCCGGAAGGAGTGGACTTTATTTCATCAATAACATTATATTTAACAACAGTTTTGTGATTCATAATTCTATTGATTTTCCAATTAATTTCCTTCAAATCGTTTTTCATCTCTTTGAATTTATTTTTTTCTTTTAATACCAGACTCACCTTGAAAAAATCGGATTTTTCCTGAACCACTTGAAATTGCTTAATATTATCTTGGAAATAAAATAGTGGATAAAAAGAACCTGCATTGATAAAATCCCCAAAATTATTCCTAAAGCAGCTGTTAATCCGCCCCTCTACCTTTTCCAACAGCGGCCATCCTCTGCCACAGCTGCAGGTCTTATCGGAGAGGATACCCCGATCTCCTATTTTATAGCGGATCAAAGGCATGGTGTAATTGGTAAGCAGGGTGACTACGATATTACCCGGGGTGCCGGGCGGGACCGGTTTGTCATGGTCATCCAGGATTTCCAGGTAATGCAAGGAGGGTACCAGGTGCAGGCCTTCATCCTTTTCGCAGGTGCAGGCCATATCACTGACCTCCCGGGAGCCGTAACGGTTGAAGACCTTGGTACGGAAGACCTCTTCGATGGTCTTTTTTATTTCGGGGTAGAGGACACCGGCTGCGGTCATGACTGCAGGGGGAGCATAGACAAAGAGATGGTGTTCCCTGATAAAACGGGCCAGTTCCTCCATGCTGTTGGTATAGGCCAGGATGAGCCGGGGTTTGATCCGGTTAATACGTTTAACATGCGCAACCATCTGTTGGTCGGTCATTCTGCTTGAACCCAAAGTGGTAATACCTGAGACCTGCTGGCGCAGATAACCCTTCAGACCCTGTCCCTGTCCTAAAATATCCGACAGGGAACCCCAGAGCTTGACCATGGGTTCTCCGATGTTTCGGCCGGCCCATAGATTGAAGAGGCGTTTGTTGGCATTGGCCCAGGCCAGGTATTCCTTGTCCTGATAAAAGAGGACCGGTTCTCCGGTGGAACCTCCGGAGGTATTGCGGTAGGGGGAATGACCCTGAAGACGATAGAGGACATCAAAGTGATTCCGGATGATCTCCTTGCTCAGGAGGGGAAACCTTTTGATATCCTCAAAGATGGTGTCTTCGGAAAAGGTCAGGTGATGTTCTTTGATGAGTTCCCGATAATAGGGAATATGCCGGCTGGCATGGGAAAGCAGGCTACAAAGCTTCTTTGCCTGCAGATGGCGGTTTTCTTCCGGGGAGAGCCATTGGAGGGCTTTTAACTCCTGAAAGTAGGATAATACCCTGGAAGAATTGATGTATTTCCAATATAGGGGGATAAAAAAATGCCTGCGGATATTAATCCCCATGGCCTGACTGTTATTTATCATATCAACTATCCTTTTCAACATGCTAACTCATCATTACATCATGCGTACGAAATGATTTGAATTTTAATTTTGATTTTCATTATAAAAATAATGATAACATATATGTTGCAATACTTAAATAAGTCTTCATAGATAATTCTATACAAATAAACCGAATATCACACCTTGTCGCTTGGTATTTCATTCTTTCAAACATGCTGAGCATATAGAAATACCTTTTTTTAATCAACGAAAAGGCTTTGCCATAAAACAACAAATATTCCTTAAAAAAAAGCATATTGAATTACTTAATACCAAAATCTTCTTGTCGAATTAATTTTTAATCAACTGTATTTCAAAAATATAGGGCCATAATTTTCCGGTAACAAATAAGCGATCATGGACTGCATCATAAGCAATACCATTCAGGACATCAACTTCTTCAGCATCATTTGTTTCCTCCAATATTCCTGTTAAATCTATCCATCCGATAATACGGCCACTTCGGGGGTCAATTCTGGCAATTCGGTTGGTTTGCCAGATGTTGGCATAAATCTCGCCTTTTACATATTCCAGTTCATTGATTTTATTTACCGGTGTATTATTTTCAAATACTTTAATTTGTCCAATTTCTTTAAAAGTATTTGGATCTAAAAAATGGATGATTGATGTACCATCACTAATGATTAAACGTTTTCCATCATGAGTAATTCCCCATCCTTCAAAAGAATATTTAAAATTATTTAATTTATTGAAAGTATTTCTTTCGTAAACGAATCCGATATTAGATTTCCAGGTAAGCTGGATAATTTTATTTTCAAAAATGGTAATCCCTTCACCAAAATATTTATCAGGCAATGGACTGATTTGTAATATTGTTCCTGTTTCAAGTTCTACCCGACGCAAGGAAGAAGATCTGTACAAACCAGTTCCTTCATACAGAAAACCATTTTCAAATACCAATCCCTGAGTAAATGCATTCGAATCATGAGGATAAGTGTTTATAACGCGGTAGGAATATATGGGTAAGATTTCAAGATCAATACTTGACGAAGCATTCACAAATAAAAAAAGGGAATTAATGATACAGAATATTATTATGGGAATACCCATTTTTCTTAAATTACTTTTCAAAATATTTTCCTTCCGTGTTATTTTCATTCTTTCTTTCACAAAATTTTTTAAAGTATCCGGTTTCATTCAATGAGGCTTTTCATTGTCCGAGGGATTTATTCGGCAATACGTGCATTTGCTATCATATAAAGCAATTGCCGAATCTGTTTGAAGGTTATATCAAATTTCTTATCTGTATCAACACGATGAATAAAGACCAGCTTTGCGTCAGGCAAGACGACCAAAAAATGCACACCCATTCCCGTATGGTAAAAGCCGGCACCAAAACCAGATTCTTCAGGAATAATGCTCCACATGTAGCCGTAAGAATCACCATGTAAAGCATGAGCCGAATAAGGAAAAGCGCTTTCCTTGATCCAGTTCCGTGGAATAATTTGCAAATTCCCCCATTGGCCGTTATTTTGATACAATAAAGCAAATCTGGCCATATCCCGTGCAGTCATTCTAAAATGGTAAGCCGGATGTAATGATTTTTCCCATTCCAGCTGATATCGTCCGTCAGTGAGAAGAAAGTCCTGCATCCCGATAGGATCAGCAATTTCTTCTTTGAAAGCCTCGAATATTTTCTTTCCGGTCACTTTCTCAAAGATAGTGCCCAGTGCGTTAAAATCCCAGTTATTGTAATAAAAAAAGCTTCCCGGTTGATGACTTCCTATTTTGGGCCGTGATTTAATCATCTCCTTTGCTTCGGCAGCAGCAGGATGATAAATCCCTGAACGGGACATCAATAAATCCCTTATCGTTGCCTTTTTTTCTTCTAATGTAAGAACAGGAGCAATGTCATCTATTCCCAATTCCTGTAAATTTTTATCAAGATCAATTAATCCACGATTGACATAAATACCGTATAATGCACTAAGAAAAGGCTTTCTAATTGAGTGAACGAGATATTTTTTAGCAATATCACCCCACGAAAAGAACACTTTCCCGTCATAGAGAGCCATCACAGCCGCAGAACCGATCTCTTCTGCGTAACTTTTTGTTTCTTCTAATTTTACCGTTGACCAGCCAATTTCCTCTGGTATCACATATACAAGGTCATGTGTTTCAGCGCAAAATGCCATACGCCCATAGGATGTAACAGCAATGAAAAAAAATACAGCCACTACGAGTATTTCAATCATTTCCCGAAAACAGTTTTTATATTTCATTGGTTCTCCTTAATGGTATTTTTTCCCTATTAAAAAAGTCAAAAAGGGCATCGAATAATAAAATATAACCTTGGAATATTTTAAAAGCAATCTCTCCGTAAAATATCCAACTCAGGAAAGCGGCAATAACACTTCCAAACTGGAAATTTATTCGGAGTTTCCATCGTGTATGATTTTTTTTAATGGCTAAAGTTTTGAACATGATAAATCGTTCGCCATGCCTAAATTCGATTTATTCACAAATTAAAAGGACTTTCCATTAATGCAATAATTTTTTTTATCGGATCAATGCTCACCTTGCAACCCAATGGTAAGACTAATTTTGGATCAGTGTGACCAAAATCCATACCCGCTACCACCGGAACATCCCCAACATTAAATTCGTCGCAAACAATGTTTACAATCATCTCATTTAACTCTTCTCTTTCCTGCTCAGAATAATCTTTGGGGCGCCCAAAAATAATACCTCTTATTTTCTCGAGTACGCCCTGGATACCATAATTTCTCAGCATAGAACCGACGCGAATGGGCGATGGCTTTTCCTCGGAAGTCTCAAAAAATAAAATCTTGTCAGACCAAAAATGACCACTTGGCCAATATTTGGTTGATTTTAGGTTTTCCAATGATTCAATACAACCACCCCAAAGACGTCCTTGCATCAATTTTTTTCCCTGCAGGAAAGTCCAACCTTCTTTGTTATTATAAAATGTCGTACATTCTCCCAAAGTTTCCCGATTGCTCCATTCTTTATAGCCATTCGTCCATTCGGTATAGGAAAAATAGTGATATGGAAAATCTTTTGAAAAAAGTATTTTTTTGATATGTTCAATACATTGATAAGGAAGATGCCTTAGTTGAGCAAAACCGGCCATAACGGATGGACCATAAAAGGTTACCATTCCCTGATAATTAAGATAAGAAAGAAAAGTGGTAGCATCCGAAAAACCCATGATAAACTTCGCATTTTTCTTGATGGCTTCAACATCCAGGTATTTTAAAATTCGTACTGACTCATACCCTCCAATAGATGTAATGATGCCATCAATACTCTTGTCTGTAAAAGCATGATTGATATCATCTGCCCGTAATTTTGGATTTTGATAGAGTTCAATAGGAGACATCCTTGCTGTAGGCATTTCTACTATTTTAAAACCAAATATTTCTTTTAGAATTGTCAATCCCAACTCATATATGTCGGGGTACAAAAATGGCAACCCATTCGATGGAGAGATAATGGCAATGCGTGAATTCGGCTGTATTTTTCTTGGTTTAATCAATCGTACCTCCTCCTATCTAAATTAATTTATTTACTAAATTGTATCCATTTAAAGGATAGTAAAAAGAAAATACTCACTATTAAGCATTTTTTTATTGACCTATTCAACTTTTTATCTGTACAGAATTAAAAAATGTTTTACAATATTTTCAATATTTTAAAACACCTGTATGCATAATCAGTTTCCAGCCTTCATTTGTTTTTGTATAGCCTTTGCTGACAATACCCTTCCAATGATATTCATCACCATTTTTATCACGCCATAAAGTATCAATTTCTACCACAGCAAAAGCTCCGTCACCTTGTTCTGAAACGGCAATTTTTAGAATTCTTCTGTGATTATGAATCAATTCCCGGTTATTAAAAAATTCTTGCCAATTATCTTTCCAGCGTTTGCGGTTATATTTGCCAAATGGAAATACCCAATCAAGCGGATGATGTGAGTACTCATCTTTAGGCCACGGCCAAACCATATCGGGATGAAAAATCGATACCAATGTTTCAGCATCTTTTTCGTTCCATGCGCGGGTTTCAAGTTGGATTATTTCTTGAATTTGCTCCTTTATTTTTTTCATAAATTTTCTTTCCTACCTAATTAAGAATATAGTCACTGTTAAAATTATAATCATTGATCTCTAAAATGAAACAGATAAGTCATTCTCTTTTAATAGATAATATACTTTAAATATTTTAAAAATCCTGCATTGATTAAAATTTTCCAGTATTTTCAAAATCGATTACATGCATTTTCTTTGGTAGGGAAAAAATAAAAAAGAATGCGTGTTAAAGATCAATAGTCCCATGGCATAAATAAGTGATCTGAGAGAGAAGAAAAAATAACAAGAACTTATTGAAAAATTGATTTGTAAAATTAATTACAATAGACTATAATTGTATAAAATAAATAATTTAAATTTCTTCGAGTTAGCCACTCTAAGGGATTCATCCTATGAAAGCTAACCGATAGGTGCAGGAAGAAATTGCTGTGCCCCCCGTATTTGGAAAGAAGAAATTAATCTATCCTGTACGGTTTGTGCAGGTTTTTTTATTTAATAATACTATTGGAGGGACGTTGCATGTTTTTCGGAATAAATAATTCAAAATTTTTTTCAGTATTGTTTCTATCCTTTATGATTTTTTTTGTGGGAGCTTTAACTTTAACTTTGTATGCAGAGGAAGCCGATTCAGAAAAAAATCCACTTTTGTTAACGGGATATCGCATGAATGATCTACTTATCGAAGAAGGGCAAAGATCGACTGAAATTGAATTATATTTTAGTAAAAATGTCGTCAATATGATGGTCAGTGAAAATAATAAAAAATGTTTCAGGTTATTAGACAATAAAGGAAGCGAAATTCCAATCCAAGTAGAAATGGCAGATGACCAAATTGAACGGGAAAGAAGGCATATTATTAAAATCTCCATCCAAAATATTGAACCCTTAAAAGATTATAAATTGATGATCTCCTCTGATTTAGAGGCAAAAAACGGCATTAAATTGAAAAATCAAATTGAAATGGCCTTTACCACTTTAGGTATTATTAAATAATTTAAAATGATTGTTTGGAATCATCAATGAATGAGCAAAAAAAAATGAAATCTATTTTAATTTCAAATAGAAATAAAACTATTCTCATTCTGTTAGGCCTTTTGCCAATAGCCGGAATTTTTTATTCGCTTTTCGTTGGACGATATCCCTTGTCCTTCATAGATATTTTAAGCGTACTGAAATCTGCCTTTAATCCCCGGATTATTCAAAATTATCCTGATATCTATAACACAGTTGTTTTACAAATTAGATTGCCCCGTGCCATTTTAGGCGCAATGGTTGGTGGTAGTCTTGCCATAAGCGGAGCTGCTTTTCAAGGATTATTTCGTAATCCCCTGGTCAGTTCAGGTATTTTAGGAGTAAGTTCAGGTGCCAGCTTTGGAGCCGCTTTAGCGATCATACTATATGGACAGAATTACATGGTTTATTTTTTTGCCTTTGGTTTTGCCCTATTAGCAGTCACATTGAGTTTTTTTATAGGACAGGTATACCGTTCAACACCAACTATCATGCTTGTTCTTGGAGGCGTTGTAGTATCATCAATCTTTTCAGCCCTGGTGTCTTTTGCTAAATTTATAGCAGATCCATACAACAAATTACCAGCTATCACTTTCTGGTTAATGGGAAGTCTGGCAAATTCAAGATATCGTGATATTTTCGTTTCCATTATCCCTATTTTAATCGGTGTCAGCGGATTGATTGCCGTTAGATGGCAAATAAATGTTTTATCGATGGGTGATAAGGAAGCTAAAACAATGGGGGTGAACCATGTTTTAGCAAAAGCAATTACAGTTCTGTGTGCTGCCCTGGCGACAGCCGGAGCAGTCAGTGTTAGCGGGAATATTGGCTGGGTTGGATTAATCATACCACACATTGGGCGAATGCTTATTGGCAATGATAACCGCATGCTTATTCCTGCCAGTTTTTTTCTTGGTGCTTTTTTTATGATTTTGGTGGATAATCTAAGCCGTTCAATCATTGGAGCTGAAATTCCCCTGGGCATCCTGACGGCTTTAATTGGTGGTCCATTTTTTATCTATTTACTAAAAAAAACCAAAGGAAAGGGATGGTAAGATGGCTTTCTTAGAAGTGAAACAAATTAGCTTTGAATATGACAATCAGAAAATTTTAGATGATATTAGCTTTAAAATGGAAAAAAGCCAAATTTTTTGCCTAATTGGTCCAAATGGTTCCGGCAAGACAACGATGTTGGACTGCATTATGGGTCTTCTATCCCTAAAAAGTGGCAAAATATTTCTGCAAGGTCAGGATATCAGCCAATTAAATCCTAAACAAATTGCCCAAAATATTGCCTACGTCCCTCAAAACCACAAGAAAACTTTTCCTTATACTGTGAAAGAAATTGTTTTAATGGGTCGGGCTGCCCACAATGGATTGTTTAATTCCCCCAATCAACATGACCACCTTATAGCCCATAATGCAATTGAAACAGCGGGAATTGAGCATTTAAAGGAAAGGCCTTACACTGAATTAAGTGGGGGAGAAGGTCAATTGGTCATGATTGCCCGTGCTTTAGCACAAGAACCTACTTTATTGATCATGGACGAACCAACCACCCACCTTGATTTTCAGAATAGTTTGGTGGTATTAGAATCCATTAAGTATTTAGTTAGAAAAAAACAAATCTCGGTACTTTTAGCAACCCATCACTTAAATCATGCTTTTTATTTTGAAAATAATGGATTGGATACCATTGCAGCCATGCTAAATCAAAAGAATTTTGCAGTTATTGGAAGACCAAATAAAATTTTATCCAAAGATAATATTGAAAAGGTATTTAATATAAATTGTCAGATTATAGACTATCATTCAGGACGTTTTCAAAACCAAAAGTATATTATTCCCCTTGAAACCATTAATTAAAGAGGAGATTCAAAATTCATGTTTAAAAACTTGCACAAACCACTCATTTTTTTTCTGGCTCTATCAATGGCGGTCAGTTTTCTTTTCACCGCTGTCATTTTTGCAAAAAATGGTGACATAAACGATACTCAAATCATTGTTGATTGTATAGGCAGAGAAGTAAAAATACCGAAAAAGGTAGAAAAAATTGGCTGTCTCTTTGCATTCTCCGGTCACGCTGTGGGAATGTTGGGACGAGGAAATGATATTGTAGCCATCGTAGAAGGTTTAAAAAGAGATGTTTTATTTACTGATATGTATTCAAACATTCATAATGCCCTGGTTCCCAGCATCAACAGCAATCTGAATATTGAGGAATTGGCCAGAACAAATTGTGATTTATTATTCATTAAAGGAGAGAATGCATTCAATGAAAGATACGTTGCGCAAATAGAAAAATTTAACATCCCCTATCTTGTGGTCGATTTTCATTCAATTGAAGACCAACAATATGCCATTCAAATGATTGGCCAGGCAATTAGCAAGGAAACAAAAGCACAAGATTTTATCGACTATTACCGGAATTGTATTCAGCGTGTTCAAGAAAAATTAAGTAAGATAGAACTTACCAATAGAATTAGAGTATTTCATTCTGTCAATGAAGCAACAAGAACAGATGCTCGAAATACAATCCCTGCAGAGTGGATTGAAATTGCTGGAGCAATCAATGTTTCCCTGGATACTGATTTGAAATTTTTAGATAATAAATATTTTGCCAGCCTGGAACAAATATTACTTTGGGATCCCGAAGTGATTCTCGTTAATCAGGAACATGTGGACGAATATATTTTGACCAATGAACAGTGGGCAAATTTACAAGCAGTAAAAAATAAACGGGTATACAAAATGCCCAATGGTGTTTCCCGTTGGGGTCATCCAAATTCCCTGGAAACACCCCTTGCCATTCTATGGACTGCAAAATTACTTTATCCTCACTTATTTGAAGGAATTGACATGCAAAAAGAAGTCGCTTATTTTTACCGGACCTTTTATGATTGGGAATTATCAGATGATTATATTAAAAAAATATTAAGCGGAAAAGGAATGCGCTCAAGAAAAGGAGATACTTAGAGATGCCTGAACAAAAAATAAAATATCTTTTAGCAATTGATGATACCGATCAGGAAAATTGGCCGGGTACAGGTCATTTACTTGAGAAAATCAGAAAAAATATTGAAAATAACCAATGGGGATACACCGGTAAAATTACACGACACCAATTATTTGTTCATCCATCAATTCCCTATACTTCTCATAATAGCGTGATGTGCTTTCCGGGACAAACCTGTCAAGAATTCATCACAGAAATAAGAAAATGTGCCATTGAATTGATTAAAAAAGAATCTGCACCTCTCTCAGATCCGGGCATTTGCATGGTTTTGCCGGAGGAATTATGTTTTCCCGAAAAATTGATTCGATTTGGCTTGCGGGCCAAGAAAGAAAAATTATCAAAAAATGAAGCTTATGCTTTGGCTAAAAATCTATCCATTTATTTGTCTGAACATGGTGGGACGGGAGATGGCATTATTGGTGCATTGGCTGGAACCGGCTTACGGCTCAGTGGAAACGATGGCCGTTTTAGAGGGCGTCATTTTTTTGCCGAATCAATAATAAAATATCAAGTAAGTGACTTATGCATTAAAATGCCAATAGATAGCGTTTGTACTGAAAATGAAAAATATTTGTCGACCAAAGAATGGGTATTTCTGGAAGGAAAAGTTAAAACCATATTAAAAAACAACCAATCTGTTTTACTGGTTAAAAGTCACCGAGAGAAAAATCAAACTTTCTGGAAAAACATACATCATAGCGAGTTAAAAAATTATTAATCAAAAGACTAAAAGAAAACACCATTGCTTAAATAGAAATATTACGATCAAACCTGTCCTTACCTTTAAAATTCTATTACATTTTTACCATTTAAAATATGCCTTTCTCTTTTGCAAGTCAATGCAATGCATGTGTAAAATAAAAATGACCTGAGATTATCATTCTCAGGTCAAATATTTAATTTATTATTTTCTATGAGCTCTTCTTTATATTCTCAACAATCTCTGCTGCAACCGGCAAGTTCCTGATTTCCCTGGCTTCTGCTAACTGTTTCATTTTTTTGTTGCATTAATCCATTTTTACTAGAAACTTTTCCAATTAATTCCTTCTTTCCATTTCCCTGAGCAAGAACGCTGATAACCACCAAAGTTGATATCAGTATAACCACTAAAAGGATAAGTCCGGATGTCATTGTTTTATATGTTTTACTAATTTCAATAAAAATGGAGGATATTTCATCTTGTTTCACGCAAGATATCCAGTATCTCTGCCTCATTATTTCTTTCTATAAATTGAATAACCTTATTGATAACACTATATGACCGGTCGGCTTTATCTGTTACGCAGGCTATTCCAAGAATAATGGTTTGATGAACATCCTGATCACTTATTTCGGCAATAGAAACATTAAACTTATTTTTTATTTTTGCTATAATACTTTTTACCACCATGCGTTTTTCTTTTAAAGAATGTACCCATGGGACATAAAGCTTAATCCTTGCTGTTCCTATGATCATCCTATTTCTCCAACTTTGTATTCAAGCAAGACTTGTTTTTAAATAGACAAAAAAACAAGTCAATCTGAAATAGTCAGTTCTCTGTTATAAACAGATTATTAGGATTGAATCCTCAGACTATCATCTTTAAAACAGACATAATATTATTTTTTTTATAAATGAGCTCAAATTGAAAATTAAGCTAAAAAACTTATTTCAATAAATCTACAATTGATTTTTATAAGATTTTTATGGAATAACTACTTCGCCTTCTTCCTGGCTTTTACTACCAATGATTTTTTCTTGCCAGATTTCTTCTGGAATACACCCAGAATAATCTCGGCTTCTTTGAATGGCACAGTGATAAAAGAGAAATCACTGTATACTTCCACCTGATCAATAAGTGTATTCTTAACGCCGGTATTTTCCATTATAAATTTTACCAGTTTACTGGGCGTTAGCTTGTCCTTCCGACCCAATGCTACAAATAGCCTAGTTCTTCCTTCCATTTCAATTTTCCGGTTTTTTCCGGATAAATCCTTTATTTCATTATACATGCCTGGATTTAGCTTATCATCAAAACTATAATTCAATAATTTGGCAAGTATTTGTGTTGGATTATTCTCATTGAGTAGTTTTTTCGCCCAATTATAATATGTATCGCCTATTTCTTCAACGTTAATAGCTATGATGTCTTCGTTTATTTTATTCTTCTTCGCGTTAATGATATCGCTTACATTGGGTATCTTTAATTTTTTTATATCAGTCTTTGCTTTGCGCTTAATAAACATTAGCTTATTATATTCACTGGGGGTAATAAAAGTGATAGCTGTTCCTGCCTTGCCTGCTCTTCCGGTACGACCAATCCTGTGCACATATGCTTCCGGGTCATGCGGGAGAGAGTAATTAATGACATGGGTCATATTAGCAACATCTATGCCACGAGCAGCTACATCTGTTGCTACCAATACATTGATCTGCTTTTTCTTAAATTTTGCCAGGGTTTTTTCTCTCTGAGCCTGCGATATATCTCCGTGAATGGCATCTGCATCATATCCTCTATCAATTAGATGACTCACAACATCATCAACATCATTCTTGGTTCTGCAAAAAACCAAGCCGTAAAAATCCTCTTCAATATCAATGATTCTACATAATGCTTCAAATTTGTCTGAAGCTTTCACCTCATAATATATCTGTTCCGTAAGACTAACAGTAATCTGCTGTTTTTTGACTGTAATAAATTCATAATCCGACATATATTTGCTTGCAAGTGCCTTGATCCTTGCTGGCATAGTTGCCGAAAATAAAAGAGTTCTTTTTTGGGGATTGGTATGTTTCATGATCTCTTCCATATCTTCGATAAATCCCATATTGAGCATTTCATCGGCCTCATCAAGAATAAGATATTCGATATCCTTCAGATTAAGCGTTTTTCTTTTAATATGGTCAATCACCCTCCCGGGAGTACCTACTACAATCTGCACTCCTTTTTTAAGGCGCCTTAATTGCTGATCAATTGACTGTCCTCCATAGATTGGAATAGCTTGAATGCCGGAATTTCCCTTTAAAGAACTGATTTCTTCAGAGACCTGTATGGCAAGTTCTCTTGTCGGAGTTATAATAAGCGCTTGTACGCTTTTGTTGCGAGGGTTTATCATCTCTATCAATGGCAACCCAAAGGCAGCCGTTTTACCTGTACCTGTTTGCGCTTGAGCTATAATATCGGTATCGTTCCGTAACATAACCGGAATGGTTAAAGCTTGAATACTGGATGGCTCTTCAAAGCCTTTCTTTTGAATGGCATCTAAAACGCTTTCGGAAAGCCCCAAATGCTCAAATTTTATTTTATCTTTCATGATTATTCTCCCTGAATCATTTAAATTTAATACTTACTTCGGAATTTCATAACATTGAACAGAGCCTTTCAATGCTTCATCATTATCCGAAGTTCGCGCTAAATGGCAAGGAAATTTGGCCATAAAAGAGCAAAACCGGGTACTCGCGTTTAAACATAAGTTTCGAATATATTACCAATAAATCCTCACATCAATTATTATACAATGATGATTTCAATGATTATTTTTTTATTTTTTTAATTTAGGATCTTTGCCTAATTACATTTTACCTTTATATATTTTTTTTAATGCCTGGTGATTCTTTCAAGTAATCTTCAAGGCTTTTTTTATTGTACACAATCTAAATGCTTTTGTATTATGAGGTATAGTACCAGCTCTGACAGCTTCAGGTGCAAACTTGTCATATGGAAAATTATTACCTTTTAAAACAAAAATCAACCTTTTTTGTTTTCACGCATTTATAAATAGCACATTTGTATGACCTCGTCGGACAGTTTCCCTCCATGCACCTGCAACCATCACAAAGCAATTTTTCTTCTGGTATTCCCTTAGATACCAAATAATTCATAAGCTGTTGATTACCTCTGCTCCAATAGCTCACATACTCCACGATCTATCCTGTATGGGGCTATTCATTCTTCTCTCTCATCCATTTCTGTAACTTCATTCCTTGTTTTTTAAGTATATTTTACCAAAAGCAGTGCCTTAAGTGTCGCAAGCACCCAAATTTAGCATTTAAATTGCAGAGAGTTTATCATATTAACAGAAAAAACAGTTTATTGTTTTATGGGAAAATCCCTCATTATTTAATCAAATCTAATGCAACCGAAACAAAAATAGAGCTATTTTATATATGCCATGTACAAATACCGTATTGTTTGTCATAGAGAATGCATAAGGAATAATTATAATAACAGGAATCAGAGTTATCATCAAATCGATGCCGAAAAGTAAGTGAAACAGCATCCACAAAACAGAACATAAAACCCAATAATGTTTAACTTTTAGTCTGTTTTGAATATAGCCCCGCCACAATATCTCTTCCCCGACAATATTAAAAAAGAAAATGGGCAGCCAGACAAGCAGCAATAAATTTTCAACCCTTGAAATGGTTCAATTTCCATGAACCATGGCATTGTGTTTAAATTTTTGAAACCAAAATATTGATTCAAAAAAAATGTAATTCCAAAAATGAACACTGCAAAGGCAAATGAAACTAAAATTACTGGCCCAATCAAGATTTCATATGAACGGTTCCTCAAGTTAACGAACGGACATATTCCAATAACTCATTGATGTTTTCCTTCCTGGAAAAATCCATTGGTTTATGATATGCTGCCAACATTCCTTTTTCGTCTGCTTTTTTATGGCGTTTTAATTTTATCTTCCATTTCATTAAAGTCATTAAAACCTTGTTAATTAAGTTTAACTTATTATAATCAAATCCACCACGAAAATAATAAAATTGGATTTGCTTTTGTTCTGCTACTGAAAAATTTTTATTTCTGACTTCATGAACGATACTTTCTCTGTGAGGAGATGCACCGGTAGCAAAAATAACAATGTTTTTACCTGTTAAAATTTCAAGTTGCGCTTTATCGTATTGACACCGCTGATACCAACCGCATGTAAATTTCCCCCAAAAACAATGGTGTCATATTCTTGTAATGTTTCAATGCTCATTTTTTTGACATTGAATAAATCAGCGTTCAATGCTTCAGAAATCCACTGCGCATATTTTTCAGTAAAACCTGATGCTGATTGATAAACAACGACTACTTTCAATTCTCTTTTCCTTCCTCATTTTAAGATTAATCAAACATAGCATATCCCATGTTATCAATTAATCATGTATCCTTAATTATATAACGCAATTTCGCTTCAAGAAAAAAACGCAGATACATACACCTGAAACAAGCGCTATTATATGCTTAAAATTGTCATTCTTCAAGTTTTTATTTTAAAAAAACATTTTCTTTCTGTAAATCATTTAATTAAATCATGTATTTTTCATAGAAAACCATTTAAAAATGATTAAAAGCAATTTTGGTTGTTCTTATTTTTTTTAATTGTTTAGGTTTTTATGCTAGATCGTTCCCAAGTATAATCTTATAATAAAATGTTAGAATGAATCTCACAGAATAAAATACAATCAAACTGATACATCTTGAAACCAATAACCGTTAAAAAGTAATGCATTTTTTAATTTAACCTCAATATCATACCTGAAAATGGGGCCTCCTATAACCAATGTATGATATTCTCCGTTTTCTCCTGCGGGATCGATACCTCTTTCTTCAAGTGTTTTAATCAGGTCTTTACTTAATTCTCTGCCCAAAAATTCTTTCCCCAACGATTTGTCATCTTTCACAGCGATAATGATTGACTTAAATCCTTCATCAATGAACGCTTTAATGATTTGCCTTCTGGGTTTTTTCCATAACGGAAGAAAGGGTTCTACGCTGTTTTTGTTACACACCTTCTCTACCCAATCCCTATGGGCCTCTATGTCTATGTCACCAAAAACACCAACATGAACATTCTTTTCTTTGATCTTTTTCAATCCCTTTAAAAATATTTCTTCATAAGCTTCCCATGATGCTGCATGCGTTTCAAGGGGAATGTTTAAAGATTCCGACTGCTTTTGTAATATACTTAATGCTATTCCATGAGATCGGGAACGTAGCCCATTTTCTGTCATCATGGTCATCAAACAGCTGGGTATGCCACCCTCTTTCATTGCGAAATGCAAAGACAAGCAGGAATCTTTACCTCCACTCCAAGAGCAAAAATATTTTTTATTATTTATTTTCATAGAAAATTCTCTTTTTTTATTTTTTGTTTAATAGGCTATTCGGACAAGCTAAGAGAGCAATTTATTATTTTATAATCCCATTGATTCGATCCAGTAAAAAAACAAAATGATTATGCCACAAAGCGGTAGAATAACAATCCAAGGATTCACTTTAAATAATTCGGGAAATGTCACGTCGCCAAACCAACCCTTTTTAAGGAAGCCCTGCAGATAAGGGTAAAGGTGCGCAAAAATGCCCGAACCAATCAAAATCCCGATAAATCCTCCAAATAATGCGTCCAGATTGCCCTGTCCTATAGCAGCTGATATGGTCCCTGGACAATAACCAAGAAGGGCAAAACCTAAACCAAAAATTAATCCACCTATTACATTTATGGTAATTGAGCCCGGCTTGGGATGAAGTTGAACCAAACCAAGTGTTTTTAAAGTATAAATACCAAGCATTCCCGTAACTACGGCAGATAACATAATCTTTAAAACTGTAAAATCTTCAAGCAACAGTTGCCCCAGGATAATATCATATTTGGCTGCACCGCCTTT
>Ga0272442_10001423_pt1 | contig 36501 bp, 31 predicted proteins | sample SSMForm2O_FD_200262 | JGI IMG/M metagenome (GOLD analysis project Ga0272442, IMG submission 200262) | Marine sediment archaeal communities from Little Sippewissett salt marsh, Falmouth, MA, United States - SSM-Form-2O | ecosystem: Environmental > Aquatic > Marine > Wetlands > Sediment ... | reverse complement strand
GGAATCAACTGTCTCGGTCCGTTCAGCGCCGATACGCTTTTCCTGCGGGCCGTCCAAGGCGAATTCGACGGCGTCGTCGCCATGTACCACGATCAGGGAATGATCCCGGTGAAGATGCTGGATTTCGAACACGCCGTCAATATCACGATCGGCATACCGATCATCCGAACATCTCCGGCGCACGGCACCGCGTTCGACATTGCCGGCCGGAATCTCGCCAACCCGGCCAGTATGAAATCGGCCATCCTCACGGCGATACAAATGGCTCAAACAAAAAAGAATTTAGAATGTCGAGTTGAGAATTGAGAATTAAATTCTTTCAATTCTTAAAGGACATATCATGAACAACAAAGAACCTCAAAAAAAGTCTAAAGAAAAAGATATCAAAGAGCGTAGCTTTTCATTTGCTTACTACAATTGTCAAAAGATCGCGTTCCGCCTGACAATTCTACATTCTGAATTCTAAATTCTAAATTTACTCGGATGCAAACGAAACAGCAAATCCGGCAATTGCTTTCAACAGCGGGTATTCGACCGAACGGACATCTCGGCCAGCACTTTCTCATCGACCTGAATTTAATGCGGCTGCTGGTGGATTCCGCAAATATCCAAAAGGATGATATCGTACTCGAGGTCGGCTGCGGGACAGGCTCTCTAACAGAGGCCCTGGCGGAAAAAGCCGGACGGACGATCGCCGTCGAGCTTGACCGGAACCTGTTTGAAATAGCCGAAAAACAACTTGCAAAAGCCGAAAATATCGAGTTTCTCAATACCGATATCCTCGAAAACAAGCACACGATCAGCCAAACGGTTATCCATGCGCTAACGGCGGCCCGTGAGAATTTTTCCGGCCGGTTCTTGTTAGTCGCCAATCTCCCTTATCATGTCGCTTCGCCGGTCATGATGAACCTTCTGACGGGTTCGATGATTGCAGACGGTATGGTTGTCACAATCCAGAAAGAAGTAGCCGAGCGAATGACCGCCCAGCCGGGATCCGACCTTTATGGCACATTAAGCATCTTTCTGGGGGCAAACGGTGACGTGGAAACCATCAGAACCCTCAAAGCCTCGGTTTTCTGGCCCCGTCCTCAGGTCGATTCCGCAATGATTCGGTATGTCCATAGACGGGAAAAAGCCGAGCAAATTGTAAATATGGGGCTTTTTAGCGAAATTGTCCATCTTTTCATGGGCCATCGTCGAAAGACGCTTTCGGCAAGCAGCAAACTGGCCCGTGAGAAACTCGGACACCTCGCCGATTGGCCCGAAATCTTTGAAAAATGCCGGATCGATCCGACAAAGCGCCCCGAACAACTCACTCCGGCCGATTATGTCGCCATTGCGAAATATGCCGTAAATTGCGAGTTTTAAGGGTTGAAAGAAATCTCAACATCGTGTATAATGTTTATTATCGGGTTCATGTGACGCAAAAAAGTGGAGTTTGAAGAACAGAAGGATGGTGAGGCGCATCCTCCCGAAGCAAAGGATAACGTTTGTCAAAAAAAGTGGAAGGGTATAGGTATGTGTAAACGCAAGGCATTCACTCTGATTGAACTATTGGTTGTTATAGCCATCATCGCCATCTTGATGGCCATCCTGATGCCGGCTTTGGCCCGGGTCAAGGAGCAAGCCAGAACGACGGGATGTCTGGCCAATCTCAAACAATGGAACCTCGTCACAAAGATGTATTGCGACGATAACGACGGCAAATTCTGGTCCGGCTACGGGACGACCGGCTATTGGTGGCCCTGGCAATTGCCGGATAGACTTCTAAGCTGGAAGCGGAACAAAACCTGGTTCTGCCCCACCGCCAAAAAGCCGATCACGGACGAAGACGGCGTCACAGCGCCGACCTTCAATATTTATAACGCCTGGGGTATCTTCGGGGGTACACAGGGAGGACGCGCGGCGCCGCCGGAAGGTGTCGCGGGCAGCTACAGCATTAACGGTTACTGCCTTACGATCCCCGTGGATGCCACGTTCGAGGGTGGAGTACACGCCAGAGAAGGCTGGAGAACACCCGATGTAAGCGGCGCCGCCAACGCTCCGTTGTTCATCGATGCCCTCCGCTTTGACCTATGGCCGCTGGAAAACCAGAGGCCCGCTGAATACGAATACGCCGCCTGGTCCAGCAACAACATGGGACGCTGCTGTATCAATCGTCACGTCGGTTTTGTCGGGGTTTCTTATATGGATTTCTCCGCCCGAAAAACCGGTCTGAAAGAATTGTGGACACTGAAATGGCATAAGAGCTTTGACGTATCAGGTCCTTATACCTTGGCCGGCGGGGTCCAGACCAGCGACTGGCCCGACTGGATCAGACCTTTCCAGGATTACTAAAAAAATACCGTAAGGATAACCCCGGCGTATCGTACTGCCGGAGCGGTTTTTCTTGATGACGTGTATTCTCGAAAAGAACCTGTCAGTCAGAAAACATTCGAGAAAGGGGTTGGCATGTGTAAAAAGAGAGCGTTTACACTCATTGAGCTCTTGGTCGTTATTGCTATCATCGCCATTTTGTTAGCGATTCTGATGCCGGCCTTGAACCGTGTGAAAGAGCAGGGTAAACGGGCCACCTGCTTGAACAACCTCCGGCAATTAACTCTCGCGTGGATGATGTATGCCGACCAAAATGACGACAACCTCGTCAACGGGGACACGGGCGAGTACAGCATCCATCAGAACGAAACGCCCTGGGTCCTCGCCGATTGGCGGTCGGGGATGACCGATCGTCAGAAAATCGACGCGATCAAGAACGGGGCATTATGGCCCTATGTCAAAGACCTAAGGCCCTATAAATGCCCTACGGTCAATGAGATCGTCCGCTCGAGCCAGCGGGAAACCATTTATCGGACCTATTCGGCGTCCGATGCGATGAACTGCAAAGACTGGCCCGACATGAACGCCAAGATGATCAAGAAAAGACTGGACATCCCGAATCCCGCCTACAGGTTCGTCTTTCTTGACGACGGCGGCACGATCACCTCGGCCCTGGGCGGCTGGACGGTGTATGTCACGGACGAAAGATGGTGGGACCCGCCGCCCATTCGCCACGGCGACGGTTCAACCTTCTCTTTCGCAGACGGCCATAGTGAATACCACAAATGGGAAGATCCGCGCACCATCGAATTCGGCAAACGAATTCCCCCGACGGCCTTCTCGGAGACGCAAGCCGGGAATGAAGATATTCAATGGGCGGCCGTCGCGATGTGGGGCAAAGAAGCGATGCATAAATAAACTTACCGTTCATCGAGATGGCATCATACAAACGGTGTTAATGAAGGAGTAAGGATATGAGCAAGAAACGTGGTTTTACGCTGATCGAACTGTTGGTGGTGATTGCGATTATTGCCATCCTGCTGGCGATCCTGATGCCGGCTCTGTCGCGTGTCAAAGAACAGGCCAGGGAAATGGCCTGCCGGTCGAATCTGAAGACCTACGGCGTCGTCCAGGTCATGTACCTGGATGACCACGACGACCGCTATCCGTCGGCCTGGAGGTCTTTGGTCGCGAATGAGCACCCCGTGGGCGGGTACGAGCGTTATTGCCGATGGCATGATCCAAGGTACCCTCCAGACGGACCGTTGTGGTTCTATATGCCGGAAACAGGGGTCAATCTGTGCCCATCGTTCAAAGTCCTTGCCAAATCCGAGGGGACACGGCATCCGAGCCACGATCCCTCGATACCCGTGATTCCGCAATATAGCTACAGCATGAATTCCTGGTTAGGCGCCAAGTCAGGGGATCCGGGCGGTTCGTGTGCGACAGATTCCACGGGACGCGGCGGAATCTACAAACGCTCCGAGATCACACGGCCCAATTCGGACGTCTTTTTCTTTGCCTCTGAAAACATGTGGTCTAAGCCCGGCAATTCCAATGTACTCAACGACAACGCCTTATGTCCCGACGGACGCGACTGGTTCGGTTCGTTTCATAGCCCGATGAGCGGAGACCTTAATACCGGAACGGTCAACGCCTCCTTTGTGGATGGCTCCGCACGGGAAGTGCGTTCGGGATTAGCCCCTGACGGCAGCAGAACGGATGCGGAATTCGGCCGATTCGAGAAATACGGTTGGCCCCATAGGCAGCCCTTTAAGTAGGATAGGCTCGCGGATCTTATTGCTCGTTCAAGAATGAAATTGTGCTCCGGAAAGCCTGTGCCGGACGACGATCCAAATACTGCGAGTAATGTATCGAAAGAGTACGATCATGAACAAACTAAGAGGTTTCACTTTAATTGAGCTGTTGGTCGTGATCGCGATCATTGCGATACTGCTGGCGATCCTGATGCCGGCGCTCCAACGGGTCAAAGAGCAGGCCAGAGAAATGACTTGCCGGGCCAATCTGCGTCAGTACGGCATAGCACAGGCGATGTATCTCGACGATAATGAAGACCGCTACCCTTCCGCCTGGACGTCTCTGGTCAAGACGGAGGCGCCCGTGGCAGGATACCAGCGCTTTTGCCGCTGGCACGATCCGAGATACCCCGCCGACGGCCCTTTCTGGCCCTATCTAAAAGACGGTAAAGTTCATTTATGTCCGTCATTCGCGGTGATTGCCAAATCTGAAGGTACCCGCCATCCGAGTCACGTTGAGTCCAATCCCGTCGTTCCTTACTACAGCTACAGTATGAACGCCTATCTGGGTTCGCGGACCGGTGCGAATGGAGGCGGCGTCCTGAAGCGAGGCGAGATCACGAGACCCACATCTGAAGTCTTTTTCTTCGCCGCTGAAAATATGTGGCTCAGACCCGGTTGTAGTTGGGTGCTCAACGACAACGCCTTATGTCCCGACGGCCGGGACTGGTTTGGAACCTTCCACGGCACCTCTCATAGTAACTTGAATGCCGGCACTGTAAATGTTGTTTTCGTCGATGCGCACGTTGAGGAAGTTCGTTCCGCCCTTAAAGAAGATCCCGGCGATCATTCAGAAAAGGAATTCGGCCGATTCGAGAAATATGGCTGGCCTTTTAAAGACGATCCGCCATAACGGGAATAATAGGGGGTCGGCGTGCCCATGTGATCATCGTGATATTGTTCCACCCGTTCAGATGTGAAGCTTCGCGCGACGCGGAGCTTCACTCACTCATCAATACTGATCTCGAAGGTTTTGTACGTTGTATTGCCGACCGCATCAGTGGCTTTGACCGTGAGGATGTGTTCGCCCGCCGGCAAGTCTTTTTGCTCGTCGATTTTGATCGTGAATTCTTCGTTCGTCGTGTCGTAAACGAAATCGTCCGGTACGGTGCTCACCCATTTAGCGTGACTATCTATCGTATATTCGAGCTTATCAATCGCACTCAACTCATCGGAGGCTTTGGCGCTAAAAATCCTGTACCGGCGTGTCCCTCCAGAATCCGACGTAATTTTCATATCGTGAACGACCGGCCCGGTGTTATCCACGACGACCGGCTCACTGACCCGGCTGCCCGTGAGTGCCGTCAAGGTCGTATTGCTTCGGGCATCGTCCGCGGTGATCCTGATTTCATACCGACCGTCCTCGACGGTTTTCCCGTCCCATTCGTAAGCATTCGCACTGATTTCATCCTTTAGCTCAATCCAGTTGATCCTTCCCACCTTTCGAAAATCGATCTTATAGGTGAGCCGGTCGCTGTTATCGTCCTTGGCGACATAGCTGATCTTGAAGACGCCTTCTTTACCCGCCCCCTTCGATCGAACGACGGAAACGGATCCGACTCTCGGCGCCAGATTCGGGACGGTGCCGGCCACGGCGATCCCCCTGATGACCGGGCTGCCCCGGCCGTGCCGGCTTTGCAGCACCAGTTTGTACTGGCAGAATCGGCCCAGCGGACAGGGTAACTGGACCGGCTCGGTGATGTCCATCGGCTCGGACCACGGTGAAAAAGACGGATCGTTGATGTCCTTGACATTACCGCTGCGCGCGGAGACCAGAACTTTGCACTCCCGCGGAATATCGGCGTCGAGCTGTAATTTGCCCCAGTTCGCCGGCTGACCGGCGTCGATCAAATCGGACGTGTATGTCCCCTCGGAAGCGAAGTCGGAACTGAGTTTTACGAGTTTCGCCGGATTGGCCGTACCCAAGTACAGGTCCTTGCCGACCACGCTAACGGCCGTGATCTGGGCGGCCTGCTCATCCTCGAAGACCACCGCCTGTTGTTCCGAAACCGGATCGACGGTAAAAAGCTCGGCGTTGTTGCCCGTCCCGAGAAGCAATGTCCCCTCCTGCTCCGCCAGACAGAAGAACACCGCCGCCTTGTCGAAAACCTCCGTGGCAAATCCGTCCGATGTGATCCTGTAAATATGGCTGGCTTGACCCGGTTTTGTCCCCTTGGGAATCGGGCCCGGCGACTTGATCGGTTTCGCCTGATTGGGGACTTCCGTATTGGCAATTTCCAGTTTCCGACCGCCCGTCTCACTGATTGAATTACCGTTCCCTTTCCCTTCAGCCTCAGGCCGACCGGGCGACGGCGAATGAGGCGCCGACGCGGCAAACTTCGCCTGAGTCTGGACCACTTTGGCCGAGGTCGCCGCCGCGTATAAACTTGCCTCCGATTCAGGCGGGTTGACCGACAACAACGCTGTGATTTCCGGTTCGTCGCTGTCGTAGAGAACCGTCGTCGTCTTCGTGCGTGAATTGATCTTATACACCAGCCCGCGGGTGTCACTGCCCGCGTAAATCCAGCTATCGGCGCCCACGGCGAGCGAGAGGATGCTCGCGTCGGGGCTGTCGTAAAGAAGCTCGGCCTTCCGGCCGAGCGCATCGAGCTTGTAGATCTTCCCTTCCGGGCCGGTCCCCAAATAGATGTTGCCGCCGGCATCCACCGCAATGGCGAAGATATAGTTTGAATCGGGCAGTTCAAACACGACGTCCATCCGGTCGCCCTCGAACCGACAGAGCTTACCCGTTCCCCCGCTGATACCCGCCAACAACCGTCCGGCGACGTCCAGGGCCAGGGCGAAGATATGTTCGTTCGACAGGTGCTCCTCCGCTTCGACGACGTCGCCGTTTGCCTCTTTCGACCCGGCCGGATTCGTTCGTGACGGATAGATTCGCTTTAGGCCGCTCACGTTATACTTATAAATCGCTCCGTTCGGGCTTGTCCCGAAGTAAACGGTCCCGCCGCTGACAACGATGCTGTTGATGGACCAGACTTCACTGAAGCCCCGGAATCGGTCGATGAGCGTCTCGCCCGCGCGCCCGAGCTGAATCGTCCCCCGGGACCCGATAATGACTTTTTCGGTCCGGCCTTTGAGTAATTCGGCGCTGCTTCTATGACGAACCACCTTGCTGGTTACAGCAGAACTTGTCGCACTCCATGCTAAACAAAGCGCCATAAGGGCAATCCAAACGACATTGAAACCGAGCTTGTTTCTCATTACAACTCCCTGAAAACAGATAACACACAATCGCCGCCATGACGGATTATTCGCTTACCTTTCAACAATGATAGGCAAAACATTTTTATCGATTACGACGGTGTCAACATCCACATTCCGTTCGAGCCAATGCGGGTAAGGCAAAACGCGCAACGCTCTCTTCGAATCCTGCAGAATCAACGTCCGGGTCGCCGGTAGATTGGGCAGCTCGGCATTTTCGACGATCACTCCGCGAGGGGGCAACGTCAGAAGAAAATACAATTTGCCTCGGCTGATCTGCAAAGAATTATTCAACGCGCGAACTAAATCGGGGTAGTTCTGAGCGATAAACTTGTGAGGCGCCATTTTGACGAGAAATCGTTCGTAATCGCGCGGCCCGCACACGGTCAGTTCGTATCTTCCCGGCGCCAGATCCTCGGGAATGTCCAGGTTGCACCGATACTTCTTCTTCGACGCCAAAACCGACTCAACAATGACTCCGATCTCGACAGAATCGCCGGCCCGAACCTTCGCATCAGACAAATCGAGAGACCATAGGTGCGAAACACGACTCTTCGGCAAAATGCGAAGATCGAACGCGATCGACTCGATATCGGCGATTTTATAGGGATTATTCAAGAGCAATCCGACCGCGCCGTAACTTTCGAGAATCACTTCATTGAGCCCCATCCCCGTCGATACATTCTCAAAATTCACCGACTCGCCGCCCTTCAGGTTGATGGCAACTTCATACTCGACGGTGTGTTCCTGGGGAAAATCCCCGAGCTGAAACGCAGCCCCGGCAACCGCCACCCGAAGATAAAACGGCGTGAGTAAGCGATTGTTCACTAACCGGCATTTGTACAGACGCTCCTGCGCGTCGTTATACCGGTCGATGCGTATCGTCAGCGGAATCGTCTTTGCCTCGGCCCCGATCCGGCCGACAATCCCGGTCGCTTCATCGGTCGTCAGGGCGCCCACCGTTTCCAAAACGCTGGCCAACTTGAAGGAGCTCGAGAGGTTCGAGACCACCGTGTGGACCTTCCCCGTCGCCATGGGCAAATCGATCTGCCCGTAGCCCAACAGGAAATGCCCAAAACCAAAGACTTTATCGCCCACAACGTCGGTAACGGTTCCATACGTCGCCAGAGAAATATCGCCCGAGACCATCGGTACGGCCAGGCAAGCCCCCGGTACGAGTTGGGCCTTTTCGTTCGTATCCGTCTTTTCGCCGGCCCCGCCTCCGGCTACCACCATCAATCCGAACGGCTCCACAAAGGCCTTTAACTGCTCGCAAGCCGACGCCGGCAAACCGGATGTAATCAAAGGACACGGCAAATGAACCATCCCCTCGAGGCTGAGACCGGACCCGACCCGTCGGGCCTGAAGCTGTTTGTCAATGTGCTGAAAATCAATGGGCGCCGTAAAGTCAAGCGCCAGGTCCGCATGCCGGGGCTGCATGTCGGATCGACCGGCGGAACCCAAACCGATCCGAAGCATCTCCTCGATCGGCGTGGTCCCGTAGAGCGGGTCCTTCGCATATGTCCATGTAAAGGCGAGGGCGCCCGCCAGACGCCCGTCGATATAAACCGGCGAACCGCTGCATCCGGCGACCGGCCCGGTGTGCTTGAGGCGTTTATCGGTCCCTTCCACAAGGATCGCGTCCCGACTGCCGGGCCCGGAACTCGGATTGATATTGCGGACAACATCCACAACCTTCATACTGAATTTCTCGATCCCGGCGGTGCCGTACTCCGTCAGGCAATAGGCCTTCATCCCCGGCTGAATTTCATCAAGGGTAATGTACTTCGCCGGGTCCCAGATGCCTTCCAGACCCGCCGGCGCCTCGGCGGCATACCCCGGACCGGCTAAAAACAGGCAGAGGCAAAGAACCACAAATGGAGATTGATGACCTTTTTTGAACATTAATGTCCTTTCAATTCGTTTCCGGCGAAAATTCTAATCAGAAAACATGGCCGTTGCAAGATAAAACAAATACTGCTACAATGCCCGTTTGTTCGTGGCACGGGCTTGCAGCCCGTGGAAGAACTCATGGCCAAGATGGCCATGCCACATAGAATAAACGATAACGGAGAAGAAAATATGAAATCCGACCATCGGCACGAATTGAAAACGAATGAGCTGGCTGAATGGCTCAGCCACCTGCCGGAATGGACGAAAGAGAATCTTTCAACAATCATCATGGTCTGCGTTGTGATCGTCGTAGGCATCAGTATTTACGCCTGGAGAGTCTATAACGTCAATGTCGTTCGGGTGCGAGAACGTGCCGAGTTCACGACCCTGATCAATCAGCTCGCCGGCGCCAAAATGCAGATCATCCAGGGCCAGGAACAAGGAAGAGACTCATCGTTTATGCTCCTTCCGCCGGCCGAGAATCTCGAGAAGTTCGCTCAAAGTGCGAAGAACGACCGCATGGCGGCCCTGGCGCTGATCAAGCGCGCCGAAGCCCTGCGGGCCGAAGTACACTACGGCAACGTCGAAGAGGAATACTTCACATCGCAGATCGACAAAGCGAAAAAGAGCTATACCGAAGCACTGGAACGATGTCCGGATGAACCTTCATTAGCGTCGGCCGCAACGTTGGGTCTGGGCCTTTGCCAAGAGGAGCTGGGCAACTTTGAGCAGGCCCGGCAGACGTATCAGGAGATCGCGGCGAATCCCGACTTCGAGCCGACCGTCGCCGCCAACCTGGCCGGACGCAGGCTCACGACGATGGCCGACTATCAGCGGGAAATCGTTTTCGGACCGGCCCCCAAGCCGACCGTCGCCGCCCAACCTTCGACCCAGATCAGGCCGCCGACGTCCAGCGAACCCACGGACATTATACCGCCCTACAATATTTACAGGCCGCTTGACCTTGATCTCAATTTCCCCGAGGCACCTGCTTCCCCGGCGGAGGCCAATACACCTGTGGTGAATTGAGAATAGAGAATTTGGAATTCTGAATTCAATATTCTAAATTCTACATTCTGCTTCGGAGCGAATGATGTGTTCGGGAGAAGATTTGGAACCTACGCACTTAGATGAAAACGAAGGCCCGCTCGTACTCCATGTCGGGCACTCCATCAAGGAACGCCGGGTCGATAAATATCTCCACGGCCGGTTCAGCAACCTCAGCCGGCGCTTTATCCAGGACGCTATCAAACAAGGCGGCGTGACCGTCAACGGCAAAACCGCCAAGCAAAGCCTCAAGCTCAAGCCCGGCGACGTGATTCACATGATCCTCCCCGAGCCGCCCAGCAAAGATATTCTACCCGAAGACATTCCGCTGAACATCATCTACGAAGACGACGAACTGATTATCCTCAACAAGCAATCGGGTATCCTCGTCCACCCGGCGCGCGGCAACACGCACGGCACGCTCGTGAATGCCCTGGCATTCTATTCGGATAAGCTTTCGAGCGGGCTTGGTGAATTTCGCCCGGGCATCGTTCATCGACTCGACCGAAACACGACCGGCGTGATGGTCGTCGCCAAGAGCGATCCCGCCCAGTGGAAGATCGCCAAACAGTTCGAGCACCGTCAAATCAATAAAACCTATCTGGCCATCGTTCACGGCACGCCCGAACTGAACGCCGACCGGATCAAGGCTTCGTTGGGTATCCACCCAAGAATGAGGGAGAAATACGCGATCCGGCCGGAAAGCGGCAAAGAAGCCATCACCTTTTATGAGGTTGTAGAATCGTTTCGCGGCTTCTCTTTATTGAAACTCACCCCCAAAACGGGCCGAACGCACCAACTCCGCGTCCACCTGTCGTACATCAAGCACCCCATCGTGGCCGATGACATGTACGGCGGCAAACTCGTTTATCCCTGGCAATTGGCCAACGAGGAACCGGCCGTGCAAGAACCGCTCATCAACCGCGTGGCCCTCCACGCCTGCTCGCTCGAATTCAAACACCCCAAAACCGAAGAGCCCGTTAAGTTTGAAGCCCCCCTGCCGGACGATATGCAACACTTCCTCGACGCCCTTCGGCAATACCGGAAAACCTGACCTCGACGTTTCACCGAGTGTCCCCAAGAGTGTGTGTGAGAAGGAGGCGCTGTCATTCCTTCGCTCCGCTCAAGGACAGGTCTGAACGGAGCGTAGCGTAGTGAAGAATCTCAGACTGTGCGTATGAATTGAGATTCTTCGCCTGCGGCTCAGAATGACATTTGCTTCATTTCGTTACGGCTTCTGAGTGTATTTTTTGAATTCGGCGTCTATTTGCTTCTTGGTTCTCGGGCCGTCGTAAATGATGACTCGGAATTTGAAGGGAGCGGATCGGCCTTCTTCGAGGGTCAGATTGAATGGTTTGGGATCGGGTATTTTGCGGGATTTCTGGAAGGCATATTGACCGAGCGGATTTGCGGAGAAAGCGCCGTATCCTCTGGCATGCCAATAGGTCGGATAGTTGGTGCTGGTCGGGTGATTGAGGATTGCAATGCCGACGGTCTTATTATCTTTTTGCCCCTGGATTCGAACCCATTCGGCGCGTTTACCCCAGACGTCTTTTTCTTTTTCGTCACCGTGGCAGTTCAAGTAGGCGCCCGTGCCGAGCTGGTATCGGTTGTCGGTGTTCTCGGTGAGCCACTGGGCCAGGCGGATGGCGAACATTCCTTCTTTCGTATCGCCGAAAGAAACTTTCTCGGCTATCGCTTTAAGTTCGATATCAAGGTCGATGATATGCTGGTCGGCGCCCGGGATGAAACTTGTTATTCGTTTCTCTTCGAGCAGAGGTTTGTTGCCGGTTCCGATCCAATGTGCGATTGTTTTCAAGGCAGGATTGCCCTGGGCGTCGGTGGTCACCTCGGCGCGGAGGTGTTTGATGGCGGGCAAGGGACTCTTGCTGTTGTTCCAGAAATTGTTTCCGTTGATCCGGTCGTAGGTGAAGTACAGGCCGATGTGATGGGGATGGTCCTGTCTTTCGCCTTCGATTTTCTCGAAAGGCCAGCCCCGGGTGACGATGATACCCGCCGGCGTGCGGAGGGGAAAAAGAACGGGTTTCGTAAGAAGGACGTCCTTGGCGGCCAGGGCTTTGTCGGGATCGATGGCGTGAAGGTAATGGGTTAACGGTTCGCCGTCAACGATGACTTTTATAGCGCCTTGGGTTGGACTGAATGCGACTTCAGGCTTCGCCTCGATGGTTCCTGTCAGGGCCAGCACGGCGAGGATGAGGATGATCGACTGTGATAAGCTTTTCATTCGTTAGTCTCCTGTTGTGTCTTGTTGTTCTCCCGATTTAATCGGCTTTTTTCTCAAAACGACTGTATTCCTGTATTGAACGCCTTCTTTCTCCGTCTCAAAGGATATCAGTTGCAGATCGGAGCCGACGAAGCCCCCTTCTTTACTGACCTTGATGTTTGTCATGTCCGTTCCGGGAAAGAGCATGAAATTCGACGTACCGATGTTGCCGATGGAAATTCCGTAACTCCAGCCGGAGAACGTCTGCCCGTAGTTGGAAATGTCATCCGCCGGCGCTTCATCTCCGATACGAAATGTAAACGTCAATTGTGTCTCTTTGTGTTTCTCGATGTCACTGGTTTCCAGAAGCACCTGTTTGGCAATCTGAGGGTGAATGTCGGCATGGCCTTGAACGGAGATGATCTCCGTTCGTTTGAAAAGCTCGAACGTATGATTCCGACTCAGCTCCGGATCCAGCTCAATCTTCCATTCATATGTCCAAACATTGGCCTGGGCATACGCATCATCCGTCTGCTCAAACGCAATAATGCCATGTTGAGGCAGCTCTTGTTTGTCAGTGCCCCTTTGTTCCTCCTGGTTATTTTTCGCCTTACAACCCGACAAAACCAATATACTTAATATACAAAGAATACCGATATATCTTTTGTTCATCATCATAAGATTCTCCATATCCCTGTCTACTGTGCATGAAAAGCCACTCCCCAGAACACTGGTTCTGAATCCTTCAAAACGAGTTCTGATACTCGCAGGTCATCATCAGCGCGCATAAGAAACTGTGTGGCAAGCTCCGCCTTAGGTTCCATATACAAGCCTGCCAAAGCAAAATACTTCATTCATGATACTGTTTCCGTCTTCCGTCACTCTTGCGGAAGCTTTGCCAGATCGACGTCGGAGCCGGCGACCATGAGAATGTCGTCGAGGTAAATCACGGTGCTCGGCATGGGGACGTTGATGATCTTTCCCTTTTCGCCCTTGATTTTCCTGGCGTTCTCGCTTCGCTTGATGAGTACGAGGTTCACATTGTATTTTTGGCGGAGCTGCAAATCCATAACCGTCCGGCCGTCAAAGCTTAGCGGCGCTTTGATTCGAGCCAGACTGTACCCCTCGGCAAAATCGATTTTCTCGCCGATCTGCGGGGCGATGAGCTTATAGGCCCACCGCTGGGCCGATTCGATTTCGGGGTAGATCACCTCCGTCGCGCCCACTTTGGAAAAGACCTCTCCGGCGATCAGGTCCTCGGCCCGGGCGTAAATCTGGTTGATCCCCATTTGGCGAAGATTGACCACCGTCAAAATAGCCGCTTCAAAACCGCCCGTACTCTGCCCGATCCCGATGATCGCCACGTCCACTTTATCCACTCCCTGGGCCTTGAGGGCCTCTTCATCCGTGCTGTCGAGCCTGACGGCGTGACTGACCTGGTCGGCAAGCAGCTCGACCTGGTCCCGTTCCTTGTCAATCGCGATGACCTCGGCGCCGCTCATAGCCAGCGCGATCGCCAGTTTCTGCCCAAACCTCCCCAACCCGATGACCGCAAACCGTTTCATCGCATTCGCTCCAAATTAGAATTGAGAATTGAGAATTTAGAATGAAGAATTAAAAGACGGCTTCCCTCATTCCAATTCTCAATCCTAAATTCTAAATTCATAATTCTTCTTATCCCACAATAACCGCCTCGTCCGGATAATCGTAACGCACCGGCTTCAGGTTGAACGTCAGAGCCGCCAACAGCGTCAACGGCCCCAGCCGGCCGACGAGCATCGTTCCAATAATAATCATTTTACCGGCCGTTGTCAAAGACGGCGTAATCCCGGTTGTCAAACCGACCGTTCCGAGGGCCGAGCCGGCTTCGAACATAATATCCGACATGGTAAAACCATTGGAATTCTCCGTCACGCTCAGGGCTAACGTCACGGAAAACAGAGCAACAACGAATAATATTGTGACCGTAATCGCCCGGCCGACGACGGCAATCCGAACCGAGCGTCGAAACATCTCCACTTCATGACGCCTTCGCAGAGCGGCGACCGCCGTCATGACGACCACCGCCAACGTCACCGTTTTAATCCCGCCGGCGGTCGAGCCGGGCGAGCCCCCGACAAACATCAGCAAAATCAAAATGAACTTGCTCGACGGTGACATCGCCGAGATATCGACGGTATTGAAGCCGGCCGTCCTGGCGGTGACCGATTGAAACAAAGCCCCGATGGCCCTGTCGGTAATCGAACCGCCCGGGCTTACATCCGGACCCGCGGCATAGCGCTCGAATACATAAATCGCACACGCCCCTAAGACAATTAACAATCCGCTGACCATCAGAACGATCTTCGTCTGAAGCCGCATCCTTTTCGGCGCTTCCATCGCAAATCGGTACCGTTTGTTGAACCACATCTTGAAGAACCGCTTCACTCTGTCGGCCACAATATTGGCCAAATCGTAAAGCACGCTGAAGCCCAGCCCACCCATAATAATCAATGGACAGACAACGACGTAAATCTGCCAACTCCGGCTGTAGTCCGCAAAGCTCGCGCCAAACAGGCTGAAGCCCGCGTTGCAAAAAGCACTGATCGAGTGAAAGACGCTGCAAAACCATCGGTGTTCAATGTCACTGTCCCACATCCCGAAGAGACTGACCGCACCGAGCGCTTCAATAAATATCGTGCCGACGAAAATAAACGTGATCATGTTCCCGATCCGGCTGATCGTGCTGGCGCTGAGCAAGTCCTGCATCGCCACGGACTCCCGCACGCTCAGCGCCTGCCCCAAAAGCAGAGCAAAAACCGCCCCGAACATGACGATGCCCAGTCCGCCCAGTTGAATCAACGTCAGGATAACGACCTGTCCCATGATGCTGAAATCCTGGCCGGTATCTTTGACAACCAACCCGGTGACGCAGGTCGCGCTGGTCGCCGTAAACAGGGCATCGACAAAGCTCACGTTTTCCCTTCCATCAGCCGAGGCTACCGGCAACATAAGTAATCCCGCCCCGGAAAGAATCAAGACAATAAAACTGGCGATAAGGGTCCGCGTCGGATTCTTACCCGAGGCCGCCAGGTTAACGCTGGTCCGGCAAAGCTTCGCAATGACTTGAACAACAAGATAGAGGCCGATGGCAAAATACTGGACGATGGCCGCTTCCATCCCGGACATCGAAAACCAGCGCCCGGCCCCGCCCACCACGATTCCCAGCCCGACCAGAAGCGGGATTTCAAACCAGTTAGCCCGCCAGAACTCAACTTTCGAGGCAGCATTGAACAGCCGGACGATCTTCTCGGAAACAAACAGGACCAGACAAACCACCTGGATGGTGTATAAAATCCAGGCCGCAAGCAACGGCTTATCGAAGCCAAACAGCGAAACGAAAGACGCCACGACGACAGCCGCCGTCAGTGCGTTCACTCCGATAAGCCCCCTCTCCAAGCGATTGTTTTTATAACTGATCCTCATAGGTCAATCTTCAAATAGAAGATTGTAAATCCCAAATCCCGAATCGTAAACCGAAAAACACGGTTCTTTAGGCAACGTCCACCAGCCCGAGGGCATCGCCGAATTTGGCCAAAAGCGCCCGGCGAATGTTCTTATGCTCCGCCTTGGTCAACATCGGATCGTTCGAGACCATCTCGAACGCGTTCCTTCGGGCCATCACCAATAGCTCGAAATCGTCCACGATACTGGCAATTTTCAGGTCGGGCAGGCCGTGCTGGCGGGTGCTGAACATCTCTCCCGGCCCGCGCAGTCTCAGGTCGTGCTCGGCCAGCTCGAAGCCGTCATTGCTGCGCGTCATGATCTCCAGCCGGCTTTTGGCTGTTTCGTTGTCCGTCTCTGCGAACAAAAAACAATACGACTTGGCCTCGGATCTTCCGATCCGACCCCTCAGTTGATGCAATTGCGCCAATCCAAATCGATCCGCTCCCTCGATCACCATGATCGTGGCGTTCGGAACATCGACTCCGACTTCTACAACCACCGTCGATACGAGCAGGTCGATTTTGCCCTTGCGAAATTCCGACATGATCTCTTGTTTTTTCGCCGAAGGCATCTGCCCGTGCAGAAGATCAACCCTGAATTCCGGATAAACCGTCGTCGAAAGATACTGCCACTCATCGGTCGCGGCCTTCACGTCCCCGTTTTGTTCATCGGTCGTTATTCGCGGATAAACGAAATACGCCTGCTTCTTCGCTCGAAGTCTCTCGCGTATGAACTCGTAGGCTTTCTTTCGATCCCGCCGGTCCACCCAGCGCGTCACTATCGCGCCCCGTCCCGGCGGCGAGTGCTTGATGATCGAGACATCCAGGTCGCCGAACGCCGTCATCGCGAGCGTTCGCGGGATCGGCGTGGCCGTCATCACAAGGCCGTGCGGCGTCGTTTGCTTACGGAGCTGCGCCCGTTGCTCGACGCCGAATTTATGTTGCTCGTCGATAACCACCAAACCGAGCTGTTGGAATTCGATATCGGCCTGTAACAACGCCACAGTCCCGACGACAATATCTATCTCTCCCGACCGGATAGCCTTTAGGGTCTCGCTTCTTTTTTTGCCGGTCAATCCTCCCGTGATTAAAATCCGCCTGACGTTGCTGTTTCTTAAATATCTCTCGATACTGAGAAAATGCTGCCCGGCCAGAATCTCCGTCGGCGCCATAATCGCCACCTGCATTTTGTTGGCGACCGCCAGCAGTGCCGCGTACAACGCCACCACTGTTTTACCCGAGCCTACGTCACCCTGTAACAGCCGGTTCATCGGTTCTGATTTCGACATATCAGAAACGATGTCGGAGATACTCGTATCCTGATCTTCGGTGAGCAGGAACGGAAACCGCTTTCGAATCCTACTATCGATTTCGTCGGTACACACGCACGTTGCCGCCCTGGAAAAATGCTGAACCTTATACCGGCGAAGCGCCAATCCCAACTGCATTAGAAACAACTCGTCGTATTTCAACCGGCGTTTCGCCCGCGCCAGTTTCTCTTCATCCGGCGGCATGTGAATCCAGAAAAACGCCTCCTTTCGGGGTATTAAATCCGCCTTTTTCAAGAAACGCGTTTCGTAAAATTCCGGGATAAGGTCTGTCACGCTGCCGAGTACACTCGTGATGATTCGCTTGATCTGCCGGCTGCTCAGCCGGTTGCTCGCGGGATAAACGCCGCCGCTGAAATGTTCGACGGATTCCGGATGTTCCTCATCGAGAACGAAGAATTTCGGATTCGTCAATTGCAATTGATGTTTGTAAAGCGTGGTCTTGCCCGAGGCGACAATCACCCGGCCCGGCTCCAATTGATTGCGAAGATACCCGCCGTGAAACCAGATAATCCGGCACATCCCCGTGTCATCGCTGACGAAAGCTTCGAGCAACGGCCGGCGGCGATACCCCTGATAATCGATCGACTCGACCAGACCGATGAGGCTGATCGTCTGATTGGGCTTGATGCGGCCGATCTTGGTCGGCTCCGGCACGAAATCCCAATCGCGCGGGAAATACTCCAGCAAATCCCCAACCGTCTCGACGCCCCATTGAGCAAACGTCTCGGCCCTGGCCGGGCCGACCCCTTTGAGATAACGAACGGGCGTCGATAGATCAAGCTTCGTTTGTGATTGTTCACCAGCCTCTATCATGATGATCTCTTATTGATCGAATCCGTACTCACCGACGAGCTTGACAAACCGGACATCGCAGATCGCTCTTTCCATGAGTCGATTCGCCTTCTTCTCACAAACCACTAATTCCTGCACGCCGGCGCCGCCGATGGGAGCGATGATGAGACCGTCCCCGGCAAGCTGCTTAAGGACAGGTTCCGGTATCTCCGGCAGCGCCGCGGTAATCATAATCCGGTCGAAACATCCCGAAGGCGGCAATCGCTTCGCCGGCCAGCCGCAACTACCGTCACCTACATAATACTCGATATTGCCGAATCCCAATCGATCCAGGACCTTCCGAGCCGACTCGGTCAGGTCGCTGAACCTCTCGACCGTATGAACTTTCTTGGCCAGCTTGCTCAAAACCGCCGTCTGATATCCGCTGCCCGTACCTATCTCCAAAACCTCACAATCCGGATCGATGCGCAACTCTTGCGTCATCAACGCCACGATATACGGCTGAGAAATCGTCTGGTTCAATCCGATGGGCAACGGGCCGTCGTTATAGGCCTGCGACCGATACGAAGTGGGGATGAATTCCTCCCTCGGAACGTCGGCCATCACAGCCAATACGCGCGGATCTGTAATACCCCGCCCCCTCAGGTCCCACCTGAGCATTCGCTCTTTAGCCTTGGCAAATTTTTGGTCCATCAATATCCAAAAAATAATCAAAAATGTTTTTTTAAAATTCGACTCAGCACTGTCTTTGAATGATAATCCAAATAGCGACTGTTAATGGCCGCCATACCGGCGACTTTCCCGTAAGGGGCAGCCGCTCTTTTTTATCCAGACAATTCTCGATTGAGTAGCAGCCTCAAAGCCGAAGGCGTTGGGGATGGGAAGCACCAGAGAAACCATGCCCAAGCGCCAAAGGCGTCCTTCATTCTATACCAAAACAAATTCAATTTCATAATGTACTTTGCCGTTTGTCCAGTCGTTTATCGTTTAAAACAGAAGTTTGATCGCGGCGGCGACGGCCAGAATCTGCACGACGGCGTTGAACACCTTCTGCGGAATTCGCTTGAGGAAAAAGATTCCGACGACCGCCCCAACGACAATGCACGGCAACATCATGAGATCGAGTTTCACCGAATCGACTGTCATCAAATTCAGGTTCGCACTGAACGGCACCTTGAGCCAGTTCACAATAAAAAAGAACCAGGCCGAGGTCCCGACAAATTCGATTTTGGGCAGGCGCATCGCCAAAAGATAAATAATCATGACCGGCCCGGCCGCATTAGCCATCATCGTCGTCACACCCGCCATAAATCCGAGTCCGACGGCGAACCACCACTGCGTCGGAATCGGCGCATCCTCACTTCTAATTCTCGTTCGCCAGTAGCTAATCCCCAGCATGACCAGGACGATCCCGCCGATAATCGGTTTAAGCTGCCTGTCGTCAACCTGCCCCAAACCGAAATAACCCGCTACAATGCCCGCAAACGCCGCCGGAAGCAGCCGGAGAACGTGCCCCCACTTGGCATTCCGCCTGTGATAGATAATCGCAAACACATCCGCCAGAATCAGGATGCCAAGCAATAATCCCGTTGATTGCCGCGCCGGTATGACCAGCGCCATCAAGGGCACCATCAATACCCCAACCCCGGGAATCCCGGTCTTGGAGATCCCCACCAGCACCGCACATATCCCAACCACAATCCAGCCGATCAAGTCCAAATCCAAGATCATACGTCCTTTATCAAGTTTCTCTTATATGGAATCCAGGCAATTCACGTCGGCAATCTATCGTTTTTAACCGTCCTTTGCAATTGACAATTGGGCCTTCATCAGTGAAAATACCCAAATAACAAATCGCAGTCCGGCGCAGAACGATGAATACTCAAAGGAGACCGAACATGAATACCAGGAAGCTTCTTTTATATATGTTGCCTCTCCTTCTGGGCGGCTGTGTGCCTGTGCTATGCTTACATCCACTTTACACGAAAGAAGATATCGTGCTGGAAAAAAAGCTGCTCGGCACCTGGGTGGACGATGTCAATAATCCCGAGACAACCTGGGAATTCAAACGTATTGACGAGCCGGAGAACGCATACAAGCTGATTTTCACCGACGAGAATAGCAAAAAGGGTTCGTTTGTCGCACATCTGATCAAGCTGCAAGATAAGCTCTTTCTGGACGTTTGCCCCAGCGAATTGCCCTGGGAACCGGACGATCCTAACACGATGGACTGGCCATACAATTCCTTCTTCTTAATCCCCGCCCATACCTTCATGAAAATCGACTCGATCGAACCACAATTGAAAATGAGGTTGGCGTTGGAATCCGACATAGAAGAACTTCTCACGGAAGATCCCAATGCCGTAGAACACATGACGATTGGAGAAAGACTCGTTCTAACGGCACCGACAAGAGAGCTTCAGGCGTTCGTACTCAAACATGCCGATGACGACACATTATTCACCGACGCAGTCACTTTAGTTTCTAAAAAATAGTAATCACAAATCCTTATACTTTTTCGAATAGTAACATCATGACCGAAAAATCCGAATTCAGACGTTATTTGATTAATATCGACTCGATCTCCACTCAGCAGCTTTTCACCGACTGCGTGGTGATCGGGTCCGGCATCGCCGCGCTTCGCGCCGCCATCGAAGCCAGCGAACACCGAAACGTGATCATGGTCTGCAAAGGCGCCATGCAAGACAGCAATACCTACAAAGCCCAGGGCGGCATCGCTTCGGTACTCGACAAAGTCGATACCTTCGATTCACACATTGCCGACACGCTCGGCACCGGCTGTGGGATATGCGATGAAGAAGTCGTCGACCACGTCGTTCACCAGGGCCCCGAACTCGTCGAACAACTGCTTCAGTGGGGAACGGAGTTCGACCTGACCGGCGGTCACATCGCCACGACCCTTGAGGGCGGCCACAGCTATCCTCGCGTCGCCCACGCCCACGGCGATGAAACCGGGCGAATCATCGCCGAGGCGCTGATTAAGAAAGTCAGACAAATTTCAAACATAAGAATATTGGAAAATTTCTACACGATCGACCTGCTCACGACCGAAGACAACACATGCGTGGGAATCATCGGCTGTGACGGCCAGAGAGGCCCCCAGATCATCTGGGCGGCCAACACCATCCTGGCGACCGGCGGCATCGGCCAGCTCTATCGTGAAACGACCAATCCGGAAGGCGCCACGGGCGACGGCATCGCGATGGCCTACCGGGCCGGGGCGGTGCTGCGGGATTTGGAACTCGTCCAGTTCCACCCGACGACGCTCTATATCGCCGGGGCCACACGGGCTTTGATTACCGAGACCCTTCGAGGGGAAGGGGCAATCCTGGTGGATAATAAAAGCCGGAAATTCATGAGAGAATACCACGAAGCCGCTGAGCTTGCTCCGCGCGACGTCGTCAGCCGGGCTATCCTCGCTCAGATGCGAAAGACCGAGTCAACTCACGTCTATCTGGACGTCCGGCATTTCGACCGATCTTTTTTTGCCCAGAGATTTCCCTTCATCAATGAGTTACTGGATAGCTTCGATATCGACATCAAGAAGGACCTGATCCCCGTCCGGCCGAGCGCCCACTATATGATCGGCGGCGTTAAAACCGACAGTTCCGCTCGAACGAGCATCACGAATCTCTACGCGTGCGGCGAAATCGCCTCGACCGGGCTGCACGGGGCCAACCGGCTCGGCAGCAATTCGCTGCTCGAAGGCCTGGTCTTCGGCAAAACCGCCGGCCGCGCCGTTACAAAAAGCACGCGGGCGACCGCCGCGCATCTCAAACAACCGTTGATACAATACCAAATCCCCCACTCGGACCGGACCCGGCTGGATGCCGCGGACGTGCGGAACTCGCTCCGCGCGTTGATGTGGCGAAATGTGGGTATCACCCGCCTGGAGCAGCCGCTCCTGGAGGCCCAGGAGATCATCCGATTCTGGCAGCGGTACGTGATGGACAAAATCTTCGATTCCGCCGCGGGCTGGGAATGTCAAAACATGCTCACGACCAGCCTGCTTATCGCCCGTACCGCCGAAATGCGCCGGGAAAGCCGCGGCGTCCATTTCCGAAGGGACTTTCCCAATACCGACGACAAAAACTTCAAAAAACACATCGAAATCAAACGTGAAAAGTAGAAAAAAGCCCGTGTTTTTGATACAATGGTTTCGAGCAAAACAATACTCAAGAGTCAATAGTCAATGCAAAGAGTGTGTCGGGCGGTCGCTGGTTTATTTATAAACCGGAGGAAAGTCCGAGCAGGGCAGGGCACGGTGGTGGCTAACGGCCACCCGGGGCGACCCGCGGGAAAGTGCCACAGAAAAGACACAGCCGACGTTCCTAACCGAACGGGCAATGGTGAAATGGTGCGGTAAGAGCGCACCGCGGCGTCGGCGACGGCGCCGGCACGGCAAACCCCGCCGCCTGCAAGGCCAAGCAGTTGGCAACTCGGCCCGAGTGTGAGCGGCAAAACCTGTCGCTCTGCCAACGGGTAGGTCGCATGCCGAAAGGCAGAGCCGGCCGGCAACGGTCGGTCCAGATAAATGGCCGCCGCCCGTCATGACCGGCGGGAGACAGAACTCGGCTTACAGACACACTCTTTGCATTGACTATTGACTATTGACAATTGACTATTGAGATTTCCCACTAGCTTCGACATAATCGCCGAAACGAAATGAAACCGCAGCCATATCGCTTTGAACGTCCATTCGGACGCTGCCCTCGCCGAAAGTGATGTGATCGAAATCAATCCCGCCGGCGCTGCCTAACTTCGTCGCCAAAACGGGAGAGGAATCCAGCCTCAGCACGATCAACTCAAGCGCCTGATTGACGAGCATCCCGCAGACGCCGAGCATTTTGTTATCCGGGGCAGGCGAATCCGTTTGAGCGCCGACCTCCTTGATATCCCCTCGAAGTTCCTCCAGGACATGCTCCAGGATGGCGATTTTCCTCAGGTTCTCGGAAGTGTACGACGTCTCAAGCACCTCTTTGTCCAACACGACCTGACAATCAAACCTCATGCCCCGCCCGGATTGAATACCGAAACTCGTGCGCCCTTCATCGACGACAAAAAAGGTCTTCCGTATGACGTTCAGCTTAAACTCGTGGAAGACCACCATGTTGAACCAGGTCCTCCGGCCGTCCTTACTCTGGCCCGATGTAGCCACGGTGTTCCGGCCCTCGCTGAGCACCTCGGCGCCGCCGAGCAGCGGACCGCGATCGCTCTGAAATCTCTGGATTTTGGGCAGCGCGTCTATGGTGAGACTCGTCTTGAGGATAATCTGATTGTACGGCTCAGAAAGCTCTTCCAAGCTGAAAAGGCGCTTTTCCCGCGCCTCCGCCTCCGGAAACAACACCGAGCAGCCCCCCAGCAAAGCCGCGAGGACAAAAGCGGCAAGACAACCTACAGAAACCGACAATTGACCCGGCCGTGTCCGCCGCATGGTAAAGTGCCTCAGGCTTCCTTCGAATCGATCCACTTCATCATTCTGCGTAATTCTTTGCCGACCTTTTCCAGTTGGCTGTCGTGGTCTTTTTCATACAGCGCGTTGAAGTTCTTGAGCCCCGACTGATACTCGGCCACCCATTCCTTCGCGAACTGACCCGACGTAATCTCCGAGAGGATCTTTTTCATCTCGGCCTTGGTCTGATCGTTAACGATTCTCGGCCCGCGGCTCAAATCGCCGTACTCGGCGGTATTCGAGACGCTGTATCGCATGTAGTTGATACCGCCCTGGTACATCAGGTCAACGATCAGCTTCACTTCGTGCATGCACTCGAAGTAAGCGATCTCCGGCTGATACCCGGCCTCGACCAGGGTCTCGAAGCCAGCCTTAATCAACGCGGTCAAGCCGCCGCACAGCACGACCTGCTCGCCGAACAGGTCCGTTTCCGTCTCTTCCTTGTACGTCGTCTCGATAATCCCGGCCCGGGCGCCGCCGATGCCGTTGCCCCAGGCCAGGGCGATTTGCCTGGCATCGCCCGTCGCATCCTGCTCGACGGCGATGAGGCAAGGCACGCCGCCGCCCTTCTCGTACTCGCTGCGGACCAAATGCCCCGGCCCCTTGGGCGCGATCATTACCACGTTGACATCCTTGGGCGGCTGGATGTACTTGAAGTGGATATTGAAGCCGTGGCAAAAACCCAGCGTTTGCCCCGCGACCAGACTGGGCGCGATCTGGCTTTCATAGACCTTGGCCTGAATCTCGTCCGGGAGGGTCACAATAATCAGCGCCGCCCCATCGACCGCCTTCCGGATATCGGTCGGCTTAAATCCATGCTCGACGGCGAGTTTGTAATTATCCGTCCCCTCCAATTCCGCCACGGCCACCTCAATCCCGCTATCTCTCAGATTCAGACTATGCGCATGCCCCTGGCTGCCGTACCCGATCACGGCCACCTTCTTGCCTTCCAACGCCCCAATCGGAGCATCCTGTTCGTAATAAATTGTCAATGCCATAAGTTTCATTCTCCATATTCCGGATTCTTAAATTCTCGTCAAATTTCAAGCGTCAAATACACTCTTTCGCAACATCTTAGCCCCCAATCCCCCACCCGGCAAGAAATTTATATTTAGAACCAAACCACTTATGCCAAACAACCTTTCACGGGTAAAAAAGGAAGCAATACGAACAAAGAACAGTGTATAGAAATTGACAGACACCCTAACGCGTTCTCAAATCACACTTGAAAATTATCTCTCATAGAATATAATGACGAGAAAGTCGTAATGAAGGGAATCTACAAGTGACCTGTAAAATAACCACGACAAGGAGATTAATCCCATTAACAACAGGAAATTTGCGGAACAGCCACGTATATATTACACAACTACATGATTTCTTCCCAAAAGAATGCTATGGGGAAGCGAAAGCCAGCAAAGGAACAGGCAAGAAACTTAGATTAATCGTGGATGGTCTGCCTCAAGCCGTAGAAACTGATATCGCAAAGAATGGGGACACGGGGCGTCCGAGAAACTTCTTTCGTGGACGCGCCTGGGTAAGCAAATTTTTCAAGCATCATGATTTACAGGAAGGTGATGTTATTGCAATTGAACGATTGGATCGTTTTGTTTATCGTGTATACCCTATAGAAACCCAAAAACAGATTTCGGGAATACCGCTCGCGCCCAAAAATAAGAAGATCCGCCGACAACCTATGCTTTTCGAAGATACACAAATAGGAATCCGCCGAAAAAATTCATCTGGCTTCAGTGATACGGCTTCTACAAAGAATCGAAGTGAACCGCTCCATCGTTGGGTGCCATGGATAGCAGGTTTTTCGGGGACTTTTGTTGCGGAGGTCCTTGAAGGTGTAAATGATGCTGATCCAGAAAACGTGACTGTTTTGGATCCTTTCGCAGGTGTGGGCACGACACTTGTTGAAGGTCTCAAGCAAGGCTCTAACGTTGTTGGATTCGAGATCAATCCCTACGCTGCACTCGCATGCGAAGTCAAACTTGCTTCTCTAAGCTGCAAACTGAAACCATTGGACAAAGCCATAAGCGAAGTCACCCATCTTCCGAGCAAGGCATTGAATAATGGAATGGCAACGTATTCCAAGGCGCCAAACGGCTTCAAAAGCAGGATACCTTTTTTCAGTCCAACGATCGAGCGCGACGTTCTCTTGCTTCAGGATTTCATTGCCAAGCAGAGGAATAGCTTTGTTAGAAATGTGTTCAAGATAGCTCTTGGTGCTGTCATGGTCGGCTTCTCGAACTACTCTTATGAACCCAGCCTCAGCACCCGTCGAGCGGCTGGAAAAGAGCTCGTCACTTGTGCGGATGTTTTCGGAGCCTTTTGTGATAAACTGTCCGAAATCAAGGCGGACATTAGCTATTTCCAGCAGCATATGAAGCACTTTGTACATAAACCAAAAGCGAGAGTCCATCAATGCTCATACCTACATGATAAGGGACTTCTTTCACCTTATAGTGTTGACGTTATTATAACCTCACCACCTTATTTGAACAACTATCATTACCTTCGAAACACGCGACCACAACTCTACTGGCTTGGGCTCATTGATGGGAATGGGGATCTGAAAAAGTTGGAAGAAGATAATTTCGGCCAATTCTGGCAAACAGTTCGCAATCGACCACCTATAGAACTGAGTATTGAACTCCCTAAGCTTCAACAAGTACTCAGTAAAATTCGAAAGCGTAATTGTGCCAAAGGAGTGTATGGCGGAGTTGGATGGGCCAATTACGCGGCTACCTATTTCAACGACTGTGATAGGTTCTTTCGAGTTACGAAACGTATTATGAAGCCTGGTGGTTTGGTTGTAGTGGTAATAGGCAACAACATCGTGCAAGGGATACATATTGAGACAGATCGATTCCTCGCACAAATTGCTGAACTACATGGCTTCAAAGTAGATGGAATGCACCAAGTTCGAAAAAAACGAACCGGATCAAGCATCATAAACTCATCGGTGCGAGCGGGAACACTCACGAAAGCAACACCCCTGTATGAAACAGCTGTCGAACTGAGAGCTCCACATTAATATGATACTTATCAACGAAAGCAAGTGCACTTTAAAATTCTCGCTCTAAGAATTGTTGGAGACTGCGCAGAACAATTTCAAAGGATTCCTCAGCCGTGAGTCTCGCCGCCCATGGTCGCCCGGGATGGAGAATATCCCATCGCGGGCGCTTCATAGAACGTCTGCCTGCTCCAGGATCGTGGTTGCCAAAGCCATCTATAGCTAAGTTCCAAACAGGTTTATAATGTTCAATAAGAAAACGCTCTGCTAACGTAACCCAAACTGGTACGACCACGAGATAGCGACAAGTAAAGTCCTTCGCCTGTATGTTCTCAGCTTCTATAATACTCTTGCTGTGCTGTTTGAGTCTCTGGTAAAGCTCGTGTCCGCCTTCTATATTTCCTCTTCCTTTACGTGCTCCTTTAGGAACCGCCTTACCTACATAAATCGGTGGTTGTGGATCCCCTTTGACTAAACAATTGTAACCTTCAAAATCACCATGATAGTAAATTGCATAAACACCAGCCCCTGTGAATGAGTCGGATGGCGGTAGTGACTCCTCAGTCGCCGCGAGGAGAGCATCAACAACACTTCTCGCAAGATTCTCATAATCGAGCGGATCATATGCCTGCATCGTCAATCTCCATGATCACTTCAAATGCAAATTGTGATAAAAACAAAAGCAAATGTCAACCGGAATTCTTTCCACATCATTATTCGTACGACGAGTGCGCTTGAACATGCTCACCATGTCAATGACCCTTGCCGTTGCTTTGTAACGCAGAAGAACGGATCACCTGTGTTGGGCAACAGGAGCTCATTGACTTTAGGATGTGCCCGCCTCCGGCGGATGGCGCGGGCGGCTACTTCCGGGCTTTTTCGAGGACCTCTTTCAGGGAAACGGCGGCTCCGCCTCTGGCTTTGGATTCGTCGGCGGCGGACATGAAGGCGAAGATCTCAATCGTCTCTTCCTTCGGCACGGGGACTTCGCCGGTTTTGAAGAACGTAATAATCTCGTCCACCAACGGTTTGTAGCCCCCGTATTTTCCGGTCTGGATGGCGGCCTTTGAGCCGAAAATCATCGCGCCGTATCCATACCGGCCTTTTCGCGTGCCTCTAAAGGTGCCGATGCGTCCGCCGTCCCAAAGGCCCACAACGAATTCGAAATCCGGGGTCTGGACCCGCCGAACGGACTCACAGCCGGTGCCCATGACGGCGAACAACATCTCGACGCCGTGCACGCCGTACCAGTACAGATCGGGATGGTGCTCCTCAAGACTGCACGGACTAAAGGCGTCGCAGCCGAGGATGTCGCCGACCGAGTTGGTCTTTTTCATTTCGACGATGCCGGGAGCGTAGCGCAGCGACGAGCTGGACCAGACCGGCACGTTCTTTGCTTCGGCGAGGCGGAAGATTTCGAGCACGTCGGCGAGACTGCCCGCCATGGGCTTGTCGATGAACAGGGGCTTGCCGGCGGCGATCACGGGCCTGGCTTGCCTGAGATGAGGGCGCCCGTCAACACTTTCCAGCAGCACGCCGTCCACTTTTCGGCACAGTTCCTCAATCGTATCGACGATCTCCAGACCGTACTGCTCACGAAGCTGCTGGGTGTATTTTTCCACCCGGTTCGCCGAGGAGGGCACGTCCGGCGAGCCGCCGGAGTATCCGACGACAACTTTGCAGCCGTAGTTATTTGCCGGGTCGTTAATCGCCTTCGTAAAGGCGACGACATGCGACGTATCCAGGCCGATCATCCCGAGACGAAAGACCTTCTGCTCCGCTTGAGTCGCGGCTGAAGAGGCAAGAATGAGTACCAGCGAAAGTGTCAACAGAGTGTTGCGATTCATTGTGAGATCTCCAAAATCAATAAAGTTGAATTTTCTATTTTGTTCATCATGCTCGGTTGTATTGGGGAATCTTGATTAATTCGCCTTCTTTCAAAGCGGATTCATGCGCGATAATGCCCGGCACGGTATAGGCGAGCGACTCGTAAACGTCGATGGCCGGACGACGGGCGTGAACCAGGGCGTCGATGAATTCATGCGTCAGGAACGTATGCGAACCTTCGTGCCCGCTGTTATGTCGCAGCGGCTCGGGCAGCATATCCGTTTTCCACCATTCCGGCTGCTTGTACGGCTCGAATTTCGGAGCTTTTCGAGCGAATCCGGCGTCGTCGGTTTCCATGCGTTCCGCCGAGCGGACAATGACCGGGCCGAGACCGTTCGGATGCCGGGCGTAGAAGCTCATCTTATCCCCGATCCACTGCGCCCGTTCGCACCCGCGGTGGGCGCCCTTCCACCAGATGTTAACGCGAAAGGCGTTACCCTGATTCGTCCTGAACATCGCCGATTCGTTCCAGAACGGATTATCGTAGGCGTTGTCCTTGAGAATCGGATCATCGTCCCCCCAGCCGTGGCAGGCCGCCTCCGTCAAACGCTCGCCGGAGACGCCGATCAATTGGCTCGTGCAATGCGTCGGGTAATGCATCGGCGCCAGGCCGTGCCGCCAGGTTCGCTGGCCGTCCCGAAAATAGAGCACCTCCAGACCGGGGTGCTGGTACTCCGCCTCACAATAATAGAGCGAGCCGAACCTGCCCTGTTGGTAGAACTTGCGGGCGGAGATCGTGGATTGCTGGTAGTAGCCGGTCTCCGCCATCATGTAGGTCAGGCCGGACTGCTTAACGGTCTCCAGCAGCCATTCGGCTTGCTCGATGGTCGCCCACGCCGCGGGCACGGCGGAGATCACATGCTTGCCGTTCTTCATCGCCTTCACCGTGTGCTCCACGTGCAGCGGGCCGTCGGTGAAGACGGCCACCGCGTCGATGTCCCGCGCGAGCACCAGCTCTTCGAGCGAGTTATAGGCTCGCTGACAGTTATATACTTTCATCAATCGCTTCCGCCGATCCTCGCGCAGATCGCTGACGGCCTGGACGATGCAGTCCGGATGCTCGTGCCATTGGAACGAGGTCCCGAAACCGCCTCCCACCACGCCGATACGAATCTTTTTCGAGCTGGTGTTGACCGCGAGTGCACTCTGTGGAAGCGCCGCGGCCCCCGCGAGAATGAGACTACTGTGCTTGAGAAAATCACGTCGTGTGTGAGACTTTTCCATGTGTCCTCGACTCCTTTCTGTTGGTTCATTACATCAATCCAGTTCCTTTATATAAATATTGGCGAATTGAACGGGATCGCCATGATGCTGCAATGCAATCGGTCCGCGCTCGGGCATTCCCGGAAACCGGGCCTCGCGGATCACCGTCTTGCCGTTGAGCACTACGGTGACTTTATCTCCGATAGCGGTAATCTCGAACCGATTCCATTGGCCGACGGGATGATCCGCATTGAGGATCGGCGTCGCGGCTTGCCGCACCTCCGGCGGCATGTTCTCGTCCGTGCGGTAGCCCCATATCTCGCCGGAGCCGACCGGCCAGTTCCAAATGTTGATCTGGCTCTTCGAGCTGCCTCGCAGGTAAATACCACTGTCTCCCGCAGCGGGCACAGCGACGGTCAATGCCTTGCCTTCTGCACCGGCCGCTTGTGAGCCATCGGGCCCAATCACGGGAACCTGCTCCGTCCCCGATTCGGCAGGCAGCCGCCAATCCACGATGAGTGTGAAGTTCTCGAATTCCTGCTCCGTCCACAGGTTCTTATCCTTCGCCTCGCTTTTGCCGTCGTAGTCCAGAATCCAGTCTTTTGCACGCCAGTGGTTTTCATGCCCCGGCGCTTGTTTCCACCCGCGAAGGTCCAGCCCGTTATACAACGAGCGGAAGCCCCGGGCCTTCTTCGCGACCACGTCGGGTGGCGGATTCGAGCCGGGCAGCTCGCGGATGCGGATGTTGCGGAAATGCACTTCGCTGCCCTCGGATTCGAGGCAGATATACCCTTTGCGCGGGTTCAGGTGATAGCCGCGAGTGACGATCTTGCCGTTCACCGCCAGCGTCGCGGTCCCGTCCCGGCTTTCCACGCGATAATGGTTCCACTGGCCGGTCGGATTCATTCGGTCCTCAGAGGGGAATGAACGCACCCAGCCTTTCGGATGGGGCTTGTCCGGCGTCATCGTGGCGCCGTGGATCGAAAACATATCGCCCGCGTTGCCGTCCATGATCTGGATCTCGATCGAGCGCGTGAACGGTTTGCCCATCGCGGTGACCGGATCGGAGTGGACGAACAGGCCCGCATTGCCGCGCGATCTCATGTGGCGCCATTCCAATTCCAGGATGTAGTTTTCGTAGTGCTTTTCCGTCCTCAATACGCCCGTTGGAATGCCGGTGCAGTGAATGATCCCGTCTCGGACCGTCCAGGTCTCCGGCGCGCAGTTGACGTTCACCCAGCCGTCCAGATTCCTGCCGTTGAACAGGGATACAAAACCGCCCCCGGCGGCCCGTGAAGTAGCGGTCCAGAATACAACGCTGATAAGAGTAAAAATGATGATACGTTTCATAGTAAATCTCTTTCAATGTAGGGTGGGGCTTGCCCCACCGCAAAGCTATCGATCCTGAGACGTCACGAGATGACCAAACGGCCCCAGGAGGTCATATTTATTCCGCCAGGTCGTGTACATAATCCCGCACGCGCCCGGCGTTTCGTTCAAGACGTCGAGCCATCCGGCTGGATTCTCCAGCGTATCGCCGTCGTAATACGCCCCGGCCAGCGTCCTGAAACCCAGCGATGAAAAAAAGCCCAGGCTCTCCCGGCGCTTCTTATAATACCAGCACACGATCACCAGGTCTTTCGGGATGCATTCCCACGACCCGGCGAAATCGCCGTCCACGAGGAAATAGTCGGCGTGGGCGTTGTGGTTCGGATCGAACATGTCCGACCAGACGAACAACTCGGCTTGCGGATCGACCTCGCGGATGATCCGCACCTGCCGCGTCACGCAATCGCCGAGGATTTGCGCCATCGAAAGGCCGCGCTCCTTACACGCCCGACACGCCCCGCCGGCCCGAATCTCGTCCATACTGAGCAAAATCTTATTCGGCGCCAGATGCTCGTGGATCAGGCGGGCCTGCCTGGCCCAGATGTCATACACCTCCGGCTCGGACATACAGGTCGTCACCTGCCCGCGGTTGACCGCCATCCCGTGATAGTAACTGACCCTCAACCGCTCCCGATTCGTAATGGCGCTGCCCGGCGGTATCTCTATCGGGGCAGATTCATGGTCGAACCTGAAGTTCAATCTCGGATCGCTGATCGCGGCGAAGTCCTTACCCTCCTCGTAAGCCCGGCCCGTTTCGGCGCTCTGCACTTTCACGGGCGTCCCGGGCCGTCGGAGTACGTTGACCAGGCCGACCTCCTCGACGCTCAGATCGTCGATCCAGAATCGCCCGGACTGCCCGCCCCAGGCGCCCATGTAAATCCTGACGGTGTCGTATTGGAGGCTGTTGAAGCCCATCACGACCTCTCGCCAGTCGGCGGTCGAGGGCACGCGCGGGTCCCAGGGCGCCAGGCTTCGCCCGTCGGCGGTCAGGACCTGGACGCGAAAGCAGCCTTCGGGCTCGAGCGAATCGGTCCGGACCCAGCAGCGCACGCGGTAGCAGCGGTTCGGACAGACCTTAAGCTCCTGCATGAGCCGGGCGTGGCCGTGCTCGTAATCGCCGAAGTGCTCGAACCGCAGGGAGGCTCCGCCGCTATGAACGACGTCTGTATCCACGAACGAGACGACGCCGGGCTGATCATGGAATCGATACCCCGTCAGCCGGTGGCCTTCGTATTGCTCGAGGCCGGGATTGGCGAGCGCCGCGGGCGAGTCGGGCACGAAACGGGCTTCGTCGCCCTCCACGATGTATAGCGCTTTTCTGACGGGTATCCCGGCCGCGAGGTTCTTGTTCTGAGCGAGAATCGCCCCGCCGTACCCGGCGGAAAAGACAATCGGGATGATCTCGACGTTATTCTGTTTGCATATTCGTTTGACCTGTTCGAGCCGTCTGAAGTAATCCGCACTCTGCCGGTCGAGCCGGTCCAGCCCCGCCGCCAGCACCATCCCGTTCAGCCCGCTCTCCGAGGCGGTTTTAGCAATGTTCCGGATATCCTCGACATCGCCATCATTGTGGAGCGACCGGGAGACATAGACCCACCGAAATCGTAGGGTAGGGCTTGCCCCGCCGGAATTGGCCCACACGACAGAACTCGTCAAGTGGAAAGAAGCAATCCCAAGAACAAACATGGACAGCATCAGATGTCGTTTCACTTTCACCATAGATCACATTGTCTCCTAAAGAAATATGGACATGTATGATACCGACTTTATATGTCTAACGCCAACAGATTTTGGGCTGTGCTTGATTAAAGAATGCAGTTGAATGGATGGATAAATGTAGTAGTCAAATAGTATATTGAAGGATAAGCCGAGCGAAAAGGGCGCGAACGTAACTATTAGCTGTTGCGGAAACACGATTTGCCATTTCCGCGAAGGGGCTTGTTGCTAAAGTAGAGATTGCTTCGTCGCTTCGCTCCTCGCAATGACGACGAGTGCGTCTCCGTGTCATTGCGAGCGATTCGAGGAATCGCGCGGCAATCTCAAATGCAACGATAAGACTTTTTCAACAAGCCCGAAGGCGGGAATCCGGCTTCTGCGCCCCGGCCCCCTGCCTCCGCAGGGGTGACACGTGAGAAATCGCAGGGTGGCGGCTCCCTTCGGCAGTGAGCCCAGGATCGAACGGTGCCCCACTTGTCGTTTCTAAAAACGTGTGCGAGAAGTTCCAATTCCCCCCCTTGTCATGCTGAGCGAAAAGAGCCTTTAGCCCTGAGTTTGTCGAAGGGGAAGCATCTGGGATAACGACGGATCGTTGAGATTCTTCACTTCACTTCGCTCCGTTCAGAATGACAACGCACACTTGTCACACACGCTCTAAAAAAAATGGGATAGTCACGACAGTAAGGGAGCCAATTTATTTGCTTGAATATCGACGAATATTGAATATTTAAGTTACGATCCCGTTTCTTCCCTTGGAGGATGAACATTGACTATAAAATAGTTTTCTGTAGTATCTATTTGATATGAAAACCTAAAGAAATTGGTCAATTTTTTAAATTATTTGCAAAATCTAAAATGAACCTTGAGAACATTGGTCACATTGGGGGTGTGGTTTTGGGACTTTGCATAATCCTCTTTGCCTATGGAGTGATCCCAAACAAACTCATTGACAAGGGATATAAAGTCCCTTGGACTATCAAGGCGATAGGATTTATTGTTCTTTTGGGCAGCATCGCAAGACTTTTGAGAATTTGTTGACCATAATAACGTAATATTCTGATACTCGGTGGTGCGAAGGAGCAAAGGAGAATGCATTACAAGGGTCTGACTTGGACGTCCAAGTTATTGCTGATGTCAAGTTGCCTCGTGACTGGACCCCTTGTTCTTTTCTCGTTCTATAAAGAGAAAGGCCATCCACCTAAAAGTGTAATCGCAGGGATTATTGTTGCGTCTTTGTTCGGCTGTTTGCTCATAATTCTGGGGGATCGTTCTTGGCGAAAATACTACATGGACAAAGAAACGACAACTGACAAGGACAATGGGGGACGGTAGCAGACCGTTGGGGGCCAGAGTTTGATCTTTGCATTTTTACAAATGATCGCAAGAATTAAAACCCAACCCCTATTTCCTTCTGTTTGTAGTATACCTCAAGGCCGTCGAGAAGGCAAGAAATAGCCCCGTTTTTCCTTGCCTGGCAACGGGACACAATCTACAATCGAATATGACGATAGACGATCAGAACCTGCCGAAATTAGCAAAGGAAGTCCAAAGGCGGTTGGCTCTGAGCCCAGACCTGGACGAAGACATATATGACGAAGAACCGTTGGGGAAAGACGAATCCAGAGACTTCATAGAATTTGAGGATGATTACTTGGAGCGTGACCGAGCGTGGCAAGAATACCGGCTAACCCGAAGATTTATCACCTTACACACCTGCGGAACCTACCGCAGATCGTGCGAGCGGGTGTGCTATGGTCAGATGCAAAAAGGATCGAATTGGACTTGAGCTGTAATCTAGTTGGAATGTCGCACATCAAACAGCGACGACTTCACGATATTGAAGTCGCACCGTGTTGCACTGGCACAAGAGTTGGCGACTATGTGCCGTTCTATTTCTGCCCAAGGTCGATCATGCTTTATATTTTGCATAAGGGGAACCACCTGGACTTGGACTATCAGGAGGGCCAACATCCTATCGTACATCTTCAGGCGGACCTGCATTCGACAGTGAAATGGGCCGAACAACAGCGGCGGAAATGGGCATTTAGTGACCGAAATGCCGGTACGTATTACGCCAATTTCTATGCAGACTTGGGCATGCTTGATGAGGTGAATTGGGATGCAGTGAATGCCAACCAATGGAGTGAGCCGTCCATCAAGGAGGACAAACAAGCAGAGTTCCTCATGTACGAGTTATTCCCCTGGCACTTGATCGAAAAGATCGGCGTATACGACAACCAGATCGCCAAGAAAGTCCGGCGAATTATTGCCGGGACGGAACACGGACCAAATGTTACAATAGCACGTGGTTGGTATTATTAGACGGAAGGAACAACCATGATCGAATTACGTCAGGGTGATATCCTGAAAGCCAAAGCTGACATTCTAGTGAACACGGTTAACTGCGTGGGCGCAATGGGCCGAGGGATCGCATTGCAATTCAAGAAGGCGTTCCCTGAAGTTTTCAAGGCTTATGAGGTTGTTTGCAAACGCGGTGAACTGAAGCCAGGCATGGTGCTGGTGCATGATCTGAACCGACTCGAACAGCCACACTATGTCGTCAACTTACCGACCAAGAAGCACTGGCGTGGCAAGAGTCGAATGGAATATGTGGAGTCAGGTTTAAAGGCACTAGTAGCGGAAGTTCGACGACGGGGTGTCACCTCTGTGGCAGTGCCACCGCTGGGCTGTGGACTCGGAGGTTTGAACTGGGAATTTGTGCGCCCGTTGATCGAGCGGGCTTTTGAGGAGTTGCCGGATGTGCACGTTCTGCTGTTTGAGCCTCAGGGAACTCCGTCGGCAGAAGAGATGGCTAAGAGCGAGAAGACACCAAACATGACGGAGGGACGTGCCTTATTGTTAGGGCTTATGCGACGATATTTGGCAGCAGTAATGGACCCGACCGTAACGCTGCTGGAAATCCACAAGCTGATGTACTTCATGCAGGAATCAGGACAACGTCTGCGGTTGACGTTTACAAAGGGCCCATATGGACCTTACGCGGAAAATCTCCGGCACGTCCTAACACATATCGAGGGGCATTTTATTATTGGCTACGGCGATGCGGCGGACAAACCTGACAAGCCCATCGAGCCAAAGGCAGAGGCCATCGCGGCGGCGGAAGCTTTTCTGCAAGACCATCCCAAAGTGCATGGACGATTCGGTCGCGTGGTGAGATTGATTAAGGGCTTCGAGACGCCGTTCGGGATGGAACTGCTGGCTACGGTGCACTGGGTGGCGAGGTACGAAGAAGCGACCGATCCCGATAAAGCTATTGAGAAAGCCTACGGCTGGAATCGTCGTAAGCGAATGTTTAAGGAACAGCACATTCGAATTGCCTGGGATGTACTGAATCGTGAGGGGTGGCTGCCCCTGGCATGGAACGGAAGGCAATAGGATGCAGACGACCGACACTTCCGCGAAAAGACTGGAGATTCTAATCGTCGAATCGCCAGCAGATATAGAGCAGATAGAGGGGCGAGTCTTAAATATTAAATGTTCATTTCTATTTATCCAAGGGACAGCCGGATAAGCGGTTATTCGATCTATGCCGATCTTGTGAATTTAGTCTCGAAAAAGCAACGTTAGGGGTCCGGGTTTCATCTTTGCATTTCCACAAACAAACGCAAGAATTAAAACCCAACCCCTATTTCCTTCCTTACGGCGGGGCAACCGAGTTGCCTA
>Ga0272442_10001421_pt1 | contig 36536 bp, 33 predicted proteins | sample SSMForm2O_FD_200262 | JGI IMG/M metagenome (GOLD analysis project Ga0272442, IMG submission 200262) | Marine sediment archaeal communities from Little Sippewissett salt marsh, Falmouth, MA, United States - SSM-Form-2O | ecosystem: Environmental > Aquatic > Marine > Wetlands > Sediment ... | reverse complement strand
GAATTCCTATAGTTTGCGTAGAAACCTTGTTATAAAGCTCTTTTGCAAATGTTCCACCTGCAATAAGTTCCTCAATATTGTATTTTGTAGAGATAATAATCCTTGCATCTGTATAATTGACTGCCGAGGAACCAACGCGCGAGAAATTATGGTTTTCAATAATCTGCACTATTCTTTCTTGAATGGGAATTGTAAGCCCACTAATTTCCTCTAAAAAAATAGTCCCGCCACGAGCACGCTCAAAATCACCCATGATAACCTTGTGAACTTCCCGGCTTTCAAATCCAAACAGTTCTATTTCAACATCTCTTTCGGGGAATGTTGGGCATACTATCTTGATAAAGGGTCCATCGATTCGTGGACCCATAAAGTGAATCCTTCTTGCGACCACTTCTTTACCGACACCAGCTTCCCCAAAAAGCAAAATGGGATTTGATTTCGATGCAATAATGGGAATTTTTCCGCGAATATTTTGTATTTCCCGTGAAACTCCAATTAGTTGATATTCCTCGACCATTTCGGAAACTAATTGTTCTTGAACACGATTGAGTCTTTCAAAAATCCGCGCATTGCGTATTGCAACCGCTACAAGGTCTGCAAACGATTCGAGAATCAACCTGTCGTTACTCCCAAATAATCCACCTTTCTTATTCACAGCTTCCATAACGCCTATTATTTCATCATCGAGCTTGATTGGTACTGCGATAAGATTTCGTGTAGCAAAATTAATATCACGGTCAACTGCACCCGAGAAATATCTATCCGTAGAGGGATTATCGCATATATATGTATCGCCATAATCGATTACCCACCATGCGATACTGCGGTCTCGCGCCAGTCTTTTGTCAACAAGAACATGACCTTTTTTGCCAATAGCGAACTTAAAAACCAATTCGTTGCCTTCAAGCAATAGAACCGAACCACCCTCGGAACGGACAAGGCGCGATATGGAATCTACTACAAGACCGAGAAGTTTGTCTAACTCGAGAGTCGCATTAGCTATTGCACCAAGAGATACTATTTCTTTCAGATTATCTTTCATTTTATTTTAATTTCTCCTATGTCCTTTATTTGTTACTTTTTTACTTTGAATTCTTTTGGGTTTATACAGTAGCGTTCAATCCTGTATCTTAGTTTATCTCTTGTTATTCCCAAAATATCCGCAGCTTCGGATTGATTTCCGTGAGTCTGAGCCAAAGCGGATTCGATAGCTCTTCGCTCGATATCCGGTAAGGTTCCCTTATAAGGTTTTTCGCTAACTCTTTCTGTCAATTCATTTGGAAAATGCTCGATATTAATAATTTCGGGTGAAAACATAACGATAATTCGCTCGATTATATTCTCAAGTTCGCGCACATTACCGCACCAATCATGTTTCAAAAACACCGCAAGGGCATCTACAGAAATTCCTTTTGTCGAGTGAGGGAATTTTCGTCTGAGTTTCAGTATCAGGTATTCAACAAGCGGTGGAATGTCTTCGGGACGCTCTCGTAATGGAGGAATATCTATTGGCAGAACACTTAACCTGAAAAACAGGTCTTGTCTGAATGTGCCGGATTCGATTTCCTCTTTAAGGTCGTGATTGGTAGTTGCAATAATTCTGGCATCGGTTCGAATGCTCTCGTTTGAACCCAACCTTTCGAAAACACCTTCATGAAGAATACGAAGAAGTTTTGCCTGCACTGTCATTGGAAGCTCGCCAATTTCATCAAGCAAGATAGTTCCACCCCGGGCGGCTTCGAATCTGCCTGTTTTTTTCTGTATAGCGCCGGTATTTGTTTCCTTTTCATATCCAAAAAGTTCGCTTTCGAGTATTGTCTCGGGGAAAGAAGGACATGCAACCTTGATAAAAGGACCCATAATTCTTTCGCTCATAATATGAATTTGTCTTGCTACAACTTCTTTGCCCACACCGCTTTCACCTGTGATGAGAACCGTGGATGGTGTAGGAGCTATTTTCTTAATTATTTCGCGCAATCTGTCAATAGTGTGGGAAACACCAATTAATTGGTATTCTGCTTCAAATTCGGAAATTTGTTGATTCTGCAGACGATGAAGCTTGCCGAATATTTGAGCGTTCCTAATTGCCACAGCAACAAGGTCTGCAAAAGCCTCCAGGATGCGGCGGTCTGAATCGGAAAATTTCCCTCTGCGTTTATTCACTGCCTCCAGAACGCCCAAAACCTTTTTTTCAACCCTAATTGGAACAGCTATCAAATTCCTGGTTCTGAAACCGATTAATTTATCAGTGGTACCGGAGAACTGCTCATCATTCTCCGGGTCATTGCAAACACAAGAAACTCCGGATTCAATGACACTCCATGCTATGGAATTGCCACGCGGAAGTCGCAGACGCTTTAGGTTCCCTCCTTTTTGTCCTGTAGCAACCACAAATATAAGTTCATCCTCCTCGAGAAGCAATACACTGCCGCCTTCGGAATTGACAAGCCGGGATATTGCATCGATTACCAACTCGAGAAGTTTATCCAATTCAAGAGTTGCATTGGCAAGCGCACCCAAGGTTGCAAGTTTTTCTATATTTCCAATAGCCATCATTTTCTCCGTTTAAACTTTTTCTAAATAAAACAGTATTTCCAGATGTATGCAACATATTTCTTTACAAATGGTTGATTTATCCCATTTTTGAATTCAATTTTTGACGATTATACAATTGCTTGTTGCACTGTCTTAGCGTTCATGAACGTGAATATCTTTGGAAAATTTATTATAATGATTCGAATTCATCTTTTGCTAAACTGCATTGTTGATTTATTTTGCACAAAACCAATATTTAATAGCTAATATGAAAAATGATTATACATCAAAAATATGGTTACTTATCATTATTCTTGCTGCTGCTGCCTTGAGGATTTATTGGCTGCGATTCTGGTCTCAAACACCTTACTGGACAGGCTTTTTCCTCGATGAGCTATATCATCACCTGTGGGCACAGAAAATAGCTGACGGTCAGATTATACCTTTCGGAGTCTTTTTCCGGGCGCCTTTGTATCCTTATATACTTGGTGTAATTTATTCTATTTTTAGTGATATTCCTTCTGTGCCAAGAGCTTTTATGCTTATCTGGGGTGTGCTCTCGATACTACCGGTTTGGTTTATCGCGGAAAGAACCTTGAAATCGAATGTAGCGATAATTATTGCAGTGATGCTTTGGGCATTCAATCCTATCCAGATATTTTTTGAATCGCGGCTTCTACTCGATGCTTTTTTCACTGCCGGGATACCGTGGTTATTATATATGCTTATTTTTGCTCGACAGAAGCGCAATTTCTTACCAATCTTTGCAAGCGGTCTCATACTTGGATTACTTGCAATAACTCGCCCGACAATTCTTGTTTTCCTACCGGTTATGATATTCTGGCTATGGAAATATCTGCATAAAAAAGCTCTATGGACATTACTTGCTCTGCTTGTTACGATAGCGCCGGTTACAATTGCAAATATCTCAAATGGGGACACAGTTCTAATCGCATCACAAAGTGGGATAAATTTTTACATCGGCAATAATTATAAAAGCGACGGCATCTCCGCTATTGTGCCGGAATTCGGTTTCAACTGGCAATACAGGCAATGCACCGCTCTTGCGGAAAGAGAAACGGATGAAAATCTCAACCCTTCGGGTGTATCCCGGTTCTATTTTAAAAAAGGTCTCGAGTTCTGGAGAACCGAGCCGAAATCGGCAATATTGCTCACTGCTCGAAAGCTGTATGTCCTTTTGAACGCCACAGAATTCGGCAACAATGGCAACATTTATCTCCTGACAAGAAACTCATTTTTATTTTACCCGATAATGCTCGGTTTTGGATGGGGAATTATTTTGCCGTTTATGCTTCTGGGACTTTTTGCCGGAAAACTCGAAAATCGCCCACTTTTCTCGGGATATATTCTACTTTACACAGCAGCAATAATTGCATTCTTTATCTGCAGTAGGCTGAGATTACCGTTGCTCCCAGTAGCAGTGATATTCGCCGGAGCGGGAATCGATTTCTTGATACATTCCTCAGGTAAGAAAAGATTTCTAACAATTATCTCATTAGTCGCTGTTTTTTTTCTAATCACCATCGACCCATTTGGCTGGCGCAAACTCGATGATTCACTTTCACATTTTTCGCTTGGCAATATTTATGCTCGACAATCAAAGCCCACTTTAGCCAAAGTGGAATACTATAGAGCATTAAAACTAAAACCCGATGCGCGCAGCACTCATTTGAATATCGGTTTAATCTATCTTAAAGCAGGAGAACTCGATTCTGCGGAATATCATTATCAGAAAGAAATCGAAGTCGATGGCGAGGTTTGCTCAGCCTATTCCAATCTGGGTGTTCTTGCCAGGCTTAAGTCGGACCACACTCTCGCACTGGCTTATGGCGAAAAAGCATATCTTCTCTGCCCTGAAAATCCGACAATTGCATACAATTTTGCGCTTTCGCTTCAAAAGACAAAATACCCTAAGCGCGCAGATTCAATCCTAAGTGCAATGGATGAAGACATTCGCAACGATATGCGCATATCGAATTTGCATGGCACAATCAAACTTGAACTTCTCGATACTTCGGGGGCAGTGGCGAATTTCGAGAAAGTGATAACATCGACACACAATGAAGAGAAATTCACGGTGATGTATGATATCGGCTCTACATACAGTGAACTGGTCGGTATCGGAGCATCGCCGAAGCGTGTCAAATGTTGGGCATATTTCAATCTTGCGCAAATATCGATAGCTCGCAATGAGCATGATACCGCTGAAGAGTATATGAATATCGCAATTGCAATCGATTCCACATTCGCACAGGGATGGGCGCTTCTCGGGATAATTGCCCTTGCAAAAGGACATCTCGATGATGCAGAGGAAAAAATGATTCATGCGGAATTATTGGAGCTTGAATCAATCGAGCTGTATTTCAATCTTGCATCTATAAAAGCGAGAACAGGTGATTTTGAAACAGCAAAAGCTTATCTTAAAAAGACCCTGCAGCTTGAATCCAATTTTGTACCCGCTCAAGAAGCCTTGAAAGCTCTTGAGAATGTAGAATTCAGTAAGTAGAATTTAAACCTGCATGTCCTGCTGAAGCGGGATGGCAATGAAAGGATTTAAACAATCCCGGCTGTATCGGGATTGCATATCAACAAAGTGTAACAGCCCACTGTTCACATCATTGCCGTCTGCGTTAGCTGAAAGATACACTCATTATCTCAAAATTATCCTTCTTGCCCCGACATACCTTTTCGCCCAATATTTGTCAGACATCTGTGAAATAGTAACTCCCAGCGAACTCGATGCATGCGCAAATTTCCTTGCACCGATGTAGATACCGATATGGGAAGGCGCTTTCTTTTTACTGGTTTTGAAAAAAGCCAGGTCTCCAAAAGCCAGTTCATCATCACTGATAGATTTCCCAGCTTTCCATTGTTGAGCGACTGTTCGCGGCAATTTTATACTCAAAGCTTCACGAAAAACAGTCTGGACAAAACCCGAACAGTCCATTCCATACTTATCCTCACCGCCATACACATAAGGTGTTCCAATATAGCAATTGATTGTGCCGAGAAGATTTCCTGAAGCTTCTTCAGTGGAGATTTTACTTTTTTCAACCTTATCGGATGTTGGCGCTACAATTCTATGTGCGGGAAGATAGCGTGGACACGGGGCGCATCCCACAAAAAAAAGAAGAGCGACCAAAATCGATATGTAAGCAATTAGTTTCATAAAAAAAGCAGGGAATACTTATTATAAGCTATAAATAAAGAAGATTTATATGCAAAAGCAAGAATCTTGTGCGATAAGCTGGGAGATAAATATGGGAAATTCATTTTGTTTAAAATAGTCCCGGTTTTCTATATACTGAAAAAATCGGAGGGGGGGGGATTCGAACCCCCGGTCCCGGTAAAGGGACAACGGTTTTCGAGACCGCCCCGTTCGACCACTCCGGCACCCCTCCGTTTATAACTAGAACCATTTCAAATTGAAAAGTGCAAATTTCAAATTCTATAATGACTTTTATTGTTCTCTTTGTTCCAATCGAATTCCCTTTTTAAATTTTTCATTCCCATCAAATGGAATCAGTTGCGGGATTTTATTTGAACCTCTGTAATCCAGTAATATCGATTATTGAAACAAGATAAGCTATCTCGGCTTCCCATTCAATTTGAGATGTATGAATCTCAATGGAGTGTGTTTTACCATCGCTCGATTCAACTTCGATTTCATGAATGACATCATCGAAAAAAGGATAGCTAAACTTATGTCCGACAAAGTCAGGTTTTGAATGCCCCAGTATTTTCATTGCATGAGGATTGGCAAACCTGATAATTCCATCCTTGTCAACAACAACAATTCCAATATAGACCTGCCTTAAGATATTCTGATAGTTGGCTTCGTTCGAGTATAGATCGAGAGTAAGCAACTCGAGTTCTGTTACAGTCTTCATAAGCTCCAGTTCAATCAGATTTCTCTCTGTGATATCGCGCATTAAAATAACGGCACCCTCGCGATTGCTTATATTCCCGGTTATTATCTCGAGCGGGATTGTTTGACCGTCTTTCTTAATCCCCGTAGCAAGCCCGAAATGAAATCCATCGCGCTCTAGTATATCAAAAATTTCGCGCTTATGCTGTAGTCTTGTGCATCGGTCATGATACAGAAAATCCGTCCTTTTGCCAAGAACTTCTGCAATATCATATCCAAACATCCTTTTAAGCGATGAATTTGTCATAAGGATATTTCGTTCAGTATCGATTACAAGAAATACATCGGGATTGATACTGTCGATAATCCTTTCGAGTTTTTTCTGGACATCGGCTGTATGACGCCAGCGTCGATAAGCAATCCAGAGAAGTCCGATTAGAATAATGAATATTTCCGTAATTAAAAATTTCGTGAGTGATACACTTGCGTATGTTCGAAAGAACGCATAAATCTTATCGATCAGGTCGATAGATAAACTGAATAAAGAAAGAACCAGCGCGATAATCAGTATAATTAGCAATTCAAACGATGTCCGAAGAGCTTTGTCTTTTGTTTTTAATATCTCCATTTTTCCTCTTGGTTATATTTCGGTTGACAATTATCCCTTGTCAAGCAATTGATAGTAATCATTATAGCTTTGAGTTTTAGATAGTCATTTTGTTCTAATTTTAAAATAACACTGATGCTCGAAAAAGCACATAAATTTCAAAAATGAATGAAAAAAAAACCGTGAAATGGAAAATAGTAGATTAAAGTGTTAGATATTTCCCGTCCAAACAAGTAGTTTTGTAACAATAGTTACTGCAGCAGTTTCCGTTCGAAGTCTGGTATTTCCGAGAGAAACAGGAACTGCACCATATTCATTTAGTTCAGCTTTTTCAGATGTCGAAAGACCGCCCTCGGCGCCAACTATGAGAAGAATCCTCCGGTCAGGCTGTATCATTCGTTTTGGTGGTGAGGGAACTCCTTCATAATCTGCATAGAGTATCCCATCGAAGTTTTGGCGATATTTCTTCAGATATTCATTCAATTCGATTGTTGGATAAATAGTTGGAAGCCATGTGCGTTTCGATTGCTTCATCGAACGGATAGCGACTTTCTCTAATCGAATATATCTTTCGCTTTCCTTACGAAACTCCTTAAGTGTGTAACTTGTCATCAAAGGAATAAACTCATTTATCCCAAGTTGGATTGCCCAATCGAGCGCTAATTCCATTAACTTTGGCTTCACAATTCCCATGCCGAGACAGATATCGAGCGATGGAGATTTCATAGACTCGACCTCATCAACAATTTCCGCAACGATTCCTTTTTTATGAGATTTTTCCAGACGAGCACGAAAGACATCACCAATACCGTTGGTTACGAAAAACTCATCGCCAATCTTTGCTCGAAGAACCTTTGTCAAATGATAAGCTTCATCATCGGATATAAAGATTTTTCCCTTGCTAAAAGATTCAGGAGGTGAATAGAAATATGTAGTTTTAATTAACATCGGTGAATTTAAACAAATTTGGTGAGTTTAATCCTCAATAACCAAGTTTATGCAAAATGTCTTGCACAATATCCTTTGGGGGAAGTTTTTCATCTTCTGCAAACTCTTCCAAAAGCTTTTTTTGCTTTCGTGTTAGTTTCTTTGGGATGACAATAATAAACTGAATAATTAAATCGCCATTCTTGCTGCCGTTTATTCGGGGGAAACCTTTTCCCTTAAGTTTCAGTATATTACCAAATTGTGTTCCTTTGGGGATTTCAATTTCAATTTCTTCGCCATCGATATTCTCAAATATTCTCTTTCTTCCGATAGTCGCTGTAGATATCCCAATAGGAAATGTAGTTAGCAAATCCGCTTCTTTCCTGATAAATCGCTCATGCTGGATCTCTCTTACAATTACATGAAGGTCTCCCGGATGACCACCGCCTATTCCTGCATTGCCTTTGCCATCCAGTCTAAGAATTTGCCCCCCGGAAATGCCTGCTGGAATTTGGATTTTTAATTTTTCTTCGGTTCGAATTCTACCCGTACCATCGCAGTTTTTACATACTTTAGTTGGCTTTTGACCAGTGCCGCCGCATGTTACACATGGAGCGAACCTGACAGTTGTGCCAAAAATCGACCTTTGCATTTGCCTGATTTGCCCTGTACCGCCACAATGCGGGCAAACCTCGAGTTTCTCGCCATCGGGGTAGCCCCTGCCACTGCATTCCGGGCAGGTAGTATAATGCGCTATTTTTATTTCTTTTTCTGTGCCCGAAAAAATCTCCTCGAGTGTTAAATCGATTGCAATGCGAAGCGATTCTCCAGGACGAGTGCGATTTTGACTTCTCTGTGACCTAGAAACTCCTCCACCCCATATATTGCCAAAAATGCTTTCGAATATGCTGAAAGCATCGGACATATCAAATCCACCGACAAAATCCTCGAAGTTACCGAAACCACCGTTGTCATACATGGAGCGCTTTTGCGAATCCGAAAGAATTTCGTAAGCTTCGGAGATTTCCTTAAAGCGTTCTTCGGCATTGGGATTATCTGGATTGCGGTCGGGATGATGTTCCATAGCGAGTTTCCGATAGGCGTTTTTTATCTCATCGAGTGTGGCATTGCTTGAAACACCAAGCACTTCGTATGGGTCTATTTGAGTTTGATGGGGCATAATTCCTCGTTTTGCTAATCGTTAATTTTTCATAATGCGCATTTAATGTAATATAAAATATCTGGAATCTATTATTCTTTAAATTTTCCAACAATCACTTTAGCCGGACATACAAGTTTGCCTTCACGCTTGAAACACGGCTGCATAATCTGGATGACAATATTATCCAATTCATTATTGTCAACCGGAATGACAGCGACCGCTTCATGTTCGAGCGGGTCAAAAAGCTTTCCTGTCGGGTCTTCAGCCTCGATTCCCTCGAGCTTCAGCAGTTCATTTATTCTTTTTGAAACCATCGTAATGCCATCGTAAATGGCTTGCGGGTCGCTGTTCTTTTCAACCTCAGCCATTGCCCTTTCGATTTCGGTAGCGATTTCAAGAAGGCGACCGACAACATTGTTTCTTTCCTGTTCTATCATCTGTTCGAGAATTCTATCCTGCCTTTTTTGATAATTATCATATTCGGCGGCAAGGCGAAGATATTTATCATCGAGTTCCTCGTATGCAATTTGGAGCTTTTCCAATTCGTTCAGTTCTTCAGCTTCCTCGACATTAAGCCGATTGGTTTGTTCTTCTTCGGTTTCAACAGCAATTTCGATTGTGTCATTCGATGCGCTTTCTTTTTCCTTTTTCTTTCTTGCAAAATCCATATCGATAACCTCCTATGGTTCCCATAGTTTTGACATCTTATCTGCAACGAATGCAACGAGCTCAACAAGTTTTGGGTAATTCATTCTTCGTGGACCGACAATACCCAGAAGCCCCTGTCCTGAACCGAGTGGATAACTCGACATAACAAGACCCAACTGTGTCATCGGTGGAGGACCGATTAGTATCTCGACATCTTTACTGAAAATCTGCGGCAAACATTGCAGAATCATTTCATTACTTTCGAAAAGTTCGATTATCTGACTTTGTTTTTCCTGGTCGGAGAATTCAGGCTTTTTTAGGATATTATCGCGACCGAATAGCGCCGTTATTTCATCCTCGAGCTTAAATATTTCCTCGGCGGATTGAATGAGTCTCGAAGTAAAGTCCCCATAAAGCCTTCTGAGGTCGTGAAGTCTTTCCGAAATGCTTTTCTTTATGTCGCTGAATTTCAATCCGGAAAGCCTTTGATTAAGCATATTCCCGAGCTCGCGCAATTTATCCGATTCCAAATCGGGGAAATCCATGACAATCGAGCGTGTAAGCCCCGAGCGCATGATAAGCACCATCACAAGCCGGGTCGATGTTACCGGGATGAGTTCGATTTTGTGCAGGATAAGCTCCTCGCCGGTCGGTGCCACAATAAGACCGAGTTCATCCGAAAGAGTTGCAAGAATTTTACCGATACTTTCGAGCAGTTGAAGCAAATCGGTGAAATCGCCGAGAAACGCACGCTCGATTGTTTTTCGCTCGAGAGGACTGAGCTTCTCCGGTTTCATCATGTGCGAGATATAATATCTCATTGCAAGCGCTGTAGGCACACGACCCGCAGAGGTATGCGGTTGCCAGAGAAAACCGATTTCCTCGAGGTCGGTCATCATATTGCGAACTGTGGCGGGGGATAAAACCCCACCGAGCTTTTTACTGATTGTCCGGCTGCCGACAGGATTTCCGGTGAGAATATGAGCCTCGATTAAGACACGCAAAATTCTCTCCGAACGTTCCGATAATATTTTCGACACTTCATCATGCATAACGGAACAAATTATGGTAAGCAATTGAATTGTCAACTTATAATTCTCAGGTGTGAGGTTTCAGGTATCATGTATCGGGTGTCGGTGCACAATCCTGCACCCCGAAAAATTTAGCCACAGAGAACACAGAGAAAGAAGCACAGAGAGGACGGAGAAAAGAGGTAATCGATAATCGATAGCAGTTCGCTTCATCGGACGAACACTTAAGAGTTTTATCAACGACTTATAAAAAGGCTCTTGCTCGAGAATTCCGGGTCGCAGGTGAGATTCACACCCAATTTACGCAAACCGGCTTCATCGCCGGGAGTCGGTATATGAGTTAAATGCACCTCGCAATCTCTTAACTTCTTTAAGTTTTCAACCGCTATTTGCGCCGCAGGATTCGATATCGCGCTAATGCTCAGCGTAATCAGCGTCTCTTCCAAATCCAGACTGACCATCTTCCCATTTAAAATCTCTTCCTTTAAATATGCCAAAGAATCGATAATATTTTTTGGCAGCAGATGCAAATTGTCGGGTAGTTTTGTAACATGTTTGATTGCATTGATAATAAGGCTCGATGAAGCGTGCATAAGCGGGGAATTCTTGCCGGTAATGATTGTGCCATCATCCAATTCGATAGCGGCGCCGCAGAATATACCATCGTTCCCTTTGCCGTTTTTTTCGGCATCGATAGCGGCTTGCCGAGCAGGTTCGACTACTCTTCTGTCCTCGACCCTGGCATCGATTTTTTCCATAATCAATTTGGCACGGTCTAATGTTTCCTTATCGACAAAGCCCATAGCATATTCACATGCGCACCTGAAATATCTGCGAATTATCTCCCGATGAGCCGCATCCCGCACGATATCGTCATCGACAATGCCCGAACCGGCGCAGTTCACACCCATATCGGTCGGAGATTTGTAGAACGATTCCACACCCGTAATCTTCTCGATAATCCTTTTGAGTAGCGGGAAAGCCTCGATGTCGCGGTTATAATTGACTGTTTTCTCGTTATAAGCCTCCAAATGATGATGGTCGATAAGATTGACATCCTTTAGGTCAACAGTGGCGGCTTCGTAAGCGACATTAACTTTGTGCCCCAGCGGCAGATTCCAGATTGGGAATGTCTCGAATTTTGCATAGCCGGCTTGAACGCCGTTCTTGTATTCATGATACAACTGGCAAAGACATGTGGCAAGCTTGCCGCTGCCAGGTCCCGGTCCCGTTACGACCACAATAGGCTTGGTCGTCTCGATATATTCATTCGCTCCATATCCCTCATCGCTGACAATAGTATCGATATCGGTCGGGTAGCCCTTGGTGAATTTGTGTGTATAGACCTCGACACCGCGGCGCTCAAGTTTATTTTTAAACGCCTTTGCGGAAGGTTGCTCCTCATAGCGAGTGATAACAACAGCAGTTACCTCGACACCCCATTCCTTGAAATCATCGATTGTTTTAAGCGCATCGGAATCGTAAGTGATACCGAAATCGGCACGAAGTTTCTTGCGCTCGATATCGCCGGCATAAATGCAAAGGATGACATCTATTTTATCCTCGAGTTTTTGCAGGAGACGCATCTTAACATTCGGGTCGAATCCCGGCAGCACGCGAGAGGCATGATAATCGAATAGTAGCTTACCCCCGAATTCGAGATACAGCTTATCGTTGAAACGGTTCACCCGCTCGAGAATCGCAGCGGTTTGCTCACGCAAATATTTCTCATTATCGAAACCGATTTTATTTGTCATCATTATCTTCCTTTGTCTGGTGTCGGTCGTTTGTTGTCGCTTGTCCCGCACTCAGCACTCACTACTCGGTACTCCGCACAATATAGCCACAGAGAACACAAGAGATACTTTCCCCCTCATTCTAAATCCTTCTCCCCAGGGAGAAGGACTTTGACCTCTCCCCTCTCCTGCTGCGGGAGAGGGTGGTTCGACACAACTGAACCGGGTGAGGGAACATCCGTTAAATCCGTTTAATCTGCATGGTTCAGTTATTCTTCTTCATGCCGCTAATGTAATCGATGATGATTGTGTTGTCAAGAGAAATAAATCCCGGTCTAACGAGCACCAGCCTCCTCCCCTGCCATGATGTGATGTGTTGCTGTCGTCTTAGGACTGGAATCCGATTAAGCGATTTTCCTTGCGCGTTGTTAGAAAAGAAATAACTTGTTGAACTATGCCGAGACACATGCACATCGACGATGAAGATTTCAAGGGTCGCAAGCTTTACGACGCCGCTCTCGCCAAGCGGATGCTCAAGTATGCGAAACCTTATGTAATGCTGATGTTTCTCGCTTTTATACTTCTGATTGTCGTTTCGGTTATCGAGATATATCTGCCCTATATCACCGGCGAGGCTATCGATAGCTTTATCATCATGAATAACCAGCTTCTGTATTTCGGTGATGACTCCGACTTTCGGCGAACTATGTTCGACAAATACGGCGGGGCTATGTTCGCTGTCGGGAAAGACTCCCTTTTAATCGATGGCTCACTTCTCGACCCGGCTGATATGACCCGTTTGCTTGCGGAGAATATTATTGTCCCGGAAAAATATCTCACTGTATCTCTGGAGCAATTTCCCGATAATACCCGTGATACCGTCGAATCGCTCATAGTTTCGCATTCCGATAAATTTTTTCCTGTCGGCTCTCCTGCCGGGGAAACAATCGCACTCCCGAAAAAGCTTAGGATGCCTTTCACGAAACCGCGTATATCGAAGCATCCCGACTATGCTATTTCTTATGACAACATGTCCTCGATTCCAGAGGCTGAACTGAAAATATTGCGAAGCGAGCATCTTTCGGGACTTCGTTTTCTTGCCACACTTTTTTTCATATTGCTTGCCTTGTCTTTCGTGGTCAACTTTGCGCAGATATATTCACTTCATCTGGTCTCGCAGCGAATCATGCACGATTTGCGTGTTCAGCTTTTCGCTCATATTCAAAGGCTCTCGCTAAAATTCTTCGACGGCACTCCGACCGGTAAGATTGTAACCCGTGCTACAAACGATGTCAACACAATCGCTGAGATGTTCACATCTGTGCTGGTTACATCGCTCAGGGATTTTATCACCCTGTTCGGAATCGGCATTTTAATATTCTATATGAGCTGGAAACTGTCGCTACTTGTTGTCATACTTGTCCCGCTCATAGTGATAGCGACAGTCGCATTCCGTAAAATGATGCGCGAGGCTTACCGCTGGTATCGAAAGGCGCTTGCCACAATCAATGCAAAGATTTCCGAGGACCTTTCCGGTATTCGTATCATCCAGGCTTTCGTTCAGGAAAGGCGGCTGACAAAACTTTTCAAGAAAAGCAATGAAGATTTTTACAATGGCGCAATGCGCATGTTGTGGGTCAATGCGATATTCCGCCCTATAATCTCGCTTTTTGAGAACTTTGCAATCGCGCTTGTGGTATGGTTCGGCGGTGGACAGGTAATCCGGCAGGCGATGTCGCTTGGAATGCTGGTTATTTTCCTATCTTATGTGCGGATGTTTTTCCGCCCTATAATCGCTATTGCCGACAAATTCAGCATCATGCAGTCCGCAATGGCTGCCGCGGAGAGGATATTCGGACTTCTCGATACTGAACCGGAGATAAACGATCCCGTTCAACCATACTCGCCCGCGCGAGAGCAAATCCGCTCGAAAGTGGAATTCAAGAATGTCTGGTTTGCATACAAAGATGATGATTGGGTTCTTCGCGATGTAAGCTTTGTGGCGGAGCCGGGACGGAAAATAGCTATTGTCGGGGCGACCGGCGCCGGCAAAACAACTATCACGGCGATTCTGGCTAGACTGTATGACATTCAGAAAGGGCAAATCCTCGTGGATGATATCGATATTCGCGAATGGTCGGTCGAGATTCTTCGCAAATCGATTGGTGTTGTGCTGCAGGATGTATTCCTTTTCTCGACCGATATCAAGGAGAATATTCGTCTCGGCGAAATCGATATATCCGATAATGAAATCAAGCTTGCCGCCAAAATAGTCAATGCTGAGAAATTCATCGACAATCTTCCGGACAAATATGATGAACCTGTCGCGGAACGCGGCGCAACCCTTTCTGCCGGACAAAGGCAGCTACTTTCATTTGCGCGGGCGCTCGCGTTCGACCCGAAAATCCTTATTCTCGATGAAGCAACAGCTAATATCGACACTCACACCGAGGTTCTCATTCAGGAGGCGACCGAGAAATTGATGGCGGGTAGAACATCGGTTATTATTGCGCATAGACTCTCGACAATACGCAAGGCTGATATCATACTTGTCATGCACAAAGGGATAATAATCGAACGAGGAACTCATACGGAGCTTCTCGCCGGCGATGGTCATTATGCAAAGCTGTATGAACTTCAATTTAAGAATGCAATGACAAATTAAAATGCAAAAATATCCTGCCACAGAGCGCACAGAGTTCACGGAGAAAAGAAAAGGGTATAGGGTTTAGGGTATAGGGTCTCCCAGCCCGCACCCGGAATACAATTAGCCACAGAGCGCACAGAGAAAAAACCGGTCATCGGTCATTTCGACTTCGCTCAATGACCGGGTGCAGACGGTAGGGGCGACCGGCCGGTCATCCCTACAATTCACAATTCACACAACGACGCTGAGCGGGTCGCTCCATTCGGTCCACCAGTTTTGCATCTCATCGCCGGCGCGGACACGCAGCTTATACTTCCCCGCTGGCAAATCGAGAACGAACGATGTGTCCGAACCGAAATAAACCGGTGCGAATGAGCCCTCTTGCCGAACCTCATACATCGTCGCATCGACAACGGTGTCCCAGCTCAATTGTTTCAGTCCGGGATTGTATTTGAAAGAAATCGGCACGGGCTTGTCGAATCCGAATTTCTTGTAATGGACATCGCTTCCGGGTGTCATTCCGGGGAGCGCCATCTGCATCCAGCGGAGTTTCTCGCGGATTGCGGTAACAGCATCGCCGAACGCCGTCGTTGCATTGTTGCGCTTGGTTCTCGCAGCATAGTATTCATCGAGCTTTGCATGAAACGCATCCGCAGTTGACGCCTGCGACGCGACAAGATGTGTCGGTCGGTGCGGAAGTGAATTATCGTGCACAAGAAAAGCTTTGAGTTCGATAAGAAAAGCATCGAGCAAGGCATCGGTAAGACTGGTAGCATCTCTGGTATGTTGAACTGCCATTTTTGAACCTCCTAAGTTTTAATTTTGATTTCTAAAGACTTTTTTTTCACTCCTAAAGACTTTTTTTTCGCATATAAAGACTTTATTTTCAGCCATAAAGACTTTTATTTCAGCCATAAAGACTTTTATTTCATTCCTAAAGACTTTATTTTCATCCGTAACTACTTTATTTTGGTCAATTACTACTTTTATTAGGACACTTACGACTTTATTTTGGACACTTACGACTTTTTTTTGGACACATACGACTTTTTTTTGGACACTTACGACTTTATTTTTCATTTAAATTGACTATTTTGCGCCTTAAATTAAATTCTTTTTGGTTTTAATTCATTGATTTATATTAAGTTACAGTAATTTGGGCGCTTTTATCATTTCTGAACCAGTGATGAAACATGCTCACCCCCTAATTTGCCTCGCTGCGCTCTGCAAATTTGTCCCAATTGTCAAGGGGGAAAGACCGAATGCGCAGCATGAGGTCAGGGGGCTATCCTTTCAGTTCCGGGATTCTGTGTTTTCAGATGGACGCCATCTCGGAGATGGTGTCCATCTTTGTCCGCATGAGATGGAGTCCACTTTTGAAGTGGTCTCCATCTAGCGAGCAAATCGATGCATTAAAATACTTCGCTGAACATAGTGAAACAATGGAGCATACTCCCTTGTTCAAGCTTAAATTCAGCGTGCGGTTTCGACCGCTCGTGAGGAAGCACATGACACACGACACATGAATTTAACACTCGACAGAGGGAACATTTTGATTTTTAATATGTCATTTTGCATTTTACACTTTGATTTTTGATATTGCTCTCTGCCTGTATGCGTTAATTGTATTGAGAATAAATGTTTTTTTTATAAGCGCAAGTTGGCTTGAAAGCATTTTTTTTTGAGGGTTCAAGAAAAATAGCTTGCCAAAAACCGTTATTTTTATATTCTTGTGTTTTGCATTCGTAGGAGGAAAAATGTCTGATAGTATTATTCAAAAAGTGCAACATACATATACACGCAAAGACTTGCCTGAATTTAATCCCGGGGACACGATAAAGGTTCACATAAAAATAATCGAAGGCAGCAAGACCAGAATTCAGATATTTCAAGGAATTGTAATTGCCAAGCGTGGCTGTGGCACCGATAGAACATTCACAGTGCGCAAAATCGCTTCCGGGAGTATCGGCGTGGAAAGAGTTTTCCCGATAAACGCAACGGTTATAGAAAATATCGATGTAATTCGTCGCGGTCGGGTACGCAGGGCAAAGCTTTATTATCTTCGCTCGAAAATCGGCAAGGCTGCCCGGGTCAGAGAATTACGCACATCACAGCGGAAGTCTGAGAAAATATAGATTGCATATATGATTATTGCCGGTGTCGATGAAGCGGGAAGAGGTCCTCTTGCGGGACCGGTTGTTGCAGCGGCAGTCATTATCGGATACGGTCGATACCCCGACTCGAAAAAAGTATCTCCACGAAAACGCGAAATCATTTATACAGAAATAATCGGTAAAGCAAAGGCGGTGGCAATAAGCGTTATTCCGCCTTTTTTAATCGATATTCTCAATATTCGCATAGCTTCGCTTCTGGCAATGAGGGATGCTGTCCTTGCACTCTCGATAACTCCCGAATTCGTTTTGATAGATGGCAGAGATACAATACCCGGATTAAAAATTCCTCAAAAGGCGATAATCAAAGGCGATGACAGCGAATATTGTATCGGGGCGGCTTCGATTATCGCAAAAGTCGCGCGAGATAGGCTGATGTGTGCATATAATAAACTCCATCCCGATTACTGTTTTAACAAACATAAGGGCTACCCGACTCTTAACCACTATCGCTTTCTGCAGGAACACGGAGCGACAATAATTCATCGATTTTCTTTCAGACTTGGAATCGATGATTCAATTCTACTTCGAGAGTTTTAATTCAAATCGGAAATATTGTTTTCTATTCTTCATCACCAAGACATCGGCGATGTCGCGAAGCATTAGTAGAAGCTTGATTTTCTAACCTTACTTAATTCTTGGCTTTCAGCTCTTCTATGTTATATTAATAATGATATAGTTAAGACAATGGAAAATGCATCGAATTTGCGAAGGACATGAAAATATAAGGCATAGAATTAAAACAGGAGGAGATATTAAATGTATTGTAGGAATACAGTATTTTTTTTTATTTCCTCTGATTCTCCTTTCGATAACACTAACTCTTTGATGAATTACCCCAATATTATTTTGTTCCTCTATAGTGATTGCTCTCCGAGTCAATGTCCTTGCGGTCTACAACCCAATGGTCAAATACTCTATTCCTGCGCATGGCACAGCGGCAGCCCCGATACTCCGGCTATCTCAGCAACTTTTGAAGGAACTGTCGGCTATCATGTTCATATAACCCAACCAGCCGGCGGAGATACATTCTGTTCAACCGATACAATTCGTATGATACTTGAAACGGAAGGCGGAAGTGAACCATTCACACATGAATGGGTCTCGAGTATCGATGGAATTATCGGTAATGACGATACTATCGATTTTGTCCTCAGCGTTGGTGAGCACACAATTCAAGTTAATTCATTTGATTCGGAGGACCGTTATGATTTCGATACGGTAACAATAACGATTATCGATTGTGAAACCTTTTCTGTCTCCATCGATTCCGTTTGGTTCTGGGAGGAAACCGATTGCAATGACCGCAACATCGTGCAGATTTGCTATATTTTTTCCTCCGATTCCCCCGACAGCGAATACACCGTTTCGGTTCAGATGTCCGGCGACAGCGGTGAGACATGGACTATCCCGCTCGATTCGCTTTGGGCTCATGAAGGCGACATCGGCGACGGTGTCCTGCCCGATACGCATTGCTTCTTCTGGGAGATGGGATACGATTTGCCTGATAGCGAAGGTATATTCGAGGTTATGGTCAGCATCTTCGGTACGGAACTGATTTGCGAGTTTGCCGATACAATAGATATGTTCCCACATATTGAACGGATTACAGACGGATACCCATCCGGATTGGTAATAGTTGAAGATACTTTAGTATTTACGGAATTCTCGTATGAAAGTGGGCACAAGGCGAAAAATTATATTCCTTATTGAAACGATTTGGAGAATTCAGTGTGAGTGGGCTTAACGGGATAGCAGTCCATGGCATCTGACAGAGGAAATTATTGATTTGCTTATCGAAACTGCCTTAAAAACGCCATGTCGTTTTCATAGAGCAGACGGATATCATCGATGCCGTATTTCACCATTGCAACACGCTCGATACCCATACCCCAAGCATAGCCCTGATAGATATCGGGGTCATATCCAACCGCCTTTAAAACTTCCGGGTCAACCATACCTGCGCCGGAAATTTCGAGCCAGCCGGTTCCTTTGCACATACGGCATCCGGAACCATCGCACTTCGGGCACGAGAAATCATACTCGACCGATGGCTCTGTGAATGGAAAAAAGTGCGGTCGAAAACGGATTTTTGCATTGGAACCGAGTATCCTTTGGGCATATATTGTCAGAACACCTTTCAAATCGGCGAGTGTAACATCTTTATCGACATACAATCCTTCGCATTGATGAAAAGCATAGTAATGAGTCGGGTCGATTGCATCCCGACGGAAACATCTTCCCGGCACAATAACTCGCACAGGCGGTTTTTGCGATTCCATTACGCGGATTTGGACCGGCGATGTCTGAGTTCTCAAAAGCCAGCCTTCACCCGGCAAATAGAAAGTATCCTGAATATCTCGTGCGGGATGGTCATCGGGTGTATTGAGAGCATCGAAATTATAATACTCCGTTTCGATTTCGGGACCTTCAACCACAGAGAATCCCATGCCATAAAATACCTCGATAGTTTCCCTTAACACTTGTCTGATAGGATGCAATCCACCCAAAACAGGCTTACGACCCGGCAAAGTCACATCGAACTGTGTTCCAATGACTTTTGTTGGAACACAAACCCCTGTGAAGAGCTTTTCGAGTTCTTCTTTAACTTGATTAGCGAGCTTTCCCGCATCGCGTTTTTGCTCGGGAGAAATTTGCCCGAGAAGTTTCATCGCTTTAGCGAGTTTACCTTTTCTACCGAGAAAAGAGGGCTTTATCCCGGCAAGCTTTTCTGGAGAACATTGCTCGATAACATCCCGGGCTTCTTCGAGTATAACATTAAGTGTATCCGATAATTCCTTGTAATACATTATTTTAATAGCTACTTAATTGCTTCCACAATCGCAGTGAATACATCCGGTTCCTCAACTGCAATTATTGCAAGCATTTTGCGATTTATATCGATATTTGCTTTGCGAAGCGCACCCATCAGCTTTGAATAAGTAATATCGTTTTGTCGCGCGGCAGCATTTATTCGAGCAATCCAGAGTCTCCGGAAACTGCGCTTCTTCTGCTTGCGATGAATGTATTGGAACTGCCACGCTCTTTCCACAACCTCGCGGGCAGTTCGATATAATCGATGCCTGCCGCCGTAATAACCTTTCGCCGCCTTGATAAATTTGCGGTGTCTTCTATGTGCCGGCGATCTGGGAATATTCCTCATTTTCTACCTCCTGCCAATCCAAAGGCGGAGCACACGCCCTCTTATCAAAGCCCCGGTTCAGCATTATGTGTTTCAAATTCAATTAAAAAATATAAGGCAATAATCTTTTTACGCGTTTTGCATCGCCACCGGTGATAATCTGTTTTTGGCGAAGTTTTCGCTTGCGATTTGCGTTCTTGCGACGCTTGAAGTGGATTTTCCCCGAATGATAGGCTGCTACTTTACCGGAGCCGGTTTTTTTAAATCTCAGTTGTGCGCCACGTCTTGTTTTCATTTTAGGCATTTATTAAACCTCCAAAAATTATTTCGACCCAATTATTTATGTTTCACAGGAACAAGCTGTAACGCCATGAAGTGACCCTCGAGTTTTGGGCCAAGTTCAACCTTGGAATAGTCCTTAGTATCTTCAACCAGTCTATTTAAAAGCTTTTCTCCAAGTTCCTTATGCGTTATTTCTCTTCCCCGAAATCTAACACTTACCCGAACTCGATGTCCTTCCTCTAAAAACTCGATAATATGCTTGAGTTTTACCTTATAGTCATGGTCACCGATTCGTGATGTAAATCTAATCTCCTTAAGCTGCGCGCCAATCTGTCTTTTTTTGGTCTCCTTTTCCTTTTTCTTTAATTCATAAAGATATTTTCCATAGTTCATTATTTTACAAACCGGTGGATTCTCACGCGGTGCTATTTCTACTAAATCGAGTTCCTGGTCGAATGCCTGGCGAATTGCTTCATCTGTTAACATTACTCCAAGTAATTGACCATCGGAACCGATTACCCTTACTTCTCTTACTCTAATCCTTTCATTAACTCTCGGACGCGTTTGCCGAAATCCCTGAGGGTTGTGTCCTCTTCTCACATTTCTCCTTATGTTTTATGTTGTTTAATTCAGAGTATTTTAAAGTTATCTCTAATGCTAATGATGTCAATAAAAAAGAGTATCTTAATCTGGAACGAATTTCAATAATAGCAAAAATTGATATGATTACAAGTTTTTTACGCTTTTTTATTTCTGAAACGCCGAGCTACTGTGTTCTTCTGCTTTTAAAAGAGAGCTTTTTTTAAAATTATATCGTTCTGAATGAGAAAATATCTTTACCTGCTTCAAAGAGCAACTATTTTATCGTTGATGAATGAAATCTTGAAACCGTTAAATTATATTCTCAGGAAATCACAATGGATATAAAAATTGAAATCTTGATTTGGATTGCAGTTGTGGTGTTTTCTTATCTCAGTGCAAAGGGTGTATCTTTCTTATTAGGGATTTTAAAGAAGAAATTCGCAGCAAAAACGAAATCGATGCTTGACGATTATATTGTCGAAGCTCTTCGCAAAAAACCTGTGACTCACATCTTTGTACTTATCGCACTGCTTTGGATTGCAAATGATGCTGCGACGAATTTTCCTTTAGGAAACGACAGAATAATTTTTTATCTGATGAAGATTCTTATCATCTATGGTATAATGATTGGAGCATTCATTATCGACGGTATTGCCAGCGCCATATTGAAATGGTCGAATGAGGAGTTGATTCATCGCGATAAAGTTTCTCTTCTTGGTGAATTTTTTCCGCTGTTAAAGAGAATCGTTCGAACCGCTGTTTTCAGTTTGACCGCGCTTGTTATACTGTCCTTTCTCGGAATCGATGTAAGCGCGCTTATAGTTTCGATGGGCGTTGCCGGCGCCGCAATTGCATTAGCGGTGAAGAACACTATCGAAAATGCTGTATCGGGACTGCTTATAATGCTCGATAGACCGTTCCGGGTCGGAGATAGAGTGAAATTATCATCGGGGGAAGTCGGCGATATTTTTGAAATCGGATTGCGAAGCACTAAAATATTAACATTCGATAATAATCTTGTGATATTACCAAACTCAAAGCTTCTCGATGATAAATTGACCAATCTATCGTATCCCGAACCTATTATGCGCGTGATTGTCGATGTCGGTGTATCTTACGGCTCGGATATCGAGCGCGTGAAATCGATTATGGAAAGTGTTGCACAGAACCACCCATCGGTTCTGTCTAATCCAGTGCCGAAAGCTTATTTCATCAAATTCAATGACAGCTCGCTGGATTTCACTTTGAGAGGAATGGTCGAAAAATACACCGATGCTTGGGATACCGAAAATCAACTGCGGGAAATGATATATAAAGCATTTGCGGAGAATAATATCGAAATCCCATTCCCACAGGTCGATATTAATATGCGCGAAGAAAATGGTAATTCCGGTTAGGCAGGATTTCTCACAAATTATTGAATAATGTCATACGAAAAAAAAATTGAAGCTACAAAGAGTTGAGAATTGAGAGTACAGAATTAGGGATTAGGAATGGAGAATGAAAAAATCTAAACCACAACCCTTCGGGTGTTTTCAAGGCGGACTACGCAGATTTACCGGACACCATTGTATACAACCAACGGAAATGAAGAGAGTATAGATAATTCATTGCCATCTGCTTTAGCTGAAGGACATTGAATCCGTGGTTCAGACAATAATTAAATGGATGCAGTGTGAAACTCCTTGCGTTAATCAATTAAAAAAGATTATTTGGAAATGAAAATATAACCACCCACATTCAGTAACCTCGCTTCGCTCGCTAACTGAATTCTCTCCTTCCTTAACAAAGGAAGGAAATGTTCGAAGAACAAAGGGTGGTTGTCCCGGGAGTGAGAAGGTGTCCCGAAGAACTGGATAAGAGAGATAACAACGGACAACTAAATGCAAATTGCAAATCGACAACCTACCGGTTGCAAGGAAATTCTCTATGTTCTCCGTGTCCTCTGTGGCTAAGTTCTTTTGTGGATACGCAACGAACAACCGACAATAAAAATAGGAGGAACTGCATGATATCGGCTGGAGGATTTAGAAAAGGTTCGAGATTTTTATATAAAGACGACCCTTACGAAGTGGTCGATTTCCAGCATTCTTTGCGTGGGAGGGGAAGAGGAAAAATCTGGACGAAAATGAAAAATATCCGAACCGGCAAAACGCTCGAGGAATCATTCAGCTCGGATACTCAATTCGATGAACCCGACCTCGAAAACAAAGATATGCAGTTCCTTTATGAAGAACCCGAAACCTACTACTTCATGGATACCGTTACTTACGAGCAGTTCTCTTTTCCCAAAGATTCGATTGGTGATGCAAAGTATTTTGTTAAGGAAGGCGAAACATATCAAATCCTTCTCTGGCGTGGACAGCCGTTATCGGTAAATCTCTCCGCTTCGTTCGTGCTTAAAATTGTAGAGACCGAACCAGCTTTAAAAGGCGATACTGTTTCTAATACAACCAAGCGAGCCGTAACCGAAACCGGACTGGAAATCAAGGTACCGCTTTTTATCGGTGAAGGCGAACTTGTCAAAATCGATACAAGGTCGCTCCAATATATTAGCCGTGCATAATAATAATACCACACAATAGTTCTAGCTTTTCATTTTCCGCATGTTATTTTAAGCAGCAACTTAAAGATAAAGGATTCTTTACGAGATGATATGGAAAATATTCGCAATTGTTTCGTTCATTTGTGTTTTCGCGCTTGGTTATGCCTTTCTGGCCACTAACTCACTGATTCCTAAAAAGGACGATACGGGCATATCGTTTGAAAAGCTCGACTCCCTTCATAGCATTATCCGGAAACAAGATATCCGACATGCGGGACTTATTTACAGAATTGAAAAGCTCGAGCTCGAGTTCGAGATGTCCCGACAGGAGAATAATTACCTTGTTATCGACAGGCATAAAGGCTATTTCTGGATAAGACAGGATAATGCCGTTCTCTATGAGGGGAATTGCGGTGTCGGTCGCGGCTCACGGGTAATAAGCGGACGAGCGCATGATTTCGAAACCCCCGCGGGTAAGCTGAAAGTTATGCGTAAAATCCAGTCGCCATGGTGGCACAGACCGAACTGGTTCTGGACGGAAAAAGGTCTATCTGTCCCAAAGCACTTTATCGAATATCCAAAAGGATGCAGCTATGACAATGCGGTTGCATTTTATAATTCCCTATCGAGAGATGACAGGCTTCGAGTCCGTGCCGTTCCGGGTTATCTCGGTAAATATGCTATCCAGATAGCGAGCGGGATATATATTCATTACGGCGCCCGGCGAAGTGGACGGGTCAGTCACGGCTGTATCAGAGTTTCTCGAGAAGCGGCGGAAACAATGTATAATCTCCTCGAGGTCGGCGATGCGGTTTATGTCTATTAACCAGTATTTTTCACAAATATAAAGCACGATAATTAAAAAGACTTTAGCCACAGAGCACACAGAGAAAGACATTTTAACGCTGAGAACGAAAAGACCGCAAAGTTTTTTTTTCTTATAGTTTTTTTCTCTGCGAACTCTGCGGTCTCCGCGTTAAGTTCTTTTGGGATTTTTCCTATATTTTTTTCTCGGTGTTCTCTGTGGCTTGTAAATTCTTATTTTGTGGCATTGTTTAATAGTTTGTGAAATATCCGGATTAAAACTTTTTCACGCAAATCGAACTCGAAATGCAAAATTTTCCTTGAGTTTTCATAAATAAAGCTTTTGTTGCCTCAATACAACGAGGAGTTTGGATGTCGTTTTTTCGATTTTTTAATATGCTGACTAATGATATCGGTATCGATCTTGGCACCGCCAATACACTAATCTGGGTCAAGGGTGTCGGCATTGTGATGACCGAACCGAGTGTGGTTGCGGTCGATAACGAGACGGAGAAAATTGTATCGATTGGCGCCGAGGCAAAAGAAATGCTCGGAAGAACTCCGGCTCATATTCGCACTGTTCGTCCTCTCAAGGACGGTGTTATCGCCGATTTCGATATGACCGAGCAGATGCTTCGCACATTTATACGAAAGATAATCCGAACGCGGTTTCTTGTTAAACCGAGAATTGTAATTTCCGTGCCATCTGGGATTACCGAGGTCGAAAGGCGCGCTGTCTCAGAATCTGCCGAGAACGCAGGCGCTAGAGAGGTCTATCTTATTAATGAACCGATGTCGGCGGCTATCGGAGTCGGAATTCCGGTCGAGGAAGCATGTGGCAATATGGTTCTCGATATTGGAGGCGGCACATCGGAGTTTGCTGTAATTGCGCTTTCGGGAATTGTGAATAATACATCTATCCGTATCGCCGGTGATGAAATGGACGAGGCGGTTATTGCATATTTGAAAAGGAAATATAGTTTACTTATCGGGGAGCAAACCGCAGAGCGAGTAAAAACAGAAATCGGTAGCGCATTCAAGCTTTCCAAAGAACTCAAAATGGATGTCAAGGGTCGGGACCTTGTCGAAGGTCTCCCGAAAACAATAACTGTGAGTTCGGTTGAAATCCGTGAAGCTCTCGAGGAAACTATTGCCGCGATTATGCAGGCTGTCCACGAAGCTCTCGAGAATACACCGCCCGAACTTGCGGCAGATATTGTCGATAGAGGAATTGTAATGACAGGTGGCGGTTCGCTTCTTCGCTATCTCGACAAAAGAATTCTCAAAGAAACTGGACTCCCGGCATTCGTTGTTGAAGACCCGCTTACATGCGTTGTCAGGGGAACGGGTAAGATCATTGCGGACTTTCCGAAATTTGCCAAAATACTTCATCGCGAAAAACAAGGTGCATGATTAGTATTCTAAATTTTTCTTAGCAGTCATGAAAAAAACTACTCGCAATGCGGGGCGGGACAACTATAAACTCTCAATTTCCCCGCTTAGGGAATAATCGTCGATACAATTGAGGAGATTCACTGCGGAGTTTTCGCCGGTATCCTTGAAATAGAATCCATAGAAACGCAAGAATAAATGCTGCAAAGCCTGCCACTGTTCCAATAATTACTTTCTTCGGGCGAAGCTTTTTATCCGGCGGTGTCGCAGATGTAAGAACATGAAGAGTCGAGGTGCTTCTTTGTTCCTCGATTCTCGCCTGTTCATATTGCTGTCGAATCATTTCATAAAGGATTTCCTGGATTTTCATATCCCGATAAAGTCTAGCAAAATGCAGAATCAGGTCGGGATAGTCATCGAGCGGCGTTCCAAAAATAAGCGTATCGCCTTTGCTTTCGAGTTTGGAAATCTTTCGGCGCATTTCAGTTGCATGAGCAACATATTGATTAAGTTCGGGCGAATATTGAATGCCATTCCGTTGCATCGCGCTAATTTGAACCTCGATTATCGAAAGCTGAGCATATAGCTGAGCGACATTTTCAATTGCGACTTTAGCCTGGTCCTCGAGTGAAATTGCTTTGTTGAATTTCTGGAAAACCAGAAGAGAATCCTCGGCGTTCTGCAATTCAACCTCACATTGCAATAGCCGGATTTCCATAAATTCTCTCGTTCTTTTCGCCGATGTCGTGTGGACTTTGCGCAGAGTTCTGTCTAAAAGGGCGACTATTTCATTGGTTATATCCGAGGAAAAGACCGGGTCTTTATCTTCATATCCGACCGTGATAATTCCCTCTTGTGTAATATCGATATATAAGTGCCCCTGATAAGCTTTGCGGGCGCTATATACTCTTTTTGACGCATATCGGGCTTTCAAATCGAATTTGGCAATAATCGAATCTGCCATACCGTTCGATTGAATTATCGCACCCCATAGATCGGTTGGGGAAATCATGAATGGGAGATTGAAATCGCCCTCTCCACCGAGTCCCATAATTCCTCCGACAAGTCCTCCAATCATGCTTGCTGCGCTACCTCCGGTGGTATAGGGTGGAAGAATCTGTGCTTCAGCACGATACCATTTCGGCAGTAGGAAACCGATTCCAACAGCGATAATGCACACGATGATGGGAAATAGTATCAGGAATTTAAAACGATGGATAATAGCTTCCAGAGCATCGAGAAATGTATATTCTAATAACTCTTTCATTTGGTCAACCTATCGATAAGATAATAAACTGTAATCGAGGAACTAACCACCCGTGCAATGGCCTCGACAAAATCCTTCACGCGCGTAAAAATGCTGTGATGGACAATGATTACATCACCGGGATGGAGATTATCCCCCGCTTTAAACTTTATTTCTTTCCCGTTGCGGAAAATCGAGTATCTGTTTTCGGAACCGTCTGCATCGGGACCACTCGCCATGGCGATATACGCATATACGGACACACCCGGATAATAAGGAAATGCGCCGCCCTGTGTTACAAGCCCGCCGACTATTATCGAGTCGAGGTGCGCGGGAAAAATAACTACATCATTGTCATTCAGCGCGAAATCAGAAGCCAAAAGGTTCACAGAATGAACATCGTCGCCACGAACAACTTGAATCCCGGTGAATTCCAGAGATTGAGTGAAAACGCCGATTCGTTGCGCTATCTGCATAACTGTCTCGCCCGGATTCAGTCCATAATAACCGTTTCTGATTCCCGCGCCATAAAGCTGGATTGTGCCATATTCGGCGCTAACCTGAGGAACAAATACAACATCGCCGTCAAAGATATAAGGATTCGCGTCGATGCTACCTTCGGCAAAATAGGGAGTTAGGTCGATTGAAACCGTGTCGCCGTTTTTCTTGAAAACTTTGATGTTTGAAATGTCGGCAATACCGTTGGCTCCGCCGGCAAGCTGAATAAGGTCAAAAAGTCTTTGAGTCGCACCGATTTGATAACTTCCGGGGAATTCAACGGCGCCGGTGATATTCGTCCAAAATATGCGTACCGCTGCAATTGTAACCGCAAAACGCTCGGGATTATATGATTCCATAATAGCATCGGTGATTACTTGCTTGCCATCGTTCCAGTTGAGTCCACCGACCTCGATTGCACCGTATCCCGAAATCACGACCATGCCATCGGGAGAAACCTCGAGCATTTCATCGATTGTCGCCGCAGTCCAGACCTGTATGCGGATTATGTCATGCGGTCCGAGCAAATATTTGTCGCCGTCGATAACACCGTCGAGAGGCGTATATTGCAACTGCCCAAGTCTTTGCGATGCTTGCTCCTGCGCTTGTTTCAATTTCTCGATTTCATTCCGCATCTGCGAAGCGCCGCTTTGAATAGCAGAACCGGAAACACCGAGGGCATCGGGTTTGCTTTGCTCGGCTATTTTACGAACATCTAATGCCTGCCCAAAAACAACAACAAATGTAAGGAAAAACCATAATATTTTTATACATCTTAACATAATGGATAAAGGTAAATAATTTAGCGATTTCGCGCAATGATTTTCTTATCATTTGTCTGATTTCCTTTTTGCATGATTTAGCTTTGGAATTCACACTTGCTGTATTAAATTGGAATAATCGGCATCTTGAGATGTCTTCAGTCTTCGGATGTGATAATATGATAATAAAAATCGTAATAATTGCTGCGCTGTGCTTCGCAACTGCATTTACTCATGCAGGAGAAATCGATTTCAGTGCATACTACAAGAACTTTTTCACCGTGAATAACACCTATGACCCCTTTGCATATGAATCGGATGCAATGTGGGTAAATTTGAATACATTAAGGCTGAATTTGTCATATATACCATCCGATAACTATTCTTTAAATGTGTCTTATAGTATTTCGCCTGCTGTGTCAGGAAGCGGCGTCAGTAGTTTTGAGGACTCCACTCAGCAAAATCTTGTGGAATATCGTATTTTCGATATTGAAAAACAATATGGATGTATTGGATGTGAGACCGTGAGTTATGCTATTATGCAGAATCTCGACAGAGCATACTTCCGAGCAAGCACTCAGGTATTCGACCTTTATGCCGGCAGGCAGCCTGTTGCACTGGGCGTCTCGCGGGTCATCAGCCCAACCGATGTTATCATGCCGTTCACATTCGATGCGCTCGATACCGAGGAGCGTCGCGGCGTGGACGCCTTCAGACTGCGAGTCCCGCTAGGGATGATGTCGGAAATCGAAGCAACATACATCTTCGGCAAGGATGCCGAAATGGAGAATAGCGCCGCTTTTCTGAAAGGCAGGTTCTATGCTCTCGAGACAGATTTTGCATTTACATTACTTGAATACAGAAACACTCCGCTTCTCGGTTTCGATATGATGCGCTCGATTGGCGGCGCGGGAACATGGCTCGAAGCCACATATACAATCACAATGGACAGCGACGTGCCGCGTGACCCAGAAGACGAGGTCATTAATAAATCTTTTCTGAGACTATCTGCCGGTGCGGACTATAGCTTTAGCGACAAGACTTACGGCTTTTTTGAATATCATTATAACGGAGCGGGCGAGAGTAATCCCGGGACTTATGGGAATAACATCGCTAAAAGCGCATACATAGAAGGCGGAGTATATCTCATGGGTCGGCACTATTTAACCTCCGGGGGAATGTATCGATTGACCCCTCTGATTACTCCATTTGCGCAAGCGATGGTAAACCTCAACGATGGTTCATTTATGCTATCGGCGAGTATCGACTACAGCATTGCGCAAGACATTTACCTTGCAGCAGGCACGTTTACTGGAATTGGTAAAACAGAGGTTGATTCGATTGGAGTATATCCAATATCATATTACATTAAATCTGAATTCGGCGGCTACCCGGATATGTATTATGCAAGCGTAAGAATCTATTTTTAATCCGCAATATTTCACAAATATTTGAATAGGTTGTTTAAAAGTAACCCACGACTTTTTTCGCGTGGGCTGCTTAATGGCTGAAAGTTGACGGTTATTAATCAATTTTTCTCTTCCCTGAATTTGGGCATATACTTATCCAGAAATTCCTTGCGGATGCGCTTCAATTCCATATCCGGGAAAACGGAGAGCAATTTCCATGAAAGGTCTAATGTTTCCATAATCGAGCGGTCTGTATGTTCGCTTTGCCCGACATATTCATCTTCGAATGTCTCTGCAAATCTGTAATAAAGTTTGTCCATTTCAGTCAACGCGGCATCGCCGAGAATAACTGCGAGTTCCTGCGCCTGTATGCCTTTTGCATAAGATGAATAAAGCTGGGCGAAAATATCATCGTGGTCTTCGCGAGTTCTCTCGGCGCCGATACCCTTTTGCCGAAGTCTCGAAAGCGATTGCTGAACATCGATTGGGGGATAGATTCCGCTTCGGTGCATATTACGCGAAAGAACGATTTGCCCCTCGGTGATATATCCGGTAAGGTCGGGAATCGGATGATTCTTATCATCCTCAGGCATAGTAAGAATGGGTATCAATGTAATCGAACCGTTGCGTCCTTTAATTCTCCCGGCGCGTTCGTATATAGTTGAAAGGTCTGTATAAAGATAGCCGGGGAATCCTCGTCTGCCGGGAATTTCCTTTCGCGCTGCGGAAACCTCACGAAGAGCCTCGCAGTAATTGGTCATATCCGTAAGGATAACGAGAATATGCATACCTTTCTCGAATGCAAGATATTCCGCGACCGTAAGTGTCATTCTCGGTGTGGAAATCCTCTCGATAGCGGGGTCATCGGCAAGATTCAGGAATAGGACGGCTCGTTCGATAGCGCCCGTTCTTTCGAATTCATCCTTGAAAAATTGCGCTTCCTCGAATGTTATGCCCATTGCGCCAAAAACAACCGCGAACTGTTCACCGGTTATGACTTTCGCCTGTCTTGCAATTTGAGCCGCAAGCCTGTTGTGAGGAAGTCCCGCCCCTGAAAAAATAGGAAGCTTTTGACCGCGGACAAGAGTATTCAATCCATCTATCGCAGAGATGCCGGTTTGAATGAATTCCCGAGGGAACTGCCGTGCAAATGGATTTATTGGCGCGCCGTTAATATCGCGTTTTTCTTCGGGAATAATCTCAGGTCCGCTATCAGCGGGACGACCCATACCATCAAAAACACGACCGAGCATATCGAGTGAAACACCTATTTCTATCCCTCTACCTAATAATCTAACACTCGATTGTTCGACATCAACACCGGAAGCTCCCTCAAAAAGCTGAATACGAGCTTTGTCATAGTCAACTTCAAGAACTTTTCCGCGACGGATTGAACCGTCAGGCAAAGTTATTTGAACCAATTCCTCATAAGAAGCTCCCTCAACGCCCTCAACCAAAATAAGAGGACCAGTTACCTCTCTGATGGTTGTGTATTCTTTGAACATTTAGCTCTCCTTTGCGCCTAACAAAAAAAAAGAAACGAAGTTTCCCAAAGTTATTCGGAGATTATCGAAACGGTCTTCTTTCCGAAACGGTTTCTACCATATTTAACACGCCCATCGATGAGGGCAAACAGTGTATCATCATTACCTTTGCCAACATTGTGCCCGGGATGGATTTTGGTTCCCCTCTGGCGAATAAGAATATTGCCCGCTCGTACAATTTGACCACCCGACTTCTTTACTCCAAGCCTTTTGCCGCAGCTATCGCGACCGTTTCGAGTACTGCCAACTCCTTTTTTATGTGCCATCTCAATACCTCCTAATTCTCAATTTGGATTTTCATATTATAAACATAGTATATTCGGTACACGGTTTTCTCTGAATTCAATCAACGCAAATATTGTATGGCAGAATGTAGTTTTTAGGATTGACAGGATTACCCGCTATCCTAACCTCATAATGAAGATGAACTCCGGTTGCTCTTCCTGTTCTGCCGCATGCCCCGACAACATCTCCTCGCTCTACTTTCTGCCCTTTACGAACTTTTATTTCATTCAAATGAGCATATCTTGTTTCAAACCAAATGTGGTCGATAATAACAACTTTTCCAAAACCACTCCTGCTCCCGGCAAATTTAACTCTTCCATCAGCAGTTGCATGAATCTTAGTGCCCCTTGGAGCACAAATGTCGATTCCCTCGTGCATTCGCCAGGTTCCTGTGAGTGGGTCCAGTCTTTTCCCAAATCCCGATGAGATAAAGCCGGGCATAGGTTTAATCGATGGTGTATGCCGCAACACTTTATCTCTGTGCTCAATCACTTGTGACACGCTATCCATAGCGATATATTCCTGCGACGCCACAAAAATAAGGCTGTCGAGCTGCAGCTCGAGTCGTGTAAGGCTATAGTTGCCCTCGATAATTTCAAATTGCGGACCACCGATTGCAAAATTCTTTTCCGGCTCATCGATATCTGTGATTACATATAATGCTTGATTCTTCTCACTAATTGAGCCGAGCATGGATGCAAGTGAATCGACTCGTGACTGCGTGCGAGTGAGGTTCTCCTCTAATAGTCGATTTTCATGAAGAATATGTGCTCTATTATATGAATTTAGAATATTCCATGTTAAGAAACCGACATTTGCCGCAACAAAAATCAACAGACCACAAATAATGCCAAACACCCATCTGGATGAAACCCAGAATTTTACAGGTGTTTCCGAACCATCGGGAATAACTATGACGGAAAAATGTTTCATAATATCCTTAAAAAAATATTTTAATAGTATAGCTTTCATCTGAAATTTGTCAAGCACCAAAAACAATAATCTTATAGTGTTGAACATCCTATACTACAGAATACAATTTTTAAATATATTTGAGAATTAAAATGAATTGTAATCGGGATTAGCATACTTCATTTGCCCATGCTTTTCCAGAGGGTTTTGCGAAGTTTGAATGGGTCGAGTTCTTTGTCATAGTATCTGACAAATGCATCCACTACACGCGGGTCGAACATAATGCCGCGATTCTTGACAATATCTTCCTTAGCTTCAGCGAAAGTCATTGGAGAATGATATTCCCTGAACGAAGTGAGTGCATCGAATACATCCGCTACGGCGATAATTCTAGCTCCGAGAGGTATCTGTTCATCCTTTTTCCCGAATGGATAGCCTTTGCCGTTCCATCTTTCATGATGCTCGGATGCAATAAGAGGTATATCGCGAAGGGCTGTAGCAAAATGTATCCTCGAGAGTATCCGGTATGTCATCAGTGCATGGCGTTTAATTTGCTCAAATTCGTCATCGGTGAGCTTACCGGCTTTTTGAAGAATTGAATCCGGCACGGAGATTTTTCCATAATCGTGAAGAAGCCCTGCCCAGTGTATTTTCTCGACCGTTTCATGGGATAGTCCCATTTCGGTCGCTATCCCTTTCGAGTATATCGCTACACGCCGGGAATGACCGCGTGAGATAGGGTGTTTAGCATCGATTGTGAATGCCATGACATCGATAAAGCTCTCGAAAGTGCGCAGTAGTTCGGTGTATAGCATGGCATTTTCAATAGCGGTAGCGATTTGAGCTGCGACAACACCGAGAAATTCGAGGTCGCTTTCGTCGAATATAGCACCACCGGTCTTGTTCACAGCTTCAAAAACACCTATCGGTTCACCTTTTCTATCGACAAGCGGCAGCGCAACTATCGATTTGGTTCGGTATCCGGTTTTGGCATCGACTGTAGGGTCGAATCGCTCATCTTCGTAAGCATCGCGAACTAAAAGCGGTTTGTTATGGTCGAGAACCCATCCGACAATGCCTTGACCGCGTGGGAGAGTGATAGGTTTGGATTTTTGAGCAACACGGGTCCATAAAACGCCTTTCTCGGCATTATAGATGAATACTGAACATCTATCGGCGCCGATGCTTTCCGAGGTGTGAGTTATGATAAGCGGTAAAAGCTGGTCGAGGTCCATCTCTTTCTGGAAGACATCACCAATCTTGATGAGTTCACGATAATGAAGAACTTCACTTTCAAGCTGTTCGATACGCGCTTGAAGGTTGTCCAATTCAACTTCAGATTCGGTAATTTCAAGGACATCTTTCTCAGTCAATTCTAATAAACCTCCCCCCTTTAATCAATTATTAATAAACCAGTAAAACTATTTGCGCAAGAGTTTTCTTGATTTTCTTGAAGAAATTTACGATTTTAGCACAACATTTTATACCTAAAAGATATAACATTTTCTTTTGCTAAAAGAATTTGGTTATTTATTTTAGAGAACTCTAAAATCAAAAAAAGGAGGGCTGAAGTGAGTAAAGTAATCGGTATTCTCACCGGTGGCGGCGATGCTCCCGGACTTAATCAGGTGATTCGCGGCGCCGTATGTCAGGGTGTAAAAAAATATGATTTTCAATTTGTCGCTGTCAAAGACGGCTGGAAAGGGCTTCTCGAGGGGAACTATAAGCCTTTGACAATAAATGAAGTGCGTGAATGGGGTTATGAAGGCGGTACATTGATAGGCTCCTCGCGCACAAATCCTTTTAAACACGATGACGGCGGAGAAAAATGCAGAGCTAATTTCGAGAGTATGAATCTCGATGCAATTATTGCGCTCGGAGGTGAGGACACACTCGGCGTAGCTTATAAACTATGGATGGATTATCAAATACCGACAATCGGCGTGCCCAAAACAATCGACAACGACCTTCCCGGAACAGACCAGTGCTTCGGTTTCGATACCGCAATAAACCGGGTTATGGAGGCATTCGATAGACTTCGCACAACAGCGCGTTCGCATCACAGAATACTCGTCATCGAGGTTATGGGACGACATGCCGGCTGGATGACATTTATCGGGGGAATCGCAGGCGGTGCGGATATTATACTTCTTCCCGAAGAGCCGTTCGATTTTGATGACATCACAGAAAAACTGAAGAAACTCCGCGATACCGGCAGAGAATATGCGCTTGTGGCGGTATCCGAAGGCGCCAAAATGAGATTTGTCGGGGGAACAGATTTGATTACACAGGATGCGGAAGTCGATGAGTTCGGTCATGTAAAACTCGGTGGTATCGGCAAAGTTGTCGCCGATGAGCTTGAAAGGCGCACTGATTGGGAGTCGAGGCATGTTGTACTCGGACATCTACAGCGCGGAGGCGCACCGACAGCGTTCGATAGATGGTTCGCAACAAGGCTCGGCATAGCGGCTGTGAACCAAATTGCAGACGATAATTTCGGGATAATGGTTGTCCTAAAAGGTTCCGAGATTATTCCGGTGAGTCTCGAGGAGGCAAACAAGAGCATCCGCACAATCCCGACGGAATTGCTCGAAATCGTAAAAATCTTCGAGCCGTGAGCGGGGGTTAGTTGCTTCGAAATGATGATTGATTACAAAATTAACGATTACTATATTTTTCCCTTGCTTTTCAATAAATCCCACTATATTATTTATGAAACCTTCAGGAGGTTTCAATGTTCCATTTCATGATTCTGAAAAGATTTCCGTTTCTCTCGCTCGATGCGCGATGGGTCGCCAAAAGCAAATGGCTATGGGACGGATGGGCAGGTCCGCATGAAACATACTCCGGCTATATCGATTACTGGGATGAAGTCCCGTGGCAGGAAGTCCCGTTCGATGACGGCAAAACTCGAGACCACAACTACGCCGCACGAGCGCAGTATCTGCCATCTTACGCCAGCGCTATACTCGGCGCGGTCGGCGACATAATCGCATTGCTCGAACGAGACGGTATCGACACAAGAATTATCGAAGCGCAATATGCTCACGGCGAGAGCGTGCGCGCTCCGCAACTGCGGAATTTGTTCTTCCGCAATTTCGACCCATCGCATAGCGAATGCCCGATTGTCTATTCGCGCCCTGTTACATACACATTCGGAGCGAAAGGGCATATCGGCGATAACTCACATCAGGCGTTTTTTGTCCGGGCAGACGAGTCTTGCGACGGCACCGAGGGCATGCGCGAAATTCTCGGCGTAAATTTCCGCCGCGAGTTCTTTGCCGATGCGGTTCATTATTCACGCACATTACCCGCAGCGGCTCTGCCCAAAATTCCCGCCGCGACACCTTATCAGCGACTCGTATGTTATATCATCGGATGCGGTTCCGTGCCACGTATATCGATTAACGGCACATGGCATGTCGTGTCGCCGGATTATTTCCCATCATACGGTGACGCGTACGGTTTCGTCTATCGCGGGCATAAGGCGGTTATCATCGACCACGGATTACATTTCGGCGAGGGCGAGCTCAACGAAATCATTGTCGAGCACATTGCGCCCCGACCGCTCGACCTCGGCGCACAAGTCATCTTTTCGCTCGAGTGGTTCGAGGAAGTGTGATAAGATGAAAGCAAGGAGACAGAATTCCCTCATCCGGCTCGTCTAAGACGAGCCGGGTGAGGGGATTCAAAGAAAAACAGCCCAAATTTTCCATAACTTTATATAGAACAATGAAATCCGTCGAAACAAAACAATAAAAAGAGGAGGTTTTGCGGCAAT
>Ga0272442_10001418_pt1 | contig 36573 bp, 25 predicted proteins | sample SSMForm2O_FD_200262 | JGI IMG/M metagenome (GOLD analysis project Ga0272442, IMG submission 200262) | Marine sediment archaeal communities from Little Sippewissett salt marsh, Falmouth, MA, United States - SSM-Form-2O | ecosystem: Environmental > Aquatic > Marine > Wetlands > Sediment ... | reverse complement strand
GGCCCGATATCGCTACTTTTCTGCCATACGAAACCATCTGGGCGATAGCGCCGGGCCCGCTTCACCGCGTCTGGCGACGTCGAGCGGTCGAGGTCTGCCACCGCGAACTGCTACCGCGGAATCGTGGGCGCAAGCGGCCGCTGGCATCGGCTCGGTCCATCTGCTAGCCTGGCTCGGCTCGGATCTGTGGAGGAGCACCATGAGTCGTTGCCCCGCGCTGCTCGACTGGAACCTGGTGCTGGGCTCGCGCCGGTACAAGCCGGTTGCGCGCCGCGAGGTCAGGGGCAAGATCCGGCCCTGTGAGTGATGCCGCGGCCAGCTGATCCGGGTACGCACTGGCTCCTCCGCCAGCGCGTTCCGCTCCTGGTGGCGATCGGCCTGGCCACGCTGGCGATCGGCTCGCAGCTCCCGCGCCTGCGCTTCGACTTCTCGCCCCAGCAGCTGTTCGAGACCACGCGGCAGGACGAGGTCTCGCGGCAGCGGCAGGAGGCGGTCGAGCTGTTCGGCTACGAGGACAACACGCTGTTCGTGGTGCTCGACGCGGGGCCGGGCGGCGACGCGCTCACCGCTGACGCGCGGCAGTGGCTGGGGCGGCTCGGCGAGGCCTTCGAGACCGCGGAGTTCGTGATCCGCGTGACCTCGATCTCCTCGGTGGCCACGATCCGGCCCACCGCGGACGGGGACGTGGAGGTGCCGCTCGCCGCCGAGCTCGACCGCGAGGCCCTGCTCGCCGATCCGCTGCTCCGCGGCAGCCTGATCTCCCGGGACGGCCGGCTGGCCGTGGCCGCGATCGACTTCGCGGACAGCCACCGTCGGATCGAGGGCCTGTTCGAGGCGGTCGGCGCGGTGCGGGCGTGGATCGCGGAGCACCCGCCGCCAGCGGGGATTCGGGCCCGGCTGACCGGCATCCCCTTCGTACGCGTGGACGTGGTGGAGTCGATCCAGCGGGACCAGGTCGTGTTCATGCCGCTGGTCACGCTGCTGGTCGGCGTGTTCCTGTTCCTGACCTTTCGCCGGCTCTCGCGGGTGCTGATCCCGATGCTGGTCGTGGGCCTGGCCTCGGCGTGGGGCCTGGCGATGATGGCCGTGTTCGACGTTCCCGTGGACATCATCAACCACGTGCTGCCCTCGCTGGTCACGGTGATCGCGGTCAGCGACGGGCTGCACCTGGTGGTGCGCGACCAGGAGGAGAGCGCGGCCGGCCTGCCCAGGCGCTCGGCGCTGTCCGTGGCGGTGCGTACGCTGGCCGCGGCCTGCCTGCTGACCAGTGTGACCACGGCCGTGGGCTTCGCCTCGCTGGCCACCAGCGGCACCGCGATCCTGGTCCGCTTCGGCCTGTCCGTGGCCGCGGCGGTGATGATGGGTTATGTGCTGACCCTGGGCGTGCTGCCCCAGCTATTGAGCTTTACCGGCTCGCCGCGCAGTGGAGTGCGGCGCAGCCGCCGGCTCGGTGGATTCGCCGCCGCCTGCGGCCGCGTGGGGATCCGGAGGCCCTGGCTGACCTGCGCCGCGGGCCTGGCCCTGGCCGGTGTGCTTGCCGCGATCGGCCTGGCCCGGGTGCAGGTCAACATCCGGCTGACCGAGGTCTATCCCGACGACCACCCGACCGCGCAGCTGCAGCGGATCGTGGACGAGTCCCTGGGCGGCATCCTCACCCTGGACGTGATCGTGACCGTGCCTGGCGGCCGGGGACATCTGCAGCCGGACGTGCTGCGCGGCATCGCCGAGCTGCAGGATCGCATCGTCGATCTGCCGGGTATCGCCTCGGTGCGCAGCCCGATCGATTTCCTCGAGCGCCTGCACGCGGCCCTGGCCGGACCGCTGGCCGACCGCCTACCAAACAGCCGCGAGCTGGCGGCCCAGGAGTGGCTGCTCGCCGAGATGGGCGGCGAGGATCTGCCGCTCGAGCGGCTGATCGCCCACGACGGCCGCGAGCTGCGCCTGCTGGTGCGCACCGCGGACGCGGGCGGGCGCCAGGCCCTGCTCTTCGCGGAGTGGCTCGACGATGCAGCGGCCGAGATCTTTGCGGCGCGTGACGACGTGCAGGTCCACGTCACGGGCGAGTCGTACGTGGCCTCGCGCAACATGACCCGGCTGATCCACGACCTGTTCTTCAGCCTGGCGCTGGCCTCGGCCGTGATCTTCGTCTGCTTGCTGGCGATGTTCCGCAGCCTGCGCCAGGCGCTGATCAGCATCCTGCCCAACGCCTTTCCGCTGCTCGCGGTACTGGGCTACATGGGTGCGGTGGGCATGGAGCTCGACGTGACCAACGTGATCGTGTTCTCGGTCTGCCTCGGACTGGCCGTGGACGACACGATCCACGTGATCGCGCGCTTCCGCGAGGAGCTGGCCCGGGGCGGGGCGATCGAGGACGTGCTCGAGCGCACGCTGCGCGGCTCGGGCCAGGCCGTGGTGCTGACCTCGCTGCTGCTCGGCGCGGGCTTCCTGGTGCTGACCACGTCCGAGTTCGTGCCTACGCAGCGCTTCGGGTACCTCGCCGCGATCACCTTCGTGGCCGCGCTGTTCGCGGACCTGGTGCTGCTGCCCGCGCTGCTCAGGATCGCGTACGGCGGGCATGAGGACCCGGATCTGATCAGCCCTTCGAACCGGCCGGATCCTGGTTGAAGAAGCCGGCGAGCATCTCGTACAGCTCGGGATCGCGCTGCTTCAGCCGGTCCGGCTTCTCGAAGAACACCTCCACGGCCACGGCGAACAGCTCGGCCTCGTTGGTGCCGGCGTAGCGCCGCAGCACGCGCCGGCGCCGGCCCTTGCGCACCTTCTTCAAGCGGTCCGCCACCACCTCGAGCCAGGGCGCGGCGGCCACGAAGCCCAGGCCTGCCGGCACGCCGTCGGCCGCGCCGTCCTCGAGGTCCATCACGTGGGCCAGCTCGTGCAGGCCCACGTTGAGCCCGTCCTCTGGATTGCAGAAGCCGAGCCGCAGGTCGTCGGCCGAGAAGATGATCGGGCCCTGGTGGTGCACCATGCCCAGCGTGCCCTTGCCGCGGCCCACGCGGTACTCCGAGTCGAAGGCCGCGGGATAGACCACGATGTCGCGCAGCCGCGGCCATTCCCAGTCGGGCAGGCCGTGACCGAGCATGGCGGCGCCGGCCGCGGCCAGCACCCGGATCTCGTCGTCCACCGGAGCGCCGCGCGGGCCGTAGATCCGCTGCTCGGCGAGGAAGAAGCGGATGTCGTTCTCGAAGCGGGCCCGGCCCGCCTGGTCCAGGCCGCGGTAGAACCCGACGCAGCGGTTCAGCGGAGCGCGCCACGCCTCGGGAAAGGGCTCGCGCACCAGCCGCCGGCGCCGGAGGAAGCGCCGCATGACCAGCCAGTAGTACCCGCCGGCGACCGGCAGGCCCGCGGCCAGGCCCGCGATCCAGCCCAGCCGCAGGCCGACCAGCAGGCCCAGGCCCGCGCCCACGGCCAGCGCTAGGACGATCTGAAGCCGGGAGCGCCGGCGAGGCCAGGCCCTCACTGACCGCTACTCCACGGTGAAGACCAGCGGTATGGTTACCTGGCCCTTGCGGTCTGGCGGCGGGAAATCCAGCCGCCGCGCGCGCTGGACCAGGCAGCTCGACATGTCCGCATTGCCGGTGCCGTCCTTGGTAAGCTCGACGGTCAGCGGGTGGCCGCGGCTGCCGACATCCACGCGGAGCACCACCTTGCCCGTGGTGCTGGGGGCGGTCTTCAGCGCCTTCTCGTGGCAGTTGCGGAAGTACCGCTGGCGCTTGCGGACCGCATCGACGATCCGGCTGTCCAGGCCGGCGCTGAAGCCGGTGTGGGTGATCGCGCCCAGGGTCAGCTTGCTCTTGAGGTCGGCCTTGGGCTTGGGAACTGGCTTGGGCTCGGGATCGGGCTTTGGCTTTGGCTCGAGCTCGGAGCCCTCGCCCTCGTCAGCGGGCTTCTCCTCCTCGGCGGCCGCTGGCTGCGCGAGCAGCAGCAGCGCAACGAGGGCATGATGGAGCAGCGAGCGCATCGGGCCTCCGGCCGGGTCTCGAGAAAGCATAGCACGAACCCGGCAAGACACCACCCCCCCCCGTTTGCCTGCCATCCCCGTTGCCCCCCGGGCCTGCCTCCGCTATCATCCGCCCCTGTCCGCCGGAGGTAATGATGCGCCCGCATCGCGCTGCCCCCTTGTTCCTGCTCGCCGCGTTGCAGCTCGCGGCCTGCGGCGGCGCGGAGCGGCCCGTGGACCGCCCGCCCGTGGACGAGGCGGCCCCGCCCGCGGTCGAGCCGGACGGATCCGCCCTCGACGTGGACTTCGTGATCAACCCGGGCTTCGACCTGACCCGCATCTTCGGCATCCTGCACCAGCACGATCCGGCCGGCCTGGAGTCGCGCGCCGAGAGCATGGACATCGGGATCGAGTTTGCCCGCCGGATCCACGACGCCGAGGATTTGGCCGAGGTGGAGCTGTACATCCGTGAGGAGGTGGACGCGCGCCACGAGGCCCTGGGACCGCAGCTCGAGGTCGCGCGCGTGGAGTACGAGACGATCTGGAAAGAGCTGGGTGGCCCGCTCTCGGCCGTGGTGCAGGAGATCGTGGGCGAGCCCTGGTTCCACGAGCGGTACGTCTGCGTGGTCTCGGCCTTTCACAAGGGCCTCTCCGACTGGCATGGCAACCGCGTGGCCGCGGGCTGGGATCTGCCCGCCGAGCACAAGGCGCGCATCGTCTCGCACGAGATCGTGCTCTCGCACGTGTTCCAGACCGTGCGCCAGCGGTACACGCCCGACGACCTCGAGGACTGGCGGGTGTGGGCCTTCAGCGAGATCACCGCGGTGTTCGTGCTCGATCACGAGACGCTGCGCGAGCGCTGGCCGGGCTTCCCGCGCGCGGGCGAGTACTTCGCCGAGTCCAACTATCCGCAGCTGGCCGAGCTCGAGCCCTGGCTCAAGGAACTCTACGACGAGCGCGAGGACTTCGGCTTCTACCTCGACTCAGCGGTGCCGATGCTGCGGGACTTCCGGCAGACTCATCTCGAGGTCGAGGAGGAGAAGCCGGCCGATCGGCTCGAGATCCGGCCGGTGCTGCTCGTCGCGGACAACCAGCTCAACAACCTGGCCACGGCCCCGGCCTTCATCCGCTCCTCGGTCGCCGATCGCTTCAAGGGCGTGTCGATCCGCCCGCCGATGCTCGACCTCTTCGCCCGCGACGTGTTCTGCTGGGCCGTGCGCGAGCTGGGCGCGGATCGCTTCGTGCTGCACCTGGGCGACGCGCTCAACATCAGCTGCACCAGCGAGTGGCGTCTCTTCGTGGAGATGATGCGCGACGTGGCCTCGAACCCCGGCTGGGTCATGGTCCCGGGCAACCACGACGCGTACTACTACGGCAACACGGGAGGCGGACACAAGTGGCTCTCCCGGCTGGCCAGCATGGCCGAGGCCGACGTGCCCACGCTGTGGGACCGGGCCTGCAGCGACGAGTACCCGCCGCGCCGCAGGCCGGGCCTGCGCTTCACCAAGAACCGGATGATCGACAGCTACGTGGCCGAGCTGAAGCGACGGGCCAACCGCGACGCCTGGCTCGGCGGGTCCAAGGCGCTCGATCGCTGCCTGGGCAAGATCGCGGCTCGGCGCACCTGCGAGTATCTCGCCGAGGATCCCACCCGCATCCTGCGGCGGGTGCTGATCCACAAGTTCCCCGAGGCCGAGCAGCACCAGAGCTTCGTGCTGCAGGAGCTCGAACTCGACATCAACGCCGAGCCCCCGGTGCGGGCGATCCTGCTCGACACCGTGGACTACCCGGCCAACCCGGCGATGATCGGCGGCGCGATCGATCGCCTGGCCGAGACGGCCTGCGGCGTGATGGGACTGCTGCCCGGCGTGCCGGGGACCGAGTCGATCTGGAGCAAGCCGTACGCGGCGCTGTGCCATTTGGCGCAGCAGGTGGAGAGCTTCAACCCGGGCCTCACCGGCAACCTTAGCGCGGCGCAGATCGAGGCCGCGGATCGATGGCTGGCCGAGCTGCCGGCCGAGGGGCGCTACATCCTGGTGGGCCATCACCCGGCCAAGCACCTGCTGCCGCCCTCGCTGGCCTGGCTCGAGACCCGCGCCCGCGACGACCCGCGCTTCGTGATGTACGTCTCGGCCCATTCCCACGACGGCAAGATCGTGCGGCACGAGAAGGAGGGCGGCGCGCGCTTCATCGAGGTCAACGTCGGCTCGACCACGGACTGGCCGGCCGAGGTGCGCGAGCTGGTGCTGCCGCCGGACCGCGAGACCGCGTGGGCGCTCAGCGGCCCGCGGCCGGGCATCACCGTGCCGGCGGGCGAGTTCCCGGGCCTGCTCGCGCTGGAGGTCGAGGAGATCCGGGCGCGCAAGGGCTGGCCCGCCGAGGCGCGGCGTCGGGACGTGGAGGAGGGCACGATGTTCACGCCCGAGGCGGACAACAACGGCTGCCTCGAGCGCTTCAGGAAGACCGACTACACCGGGTACCAGGAGCGCAGCGCCTGGCTCGACAGCGCCGAGGCCGCGCACAACGCCACGCTGGACATCCTGCTGCTGACCTATCGTCGGATGTTCGAGGACCTGCGCGTGCTCGACCGCGAGGACGTCGAGGAGGGCCGGCGCTCGCTGGTCGATCTGGCGATCAGGCGGGCCGACGAGCTGATCGCGCAGAAGTGCGGGGACACCCCGGACCGGGCAGGCGAGCGCTGCCGCGCCTCCAAGCAGCGTCAGGTGGACTGGCTCGCCGAGCTGGACCGGAGGCTGCGGGAGTCACCCGCGTACAGCGAGCAGCGCGAGGCGTACGGGGTGTGTCAGGGCTTGTGGGCCAGCGAGGCCGAGGGGCCACAGGGGGCGAGGTACTGATCGGTACCCCACAGTCCCCGTGCACGAGCATGGGGAGCTACTTGCACACCCACTTCACCAGGGCCGGTCCCATCTCCTCCCACTTCCCGGTCTCGCTGCTGAAGCACTCGCACTGGGGAGTGCCCGAGTAGCTCTCCTCACGCACGCGGAACTGGGTGCAATCCTCGCCGTAGTCCTGCCGCGGCCCGCAGCCGACCGAGGCCTGGCGGCACATCACCACGGGCTGGGGGTTGAGGTCGATCTCGACCTCGGATTTCATGGTGTACGCGTTGGCCACGGCCGGAGCGAGCAGCAGACCCAGGCCGGCCCCGCCCACGAGCAGGAGGCCGGCCGCGATCAGGGTCAGCACGACCTTGGTATAGCGATCGATCATCGTCTCTCTCCTCCCTTCGTGCGGGTATAGACGTTCGACAGCCGGAATGGTTTCATGTTCGCGTGAACGGGTATCGGGGCGGCGCTAGCGCAACGAGAGGCTCCAGTCGTCCGGGATCTTCACGGTGTACGCCAGATCTATCGCCTGCTCCTTGCCCGCGGGTACGGTGATCTTCCAGGTGAGCAGGCCCCGCGTCCGGTCGTGCTCGTAACCCCGGGTGGTCTTCTTCCGGTGCAGCACGACCTCCACGTCCTCGACCTTGCTCACCGGGATCGCCTCGCGCACCTCGATCGGCGCGGAGTCCCGGGCGTGGCTGATCAGCTTGATCCGGTACGCCCGCTCCAGCTTGCGCGTGGACGAGAAGGCGCCGGGATCGCGGTCCTTGCGCCGGGTGTCCTTGCGCTCGACCCACAGCTCGCCGTCGATGCCGAGCGAGATCTCCATCGGCTCGCCGATCGCGGTGTGCTCGATCCTTGTGGTGCCCACGTGCGAGCCGCTGCGGTGAACGTGAACCCGCCCGGCCACCAGCGGGTAGCGCGCGGGATTGTCGAGCCGCGCCACCTGGTACACGTACGGCATCTCGGCCGGCACCGTGACCAGCGCGGAGCGCGCCCCGGCCTTGACCACGTCCACCGGCATCCAGTACGGCCGGCCGTCCGAGCGCACGGTCACCTTGCGGCCGAGCACCAGGTTGAAGCTGCGACCGCGGTCCTCGATCGCGGGTCCGGCCGGGGAGGGCGCGGCCGCGGCCAAGGGCAGGTTGATCTCTGCCGCCTTTTGCGGTAGCCGTTTGCGGTCCTCGGCCACCTCGAGCAGGACCTTCTCCTTGCCCCGGTCGTGTCCGGACAGCGTGATCCGCGCGGGCCGCGGAGCCTCGGCGCCGAGCCGCGGCTCGGCCGTGCTCAGCACCAGCTCCACGTCGCTCCAGTCCTCGCCCGTGGTCTGGCGCACCAGGGCCGAGACCGTTATCGCGACCTCGCCGTCGCCCACCCGGCCCTTGGCGGAGGGTGCGAAATCCAGCTCGTACTCGGGATACCAGGTCGCGCCGGGCACCACGTACGACAGCGCCACCTCGGGCCGCTTCTCGCCGTGACACTCCACGGCCACGGTCACCTCCAGGGCCTTGCGGCTGCCCGTGGGATCGATCGACTCCAGCTTGCGGGCCAGCACGGCCCGCTGGCGATCCAGCTCGCGCACCTCGGCCTCGAGCTTGGTCTGGCGTCTGGCCGCCTCCAGCCGCTCGCCGCGGATCAGGTCCAGAGACTCGCTCCAGCGCGCCGTGTCCGGCTCGCGCGCGAGCACGCCCTCGGCCACGCGCTCCCGCAGATAGTCGCCGAAGCTGCCCGCGCCCGAGTATCGCTCGGACAGCCCCTGGGCCCGCTCCAGCAGCTCGCGCGTCTTGCGCTCGATCTTCTCGAGCTCGTCGGCCAGCGCGGCAACCCGCGGATCGAGCGGCTGCTCCAGCTCGACCGTGCGGCTCGAGGTTCCGACTGCCGTGGCCTTGCCCGAGGCCCGGGCGCGCAGGGTGCGCTCGTCGATCCCGGCCGGAAGCAGGGGGAAGACCAGGGCCGCCTTGCCTCCCTTGCAGCTCGCCGCTGCGCTGCGCACCGCCTCGGCCCGGTCCGCGAACACCGTGACCCGGGTGATCGGCGCCTTGACAGCTCCTGCACCCGATTTCTCACCCGCCCACGCGTTCGTGCTCGCGCTCGCGCTCGTGAACGTGATCGTGAACGTGATCGCGATCGCGAACGATGTAGCTCTTCTCATCACTCCCCCTCCCTTCACTGGTACAGTTCCCAGCCCTCGGGCCGGGTCACGTCATACTTGAACACGATCTTCTCGGTCTTGCCGGGCGCCACGGTCAGCTCCCAGCGCACCCTCCCGTCCTCGTCGGGCTTGTCCAGCGGCCTGCGCGCGAAGTGCAGCTCCTCGATCTCGATCTTCTTGTGCCCCGAGCGGGGGACCTGGTCGACCACCGTGATTCTGACCGGCTCACTCTTGTAGCTCGCGACCTCGATCGTGGTGGTGTACGTGGTCACGTCGTCCTTGCGGAACACTCCTTTGGTCCTGGTCTTCGGCGTCACGGTGCGCTTGATGCGGATGTCCTCGTCCGCCCCCAGGGGCAGGCTGAGCGTGCCGCCCGGGCCCGTGGTCTGCAGCCGGCCCTGGCCGGCGAACTCCTCGCCGGTGAAGATGTTGACCTTGCCGCCCAGGATCGGACGCGGCCGCGGGTTGTTGACGTCGGCCTTGAGATAGGCCGTGGCCTTGAGCGAGGGCGCAGCCTCGTAGAAGGTCTTCACCGGATATGTCTCCACGGCCAGGGGCACGCGGATCGCCTCCCTGCCGGAGGGCACGGAGAGACGGGTCGGGCAGGAGTACACGTAGTCCAGCCCGCCGGTGAGCATGGCCGGCAGCTCGGGATCGGTCAGCCGGGCCAGCACCCAGTACTGGGACTGCGGGCCGAGGTCGAGCTGCGCCCGCCGCTGATGCACGGGCTTCTTCTTCCTCGAGCGGACGCGGAAGAACCCGCCCGCGCTCTTGGCCATCGGCTCGGACGCGGGCTGCAGCATCTCGCCCTCGATCAGGTCGTCCTCGAAGTCGATCACGCTGCGGCGATCGTACTCCTTGCCCGACTCCTCCACCTCGAGGGTTGTATCGCCCCCGTACGCCGCGGCCATGCCCGCGCAGGTCTCGGCCTCGGCCGAGAGCGCGACCAGCTTCTCCTGGATCACGGCCAGCTTGCTCTGCTGGAAATCCGCGGCCTCCTGGTCGCCGCGCTGGCGCGCCTGCTCCAGCTCGACCGCGGTCTGCTGGAGCATGCGCTCCAGAGCCTGGAGCATGCTCAGCTTGTCCTGCAGGCAGTTGACCTTGATCAGGTCCCGCTCGTTGCGCGCCTCGGCCAGCATCCCGTCGACCTGCGCGCTGGGCATGGGCGAGGCGGTCTGGGCCAGGCTCAGCTCGTAGATCTCCGCCTGATCGCCGCGGATCCCCCTGGGCCGCGCCGGCCGCTTCCCCTTGTCCAGCTTGCCGGCGAGCACGGTCTCGCGCAGCAGCATCTGCCGCGCCTTGGTGCGGAAGATGCGGTCCTTGAGCTGGCCCACCCGCAGCTCCACGCCCACCACCTTCTCGGCCGTGGCGTCCTGCTCGGTCAGGCCCTTGAGCGCGGCCAGGCGGTCCTTGAGCGCCTGCAGCCGGGCGCGGCGCTCGGCCCCGACCCTTGGCGCGGCGGGCAGGGCGAAGCGCGGCGCCTCGGCCGGCATGAACTCGGCCCGGGCCGCGGGCACGAACTCGCGCCGCTCACCCAGCGCGCGGGTGTGCAGCTCGGGCACGTCGATCCGCTCGCCGGGCATGGCCGTGGACAGGGCGATGGTCACCTCGTCCCAGCTCTCGCCCGTGGTCTGGCGCACCAGCCCGGCCGTGCGCAGGGTGACCTTGCCGTCCGTGGGGCGGTGGTGCAGGTCGTACACCGGCTTCCAGCTCGCGCCCGGGAGCATGTACTCCAGGGCCAGCTCGGCCGCGCCCGCCTGGCCAGCCTCGACCACGGCCAGCACCTGCACCCGCTGCTCCACGTGGCGGTCCAGGTCGTGCTTGCTCACCTCGGCCTGGACCCGGGCCAGCTCGGCGGCCACGTCGTCGCGCTGCTGGTCCAGCTTGCGCAGCACGGCGCGGGCCGCGTCGCGGCGGCCGTGCACGAAGGCCAGGCTCTTCTTCCAGCCCTGGGGCTCGGCCTTGGGCAGGGGCTGGCCCTCGACCGCGTCGGGCGTGGGCTTGAGATCGGCCAGCAGCGCGAGCTCGAGCCGGTACACCAGCCGCTCGTCGTCGATGCCGCGCAGCTTGTCGGTGAGCGTCTGCAGGCGGTCGATCAGCTTCTCGACCTCCTCCAGGGCGAAGCGCTCCCGCTCCACGGGCAGGGCCTCGACCCGCAGCACCCGCGCCTCCTCGCTGCCCAGCCGCAGCGTGTCGAGATCCACGCCGCCGGGCAGGTCGGGCAGGCGCAGGGTGTGGATGCCCGGCGCGAGCTTCTTCCTCGCGGTGCGCCGCACCCGCGCGCGGTCGCTGAACACGGTGACCGCGGTGATCGGCGCCTCGATCGTGGGCGCCCTGTCCAACGCGTCCGGCCCGACGGTCACGTCCGGGGGCACGGCCGCCGCGGCCAGCAGGAACACTACCAGGCCTGTCATTGATCCACCTCCCAGGAGAGCTGCTCGTTCCGGCTCCAGGTGCGAGCCAATCTACTTCGATCGCGGGTACGCCTCAAGCGCAACCGCGCGCCAGGGGGTGTATACGCGCGGGGGGCGGATTGGTTTCGAGGGTTTGTTGGGGTGAGGTTGACCTGCGGATTGGATTGTACTGCTCGGGGAACTATAATGCCGACATGGCCCGCTGATGGTTTGGCCCAGCCATGCGCGGAGGAGAACGCAGCGATGAGGTGCTCCGGTACAGCGATTGCGGCTCTGGTGCTCTGCCTCTGCCAGCTGTCCGCGGGATGCGCCTCGTCCAGCAGTGACTCGGATCTGGACACCGACGCGGATACGGACACTGATTCGGACACTGACACGGACGCGGATACGGACGCGGATACGGACGCGGATACTGATGTTGACACCGATGCGGATACGGACGCGGATACGGACACGGACTCGGACGTGGACACGGACGTGGACACGGACGCTGACACGGACACGGACGCTGACACCGACGCTGACACCGACGCTGACACGGATGCTGACACCGACGCTGACACCGACGCTGACGCCGACGCTGACACCGACGCGGACGCCGACGCTGACGCCGACGCTGACGCCGACGCGGACGCCGAACCGGACGCGGAACCCGACGCCGCTTACGAGGCCGACGCCGGAGGCGAAGGCTCCGAGGCCGAGCAGGACAGCGATGGCCTCGGACCCGGATGCGCCGGGTACTCCGAAGGGGTCCAGGTCGGCACGATCGACAACCTCCTGCTGATGGAGCTCTCCGGCATCACGGCCAGCCAGCGGAACAGCGGCGTGCTGTGGTCCCACAACGACGGCGCCGACCCCAAGCTGTACGCCGTCGGGACCGACTCGGAGTTCCTCGGCACGTACAACCTGCTCGACGTGGTCACCCACGACTGGGAGGACATCGCGGTCGGCCCGGGTCCGGAGCCCGGCGCGACCTATGTCTATCTCGGCGACCACGGAAACAACGGCCGCGACAGGCAGCGGGTCTGGGTCCACCGGGTGCCCGAGCCTGAGATCGGCGCTGCCCAGCCTCCCTTCGATCTGGACCTCACCGGCGGCGAGACCTTCAAGCTGGACTACCCGGACGACCGGCACGACGTGGAGACCCTGCTCGTCGATCCGGTCACCGGTGACGTGTACCTGGTGACCAAGGCGTACGAGGGCCCGACGATCCTGTTCCGGGCGGCCGCCCCCCTGGAAGACGGCAAGGCAGTGACCCTCGAGCAGGTGGCAACCATCGACCTGGGCTCGACACCCAGCCTGAACAAGGCCACGGGTGGCGACGTCAGCTCGACCGGAGACCGGATCGTGATCCGGGTCAAGCTGATCGCCTTCGTCTGGACCCGCCCGCCCGGCACGCCCTTCTGGGAGGCCTTTGCGAGCGAGCCGTGCACCGTGCCGCTGAAGCTCGAGCTGACCGGCGAGGCGGCCGGATTCGCCGCTGACGGGGTGAGCTTCTACACCACCTCGGAGTGGCTCAATCCCCCGCTCTATTTCTACGAGTACAGCTACTGAAACCGGTGGATCCCTTGTCCGAGGTTTGAGCAGAACGGAGATCCGATGCGCCCGCCCAGAGACCTGCTGATCGAGCACCACGCATTTCACGACGACGACAGCGCCTGGCAGAGCCGCGCCCGCCTGCTCCAGTCCCTGTGGCGCGAGCATCAGGGACTGCTCCTCGACGGGGAGCGCCGCGAGCCGCGCGGCAACTACCTGGATCTGAGGATCGAGGAACAGAAATGGAGCAACTTCCTCACGTCCACGATCCGCGGCGTGGTCGAGCGCGAGCTCGAGAATCCGAAGCAGCAGAAGGGCCGGCTGATCAAGCGCGAGCGGCTGCTCGCCAACCTGCTCTCGAGCCAGCCGATGTGCTTCAACCTGTTCGCCGAGCTGCAGCAGGACCTCGACCTGGCCACCCGCGTGTTCCAGCGCCGCTTCCGCGACCGCATGACCAGGGTGAGCGCGATCGAGTTCGAGTGGTCGCCGGACCGCGGCAACGATCACTACTCCGGCGACAGCTCGGCCTTTGACGTGTTCGTCGAGTACCAGGGCCGGAGCGGCCCCGGCTTTCTCGGCATCGAGGTTAAGTACCACGAGGTGCTGAAGAGCGAGAAGCCCAAGCCCAACCCGCGGTACGAGGCGCTGACCCTGGCCAGCAAGGCCTTCCAGGATAATATGCTCAAGACGCTGTCTGGCACCCGGCTGCAGCAGATCTGGCGCGACCACCTGCTGGCGCTCAGCATGCTGCCCTTGAACGAGCAACGGCCCGATGACTGCAGCTACACCGAGGGCGCCTTTGCGTACCTGTACCCGGCGCAGAACGAGAGCTGCGCGCGCGGCGTGAAGGGGTACATCGAGCGCCTGGTTGATTCCACGACCTTCATCCCCTGGACCCTGGAGCAGGCCGTGGCCGACGTGGAGGCGGCCGGCGCAGGGGAGTGGATCCGCGAGTTCCGGCAGCGGTACCTGGGCTTTGACATCGAGGTACCGCTGAGCTGCGCCGCGCCCGTGCCGTCACGCGGCTGATCCCCTGACCTATCCCCCGGCTCGGGGCGCGAGCACCAGGGAACTCTATCCCGGGACCACCAGCTCGGCCTCACCGTCCGGCGGCGTCCACCTGACCCAGCCCCGCTCCCAGCCACGGTCGCGGCTCGACAGCGTGGGCAGCGCGATGCGATTGATCCGGTACCCGATCCTCGGCGTGGTCGTGTCGCCGTGCTCGAAGCGGTGGTTGTGCCCGTGGATGAAGCTCGTGAAGCCCAGCGGCTCGAGCAGCTCCCGTTCCAGCCGCTCCTTCCGAACCATGCGGCCGTGCTCGTCCTCCGCATCCGACCACAGGCTGCGGTGGGTCACCAAGTGCAGCCGCCGGCCCTCGCGCCCCACGCGCTCGAGCTCGGCCGCGGCCCACTCGATCTGCTTGCGCCGGATGCGGTTCTCCCCGGCCACGTACAGCTTGCGGCCCTGGCCCCGCTGCGTGCTGGCCAGGGCCACGAACAGGTCGTGGCCGATCGCCGTGACCGAGTCGAAGTCCTGCCGCGCCAGCACCGCCTTCTGCGCCAGCACCGACTCCAGCAGCCCGGCAAAGCGCTTACGTCCGCTGGAGCCGAACTTCTCACCCAGGATCTGGCCGAAGTCGTGGTTGCCCGGGGTGAGCACCACGGTGACCCCGCCGTCGAGGAGCTCGCCGAGCAGCCTCCCGGCCAGGGCGTACTCCTCCCGGCTGTTGTGCTGCACCAGGTCGCCGGCCAGGATCACGGCGCGCTCCGGGTCATGCTCCGGCGACAGGCACGCTGCCAGCAGCGCCTCGATGTCGGCCGGGTTGGTCCGGGCCAGATGGAGATCGGAGGCGAGGATCATGGGTGGATTGTACCTGTGTGTTGCGGGATTGTCATTCCTGCCACGATGTCGTTTACTACCCTAAACGATTCTGTGCCGGCTCTAGCGGGGTCTAGCTGTGGTCACCCTTCCCCTGGCAGTCGCGATCATCATCGCCGCCCTGGTGGTCGGCACGGGCGCGGTCGCGGTTCGCTCCGAGATGCGCGCCTCGCGCCGGCGCCGCGAGATCTCGGCTGCCGAGAGCTTCCTCATGGGCGCGGGCGCGGGTGGGATCAGCCTGTACGAGGTGTACGAGGCGAGCGACGACCACGAGGCGCTGCTGAACACCCTGCAGGACCGCTTCAACGACGCGATCCCCGAGGACGTGGGCCCGCTGCAGTGGTCGAGCTACTTCGAGGGAAAGCTCGCTGCAGGCGAGCAGTCTGTCGGCGGGGTGGTCAGCGCCTGGGTCGGTGAGCTGGCCGAGCACCACGCCTTGGACTACTACAACAGCCTGCCCGAGCTGAAGGCCCAGGGCATCCGCGCGGTGATGCACCCCGACCCGACGCACGAGGGAACCGACATCTTCTTCGTCGGCCCGGACGGCGAGCCCGTCGATCTGCCGGAGGTCCAGTGCAAGTCCTTTGGCGACGCCGGCGACTTCCTCTCCTCGGTGCGGGAGTACCAGGCCGGCGGCTCGGACGTGAGAAACTTCGTGGTCAACAGCGAGGTGTACCAGCAGCTCGAGGCCTCGGGCAAGCTCGACGAGCTGGCCGGCCAGGGCATCAGCATCGAGAACGGCGAGTGGTCGCACGAGGCGCTGAAGCAGCAGACCGAGGGCGTGGTCGGCGATTTCGGAGAGGCCGCGGACGTGGCCGAGGACGTCCCGCTGCTCGCGGCCTTCTTCTTCGGCCGCAGGGTGGTGAGCACGGTGGGCGCGGTATCGGACGGGCGCGCCACGCTCCACGAGGGCGCCACGGACGTGGCCATGGACGCGGGGCGCTTCGCCCTGGGCGGCGTGGCTGCCGCGGGCGGGGCCAAGGCGGGCGCAGCCATCGGGACCATGGTGGCCCCGGGCATCGGCACGATCATCGGCGGCGGTCTCGGCGCCCTGGCCGGCGCCCTGGCCACGAGCTCCCTGCTGAAAGCGGCCAAGGAGTGGTTCAAGTACCGCAAGATCAAGCGCGCGCTCGAGGCGATCGGCGAACGCTTCATGGGCGCGGCCCAGGGCGGGGCCACGGACCTTTACAACGTGCAGCGCAGCATCTTCGACAAGGTGTACGACGGAGCCGCCTGGCGGCGAAGGCAGGGCCGTGAAGAGAGCCTGGCCGGGTACCACCCGGCGCCGCGGCCGTACGGCAGCGAGCCGATCACGCCGATGAGCCTGCTGGTGAAGCGCTTCAGCGAGCGCTGCACCAATCGCGTGAACACCACCTGGTCGGCCGCGACCCAGGTGCCGCACCGCCTGGTGCAGCTCTGCTCCGGAGGCGGCGAGGCCCAGGTCGGCCTGCTGGGCGAGATCGCGGCAGCCAATGCAGACGTGCTCCTCGACGGCGTGGGCGGGCTCGAGGAGCACCTGTCCCTGTACCGCGCCGAGATGGAGCACTACCCCAACCACCCGTACCGCTGGAAGGGGCCCTCGGGCGTGCTGGACAGCCGCAACGTGTTTGCCACGGTCTGCGCCGAGACCGCGGAGCAGAGCGCATCGTCCGAGGCCGAGCCAGAGACCGGCCGCGGCCGCAAGGCGCTCAACTATCTGCTGATCGTGCTGGCGCTCGCCGCAGGGCTGGGCCTGGCCGGGCTGTACCTTGCCGGCCGCGTGACCGTGGACCAGGATCAGCCCTGGGGCTCGGTGTCCGCGTCCGCGCCCCTGGAATCCGCTACCTCTGCGCTTGCCGAGCCCGAGCCGGCCGCGACCCGGGCCGAGCCCCGGGCGGTGGTCTTCGAGCGTGTGGTCACGGTGAAGCGCGCCAGCTGCCGCGCCAGGCCGCGCGCCAGGTCGGTGGTGCGGGCCAGGGTGCGCAAGGGCGACCGGCTCAGGCAGCTCGACTTCGACGGCCGCTGGGTGCGCGTGGAGAATCCGCAAGGCAAGGGCAGGCCCTGCTGGATCTTCGCCAAATCCCTGTCCGAGGCGGATGTGCGGTACGCTCCCTGATCATTCAATGCGCCCTCGACGCTGATGTCAGTAGATATCAGCGTCAAGGGCGAGTAGTCGAGGTACCAGCCGTGATCTCCACCCGCCAAGGCCCGGTCCCCGTATTCCTCGGTGCTGACCTCACCGACCGGTACGCCGGCCGGGGTAAGCCCAGGCCCATCGCGGTCTGCGGACTCGATCCGATCCCGGTGGGCTGGAAAGCACGCTTCTGGACCTGGGAGTGGGATCCGCCGGGCGAGCCGCTGGAGCTGGAGCCGATCGCCGAGGAGATCCGCGGCGCGCTCGGCACCATGCTCGACGCGCCCCAGGGCCTGGCCCTGCGCGGGAGGAAGATGCGCGAGGCAGACCGCCAGTGCCGCGCCGCAGGCAAGGTGCCCGACGCGATGAGCAAGCTGCGGGGCCCGTACTCGGGCTTTGTCCGCTCCTCGCTCGAGGTGTTAGCCGGGCTGCATGTTCTGGGCGTCCCGGTCTTCGGCCCGGACTTCAGGGGCGGGGCAGGCGAGGTGTACCCGGGGTACTTCTGGGCCCAGTTCGGCGATCTGCCGAAGAAGACCACCATCGCGGGCCGCGAGGCCAGGGTCGAGCTGCTCGAGCTGCTCGGCGTGCAGGTCCCGCCCACGATCCTCCCGTCCCACGACGATCTCGATGCCTGCTCCGGCGCGATTGTCGCGGCCGTGGCAGGCGGCGCCCTGCCCGGGCTGGAGATCGGCGCGGTGGGCGATCCGCTGGTGCTCGATGCCAGCGGCGTGCTGCGCGAGGGCCGGATCCTATGCGTGGCGCCCGGGGACAGGCTGCGGCCGAGACTGCGCCGCAGGGCGCAGGGTCGCGAGCCCGGGCAGCGAAGGAACAAGCCGCTCCCCAGGCATGGCGGGCCCAGGATCAAGGTACAACGGGTGTACATTCCCAAACCCGACGAGCTGCCAGCTCTCGGGCCGGGCTCGCTCGCGCACAGGGCCGGGGAGATGCTGCAGTGGCTCGTGGAGCGCGCCACCAGCGGCGACCCGCTGCTGCTCACGTACAAGACCGCGTACGAGATGCTCTTCGGCGATGTGCCAGGGCCGTGGTCCGTGGCGTACGCTCATCAGGTCATTGCCGTGGCAGTCCGGACGAGGACGCGCCGCATCCGCGGGCTGGGCCGGGTGGCGCTCGACAGCTTCATCGTCAACCAGTCCAATCGCAGGCCGGGCGCCGGCCACTGGGATCGCGCGGTGTACGACGAGCCAGCGTGGCGCAAGGTGTTCGACGGCGCACCGCTGTGGCACCGGAGCCGAACCTGACGCCGCCCTGATCTGCCACAGAATTTCCTCATCCTCGCCATCGCGAGGACCTGTCCGGATGGTACTCATCGGGCATGACCGTCCGACGCATCACTTTGCTCTACGTCCTGTTGCTGGTGGTGATCATCGCCATCGCCAACCTCGGCCTCGGCGAGACCTTCCGCCCCCTGGTCGGGATGCTCCCTGGCGGCGACAAGACCGGCCACTTCCTGGCCATGGGGATGCTGTCCTTCCTGGCCTTGCTGTCGCTGGCGCCGCGCCGGGTGCGCCTCGGCGCCCGGTCCTTGCCTGCCGGACCGCTGGTGGTGGCGATGCTGGCCACGCTGGAGGAGCTGACCCAGCTGTTCCTCGAGCATCGCGGCTTCGATCTGCTGGACCTGACCGCGGATTATCTGGGCATCGCGGTCTTCGGGTGCCTGGCCGCGTGGGTGATGGGGCGCGGGCAGGGGTAAGGGGCTGCAGGCCTGTCTGCAATATCCAAATAACAGTACTTCACATATTTTGCGAACTGTGGTAGATTGCATGCACCATGAACGGAACCAAACCAGGCAGGCTGCGAGGACGGGCGAGGCTGGCTGTCGTTCTCCGCGCTCTGGGCCCGCTGCTGACTCCCGGTGAGGTGGCAGGCGTACTGGGGATCACAGCGACCGACGCAGCTAAGCTGCTCTCTCGCTGGGTGAGCCAGGGCTGGCTGACGAGGATCAGGCGCGGGCTGTACGCCGTGGTTCCGCTCGATGCGGTGGAGCCTGTACAGGTCCTGTCGAATCCCTGGGTACTGGTCCCCAGGCTGTACGCGCCCGGGTACGTGGGAGGTTGGTCCGCTGCCGAGCACTGGGATCTGACCGAGCAGATCTTTCGTAGTCTCTGTGTGCTAACTGCCACTCCGGTCCGCGCAAAGGAGCAGACGGTTCAGGGACTCACGGTCACATTGACGCACGTGCCCGAGGAAGCGATCTTCGGTACTCGCTCGGTGTGGGAGGGCAGGGACAAGATCGCGGTGTCGAACCCGCATCGTACGATAATCGACATGATGGACGACCCGAGGCTCGGGGGCGGGCTGCAGCATGTATCACAGTGCCTCGGCAGCTATCTGGATCTCGAAGAGAGCGATCCGATGAAGCTCATCGAGTACGGTGACAGGCTCGGTCGGGGAACGATTTTCAAGAGGCTGGGATTCTTGCTCGAGCGATCCGGGCGAGGCGACGAGAAGATAATCGATGCATGTGCCCTCCGCCTCACGGCGGGCAACTCCAAGCTCGACCCGGGCCAGCCATGTCGGCGACTGGTGCGCCGCTGGCGTCTCTTCGTGCCCGAGCGCTGGGCCAAGCGGAGGCGCCGTGATTGACCGCACCGAGATACTGACCGCAGCAAAGCGGCTGTCGCTAAGACCGGATGTGGTCGAGAAGGACTATGTGCTTGGCTGGCTCCTTGCGGGGATCTACCAGCAGCCGGAGCTGGCGAAGACCTGGGTGTTCAAGGGCGGAACATGCCTCAAGAAGTGCTACTTCGAGACCTATCGGTTCTCCGAAGATCTGGACTTCACGCTAACCGATGAAGCGCAGCTCGCCGAGGAGTTCCTTGGGCGCGTGCTCGGGCAGGTGTGCGACTGGGTGTACGAGGAAAGCGGTATCGAGCTGCCCAAGGACGAGATACGGATAGAACTTCTCCACAACCGTCGAGACCGCCTGGCGTGCCAGGTGCGCGTGCCCTACCGCGGCCCGATTGCGCCAGGTGGCAGCTCGCCGCGCATCAAGCTGGACTTGACGGCCGACGAGGTGCTGGTAAGACCTCCGGCAACGAGGAAGGTCGAGCACGCGTACTCGGACCTGCCCGCTGACGGCATAGTGGTGGCCTGCTACGATTTCGTGGAAATCTTCGCCGAGAAGATACGAGCCCTGGTCGAGCGTGTCCGACCGCGTGATCTGTACGACAAACTCGTGCGAGCCGGCAGCGACGAGAGAGTGCCGCCGGACTCGAGCCGGATCAGGGATGACGCTGTCGAGCTGAAGTTCGATGTTGGGGTGGACCTGGATCAACCGGACAGGAGGCCGGATGAGCTCCGCCTCCACGGCTACTCCAGGCACGTGAGCATCGAGGCCGGGTGGAAGCTGGATCAGGAGAAGAGCTACAAGCTGTCTGGAGTCAAGGTTGTGAAAACGGGTCAGTAGCGGCGGGTTCGGCCTCGGGTTCCTCGAACACGGAAGAATCACTCCCAGGTGGGCATCGGCGAGGGGTGCCCGGAGAACCTTCTCTGCTTCCCGCCAACCGTGCTGCACTCCTGCCCGCAGTCCGGTCGGAGGAGGCAGGCGGTGACCCGGCGCAGATGGTGGTCAGCACTGGCGCGGGAATGTGCACCCTGGGCTGGCCACATCCCGCAAGGCACGGGCGCGGCTGCTACTCCCTGGTGATGTGCTGCACAACCTCGCCGTTGACGATCAGCGCGATGCGAACCAGCTTGCCCTCCTCGTAGTAGCTCATCATCTGATCCGGGCATCGGCGAGGGGCGCTGTGGGGCGGGGCAACAGCGTCCGGGATCACGGTGGTGCTGCGGGCGAGCTTTCCCTGCTCGTACACATCCCAGCGGTCGGGCGTGCCATCCGCGTCGAGGTCGAAGTCCTGGCGGACCATGGCGGCCGGATCGTTGCCGCCTGCGCGCCAGATCACCAGTTCGTGCTTGCCGTCGCCGTCCAGATCGATGCGCTCGGCTGTTGCGCTTTCCGGCGGCGTGAGCTTCACCCGGCAATCCGGCCCGGCCGGCGCTGGTACAGCGGCCGGGTCCTCCTCGGTCGTGGGGGCGGGCCCGGCAGTGCGCTGCGAGCCGGCGCACGCTACGGCCAGCGCGGCCAGGGCCAGGGCAGCCAGTGTGTGACGCTGAAGGCGGCTCATGAGCTGTCCCCGGCCTTGCGGCAGGTCTCGAGCTTCTCCTGGCCGGCCCCGCGAAAGACCTTCTTGTCGTCCTCCCTCTCTGCAGCCTCGACCGCCCGGTCGAACCAGCGCTGTGCATCATCGCAACGGCCGCGGTACGCCATCAGGTTGGCCGTGAAGTACGCACACGACGCCTTGTCCGTTCCGTGCACCTCGGCCGTGCCCATGACCCGCTCGCACGCGGCAATGAAATCGCGCTCGGGTCGGCTCAGCTCGGCGGGCTGCATCTTATCGCCCTGCTTCCAGGGGAGTTTGTTGCCGTACGACCGCTCCAGCAGGTCGCGGTATGCAAAGATCGCACCGATCGCGGCGTCCTTGCGGTGCTTGCCCTTGACCTCGGCGACCTGCTCGTACTGGGTGGCCGCGTCTGCCTGGTTGCCCGAGTAGTACAGCGCCTCGGCCAGGTAGAACCGCACCTCGTACGCCCGCGGATCGGTCTTGGCCCGCTTGAGGAACTCGCCGTAATGCATGGCTGCGCTCGCGTACAGCTCCTGCGGGTTCCCGCGCGAGGCTTTGTGGAGGTTGCGGCCGGGTCTGCGCTTTTCCCTGAGCTTCTGCGCCCGCTTGTGCTGCTGCACGCCCAGCTCCAGGGCGTTGTCTGCCTGCAGGCGGTGGGCCATGCTGATCGTGGAGGCGTCGTCGCGGTTCTTCAGGCACCAGCCGCAGGTGGGCGAGTCCGGGTCGTAACGCTCGCGCAGCCGGCGCCGCGCCCGGCTCTCCTGGTCGGCCAGGCCGTGCCCCTCGGCGATGCGGATGATCCTGCGCACCAGGGACGGGGCCACCGGCGCGTGGGGCTCGAGCTCGAGCAGGCGCTCGTACAGGGCCATGGCCTGCTTGCCCCGGCCCGTCTCCTCCACCCGCTGCGCCGCCTCCTCGAGCACCAGATACGCCTCGGACGGGCCGAGGTGGCGCTGGAGCAGGGCCTGCAGCTTGTCGCGCTCGCCCTTGACCCAGGAGAAGGTGGCGATCGTGGCGATCTCGTCGCGCACGAACCTGGGCTGGAGGAAGGACACGCGCTTCTGTCCTTCAGAGGGCTCGAGCTTGATCACCTTGCCAAAGGCCTCCACGGCACCGGCCAGGTCGCCGGTCTGGTACCGGTTCCAGGCCAGCTTGTACTGGGCCAGGTCCTGGTATTGGCCGGGCCGGGCAGCAACCGCCTCGTAATGCGCTGTGCCCTCTGCCTGCCGCTCCTTGTTCTCGAACAAGGCCTCGGCCAGACGGAAGCGGCACTCCGAGTTCAGCGGCGAGTCCGGGTACCGCTCCACGATCTTTGCGTACAGCTCGAGCGCAGCCTCGTTGCCCTCGGTCTCGTACGTCATCAGCGCCTGGAGGTACAGCGCGGACGCGGCGATGGTGTCCGGCGGGTTGCCGGCGAGGACCTGCTCGAGCGAGGCCAGCGTCTTGCTGTAGTCTTGCTGCGGCTCGGGCGGCTCGTCTGCGATCTTTCCATCTGTGAACAGCGTGTACTGCCTGTCGAACTCGTCCAAAGCCTCCAGAAAGGCCAGGCGAGCGGCGTCCTTGTGTGCCAGGGCCAGGGCGAGGCCTTCCTCGGGCCGCGCGGTCTGCTTGCTGCACTGTCCGGTCAGGTCCTCGATCACCTGGTCCAGGGCCTTGCGCTCCTCGCGCTCGGCTGCCGCGATGTCCGCGTCGAACCGGTCGTTCTCTGACTTGCGCGCCAGCTCCCAGCGCTCGCGCACGTTGCGCTCCAGCGAGACCATGGCCGTCTCGTATGCCTTCCTCGGCTCGTCGCGCTGCTCGCTGCCCGAGAAGCGACGATCCTCCAGGGGCTTGCAGTTGAGCGTGCGGCGCAGCTTCTCGCGAATGGCCTGGTCCCGGGTGCGCTGCGACTCGAGCCAGGCCTGCTTCTGGCGAACCGTGTCCGTGATCCCCTGCTGGATCTTGCGATAGCGCTGGTACGAGGCGTGCGCAGGATCCTTGCTCTCCAGGATCTGCTGCACCTCGATGCTGGCGTGCTGGATGATGTACCACAGATCCGGACGAGGCGGCTTGAGATCCTGCACCTTGCCCGGGCGAGTCCGGGGCGCGCTGTCGGCCAGCCAGTCCCTGGATTTCGATCTGGGGGCATCCCCGCCCGTGTCAAAGATCTTGTCGCAGCGGTTGAGCTCCTGGGCCACGCCCAGACCCGAGGCGCCGGGGAACAGCTCCTCGAGGATCTCGCCGAGCCGGCCCATCAACGCGTCCACGCTCTTGTCCTGCAGGGAGGCGCGCCGGCCGGGCGCGGTGGTGAGCACGTTGAGCAGGGATAGGGTGAGCGAGGCCTTGGAGCCGATGCCGGCGACCCGCCCGGTCAGGACCAGCTCGGCGCCGAGCGCGTTGCCGATCTCGGCCAGGCATTCGCTGTCCTCCTCGCAGCCGAGGAACTGCTTCTGCGCCTCGAGGTCGAGCAGCGCGGCCACGTCGTCCGGGCAGTACACCTTGAACAGGCCGAGACGGTCGACCTGCGGGCAGAGCAGGGCAGCCACGCTGTCGCCGATGCCGGGCGTGAGCCCCACGGTCTTGAAGCTCTGCACCATCAGCGTGGGCTGCTGGCCCTGCTCTGCCGCGGCCGCGGGCGCGAGCGCGACCATGGCGAGCAGCGCCGCGATGCGGGCGACTGTCACCCGGCCGCGCGGCCGGCCTGGAGGGGTGCTGGTCTGCGTCATCGAGCGTGAGCCTAGCCCTGTGCGGCGAGGCGGTCAAGCGTTCGGGGGCAGAGCGGCCGGGCTCTACTGGTTGTCCGTAGCAGGGTCGGAGCTACTCCTTGCCAAAGCCGATCTCGCGGCGCGGTTGCTCGTCATCAGCCATCAGCTCACGGATCGCGTCGAACACCTCGCGGAAGTGCTCGTCGTATCGCGCCTCCAACTCGTCGAGCCGGCGGGACAGCTCGGCGTGCGAGGCCAGGATGCGGCGGAGCCGGACGAATGTGCGGACGATCTCGATGTTGACCCGAACCGCGCGCGGGCTGCGCAGCACCGAGGAGAGCATGGCCACGCCGTGCTCGGTGAAGGCGTACGGTGCGTAGCGGCGGCCGCCCTTGCCCGGGGTATCTCTGAGCACCCCGGCCTCGCGGAGCAGGGCGACCTCGCTGTCGGTTAGCTGGAACATGAAGTCGGCCGGGAAGCGGTCGGGGTTTCTGGCAACCGCTTGGTTCAGGCGGACCACGCTCACGCCGTACAGAGCTGCGATGTGCTCGTCGAGGATGACCTTCTCGCCGCGCAACTGCAGGATGATTCCCTCGATCCGCTCCACAGGGATGATCGAGTCGCTCATGGCCCTGGCCCTCCGCTCTTGCGTGGCAGCCGTCCTCTGGTGTCCGGCTGCTCCCTGCCCGTATACTCGGCAGGTCGCCCGGATTCGTTGCGTGTTTTCTCTGGCAAGGGACACGATTTATCGGCTGTCTGAACGGTCAAGATCTGCTTTTGAGATCACAAATTGTGATCTCAAAGCTCAATCATGGGTAATCAAAGAGGAAAGATGGTTAGGCGTGATGTCTGGTTTTCCTGGTTTCCGTGTTATTGTTCAGGACGATACTCCGGCAGGCGTCTGACGCTTGGCCGTGGTCTCGCGGCCCATGAGCCTGGCTCACGGTCAGCTCTGGGGTCCGAGGTCGCGACCTCGGGAATGCACGGCCCCACCCCGTTGAAAAAAAAATTACTGCGCCTGAATATTCCATGCCGGCCCCGCGTATACCCCCGGTCCAATACCGGAGCTTCATCCAGGAGCGGACATGCATTGCGTTGCCTTCCATATCCCATCGGGCCCCGGCCGCTAGGCCGCCTGCCGAACCCGTAGAGCCTCTCTTCTTCGTGTTCCGGCCGGCCGCGCGGGCCGGGGGAACAGCGCGCCATCTGGCGTCAGAGGAGCGAGGTATCTTGGAGAGGACAAGAGCGCCACTAGGGAGCGTGTTCACGGGTGCGGGCGCGGCCGCGGGTCGCGCAAACAGGTGAGGTCATGAACGGGCATCGATTCACATATGACCGCGTGCGCCTGCGCGCGAGGGCCAGGCGGGCCCGCAGGGCCGCGGAGATCCCTGCCGAGCACCGGCCGATGCTGGAGCTGTGGATCCTGCGCGCCGTGGTCACGGCCGGCGGCTGGCAAGACCTGCACCGGGAGAACTCGTACATGTTCAACCAGGTGCTGGCCCTGGGCGGCATCCCCGAGACCGACGGCAAGGACCGCTCCGTGCGGCGGGCCGTGCGCCGGCTGAATGCGCACCTGCAGGAGCGCGAGCAGGCCGTGCCGCGGCGCCGCGGAGCGCTGTTCGACAACCTCGCGGCCCTGGGCTGCATGCTCGGCTTCTCGCGGGTGGAGCAGGACCTGCTCGCCCTTGCCGACATGGCCGATTCGGACAGCCGGCTCGAGACCTGCATCCAGAGCTTTGGCTGGTGGAGCGTGCCGCGGCTGGCGCGGTTCCTCTCCGTGGTGCTCGGCCATCCGCGGGCCCGGGTGTCGGCCGCGCTGTCGAGCGATAGCGCGCTGGCCCGCACCGGCCTGCTCGTGGTGCGGCTCGAGCGCAACCCGCCCTTCGAGCTGCTCGACGGGCTGGATGGCATACTGCTCTCCGAGCACCGGGATGAGCGTGCGCTGCTCGGCTGCTTCTTCTCGCCCGTGCGCGGCGGCAGGCTGTCGCTCGGCGACTACCCGCACCTGGCGCAGCACGTCGGGCTGCTGACGGTTTTCCTCGACCGCGCGCTCGCAGGTGAGACGCGGGGCGTGAACGTGCTGCTCCACGGCGCGCCCGGGACCGGCAAGACCGAGTTTGCCCGGGCCCTGGCCCGCTCGCTAGAGGTCGAGGCGTACGAGGTGAGCGGATCGGACAGCGACGGCGAGGCAGCCAACCGGCGCGAGCGCTTTGCCGCCTTCCAGCTGTGCCAGCGCTTCCTCGAGCGGCGCCGCGGGCGGGCCCTGGTGCTGTTCGACGAGGTGGAGGACGTGTTCCCGGCCGCGCACGATCTGGCCGCAGTGCTGGCCGAGCGGCAGGGCGGGCTGGGCAAGTTCTGGACCAACCGGCTGCTCGAGGACAACCCGGTGCCCGCGATCTGGATCACCAATCGCGCAGGCGCCATGGACCCGGCGTACCTGCGCCGCTTCGACTACGTGCTCGGGTTCGAGGCCCCGCCGCGCAGCGTGCGGGCGCGGATCGTGAGCGAGTCACTGCAGGGGCTGGGCCTGCCCGAGGGCCTGCTGCGGCGCATCACGGACAGCGAGGCCGTCACCCCGGGCGACGTGGCCAAGCTGGGGCGCGTGCTGCCGGCGGGCGACGCGACCTCGGCCGGACAGGCCGCGGCATTCCTCGAGGAGCGGCTCCGCGTGCGCGAACTGCGGCTCGAGGGCCAGGCCCTGAGCGGGCCGGGGCGGTACGACATCTCGCTGGTCAACGCGGACAGCGACCTGGGCGCGGTGGTGAGCGGCCTGGCCGCGGGCCGCCAGGGCCGGGTCTGCCTGTACGGCCCGCCTGGAACCGGGAAGACAGCCTTTGCCCGGCACCTGGCCGAGCAGATGGACGCGCCGCTCGTGCTCAGGCGGGCCAGCGACCTGCTGTCGTGCTGGCTCGGTCAGACCGAGCAGCTGATCGCCGAGATGTTCCGGGCTGCCCGGGCCGACAGGGCCGTGCTCCTGCTCGACGAGGCAGACAGCTTCCTCGCCGACCGGCGGGGGGCGGTGCGGAGCTGGGAGGTGACCCAGGTCAACGAGCTGCTCACTCAGATGGAGAGCTTCGAGGGCGTGTTCGTGTGCGCCACGAACCTGATGGACCGGCTGGACCAGGCCGTGTTCCGCAGGTTCGACCTGAAGATCAAGCTTTCCTACCTGCGGGCAGAGCAGGCGTGGCGGATGTTCGCCAGGCTGGCAGGCGAGCTCGGCGTGCTGCCCGCGGACGAGCAGGAGCGCGCCGCGCTGCGCCGGGAGCTGGGCACGCTGACGCGGCTCACGCCGGGCGACTTCGCGGTTGCAGCGCGCCAGGCTGCGGTGTGCGGTGCGCCCCGTGATGCGGCCGAGCTGGTGCAGCGACTGCGCCACGAGTGCCGGGTCAAGACCGACGGGGGAGGGGGCAAGGTGGGGTTCGTGGGGTGAGCTGGCTTCAGTGGGTAGCCTGGTGAGCTGGCTTCAGTGGGTAGCCTGGGACTGAAATCCCAGGCTACCTGGACCAGCTAGCCGGCCAGAGCCGGATATCGTGGACTGGCGTCACCTCGGACAGGGCAACGATGGCGTCCACGGCATCGCGCCACACCAGGGATGTGTTCGCTTCGATGAAGATCACAGCCGACGTGCAGAGCGGAGCGCCTTTCAGGTGCTGGGCGACGAACTCGCGAATGGCGTCAGCGCTGACAGCTGCAGCCTTGCCGGGGAGAGGCGCAGGCTCGACCATGACTTCCCTGTGCCGCCGCGTCGGGTCGTGATCGCCGCCTTTCCAGCGCCACAGAGCCATCCGCGCTGTTGCTCCGAGGAAGATGCCCGGGTCTGCGCATTCGGTGATCTGTTGGTCGATCCCCTCCAGAGGATCCACCCCCGCAAACATGGAGACCTCGAGCGGGATGGCCCGGATGCCCGATGGCGTTCGGACCGCGAGCGGCATCGTCGACAGTCCGGCGGCTCGCGCCGTGTTCGCGAGGGCGAGGGCCGTGGACAGCGGAACATCCGGTTCGATGTATGCCGCGAGCTCTTCTCTTGCAGTGCACAGCGACCTTGTGCAGTCCGCGGCCTTCACACCACGACCGCATACGCTGCAGAAGGCATCGTCGAAGTAGAGCATCAGCTCGGATTCGAGCTCCTTGCCCTTCTTGCCGAGATCGGGTGTCTGTGCTGCGGGGCTGTCTTGCCGTTGTGCTTTCAGGCGCCTCCTGATCTCCCGGAGCTCGGTCAGCCTGGCCTCCACCTGGTCGAGCGGAAGCAGGGAGGCATGAGGTTGGCTCTGCAGCCATCTACTCACCATTTCTCCACGATCGACCTGCTCCTCTGGCCCGATCCCGAGCTTTCTGCGCATGCGGGCCTCTAGCGCTGGCGCCCTTTCCTCGGCCGCGCGCTTGCTCATTACTGCCAGCGCTTCCCTGTCTGCCCTGGTCGTTGGCGCCTTCTTTGCCCGCCTGGATGCAGCCTGGTTGCCCGGCGCAGCCTCGCGCCCGGGTCCCTGCTCGAGGGAGCGGAATGCGCTGCACAGGTCCAGGCGCTCTCTCCTCCGGCTCCCGGCGGTTGCCTCTCGAATGGCCCTTGCCTCTGCCTCCAGTCTCTCCCGGGTGTCCCTGTCCAGCGGCGGCTCGAACGAGAACCTGGATTCTATATGGAGCTGTCGGATCCGCTCTGCGTTTTCGTTGAGCCGGTCGTGCACGGCGGGGATCTCGTGAATCGAGCCGGAGCCTGGCTCCCCTTTCAGCTTGTCGGGCGGGAGTGCTCCGCGGTTCAGCTCGACGTTCCACCGCTGGAGCACGGGCAGATCGAAAGATCCGCAGTCTGACACTGTGAAGAAGTCCCAGCCCGAGTTGCGTGGCCAGCGCGCGAGCCAGTGGGCCACGAGCGCCGAGTTGTCATAGACCAACTCGTTGCTCCGTACCAGGGCCAGCTGCATGCCGCCGGGCAGGTCGGTGGTGATCGACTCCGGTGCCGGGACCAGCTGGAAGGCTGCAAGCTCGCGTTCGAGCGATGCTGCTGCACCGACCACGGCCGCGGTCAGGGTGTCTCTTCTCTCCGGGGGCCTGACCTCGTTGCAGCGGCAGCCTGATGTGGCCAGCGCCAGGGCCGTGAGACACAGGGTCGCGTGAATTGATCGATACAGCTCGCGCCGGTCGCGTCTCAAGAACTTCTCCGGATCAGCGGATCGGAATGCTCGAGACCGCCTTCATCTTGCAGTCGTCCTTGGACTTTCCCTTCTTCGGAACCCAGGCCTCCATGATCACCGCGTCGCCGGCCCGGCTCCTGTTGGCCAGCACCGTGACCTGCATACCCTTCTTCACCAGATCGGCCTGGTCCTTGGGCAGCACCACCGGCTTCTCCTGGTAGGTGATGGTCTTCATCTTGGGCTTGCCCACCTTCCAGCACTTCTGCTTGTAGATCGGCTTCACGCTCACGCCGCCGGAGGAGTTGGACACCATGTCGTAGCGGTCGATCTTGTTCGTGTCCTTGCAGTTGTACTTCTGGTCCTTGTAGCGGAACTTGTGCTTCTTGAAGGTCAGCTTCACGCCACCCTTGGCCTTGCTCTTCTTGACGATGATCGCGGGCTCGCGCTCGGACTCACCGGCCGTCCTGAAGCTGGCCTTGCGCGCCGCGCGGGACGCCAGCGGCGGTGCGTACTCCCGACCGCCGAGCAGGAACTGCAGGCCCCAGCCCGCGCCCGGGATCGCCTTCTCGTACTGCTTGTCGCTCTTGAGCTTCTTGCGCATCGCCTCGCGGTCCTGGGCGCTGGTGTAGAACAGCTCCTCCACCAGCGTGACCCGGCGGTTGGCCTGCTTGAGCGCCTCGCCCTCGATGCGGGCCTTGGCCAGCTTGCCGTTGTGCAGGTAGCAGTACGCCAGTGCCTCGGTGATCTGGTAGCCGATGGGATGGAAGACCATCAGCGTCTTCACGTCGTCGGGTGTCTTGAGCTTGATCTCCTTCTTCAGTATCGCGCGCGCATCCAGCAGGAAGTCCTCGCAGTCGTCGGGCGGCGCCTGCTCCGCGTCCTCCATCAGCTGTTTCGTGACCGGCGCGACCACCTCGAGGATCTCGCTGTACTTGCGCTGACGCTCGGCAAAAGCCTTGCGCGCCCTGTCCGGAGCGTCGCGCAGCAGCTGCTTCATCTTGGGGAACTTGCGCTCGACCTTCTCGATCACCCCGTCGAGCTCGGCCTTGGCCTGCAGGCCGCGCTTGGCGATGAACTTGTAGTTGTCGATGGGGTACTTGGAGTCGCCGTAGCGCCGCTTGAGCGCCGACTCCAGCTTGCCCAGGTCGAGGCCGCTCACGGCCTCGGCGCAGAACAGGTACGGCGCGTAGTCCTTCACCGGATCCCACTGGGTGCCGGCGAAGCAGTAGTGCGCCAGGGCGGCCTGGTACAGCACGCGCTCGTCGTCGCTGCCCTCGCCGGTGAGCAGGGCAATGCCCAGCTTGGCACGGCGGTCGTCGGCGTAGATGTACCCGTGCTTCACGCCGTCGCGCTCGCGGAAGCTGGGGTCCACGCCCTCGACCTTGACCCCGCAGCGCAGGTCGAAGAGGATCTTGCCCAGGCCGGTCCTGCTGGCCTCGCCGCCGGGCTCGTCGTCCAGCGCGTCGAGGCCCTTGATGCGGGCAGCGCTCTTCTTCTTGCCGCCGGTCGGCGCCTTGCCCTTGTGCTTGGGGTGGTCCTGCGGGGGGAAGCCGTTCTGGCCGTTGTACTTGGCGTCGAGCTCCCAGCCCGAGCCGTAGCACTCGTCCGGGCGCACGCGCCAGCGGCCCTTGATGGTCTTGGCGTCGCCGCCCGGCCCGGCGTCGAGGAAGGCCTGGTTCTCGGCGCGGTGTGCGTCCCACAGCTCCTTGACCGCGGTGGTGACCGCGGTCTTGAACTCCTTGTGCTTGGCCAGCACCTCGGCGTACCCGGGCAGGTCGCGGATCTGGTCCGCCTTGGGACCGTTGATGCAGCTCTTCTCGAAGCGCTCCAGATCGGTCTCGGCGCTGCCGATCGGGCGGTGCTTGCTGCGCAGGTCGGTCTGCTGGGCTGCCTTGTCCAGGGACTTCTGGGCCCTGCCGCTCATGTTCTTCACGTCGCGCAGGCACATCTTGAGGGTCGACTCCGGAGAGCCGGCCGCGGCCGGGTCGGAAACGAGGATGATGGCGAGCAGGACGGTCAAAGGTACTGTCATGACGTGTTTCATCGGCGGTCCCCCTCCTTGGTGGCGGGGAGTCTAGCGACTTCTGTGCGCGATTCCAACCCGGATCCATATCCGAACCTGGTAACGCCTGGGACTTCGGTCCCAGGCGCTCCTCCGGCCCTACTGCCGCTCGTACGCCCCGCGGTCCACGCCAATGCCTGCGGGACGCGGGTTGCCGAGGAAGTCCACGGCCGGGATCAGGCCGCCCACGGGCAGGCCGCTGTCCACGGCCGGGCTGTTCTCCTCCGGCGTCATTCCGAAGGCCTGGCCAGACAGCGGCCCCTCCAGATCCGGGTCCTCGCACAGGTCGCTCGGCCCCCACGGGCACTGGTCGTCGTGCTTGGTGCCGTGCACCACGGCGTGCGACTGGTCGAAGGTCAACGAGCCGCACTCGGAGTAGAGGAAGCAGGTCTGCTCGCCGGGCTGGAGGAAGTCTGGCCCGCCGAGGAACACGTTGTTGCGCGAGACCAGCGTGGCCGCACCGGCGCACGAGCCCACCAGCAACAGGCAGTCGCCCTCGCTGTAGATCGTGCTGTTGACCAGCGTGATCTCGCTGGCCGAGGCCAGGTCGAGCGACAGCGCGTTGCCTGCGGCGCGGCAGTTGTCCACGTTGTGGGTGAAGGCCTGGCCCTCGAAGAACCCGCAGTTGCCCACCACCACGGTGTTGGTGATCTGCGCCTCGCCGCGGGTCTTGAGCTGGTTGCCCGCGTTGCCCTCGGCGCGCACGCGGTCCACGGTGATGGTGCCGCCCTGGTCGTGGTACAGCAGGTCCAGCCCGTCCGAGGTGTTGTGCGAGATGTCGCAGTCCTCGAAGATCCAGTCCCCGCCCGTGGAGCCCGTGCCCAGGCCGTCGCCGTACCCGCCCGCGCTCTGGCCCCAGCAGCCCGTGGGCTCGCCGCCGGGATGGGTCTCGCCGCAGCCGTTCCAGGCGATGGTCACGTGGCGGAACATCATCGTGCCCTGGTTGCCGTCGTCGCCGTCCACGTCGCCGTCGAAGCCGGCCCAGCCATTGGCCACGATCTGGACGCGGTCCAGGGTCCAGTCCGTGAGGCGGCCGGCCAGCACGCCGCGGTTGGCCAGGCCGTGGATGTTCAGGTTCCTCAAGGTGACATCGGATGAGTCCGTGGCACTCACCCCGACCGCGGCCCAGTCGCCGTACGGATAGGTACCGCGCTCGCAGGTGATAGCACCGGAGTGGAACTCCACGCAGTCCGAGTGATCGGTGAGCTCGAGGCACTCCACGCGGGCGTTGCTGGTGCCGGTTAGGTCGAGCAGGGTGGAAGCGCGCTCCACGCCGAACAGCTCGGGCGGGGTGGTGCAGTTGTCATTCCAGGACGCGCCCACGATGCAGGTCGGGTGGTCGGGGTCCGGGCCCGAGGGGATGGGCGGCATGTGGCACTCGTACGGCCAGTCAGAGGAGCAGGAGTCGGCGCCGGGCGCGCCGTGTCCCATGCGGTAGTCGCCGTCGGCGATGATCAGCCGGTCGCCGCCCTGGAGCAGGGGCGTGCCGTCCGGGGGCAGGGCGATGAAGGGGTGGCTGAAGGCGCAGGGCTGCGATGAGCCCGTACCCGGGTACGGCGCGTCCACGAGGCCGGTGCACTCGGCCGCGTCGCCACCGTCCGGCCTGACGTAGTACGTGGTGCCCCACTCGCCGGTGCAGGTCGGGACATCGGCGTCGGTGTCGGTGTCGGAGTCCGTGTCGGTGTCCGCGTCGGTGTCGGTATCCGCGTCCGTGTCAGCGTCGGTGTCCGTGTCGGTGTCGGTGTCCGTGTCGGTGTCGGTGTCCGTGTCGGTGTCGGTGTCCGTGTCGGTGTCGGCGTCGGTGTCGGCGTCGGTGTCGGCGTCGGTGTCGGCGTCCGTGTCAGTATCGGCGTCAGTGTCCGTGTCGCTGTCCGAGTCGCCGCCCGAACTCGAACTCGAACTCGAGCAAGCCAGGGACAGGGCGAGGATGCCGACCAAGAGCAGTCGCGTGCCATATCGCGCCATCGCCATCCTCCGGGTTCAAAACGAGCCGATGATACCCGAAGCCGTGCACGGGATCCAGGCGCCCACGTTTGCGCCGTTGCGCCCGGTTGCGCCCTTTTTCAAGCGCGGGAAGAAGTGATCTGGGCGCCTTCATCACGACCGGCATTTTTTGATGCCCGGGGGCTTGCCCCCGGGAGCTTCATACGCGGAGCTCTGAACCGCGGGGCTTGCCCCGTGCCGCCTCGCTCCGGCCTTTCACCCCACGCCCTTCAGCTCCGGCGCCCCGTCCGGCAACCTCCAGCTGACCCATCCCCGCTCCCATCCCCGATCCCTGCTCGACAGCGTGGGCAGGGCGATGCGCCGGATGCCGTACCCGGTCCGCGGCGTTTCCCTGTCCTCGCACACGAAGCGGTGGTTGTGGCCGTGGATGAAGGTATGAAATTCCAGCGGCTCCAGCAGCTCTCGCTCCAGCCGCCCCTTGCGCACCATGCGACCGTGATCGTCCTCCGCGTTCGACCACAGGCTGCGGTGCGTGACCAGGTGCAATCGCCGCCTCTCGCAGACCACGCTCCCCAGCGCCTCTGCCGCCCACTCGATCTGCTTCCGGCGAATGCGGTTCTCGCCGGCCACGTACAGCTTGCGCCCCTGACCCCGCTGCGTGCTGGCCAGCGCCACGAACAGCTCGTCGCCGATGGCCGTGATCGAGTCGAAGTCCTGCGTGGCAACCACTGCCTCCTGGGCCAGCACCGCCTCCAGCAGCGCGGCGAAACGTTTTCGCCCCTTGGTCCCGAACTTCTCGCCCAGCACCTGGCCGAAGTCGTGGTTGCCCGGCGTGAGCACCACGGTCAGCCCATTGTCGAGCAGCGCTGCAAGAAATTCCCCAGCCAGCGCATACTCTTCTCGGCTGCTGTGCTGCACCAGGTCCCCGGCCAGCGCCACGGCCCGTTCAGGGTTCTGCTCGGTTGACAGGCAGGCCGCCAGCAGCGCCTCGATGTCACTCGGGTCGGTGCGGGCCAGGTGCAGATCTGAGGCGAGGATCATGGGATCACTATCGCGACCCGGGCGCTCACGAGTCAAGGCCGGCCCCGGTGTCGCACCTGTCGGTGCCTTGTCCGTCTCCCCGGTTTGGACTAGTCTCCTGCCCACACGGCCCACGCAACCGGGCCAGTCAGAAGGGACGAAGTGCCATGAGCGACACCTCCCTGCTCGATCGAATCCGCTACAAGCCCGACGGCGCCATCGTCGAGGAGCTGTTCCAGCGTTACCAGCTCGAGACGCTCGTCGAGCAGTTCGTCAGCAACGGCGGCGTCACCCCGATCTACGATCAGATCATCGGCGCCCAGCTGCGGCTCACGCCGGTGATCGCGCCCCGCCTGTGCTCGCTGCTCGACGAGGTGCGGGAGCACCTGGGCTTCACCGAGGAGGTGAGCCTGTTCGTGGGCCAGGAGCCGCAGATCAACGCCTTTGCCGTGCACGCCCATCTCGACGAGATGCCGCACATGATCTGCCTCACCAGCGGCCTGGTCGAGCGGATGGACGACACCGAGCTGAGCTTCGTGCTGGGGCACGAGCTGGGCCACATCCAGTTCCGCCACTTCCGCATGACCCTGGTCAAGATGGCGATCGGCACCGACGACCAGGGTGAGTCCAAGATGCCGCCGCTGCTGGCCCGCCGGATGGAGAGCTGGGACCGGCTGGCCGAGCTGAGCGCGGACCGCGCCGGCTTCATCGGCGCCAACGGGAAGATGAATGCCGTGGTCTCGACCTTCTTCAAGATGGCCAGCGGCCTGGGGCCAGAGAACCTGCGCTTCGACATCAAGGCCTTCCTCGATCAGCTGGTGGACCTGCAGAAGCTGAAGCGCCGCGAGCTGATCCACCAGTTCAGCCACCCGGTGATCCCGATTCGCGCCCGGGCGCTGCAGCTCTATCACGAGGCCGGCGGCGAGAAGATGTCGGACGAGCAGCTCGCCGCGGTCGACAAGGAGGTCGCCGAGATCGCCGCGCTGATGGACTACGAGGTCACCGAGCCGCTGGAGGTGCAGGCGCGGGACTTCCTCGTGGCCGGGGGCATGCTCGCCGCGTACGCCGACGGCGACGTGGCCCAGGCAGAGATGGACATGCTGGTGAGCATGCTGCTCCCCTTCACGGCCGATCCGGAGAAGGAGCTGGCGCGCATCAGCAACGCCGAGGAGGCGAACCAGCTGCTCGACTCCGCGGTGGAGTGGCTCAAGGCCAACGCCGGCGCCGAGCGCTTCCAGCTGTTCAACCGGCTGTGCCACATCGTGGCCGTGGACGGCGTGCTGCAGGATGGAGAGCGGGCCTTCGTGCTGGGCCTGGCTGAGAAGCTCGAGATCCCCGAGAAGTCGGCCAAGGAGATGATGTTCGAGGCGCTGACGGGTTACTTGAAGGCCAAGAAGCCGAATCCGTTCAAGCTGGGCTGAGCGGGGCTCAGTACGCCAGCTCCTCCTGCCCCCGTCGGCGTTGGGCGTTGCGCCCAACCGAGAGCAATGCCCGGGACACCCAAGGCCGAGTGGTAGCGCTCCTCCCTCCCGGTTGCTGGGTTGCGCCCAACCGAGAGCAATGCCCGAGACACCCCGGTGCCGAGTGGTCGCCCCCTCCCTCCCGTTTGAACTCCAAACGTCCGGATTCCTGGACCCAAAATCCGGATTTCCGACGCTGACCCAAAATTGAATTCCGAAAAACCCAACCATTCCAACACGCCCCCGCTGGCACGAACCTTGCCCTTAGACCACACGGAGGTGGGGCTTGACTCGACCGCGCCAGATACTAGAGGGAACGACCTATGCCGTCTCGAGACGATGCTCGGAGCGACGCTTCTTTCTCAAGCCCTCGTACATTGTTAACCAGATCTTTCTGTACTGCCTCGCGTGCGCAGCAAAAAAGTACGATATCCTGATTCACGCCTTCGAGGTGATGGCAAACCACTACCACCTCGTACTCACCGATACCAAGGGCAACCTCCCGCTCTTCATGCAATGGCTCGACAGCAACATCGCCAGGGCCCTCAACGCGCACTATGGACGATGGGAACACTTCTGGGATCCAGGCTCCTATGATCCCCTGATCCTCGAGACGCCCGAGACCGTGGCGAACAAGATCGTGTACGGCCTGGCCAATCCCGTGGCGGCCGGACTGGTCAAGCGCTCGCGGCAATGGTCCGGCGTATCGAGCGTCGGCCTGGGATTCGGCGCCACGATGGACATCCGCAGGCCAGAGCACTTCTTCCGGGAAAACGGGCCCCTACCGGACGAGGTGACGCTGACGCTCTCTCCCCCGCCGGAGCTGGCCCACCTGGGCCACCCGGAGCTGGACGCGCTGATCGCAAAGAAGCTCTTCGAGGAGGAGGACCGACTCCGCGAGGAGCTGCGAAGTGCCGGGCTGACCTTTGCGGGCAAGAATGCCATGCGCAAGCTGCGCCATTCCGACAGCCCTCGCACTCGAGCTCCTCGGCGCCAGCTCAATCCCCGGGTGGCGTGCAGCGACCCCGAGAGACGCGTGTTGATCCTCGCACGGCTGAAGACCTTCGAGGCCGAGTATCGCGAGTGCTACCGGCAGTGGCGCCAGGGCGCTCGTGACGTTATCTTCCCCTCCGGGACCTACCAGCTTCGAGTCGTGCATGGAGCAGCCTGTCGCGCGCCTCCGTGACGGTGACCGCAGCAGATGAAATGACCGAGTTCGGTGATCGAGCTGGTGGATTCGT
>Ga0272442_10001417_pt1 | contig 36586 bp, 31 predicted proteins | sample SSMForm2O_FD_200262 | JGI IMG/M metagenome (GOLD analysis project Ga0272442, IMG submission 200262) | Marine sediment archaeal communities from Little Sippewissett salt marsh, Falmouth, MA, United States - SSM-Form-2O | ecosystem: Environmental > Aquatic > Marine > Wetlands > Sediment ... | reverse complement strand
TAAGCCACCTGGGCCGGGATTTTCTCGAGGAGCATTTTCCCTATCTTACTGAAAAGCTGGAAGGCTTCGGTTTCGACATGGCGTCCGAGCCCGTGCCCGTTGTGCCCGCGGTGCATTATTTCTGCGGCGGCGTCCAGACGGATCACTACGGAAGGACAACGGTGGGCAGGCTCCTGGCTGTTGGAGAGACCGCGTGCACGGGTTTTCACGGAGCAAACCGGCTGGCTTCCAATTCGCTTCTGGAAGGACTCGTTTTCGCCCACAGGGCAGCGAGCGTACTTGGCGAATACGCTCTGCCGGATTACGGCGAAGTAAGCGAATGGGACCCGGGCGATGCAACCGTGAGCCACGAGACTGTCGTGGTATCGCAGGACTGGGAGGAAATCAGGCGCTTCATGTGGAACTATGTCGGGATCGTGAGATCCGAAAAGCGCCTTGCAAGGGCGCGCTCGAGGATGGACCTGGTGGCCAGGGAGATCAGCGAGTATTACTGGAGATTCCTCGTCACCCCGGACCTGATCGAGCTCAGAAACATCGCAACCGTGGCCGACATCGTAATCAGAAGCGCAAGTGAGCGAAAGGAAAGCCGCGGCCTGCACTACATAGAGGACTATCCCGATAAGAAACAGAGCTTCGAACACCCCACGGTGACGGGTCGATTCGCCTGATGCGCGCGCGCGTGTGTCACCCCGCAGTTTACGTTTTTTCCGCAGTATTTCTTATGACGAATCTGCTTTGCGCCCAGACCATGTCCCATCTCGACCCGGAAGAAAATAAAGCCGGCTCTGTTGAAAGGACGCTGTCGCTTCCCATGACGGGGCCCGGTTTTACGGTACGGCAGGCGGGCAGATGCGAAGTGGCCTTCAGGCCCCGGCATGCGGGCGCTGTAGAGGTCGTTATCGAGGAATGCGACGAAGCGGTTTCAGAGCTCGCCCGGCAGCTGGGCCCCCGGTCTCTTCCTACGGACAGCGTTCGCGTGCGCATAGAGGGCAATACGCGTAAAATGGCTCTCCTTGCTCCGCCCGGCGCGCCGCCGCCTCCCTGGGCGGATGCGGTTGCCTATCCCGAAATAGGCCTCATCCTGCTTTCGCTTACCACGGGCACGGGCGTGTCCAGGCCCCCTCTCGGTCAGGTGCTCAGGCATGAGATAAGCCATCTTCTGCTCAGAAGGGCGGCCGGGCATAACGAGCTTCCGAAGTGGTTTGTTGAAGGCGTTGCCATAGTGCAGGCCCAAGAGGCCTCGCTCGCTCGCTTCAGACTTCTGGCAGGCGCCGTGATAAGCGGGCGCCTTCTTTCACTCAGCCAGATGAGGCGCACCTATCCCAGAAGGGAGTGGGAGATAAATCTTGCATATGCACAGGCTGCCGAACTCGTGTCCGAACTCGTGGAAAAACGGGGAGGATGGGGGCCCGTCCGCCAGCTTCTTAAAAAAGTAAGAAGCGGGGTTAGCTTTTACGCAGCCTTTGCCATGATCTACGGTGAGAGTGCCGGGGCGTTTGCCTACAAATGGAGTACGAACCTTAAAAAGAGGCTGAATATTCTTCCCGTAATAAGCGGCAGCGCCTTTCTTTGGACACTCATGGCCTTTCTCCTGATCTGGGGCTATGTGCGAAAAAGCCAGGAAAAACGCGAGAAGCTGGCGGCAATGGCCGCCGAAGAGGCCGGGTACGACGAAGCCCTCGATCGACTTGAAAAGGCGTTGGACGATTCAAGGGACAAGCCGCTTATTCACTGAATATTTTTACTTTCAGGCAGGTATGTTCAGACTTCTTTTTTTGATCCGTGCGTGAGCTGCAGTCCGATGCCTTCGGCCATAAAGAAGATGGCATAGCCCCACCACAGCGTGTAGAAAACGTAAAAGACAAGGGCAAAGATCGTTATACCTATCTTGGACATGATACTTTCCGGCTGAATACCGTAGAAATTGTATCCTACCTCAATACCACGGTCCTTTATCCTGGCGAAGAATGCCGCCTGTTTGAATTTCTTCTGATCCTTGAGCGCGTCCTCGATCTGTCTGAACACGCTCCACCAGGTATAAAACGCGAGCTTTTCCTCGATGCCGTATTTCTCTGAAACCTTTTCGCCCCTGTTGTAGAACATGTTGTCGGCATCCGTCAGCACGGAAGAAATGATGGTGCCCATGTCCCCGTTGACGCTCAACTTTTCACCGTTTCTTTTGACACGCGCTCCTGCCGTTTTCAACATCTTCTGCGCATTTTCAGCCGCCCGGGCGTCCTTGATCTCGATCGACACATCCATTTTCGTGCCCTTGAATTCTTCTGTCTCCGTCTTCAGGGATTCCACGTAATAGGTCGACCCCTTGGCAATCGAATTGAACAGTGCGTCGGCCGCCTTGAAGGCATTGTGCCCGTTGAACACGGGTGAGAACATCACAGCCAGAATGATGAAAAATACGATGCTCATCAGAATGCCCCTGATCAGATGTTTTCTGTCTATGTGGGACATGCCTAAGCCTCCTCTCTGAGCTTACGGATGTTGGCGATGAACTTGCTTATGACCCAGATCGCGAAAATGGCGACTACTATGAAAAAGCTCCAGGCGCCGATGTCGTCCAGTATTCCGGCGAATCGGGGCGAAAGCGATATTATCTTGAGCTCGGCCAGCTTTCCCGGAAGCGCAAACAGGCGGTTGAAGAAACCTGCCAGTATTGCGGTGGCGTAGAATCCGCGGATGTAAATGCCCTTTACGACCTTTGTCGTCAATGCGCCCACCTGTATGCCCAACAGTGATCCCAGCAGCATGCCCATGGCGAGCGTGTAAAAAATAAAGCCGTAAATCGCGTACTGCGTTATGGATGCGAAACCGGCCGTGAAAATGATCTGCAGGATGTCGGTCCCGACCGTGGTGAAAGAGCTTACACCGAGTATGTACACGAACATGGGAAAGGTCAGAAATCCTCCTCCCACGCCCATGATGGCGGCTACAAATCCCACTACGGCCCCGCAGATGGCTACGAAAACGCCCGAAATGCTTTTGCCACCGGGGACCAGGTCATGATCGAAACTTATCATGGGCGGGATTTTTGCCGCCTGAAGCCTGTCCGGAAGCCCCTTTGACTCATCACCGCCCGCCTGAGCGCCGTGCGCGTCGCCCCCGTGCGCGTCGCCGTCGCCTCCGCGCTTTCTCAGGCGGATGAAGTCTACCATGGCGTAAATGCCCAACAGACCCAGCATGACGACGTACAGAAGGCTGATGAAGGTATCGCTTAAAACCGGGTTTGTCTCGTAAAGGGCGCGGTTTATTACCCCTCCGCCCAGTACGCCGAGGCCGGATCCTACGAGAAAGGCGACTGCAAGGCCGACGGAAACATTGCCCAGCTTCTTGTGAACGGCCGTGCCCATCATGGCTTTTGCAAAAATGTGGAAAAGGTCGGTGCCCACGGCCAGGATGCCCTTTATGCCCGCGCTCATCAGTGCGGGCGTGATTATGAAGCCGCCGCCGGCCCCGATGCAGCCCGTGATTAAGCCGGCACACAGTCCGATCAGGATGGAGACCGCGAAAATGGACGGAGTGTAAAAGGCCGGGGAATAGGCCTTCTTGCCCCCGAGTATTTCGGGCATTACATCACCCGCCTGCGCAAGAGACACAAGAAGAATCGGTATGAGCAGCATCAGGAGGAACAGGAGCTTTTTCCTGTTCCTGATGATATTAGCCGACACTTCAAGATCCCATTTCGCATGTGCGATGGATGCCGCCATCAGTGCCTGGTAGATCTTTCTGGCCATTTCTTCGTCCTTTCCTTTGACACCACAGCAGCTCCTGACACCGCTGCCGCAGCATATGCCTCAGCATATGCGGACAAATTGCATCAGAAATAACATCAGGCCTGGATGGTTTCAATATTATTAAAATAAAGCGGGCTCGAACATAAAGGATTTTTATCGGTATGCCGGTATGGATCAGGAATCGCCTTTGATTTTTTTAAGCATTTCCGCGGCCTGGTCAACGGTCTCTTTTTCAGTCATTTCGACATGTTGACCGCTCCGGCGCCTTGAGATTTTTTCCAGCTTCTTCTTTCTGCTCGCCCGCGCGCGCCTCAGGATATGCACGAGCTCGTTTATGTCGCACACCTTCTGCATGTAGCCGTATGTTTCCAGCCTGCCGCAGGTGACGGACGACCCCAGTGATCCATGGCCCGTAAGAACGACTATTTCAATTGTCGCATCATGCTCCTTCAGGCGCTTTATGAGTTCCTCGCCGTCCATGCCCGGCATCTTCAGATCCACCAGGGCAGTATCAAAGTCGGACTTCGCAGCATATTCAAGCGCATCCTGACCACTGTTGGCCGTTGTCACGTCAAATCCCCTCGACTGAAGCCTCCGGCTGATGACGTCGAGAAAATCCTCCTCATCGTCGACTATGAGCAATCTGATTCTTTCCTGCATGTGGATTTATCCTGAATCCTTTTTAAACATGATCATTATAAACCAGAACACACCCTCTTTGCCAGCGGACGTTTTCAAAGGCACTTTTACTGCGGGTTCACAGCATGGTTAAAAAAAACAAAATAGTGTATTAATACTTTAAACGGCGATGCATACGCCGGCATGGAGATCCTTCAATGCGGGAAATTTTATATTTCAAGAGGTAACAAATGTCAGTTGTTACATTTTTCAGTGCCTCGTACTGCCATGCGGAAGAAGTGGCCCGGGAAACGGCTGGAGCGCTCTCATGCGATATTGTTAACGACGCCGATCTGTTCAGGAAGATATCCGGGAGTAACGATGTATCATCGGACAGGCTTGAACAGGCCATGCACGCTACACCTTCTCTTTTTAACAGCTACACGCATGAGAAAGAGAAGCTCATCGCTCTTTTACGGTCGTCCATGGCGCAGACTGCAGCAAAGGACGGGATTGTTTTTTCGGGTTCCGCGGGCCTCCTTCTGCCAAAAACGCTGTCAAATGTATTGCGCGTTTGCCTTGTGGCGGGCCCGGAATACAGGAAGGCCGAAGCAGCGCGCGACGGGAGCATGACCGGCCATGAAGCCGAAAAACAGATCAAAAAGGATGATGAAGCGAAGAAAAGGTGGACCCGGTATCTTCACCATACCGGTCCCTGGGATCCGGAGTTATACGACATCGTCATTTCCATGGATAACAAGACCGTGGATCAGGCGGCTGACATGATTATCGAGAATGTTCTGAAACCCGTTGTAGCGAGCGGTCCCGGGTCTCGAAAAGCCATGGATGATTTCCTTCTGGCCTGCGGGATATACGAAGTTCTGGCTCAGGATGGTCATGACGTGGAGCTCGAATGCACTGATGGTGAAGTTACCGTCATCATCAACAGATACGTTGTCAGACTGGGCGCCCTCGAAAATGAACTGAAGCAGGCCGTATCCGACTTCCCCGGAGTCAGAAGCGTCAAAACGCGCGTCGGCCCGGGATTCAGACGTCCTGCCATCTACCCCGCACTCGAGCTGCCAATGAAGATACTCCTTGTCGACGACGAAAAGGAATTCGCAGACACGCTTTCCGAGAGATTGCAGACAAGAAACCTGGGACCCGCTGTCGCATATAACGGTGAGGATGCATTGTCCATAGTTGAAGCGGATTCACCCGACGTAATGGTGCTTGATATGAGAATGCCCGGCATAGACGGCATGGAAGTACTCAGACGCGTAAAAAAGGAAAATCCGTCCACGGAAGTCATTGTTCTTACGGGTCACGGATCCGAAAAGGAAAAAGCTCTGGCGCTGCGGCTGGGCGCCTTTGCCTATCTGTTGAAGCCGGCGGATATTGATGTTCTCTCAGATACAGTGCGCAGGGCGTATGAAAAGGCGGGAAAACATGGTGATGGAAAAAGGCTGGATGAAGAGGACGAAGTCTGATGGTTGAAGAAAAATCAGAAAAAATAAAGCAGATTTTCGATTCCATCCCGGATGAGATCCTCGTCATGGACAATGACATGAAGATCCTGGAAGCGAATGAAACGTTTCTAAGGAACAACGGCCTGAAGATTGAAAACGTCAGGGGTCGTCTCTGTTATGAAGTCGAGCAGAAGATTCGGGGAACATGCAAGGTCGAGGTCGAGGACTGTCCTTTTTTCAAGGTCATGGAACGAAAGGTTTCATGCTCACAGGTCAGAAAGCACCTGGATGAAGACGGCAATGTAAGATACGCGGCTATTGTGGGTGCACCCGTAATCGACAGTAACGGTGAAATCGTTGCGATGATGGAGATGACGCGCGACATCACCCACCGCATTCTGCTCGAGGAGGAACTCAAGGCCACCGAGCTCAGGATTCAGCAGTTCATGGAGATGGCCCCGATATCCACGTATGTAAAGGATCTCAAGGGCCGGTACGTGGAAGTCAACCCTGCGACCTGTGAACTGCTCGGCAGGACCAAGAACGAGATAATAGGAAAATCGGATCGTGAGATTCTTCCACGCATGGCTGCGGAGCTGATGTGCAAGGAAGACAAAGACGTACTTCAGAGTAAAAAAGCGGTTAGATTTGAGACAGTGCTTGAAATGAGAGGAAGACGCGTATTCTTCTCAACAGTCAAGTACCCCGTTCTCGATCCGGAAGGCAATGTAACGGCCGTATGCGGACTGTCCGAGGATATAACCGCGCAGAAGACGGCCGAGATCGAGCTGAAGCGAACGAGCGAATACCTGCAGAACATCATGGATAACTCGCCCGTCCTCATCATTACGACGGACATGGAAGGTAATATCGTGTCCTTCAACCGGGGCTCGGAAGAGGCACTGGGATATACTGCGGGAGAAATCACAGGCAGGAAAATCAACGTCATTTATGAAAAGCCCGAAGAGCGGGAAACGATGCTAAGACGCGTCAAGTCCGAAGGATCCATCCGCGATCACCAGACGCATCTGTTAAAAAAGGACAAAAGCAGTCTTTTCGTCTCAGTTACGCTTTCACAGCTCAAGGATTCTTCGGGTAACATGATTGGCACTGTCGGAATGGCAAAGGACATATCGCACCGCAAGGCCCTGATGGATCAGATCATGCAGTCGGAGCGGCAGGCCGCTGTCGGACGCCTGGCATCGGGCGTGGCCCACGAGATCAACAACCCGCTGGCCATGATAAGCGAGATAGCGGGTTACCTCGACGACCTGGCTTCCGGAGGCCCGGGAGCCGAAGGGGCCGATCTTATGAAGGAACTGAGGGAAGGCCTTCCAAAGATACTGGAACATGTAAAAAAGGGAAGAAGCATCACGCACCGGCTACTGAGCTTTGCGCGCAAGAGCGAAGTACACGTGGAAAGCGCGGATGTCAACGCATGCCTGGAAGAGATCATGCCGTTTCTCGAAAAGGAGGCGGGCCTTTCACGGATTTCGCTTCACAGGGAATATGAAAAGGATCTGGCCCGGATCGCAATAGAGGAAATTCAACTGCAGGAGATATTCATAAACCTGGTTAAGAATTCAATACAGTCCCTGAGTTCCGAGGGCGGCGGAAAGGTCTGGATATCCACTTCGTCAAAGAGCGGAAAAGTGAGCATAAGTGTGAGGGATAACGGACCCGGAATCGCCGAAGAAGTCCGCGACCGCCTTTTTGATCCCTTTGTAACCACAAAACCTCCGGGGCAGGGAACCGGACTCGGGCTTTCAATCTGTTACGGAATAGTGAAAAGGTACGACGGGGAGATAAGGGTAGAGTCGGAGAAGGGAAAAGGGGCGGAATTCGAGGTGATTTTTCCCGCTCTCAAATCTTCCGGGCGTGAAGATTAGTTGAAAGGGGATACGGTGTCATTACCGGAGCATTTAAACTTAATGTTGAAAATATGACTTTTGTAAAATAAACAGAAAATAAATGTTTAATAATTATGGAATGGTAGTTTAATATCAATCGAGTTGCCAAGGCGGAGGTCCGTAATGGAAATCAGAGTTCTTCTAGTGGATGATGCAAAGGATTTCGTGGAATATATGCGAAAGAGGTTGGTTGCCCGCGGAATGGAGATACTCACGGCGTACGACGGCATGTCGGCACTTGAAATAATAAAGGAGAATCCCCTCGATGTGATCGTGCTCGATGTGCTCATGCCGAAGATGGACGGAATAGAGACACTGAGGGAAATAAAGAAAATCAAGCCGGAACTTCAGGTAATAATGCTTACGGGTCATGGTACGGTTGAATCCGCCGCGGAAGGAATGAAACTCGGAGCCGTTGATTACCTGCTCAAGCCATGCGACTTCGGCACGCTTTTAAAATCCATTCAGGATGCATACGAGCTGAAACAGAAAAAAGACAATTGTTGAATCAGTTCTGAGTCTTCGGAGGAAGAACGCCGCCCCGGTGCGCTTTTTCTTCCACCGATGTCGGAGTGAGCAGGGGACATGGCTCCTCGTCGGAATCTTCGTGGATCCCGTAGATTATATCGTCCAGCGCCATGTTCAGATTTCCGTAGATGTTTTCCTCGCCGATCTTTTCCAGCAGCCTCGTTCTTTCCAGAACATCGATTACGGGATCTCTCAGCGCCGTAAAGCTCAGGCCGAAACCCTTTTCGCGCAGTTCTTCGACAAGATAGGCGATGATTTCTTCTCCTGATGCATCGAGATCGCTTATCCCGTTCCCGACAATGACGACGTGTTTCAGTTCCGGCATCTCCTCGATTGCCTCCATGATCCTGGTTTCCAGGATTGCAGTATTGGCGAAGAAAAGCTTGCCGTAAAACCTTACGACGAGTATGTGTTTGCATCTCTTCAGGCCCCAGCGGGCGGAATCTCTGAATGTGCCGTCCGAGTGACGGGACAGGAACGTGATTCTCGGACGCATGCTTTCGTAGATGTAAAGGCCCAGGGAAAGCAAGACTCCGATGAGGATGCCCTTGTCGAGATGGGGAGCGAAACCGAGCGTGCAGACAAAGCTGACGACGGATATTACTCCATCGTAACGCTTGGCCTGATAGGCATGGATGAATCCGGATACGTTTATGAGACCGAGAACGGCCATCATGATAACGGCCGCGAGAACCGACTGCGGCAGGTGATAGAGAAGGGGGGTGAAGAACAGGAGCACTACGACTACGACAAGACTGGTAACCACGCTGGACAGACCGGTCACTGCACCCGCCTGCAGATTCACGGCGGATCTCGAAAATGATCCGGAGACGGGATAGCTCCTTCCAAATGCGCCTATGATGTTGGCCAGCCCCTGGCCGATGAGTTCCTGGTTCGGATCCAGCCTCTGTCCCGTATGGGTGGCCATGGCCTTTGCAATTGAAATCGCCTCCATGAAACCGAGCAGCGAGATTATTATCGCGGCCATGAAGAGCTGTCCCATGACGGAGAAGTTTATGGTGGGAAGGGATATCTCTGGCAGCCCGCGGGGAATCGAGCCCACGATGGCGCCGCCGCCCGTCATGAGGACGGCGTCCTCCTCGATGTAATTGTTGCCCACGAGTATGCGCCACCTTCGTCCGTCCGTCTTGGTGCCCTGCGGGCTTTGGCCCACCGGGTAGAAGGTCACGCTGCCGCTGGAATCCTCCACCCCGTCAAAAAGCCGCGCCCTGAGATTCTCTCTCGTGATATGGGCGTGCTTCTTGACCCGGGTTATGCGCAGGTTGATGATTTCGTATTCCATGTGCAGGCGCAGGACTTCTATCGAGCTGTCCCCGTGCTCTTCCTCGGCGGCAATGACCTGTTTGGAATATGATGTCCTTTCCTTTTCCAGCTCCCTGATCTTGAGTATGTCTGCGTCCAGCTCCTTTAAGAGCTTCCGGGTGTCCGGAGCCTTTATCATGGAAATGTCTGTTGTGTAGTTATGCTGGAAATCGATTCCCCACGAGATCAGTGTCGTAACGATAACGGCGACGAGAACATTGGGAATTCTCGGGTTCAGCTTTTTCAGCCCGTACATGATGCCGAAGGCGAGAAGCGCGAGCAGCAGCGTAGGAAAGTGCGTGTAGTGATACGCACTCACGATTGCGCGCATTATTGTCTGGAAATGATACTCGGCCTTGTCCACGTAAACCCCGAAGATCTTGGAGAGCTGCGAGGTGGCGATGATGATGGCGGCCGCGTTCGTGAAGCCGTTTACGACCGGATGGGAAAGGAAGTTGACGACCATTCCGAGTCTGAAAATCCCGAGCGCGAGCTGGAATACGCCCGCCATCACGGCCAGCATTATTGCATATGCAATGTATCCCTCGCTGCCTGCCGTGGCGAGTGGTTCAAGCGTTGCCGCCGTCATCAGGGAGACAACGGCCACCGGGCCCGTTGCCAGCTGTCGGCTCGACCCGAACATGGCCGCGATCATGGGAGGCAGGAACGCCGCGTAAAGACCGTAATAAGGAGGCAGGCCGGCCAGCTGGGCATAAGCCATTGACTGCGGTATCAGGACAAGGGCTACCGTAATGCCGGAAATCAGGTCCTTGCGGATATTGGGACCGTTGAAAAGCCTGAACCAGTCGAGAAAGGGAAAAATTCGAGAAAGCATATGAACTCCAGCTGATTGTGATTGTCTATTTCTAAGGTATTGTTTTATATTTTGCAACAGGAGCCGGCATACGGGGGCTTCCGGCTATTGAACAGTCGATCATAATCAAGTTATGATACGGCGCCGTTTGAATGGAGGTTCTTCATGGACAGCATCAGAGTCTTTCTGGTTGATGATGAAGAGGAACTCGTATCCAGCATGTCCCAGCGACTTGAAAACAGGGGTTTTGTCGTCGAAACCGCCTTTGACGGTGAATCGGCCGTAAAATTTCTGAAGGAAAACGACGTCGACGTCATGGTTCTCGACCAGGTCATGCCCGGCATGGACGGGATACAGACCCTTCGTGAGGTCAAAAAGTTCAAGCCCGGCCTCAAGGTCATCATGCTCACGGGCTACGGCACCATTGATACGGCGATTGAAGGTATAAAGGCGGGTGCGGTGGAATACCTGATCAAGCCCTGCGATACCGTTCAGCTGACTGAAATGATCAAATCCATGTTTGAAAACGGGAACTGAACGGATAACGGTGACGGATTATGACGGACATCACTGAAAACGGCGGGAACAGCGGCGGACCTGAAAGGATCCTCGTGGTCGGAAAAGAGGACGCCTTTTCGCAGAAACTGGTTGAATACGCGGTCTGGTTTGCCAAGAGAATGGACTATGAACTCGTTGCCTTGAGCTGTGTTCCCTTCGGACGTGAAGCGCCGAAGGTTCTTTCGCCGTATCAGGAGGAGCTCCAGAAGGAGTTTGAATTCGAGGCGGCCAAAGGGGTCGAGCTCATGGCATACCGCTCATCCACCGAGGGCGTCGACTTCAGGCACATCGTCAAATTCGGCTCACCCGACCGCTGCATCCGCGAAGTGCACGAGGAAATCGAGGGAATCGAGTTCGTCATCACAGAGCCCGAAGCCTGTCCCGAAGTCCACATGGAAGCGGGAATCCCCGTGTTCGCGTATCACACCTAGTCGAGAGCATCTGAGCATAAGCACAAATGCCCTCTTTTCACGTTTAGTTTACGGAGGATCTTATGCGAACCAGATGCATGATACACAAAGGTAGTATAAGAAAAAATTCTATTATGAAAATGCACAGAAACTCATATTCGACAGGAAGATGAACATATGAACCTGTTCTGGGAAAATCTGATTTGACTCAAAATTTCATCTCATAAAAAGAAGACTACTCGAGCCAGTCCGGGCAACCAGTGTCCGGATCCTGCTCTAGCAGATCGCGCCACTGCTCGTCTGTCAGACGGTCAGTCATGGCATGTTCGAACTCGTGATACGTGAATGCAGTCCCCACAGCCACTCCCCACTGGCCTGCCGGAAGCTGGTGCAGGATGGCTATGTAATCAAGATAACCCGAACCTGCTTCGAGAACGACTTCTTTATCCGGCCACGTATGAACATCCGCAACAATGGTTGTCTTAAGGCGATCCGGATCAGGCTCGTGCTCCTCGTCCATGATTCCAAGGCTTTCCAGAAGCTGATTCTCCATCGCATGAATCGTGGATCCCGCAAAATGGATCCAGGATATATCAGAGTTTGACAGTTCCCTGCCTTCAAGCTCTGCGACCGAAATCTCCCAGGCACGGGAGAGAAACGTCTCCATTTTGTTAAGCGCAGTCATGACGGATCCTGATGAATCCTCTACGAGTTCGTCTGAAACAATCAGCGATGACAAACGCCGGGTTGCGGCCTCAAGACGCGCATAGGCCCTGGGCAAAGGCTCGACATAGTCGAAATCATAGTCCACATCAGAATCCGTGTCCGTGTCCGTGTCAGCGTCCGTATCGCTCGAGTAGCTCTGCTTGGCATACAGGATCGTATCATGCCTCATCGTGGCCCATGACGTGAGCCCGGTCTCAAGATTTTTATTTTCCCATGCTTCGGTGCGCATGAAGGCGGGCGCATCAGGATCGACATCCTCAAACAGGGCCTTAAGCGCATAGAGCCATGTCCATGCAATCGATTTCCCCCATCGCGCAAGGTCAAAATCATTGAACTCATCAATGAGGCCAGCCAGCTTCTCTGCATAGCCCGCGTATGAATCGAAACGCTCATGCGCCATGTTGCCGGCCTTTTCACTGCCCAGCACGCTGGCCACGTCGAGCCCGGAAGGTATACCGCGGCATACGTCCCAGTCGTCAACACGCCATGATGCCTTGCAGACGCAGCGGACTTCAGATGGATTCAGATTCTCCGGGTCCGTGTCCGGGGAAAATCCGCAGAAATCAAGGGCCGACTGGTACCCGCCAGGATCCGCGCTCGCACTCGGGCCGATGTTACCGAACACCAGCTGTCCCAGGGCATAGCTGTCCGGCAGATACACCTGACCGAGTAGCCTGAGCCCCTTTGTAGCCTGGCCTACATCAGCGAGAGAGTTAAGAAACCCTGACAGTATCCCTGGATCGCGCAGCCTGTCGATTGCATCCTGGACATCGTCAAGCACATCAGCGTCGTCAAGATCATCCAGGGAAAATGATGCGTCAATTGCCTGTGTAACAGCCGTATCAATCTCAAACGCGTTCAGATCGTCCATGCTTCCTACAAAAACACCGATGGCACGAATCGCCTGCCTCCAGATCTCGGCTGCGGGCACGGTTTCGCCGTCAATATCAACACTGGAATCCTTGAGACTGTCGATGAGGACCAGAGCGCCTCGAGTCGACTGATCCGAACGGTTCAAAAACGTCATCCGTCCCAGCCACATCATTGCCCGGAAATAGCCCTCCAGAATCTCGGAATATGTGTAATGGCCCCGTGGCTTGTACTGCGAATAGTCCTCGCAGAATCGTTCCGGGCAGGGAATGATCTTCAGGTCGTCTCCCGTGCCCTCATACCAGCTGCATGCTCCATTTTCCGGGTCGGCCATGCACGGGTCACAGTCCACGCATTCCGGGTCCCCGGATGTGGAAGCCTCCGGCCGATCGAACAGCGGTGATGGAACATCCGGCTCAAGTTCCCCTGACTGTATCTCGCCAAAGTCGTGGACAAGCCTCATCTCCCTGGAGGCGACATCCCATGTCTCCTGGATCCCCACGGACTCAGGCTCCATGAGGGACTCGGCCACCTGGAGATATGCCGCCACGTCAAGCGCCGCATCCCTGGTGGGACCCTGAGGCAGACCGTTGTAGCGTCTGGCTGCACCGGCCTTTAATGCACGAATCATGGCAAGCAGACGCGGCCTTAACGTCTGTAATTCCACACCGAGCAGCACGTTGTCGTAAAAATTATGGAACGTATTGAACACCGCGTCCGATGTAACCAGCACCGCAGGCCCGCCGCCTGCTTCCGTGATCGATATTATCGCTTGACTCATGAGATCACGGCTTGAGTTAACAGGCTGGCGAACCACGCCGTTCAAACGAAGGGCATCTGCAAGTGCGTCGGCGTTCTGGAAACCCATTAACCAGTAGACCCTGTCTGTCTCATAAATCTCGACAACTGCCCCGGGCAGAACCTGATCCGCAAGCGCCGGCGAAAATACCGGGTCAAGGTCAGGAAGGATCGGCAGGTCGACCACGGGATCCGGCAGCGGGGTCCTGTTGTATTCAAGGTCTGTTGTTCCATACGAAGCAATGGAAACAAGATCTGCAGAAGAATCCGGGCCGGCGTCATCAACGTGGTTCCCGTCGACATCTGACACTGACGAGTCCATGCTGGCATCCAGCCCGCCGTCCTGTTTCATGTCAGCTGATTCGCTGTTGTTACAGCCGACAGAAAATACAAAACCTGAACACAGGATAATGCAAATCCAAAGCCTGAAAGGTTTGTTTACATCCATCTGGATCTCCTTTTAAAGCATGTTACTTTATATCGAGAATCTTCTTCTTAATACATGGTTGATGAGAACGTATTTATGCAATTTGGGTGCCCTTGGAAACGCCGTTCATTCGCATGAATTCACAACCACACGATTTACATGAAGAATTTATATTCACGCCATTCTTCACTGTCATGAAGATCATACTCTACAGACACATAAACCGCGACATTCCAGTCATGTTCCAACCATGCTGATCAGAGGATTTTTGATCTGTTAATGATCAGGAGCGGACAGCGGCGCAATTGCGCAAATCCGATGATTTTGTCTGAATTGAGAAATTCATAGTAAAAATGCCAATTTGGTATGAAGTTGATAACAAAATAACCAAAACGCTGATAAATTCTTAGCAAAATAGCTGTTTTAGTATGAAATTATCAGTGTGATATTGGCGTGCAGTAAGCTTACTGCACGGCGTGCAGTGCGTGCAGTAAAATCTGAAAACGAGCTTTTCTACAACAATGTCGTGAGGTTAAAGAGATTTGTAAAAATTTTAAAACAGTTTCAACAGTAGTGCATGCATGAGGTGGGCGAAAACCGCCCCGCGCGCTCAGTAGAACAGATAGATCATGCCTATCATCACGACGATGAAGATCACGCTCATGACGGCGCCCGCCTTCATGAAATCCACGCTTCTGTAACGACCCGGGCCCATGTACAGCGCGTTCACCTGATGCGTGGGAAGTATGAATGAGTTCGACGTGGCCAGGCCCACTACGAGGGCGGCCATCCTGGGATCGATACCGGCCCCAAGGGCCATGTTGACCACGAGGGGTACGAGGAGCACGGTCGCCCCCACGTTGGATATCACGAGCGTGAAAATGGTGGACAGCACGCCTATGACGGCGAGAAGGACAATGGAGGGCACGTCCCCGATAAGGGCGAGAACCTGATGAGCGATGTAGGAAGCGGTCCCCGTCTTTTCGGTGGCGATGCCGAGGGGAATCAGTCCGCCCAACAGAAAGATGGTCCTCCAGTCCACTACGCGATATGCGTCATCTATCGTAAGCACCCTTGTAAGGATCATGCCCAAGGCGCCCGTCATCAGGCACACGGAAAGTTTGAGATCGGCAAAAATGACCAGGCCTATGGCCACGGCGAAACAGAGCGCGGCCCGGATGGCCTTGTGCGGATGCATGATCTCGGCCTCGAGAGGATGCGTGAATATGAAATCGTGGCGTTCGTGCAGAATATGAAAGCGCTCCCAGCTGCCGTACAGAAGGATCGTGTCCCCGGACTGAAGCTCCATGGTCGACAGACCGGCATAATACACCCGATCCCCGCGGGAGATGGCCAGGGTGGAAACCTGGTATTCCTTGCGGAAGAACATGTCCCTGAGCGACTTGCCGATGAAATCGGATCTTGGCGCGACAACGGCCTCGACGAATCCGGACAGGTCCGGAGAAAAGTCGTTTTTGAATATCTCGGGCTCGCGCTTCACCTTCATTCCGTAGATCTCGGCGGCCTTTTCGACCATCCTGGGCTTGCCGAATGCCAGGATCGTGGAGCCGGGCTCGATCTTGAGAAGCGTGTCCGGCGCATGAATCTTCGTCTTACCGTTATCATGCGACATGGCCACCACATGGATGAGAAGGTTGTCCCTGAGCCACAGGACCGTAGGCTTAAGGGGGGAACCTGCCGGCATTTCGAGTTCGTACATTTTCCCCAGGTGACTGTATGAATCGGTTATGTCCAGTTTCTTTTTTTCGCCGTCCGCCGACGTCTTCTTTCTGGGCAGAACGAATTTGCCGAAAAAAATGAAGTAAAGGATGCCGGATGTAACCAGGGCAAGGCCGATGGGGGTCACGTCAAAGAGACCGAAGGGCTTGAGCTTGTAGGGAATAAGCAGATCGTTCAGGAGTATGAGCGGGCTGCATCCAACCAGGGTTATGGTCCCGCCCAGGATGGCGGCAAAGCCCACGGGCATGAGCACGGTTGAGATGGGGATGTTTATCTTCGAGCACGCCCTCTGTATTGCGGGCAGAAAAAGAGCGGCGGCACCGATGTTCTGCATGAAGCTCGATATCAGCGCAACCGTGGCGCTGAGGAGCATTATGAGGCGCGACCTGCTGGCACCCGCGATTTTGAGAATTGGCGCAACCACGCGGTTTATTATGCCCGTCTTGTCCAGGCCCGCGCCTATGATGATGACGGCGATTATGGAAACCACGGCGTTGCTGCTCAGGCCGCTGAAAGCCTCGGTGCCCGTGACCAGGCCGAGGATGGGCAGCGTGACCATCATGATAATGGCGACCACGTCAACGCGAACCCACTCCACAATGAACAGGAATACGGCCACGCCGATCATGGCCATTACGAGTATCATCTGGTTTGTGAGTTCGATTTCTTCCATGACAATTCCCTCTGTTACGGTCCCCGTTCTGCGATCCTGAAAAACCTTATCTAAGACACGGAAGCGAATAGGATATCAATCTCTTTTAATTCATTACCATCCGTTTTCACCAGAGCGGTTGATGCGTTCAGTTCTGCAAGCTTCGCAATAAAGGCGGCTTTTGATTTAAAACCTTCGCGGCCTGCACCGCATCCGGTGCAGCTTATTAAAACCCTTGCACCCCCGTCCTCCTCTTCGAGCACCGCGTCAATCCCGGCACCGGGCTTTGCATCCATCAGCGCGAGCTCAATACATCTGTACACCAGGTGCATTAAATCGATGCTTCGTCCCTTCAGAAAAATCTCCTCCGCTTTGCATAAGGTCCTTAACTGAGCCTTTTTCAGAACTGCAAAGCGCAGACACAGGGCCGTTATGGTATTGAACGCGTCCACTGCATTGAATTCCTGATCCGTCATGTTCATGCTGTGCGCAAAGCGGTTGAGCAGGCCGACGAGTTCAGCTCCTCTGACCGTCTGTGCCCCGATGCGCCCGGTCGCCTGCTTCTGTTTTTCCTGATCAGGCGCGCGGCCCTGCTCCTGTGCGTACGCGTAGTCCTCGAGCAGGCCCGCTGTCTCCCTGATGATGGCGAGCACGTTGTTCACATCATGTGAAAGGCTCGCTGTCACTGCCCCGATGAATTCAAGATACTTCTTATGCATGAAATCCTGTTCGGTCGGACTCATTCACCGCTCCCGCCCGATTTCTGCGCCGCGCTTTTCAGTATCGTAAGCAGCCTGTTGATATCCACGGGCTTCATGAGGTAGTCGAATGCCCCCTCGCTTATTCCTTCTTCCGCATCCTTAACGCTGCCATGGCCCGTTATCAGTATCACTTCGAGAGCGGGTTTGATTTTCTTTATTTCCCTCATCACGCTGATGCCGCTCATCCTGGGCATTTTCACGTCGAGAAGAACAGCTGCAAAGGCATCGACATTATTCCGAACCGCTTCTATTGCAGCCTTCCCCGATGTAACACCGGTGGCTTTGATGCCCCTGATCTGCAGGCGCTCGAGAAGCGTCTGCACCAGCTCCTCCTCGTCATCAGCGATAAGTATGTGAAAATCATCCATTTTATCACCCCGCCTGCCTTTTTCTGTTTCTTACCGGCAGGGTGATGATAAAGGACGTGCCCTCACCCACTCTGCTTTTTACCCTTATGCGACCCCCCAGCTTTTCCACGATTCCGTACGTGATCGAAAGGCCGAGGCCGGTACCGTAACCCTTGTTGGTTGTGAAAAAGGGCTCGAAAATGCGTGAAAGATTCTGTTCGCTTATGCCGACGCCGTTGTCCCTGATCGTGACTGATACGCTGTCAGCATCCGGCTGTTCCATCTCGATGTCTATCTCTCCATCATCCTTCAGCGCCGAAAAGGCGTTGTTGAGTATGTTCAGAAACACCTGCTGAAGCTGCCCGCGGTCGCTCTGAATAATCGGAAAATCTCCGGGCACGCGGAATTCGATCCTGATGTTCCTGTAACTCGCCTCTTTTTCGAGAAATACGAGCACGTCCTTGATGAGATTCTGAAGGTCGATCTCCTCGAATTCCACTTCGAGCTGCTTTGCGAATCCGAGGAGGCGGTGCGTGACCGTGCTGCACCTGACCACGGATACGAGTATCGAATCAACCAGGTCGGTGAGTTTCTCCCGCGACGGCATGGAGTCCTTCATGGACAGCAGATCCATCATGAGTCCCGCCTTTTCGTTGATTATTGCAAGCGGGTTGTTTATCTCGTGGGCCACACCAGCGCCAAGACGACCTATGGCCGCCATCTTGTTTGTGTATTCCATCTTGTGAAGAAGCGCCGTGCGCCTCAGGTCGGCTTCCTTTATCCTGTTAACCATGTAAATGGTTCCCAGCATAATCACTCCCATGATGAGGAGAATGCTGATGCCGAGAAATATGAACAGGTCGCGCCTGAGAGTAAGCCAGTTTTCCAGAAGCACGTCGGGCCTGTGAAGCAGCATCACGATAAAGGGTGTGTTTTCTATGTAAGCATAACCCAGAACGAGTGGGTTCGAGTTGTGATCAAGGATTTCGAGCACTTCGGTATTTTTCGAAAACGGCGGAACTTTCAGGGGTATTTTATCAAGCACTTTGCCGTAATTCCGTGATGGCGTCTGAAGAATCCCGCTGCGATTGATAATGAAAGCGTCACCCGATCTCCCGGGGTCCACATCGAGAATGCGGTTGCTGATCATGCCCGTGTCCACGGTCGCACGCATGACGCAGACCTCGTCGTTCTCTTTTACATCCTTTACCGCGATAACGAAGTGTGGAAAGCCCCTGTGCCCCTTGAATGCATCGCTTATGTGAACGCCCCTGACAATGACCTCGCTGAACCACTCCTGCTCCCTGTAGTTCTTGCCTTCCAGCTCGTAAGGCCCGGCATACGATATCTGCCGTCCGTCCGCGTCGATGATGCCGAGGTCGGTGAAGCCGCCGAAGGTTCCGTTTATGTTTTCGAGAATGCCCTTCAGTTCTGAATGATCCTTCAGATCATCCAGGCTCTTGTCTCTTACGACCATGGTAAGGGCCGAAAGCCTGTCGGAGAGAAAGAAATCGAGCGACCGCTTGATGTTCGAAGTCATGCGGTCTATGGGCCGTACCAGCTCCTGATGAAAAGCTTCCCGGTACTGGTAGTAATTCACCAGTGTCATAATCACGAGCGGAATCACGGCAACGAGGGACGTGGCCAGGAAGGTCGTGAGCATGAGGCGCCTGTAACGGCGTTCAGACATCACGGGCTCGGGCGATCTGCCCTCGGCCGTGGCCCATCTGACATCAGCTTCGACTTTGTCTTTCCCGTTCATCAATACTACTGCACCCCCGGCTTCTGCCTCAAGTCTTCGGCATGAATGCCGGCAGAGGACATGTTGACGAAGTATAACGGATAATAATCCAGCGCATCAATGCTTGGACAGAGCCTGGCCGATTTGATCAATAATCCCGTATCCATTTAATATTTCGCTTCTTTTTAGAGCCTGTATCTGCAATAATAACCCGTTTTTTGCGAGGAGTGATAGATTGAACCTCATAACGATATCCAGGGGGTCATACAGCCGCGGCAAGGAGATAGCCGAAAAGGTCGCCCGGAAGCTCGGATACGAATGCATTGCAAGAGACGTTCTCATCGAGACTTCGCATCAGTTCAACATACCCGAATTCAAGCTCGTGCGGGCCATTCATGACGCGCCTTCGCTGATCGAACGTTTCGGTCACGACAGGGAAAAATACCTGGCCTATTTCGAGGCGGCCTTTTTAAGGCGCATGCAGAACGGAAACGTGGTCTACCACGGGCTTGCGGGACATTTTTTCCTCAAGCAAATTCACCACGTACTCAAGGTGAGGATAATCGCGGACATGGAAGAACGCATTCAATGCGAGATAGAACGCAAGGACATAAGCAGGGAAGAAGCCCTGAATGTGCTTGAAAAGGATGACGATCAGAGGCGGAAGTGGAGCGAATACCTTTTCGGCATAGATACCATTGACCCGAGTCTTTACGACCTCGTCATTCACATAAAGAACGGAAAGATCACGACGGAACTGGCAACTGACATAATATGCCACGCCGCTCAGAGTGAACAGTTCAGGGCCACGCCCGAATCAAAGCGTAACATGGATGACCTGGTACTCGCCGCAATGGTGAAGGCGGCCCTGATGAGCATGGGGGCCAGTGCCGATGTGACTTCAGTTGACGGAAATCTGAAGATCCTTCTCAAGGGGCATCTGCCGCCCGGCTCCTCGGCCTATCGCGAAATCGAGCGCACGGCGAAATCATTCCCCGAGGTCGGGGATGTTCAGATTATGACTGCAGCACTGGCGGATTATACCTGATAACGGGTATTTCGGCTTGGTTCAGAAATCCTCTTCGCGTATCTCGACAAGCCTTTCAAGAATGGCATGGATCACGCCGCTGGTGAAAATATCCCCCCAGAAGCCGTCGCAGAAGCGTTCGCCTCTCGTACAGTACGTAAGCATGGTCCTAATACGGCTTAGGGAAGCTTCCCTGATTTTTCTGAAATCCCTTATCATGTCCTCGGCATGTTTATCCATGTAATCAGAATCAATCCAGCAGTCCTTTGATGCCGCGGCGAAGAACCCACGTACTTCCTGCGCGTATTCGGGAGGAGACGCGGTGATACACATGACATTGTCATCATGCGCCTTTTCTTCCACTGAAACGGGCCTCAGCACAGGCTTGAATCCGGGGTCATTGAATATTTTCAGGTAAGCGGTCATTTTATCAATATCGGCTGCCGTTATCATGCGCTCTCCTTTTTATTAATGTGCAGGTACTGTACTCATAATTGCACATTTTCCCCTCTTTGTCCTACCTGATCCTGATAAAACACTCATCAGGCAGTCCCAGGCTCCGGCGCGCGTTTGCAGTCTTTTCGATCATGTCCCTTGTGCGCGCATTTGCATACCCGCTGATCCATGCGCAGTCGGAATTCATCCACTGTCTCAGGCGTCCGTTCAGCCTGTGCATGGCCAGCTCCCTGAGGTACTTGCCCGCCATGGAGGCAAGGGCCACGCAGAAGTGCGCGTCGTCCGCATCCCGGATAAAGCGGAACTCGCCGAGGCCGGCTGCCGCGTATGCGCTCATCTGCCTGGACTCGCAAATAATGGCGGCGTCCATCCCCATAAAACTGAACCAGTCGGCATAACGCTTAGTCGACCCTATCTTGCCGCATATGAAAAGCACGTCTTCTTCAACACGCTTTCTGATTGCCGCAGCGACCTCGATGAAGTACCTGAAGTCCAGAAACATCTTTCCGTACCTTACAACGGAATCGTTGAAGACCTTCGGGCACACGAGGACGGATTCAAGCGCCCTTATCACAGCGCCGTTTTCCTCGAGAACGCCCTTTGCCTTCTTTTTATTAATGCTCAATGAATCGTGTAAATCTGATCCCGGCTGTATCCACAGGGGAAGAGTTTCACGTCCGGCACTGCACAGTCTTTTCCCCTCTTCGGGGCAGGCCTCGGCGGCAACGGGATGATTGACCAGGATTTTTTCATGAAGATGGCGCTCGGTCGTTAAACCCCCGGTTGCAATCTCGAGCCAGGGCAGCACGGCGGCCTCGGATTTTTTCATTCTGCCGGGTGAGAACATTTTTTTGGAATCCGCAACAGGTGTTTCCGGCGTGCTGAGGCACCAGAGTGCGTCGGCGTCATATTCTTTTCCCGGTATCTCGATGCAAACGCCCGTCACCAGCAGTGGTCCGAGAAGTGGACCGAGGCCGTTTTCGTCTATGCCCGCGATAAGCATGCGTACACAATATATGGGCCTTGTGAATTTTAAAAGCCTCCGGCAAATACAATGATAAAATAATAATACTCTCGCTCCGTCCGGTCATTTAAAAGTTCTTTGATGACTCTTTGTGATTCTGATAATTTCCAGGTAGCGCTAAATGAAGGATATTTTTGAAATATTAAAACAGGAGATTCTGTTTCCTCTAAATGTCAAAGGGAATATTGTTTCCGGAATAGTCAAGTCCTATCTCAGCAATCATGCTCCTTTTTTCGTTACCGTCATGGTTACGCACAGATGCAATCTAAGCTGCAGGATCTGTCCTTACAAAGGAAACGATTTTCCGATGAACAGGAATTTCCAAGCTTATTGTTCAAGTAATATGCATGATGAGATCGATGCATCATCCTGGTTCAGAGTAATTGATAATCTGAAAAAAAACGGAATCAGACTGGTTGTGTTCACAGGAGGGGAACCACTTTTAAAAGAGGATGTTTTTCAAATAGCCTCTTATGCGAGAGACAGCGGGCTGTTCACCATTCTCTCGACAAACGGGACTCTGATAGACGATTCAAATGCCCGACTGGTCTCCTCAAACTTTGACAGCACTACAATATCATTTTATGGAATGGACGAAACACACGATTTTCACACCTCTGAAGGCGCATTCGAAAAAGCATCTAAAGCAGCCTTATCCCTGTCAAAAACAGGACACAGTGCTGGCGCGGCTTACATTCTTACCAATAGAAACATTAAGGAGTTTGAGAAGTTCTCAGTTCATGGCCGGGAAAAAGGCATCTCGTACATCAGGTTTCATCCGGTTCATTATGATAAGGAATTAATACCTTCCAGAGAGGAATATCAGGAATTTTACAACAGGTTCATGCTGCTGAAAAAACAAAACCCGTCATTTTTTGTCGATCATGCATTTTTCATTGAATCCTTTCAGAAGCGTCTTTGCGAACATGTATGTCCTTCATTGAAAATGCAGATAAGCGTTTCCCCGGATGGAAGATTACTGTCCTGCTGCACCTATCCCGTTGAGCTTGGAAACCTCCTGACTCAAGATCTTGGCGAAGCGTTAAAAAATGCAGACCCGGATTTAAGTGAATGCGAGGGCTGCTGCCTAAATACCCAGCAGTACTTTGACTTAATCAACAATCCTCTTGTTATTTTTCAGCATTACCTGAAAGAAGAATTCAGAACAGAGCCCTGATTCAGAAAAGCAATCAGATAATATATCCTCATTTATTGAATCCCGGCAGATGATGCAGCGCGAACTGTTTTTCAATTACATCAGAGTACTCCCTGTAGCAGGCGAGTTCACATTGTTCGTGATTGCAGCTGCCTGATTCACGAATAATGCAGCCTCGATGGATTTCTCCATTCGATGTCACCGTGCAGAGCAGCCAGTCGCGACAGCGACGATTGTTCCCTACGCTTCTCAGATAGCTCTGTCTGTTGATAACGGGATATTTATTTGAAAGGGACAATATTCTCCGGGCTGCCTCCCGCTTCTGACTTGTGTTGAGCATAATCTTATTACGGCCATCGTAATCGTAAATAAAGCTGAACCAGAATCCGTCGAATAACCGTCCGTAATGCCCCAGGATCTTTTCTATCTGATGAAAATTGCGCATGGACACAGATACAATAGCGACTTTTTCCACTTCGGTCGTTTTGATATTTTTCAGCAGTTTTTGTGTTGTGCCTTTTCCTCGAAGACTGTCATGTACATCCTCAAGCCCGTCGACCGAGATGAAAAAACGGTCTGGGGAGTATCCCGCCAGGGATCGGGTGCCGTTCGTAGCGATAGTTACATCCATGTTCGCGGCATGCGCAGAATCCACCATCTCCTGCAGGTCGTCTCTCAATGTCGGTTCGCCTCCCTCGAAAACCAGACGCCTCACACCAAGCATATGAACCTCCTCGATCAGCTTCCTCCAGCGTTCGAGCGGAAGATCCCCGGATCGGTCTTCGACCCAGGGGCAGAAGGAGCATTCAAGATTGCAGCGGGCTGTAATTTTCATTGATGCACAGATCGGAGACCTGTCTCCTGAAAGCCATTTCAAATGCCTGACTCCGGTGTATGCCAGGCTATGAGCCCGGCCGGTCAGATATCCTGCCGCCCTGAGCGTTTTCCAGACTCTTCTGATCATGTCCCTGCTTTTCCCCTGTTAGAACCACGGTTCGAAGATAAGAGATCACGCCTGCAATGCGGTTTTTGAAGCGCGAGAAGGATCGAGGTGATGTGAAGACGGCGTACGAGCCATCCGTAAACCGCACTGCCATGACGCCTCCATATTCCGGCGGGTTCTTCAGACAGCCAGTCGTGAAACGGAGAAAGCCTCTCGTAGGGTATTGCCCCATCAATGCCGGATTCGGCTATTGCATTGCAGTTACGGGCGGTAAAGCATTCGTACCTTGGATGAACACATATGCTGTGCATCCGCTCCCAGATCACATCGAGTGGCTCATCCTGAATACGACCAAAGCTGACCGGATTGAAATCACAGGGACAGACGTTACCTGCAGGGTCGATGTAAATGCGAAACACACCACTGCAGCATCCGAGGGCGCTGCCATGTTCGACGAGCGGATAAAAAACGATCACAAGGGGATAACGGGAATCCATGACCGCCTTATGTGCAAGCTCCCTGAGCTTTAAAATGTCTTCTTCCGAAAGCAACTCGCCGGCATGTTCTTTAAGCGCACCCACGGGTCTCGGTTCGAAGACCTGTACGTGCTCAATTCCCTCGTCATGCAGGGTTCGCAGAAATCTATCGAGTTCCCCCGAGACGATGCGCTCATGAGTCACCAGGGTGCTTACGTTGACCCTGAGCCCGGCTCTGCGAAGCAGGTTGAGTGACTCATGTGCGCGGGCATAAGCTCCCCGGTGGCCCCTGAGCTGATCATGCTTCGAAGGATCCGAATGATCTATGCTTATCAGCACCTGCAGGTTGGGATACCGGGAAAGAGTTTCGGCGAGCTCATCATCCAGACCGTAGCCTGAAGAGTATATCTGTGCCTCGACAGGAGGTGTGAGCATATCGAGGTACGCAGTAAGATCCCGGGACAGGAAAGGCTCGCCACCGGTAAGAGCGATGGATGAAGTTCCCTTTTCAACGAGCCATTTAATCGATTCAATCACGTGGGAACGACCGAGCGCCGAATCCGAACGGTTGCGGACAGAGCAATGCCAGCAGTCGAGCGGACAGTGGGGGGTTATGGCTATGGTGGCTATCGCCGGGGGAGGTGTGGATCGTTCTGCGACAGGCGACCGTGTCATAGCAGCTGATCCCGACATATATTCCTTCATGACTCTTGAAAGAAGGCTACGGACGTCCGGTCGCTTCAGCGTTCCCAGATATTTCAGAATTTTGCCTGGATATATCATGCTTCCACCCGCTATATTTATCATAAAATGGCATCTTTGGCCCTAAATGCAGGATCCCGTGAAGTAACAGCCCGTCTGCTGAATGCGTTCTACGGCGGCCCAGGTGGTGTGAGTCCGCCCCTGTCAGATGGATGATCTGATTTCGAGAACCTCGACAAGCGCGGCCGGGCTGTTGTAAAAGGGCGCTCCCGGGCCCTGAAAAAAGCAGTGCGCCTTTATCATGTGAATGGACAGCTCCGTAAAACGGATGGTTCTTCCCGTGCGCAGGTTCTTTACAGTGTAAACCGTTTTCTGAAACACGCCCGGGTGTGGAAAAGGACACGGTATCTTTCCGCGGTTTTCATCGGCCGTGATCTCCAATGAGTCATCCAGCACAACGCTTTCGCCCAGACCCTTCATCCCGGCCCGTGCAATTGATTCCATTCTTTCGCCCATGTCCTCGTGGGACAAGCCCAGGCGGGCGCATTCGGCCATCTGATCTTCAAGGATATCCACGAGGGGACGATCGTCTGTGCCCAGGAAACCGTCCTTTGAAATCTGCCCCGGCTTCATCTTTTCGCTCGCTCGTACAAGCTCAGGCGTCATTTTCATTTGATAATCCCCTTTAAGCGAATTTGTCGTAATAAATGCGTTCTTCGGACAGTCCCTTTTTCGTGAGCACACCTACGCACGCCTTTATCATGCCGGGCGAGCCGCACAGGTAGGCCTCGCTTTCGACAGCGTTTTCGGTCAGAGTGTCTATTACGTCCGTGATCCTGCCCCTCTCGCCGTCCCATGCCTCGTCTTCCAGGACCTTCGAAACGGCGGGCACGAACCTGAAAGACTTCATGCGCGATTCAATATCCCTCATCAGATCCATGTGATACACATCCTTTGCATTGTGCGCGCCGAAAAAGAAAACAGTGGGCCGTTCGCTTCCCTTCTCGGCCATGTTCAGGAGCATGCCCTTCATGGGCGCCATGCCTGAACCTCCCGCAATCATGATAACGGGCCTGTCGGTGTCGCGTATGTAAAAATCACCGTGCGGTCCGTTCAGTGTGACTTCGTCGCCCTCTTTGAGCATTTTATGAACCCACGTGGTGCAGAATCCCTCAGGCACATAACGGATGATGAATTCAACGTGATTTTGATCGGATTGAGGGTTGGACATGGAATACGCCCTGTACACGGGCTCGTCCATGTCACCGTACTCGGGCACCGTAAGCTGCATGTACTGCCCGGATTTGAACTCGATGGTATCGGGCTCGACGAGCTTTATGCGAAGCTCCTTTATGTCGTAGGTCAGGTCCCTGATGCTTTCCACGGTACCCGCGAATTCCTTTATGTAGAACAGTTCGTCGGGTATGTGAATTCTGACATCGTTCCTGATCTTGACCTGGCAGGAAAGGCGTACGGAATTTTTTATTTCATCCGGCGAAAGATGCGGTGTTTCCGTGGACAGCACGGGTCCTGCGCCTGCTTCGACCTTCACCTTGCACAGGCCGCAGGAACCGCGTCCCCCGCACGCGCTCGGTATGAATATCTTTTCGTTCGACAGGGAAGAAAGCAGGCTCCCGCCTCCCTCGATCCTGAAAACGCGCTTCTCTGAATTGATGTCCACCTCGCATTCGCCGTAGTTGGCGATAAAGCGGTGGGCGGCTTCGAGGGCTGCGGCCAGCACCGCTCCTATGATTCCGATAACGCCCGTGCTGATTATGAAATCGTACAACCGACCCCTCCTACTGCACCTGAATCATTCCGCTGAAGCCTATGAATGCAAATGCCATGATGCCGGCGATTATGAGGGCTATGCCCGCTCCCTGAAGAGGCGCTGGAACTTTTGATCGCTTAATCTTCTGGCGGATTCCGGCCATGGCGATGATTGCGAGCGCCCAGCCCACGCCGCCGCCGAAGCCGTAGGCAACGCTCTGAAGAAAGTCATACCCGCGGATGATCATAAAAAGGCTTACGCCTAAAATGGCGCAGTTTACCGTGATAAGGGGCAGGAATATGCCCAGGTTCACGTAGATTACGGGGCTTGTCTTTTCGATCACAATTTCCACCAGCTGCACAAAGGCCGCTATGATCATAATGAAGATGATGTACCAGAAATGCTCGAGCCCGGTCGGGACGAGCACGTAGTAATACGCCAGCCAGTTGATGGCCGTGGTCGCCGTCATGACGAAGATCACGGCGAACCCCAGTCCCCAGCTCGCCTTGATGTCCCTGCTGACGGAAAGAAAGGAACACATTCCAAGGTAATTCGTCAGCAGGATGTTGCTGGTGAAAATGGCCGCGAACAGGATGACGAATGGATGTATTTCAACCATGTGCTTCATCCTCCTGCCCTTGATCCGTAAGCGCGCGCACGATCCAGATCACCGTGGCAAGCATGAAAAATGCGCCCGGAGCCATGACCATGATGGTCCATTTCGTAAAAGAGTCCGGCAGCAGGCTGACCTGCCAGGCTGTTCCGTGCAGCAGCGTGCCGAAGCCGAGTATCTCCCTGGGTATGGCAATGGCCAGAAGTATGACCGAATATCCCAGTCCCGTGGCGAGTCCGTCCACCAGGGCGGGCAGGGGTTTATTGGACCCTGCAAAGGCCTCGCACCTTCCCATTATTATGCAGTTGGTGATTATGAGGCCCACGTATGGTCCGAGGGCCCTGCTTATGTCGGGCACGTATGCCTTTAGAATAAGATCCACCATTATCACGTACGCCGCGATTATGAGAACCTGCACCATCATCCTGATGCGGTGCGGCGTCAGGTTTCTGAGCACGCTTACGGTAAACGAGCTCATCATGACCACGAAGATCACACCCAGGTCCATGATCACGGTATTAATGATGAGGTTGGTAACGGCCAGCGTGGAGCATATTCCCAGTATCTGCCTGAAAACCGGATTGTCCTTCCAGAAGGCGTTGTAGAATATCTTTTTTGCCTTTGCCTGTGCCATCAATCCCGCCTGTTAAAGTAACTTTCCACCAGCGGCCTGTACCCGTGCCATTGTGCGAAATTATCGTTGAGAAAGCGTCCCATGCCGACAACCGTGGTCTGCGTGGCGCCCGTTATCTGATCGACCCTGTAGGGATCATTTCCCATTGTCCCTTCCGGAACGACTTTAAACCTGTGCTCTTCAGGATCCGGCGCGATCCTGCCGCGAAACTTCTCACGATAGGCCTCTTCCTCTATCCTCGCGCCCAGGCCCGGCGTCTCCGTCTGCTTTGTCCATACAACGGTCCGGATGGTTTCAAAATCCGTATCAACGCTCATTATCCCCTCAATCGGGCCCCAGAACCCGCTGCCTCCCACAGGAAAGGCATATGCACGGGGTTTTTTATCCGAATCCACGAGCGCCCACATGCGGTACACGACATTATCGCTGTCAGCGGGCTGTTCCTGTACAATAACGGGTCCGGATTCCTTTTTAACAACCCACAGCTGCTGCACGTTTTTTTCTACAGCCTTTTCAAGAGCCTCACCCGTGATATCAGGTCCGGTTTCAATCAGTTCGAAAACCTCAACCAGGTTTCTGTTTCGAGCCGCCTTTTCGTTGTCCGCCACCCGGCCGGCCGTGCCCGTGCGTATGCCCGTAAGCACGCCTGCAAAAACGGCGCTGATGACGAACATGTAAATCACGCTGAAGGCGCGGCTTTTTGTGAAACTCATGATTCTGACCCCGCCGGCTGTGCTGAGGCTTTTTCCGCCTGAGTGATTTTCTTTTTGTGCTCCCTTATGTGGTAATCGATTATGGGAGCGAACATGTTGCCCAGAAGAAGCGCGAACATGAAGCCTTCCGCAAAATTACCGAAGGTGCGTATCATCACGGTCACGATGCCTATTATGGCCCCGAATATCCACCGGCCCGGGTCCGTGGAAGCGGCGCTTACGGGGTCGGTGGCCATGAACAGGGATCCGAGCGCAAAGCCCCCGGTCATGATCATGTAAAGCGGGTTCGTCTGCGAGACGCCGGTATAAAACAGTGCCGACTGAGCAAGGAGCGCAAAAATCGTTATCGAAACCGGGATGCGCCAGTTGGCGTACTTTTTCCAGATAATGTAAATCCCGCCCAGGAGAATGAGTATGAAGCCGGTTTCTCCGATGCAGCCGCCAGTAAATCCGAAGAAAGCGTCCGTCAGTTTAACCGGGTTCCCGCCTTCTCCCGCTACAATTGGCGTTGCCGTTGTCACGGCGTCAACAAGCCAGTCGTCGAGTCCGCGCGGGACATAGTCAACCGCCGCGTTCCAGCGGCTCGTCATTGCAACCGGAAAGCTGATGTAAATAAAACATCTTCCAACCATTGCCGGATTGAATACGTTCTGACCGAATCCGCCGAAGACCATCTTTCCGAACACCACGGCGAACACGATGCCCACGGCCGCTATCCAGAACGGCGTCGAAGGGGGCAGTATCATTGCGTACAGGACAGCGGTTACGAGAACGGCCGAAGAAACGGGCTTTTTTTCACGGAACACGAAAACGGCTTCGGTGGCCACGGCCAGAACGATAGAAACGGTAAAAAGTACGAACGCGCGCCAGCCGAAATTGTAAATGCCGAAAACTGCGGCCGGGGCAAGGGCGTAGATCACGCCCTTCATGGGCTTCTGAATCCTGATCCAGGGCTTCGATCCCTGTGAGAGTGTTTTTTTGCCCGAGTTGGTCAGGGTCTTAAGTCCTTAGAAATTTTAACAAATTAACCTCGCTGCGCGTAATTCTATACCAATGATGCCGTACAGGGTCAATCGGGCCCTGCATGCCCTGCATGCGCGCTGCCAGCGCGCAATTGCTCTTCTGCCAGGATTTTCTTCCATGCGGCCATTGTTCCCCCTTCGGACACGGCCTTGTGCGCAAGTTCACACGCCCTCGTTCCGCTGTGGGATATTGCGTGCTCAATTGCCGACCACCTCGGAGAAGTGGACTGGAACCTTATTGTCCTGCCGAGACCGCTTCTTACGTAACGAACCTTCCTAAGCATCTCCTTTACGGGCACCGGGCTGAAGTCCGCGAGCGGTGTCGACGGCTTGGGCACGAGTGCCTGAAGCGCCACCGTGACCGGAATGACAGCCGTCATCTGTTTTACCAGATCTATGAATTCGTCCAGGTCCCGGTCGCTTTCATCAGGAAGGCCCACCATGGAGTACAGCTTGAGCCTTCTGAATCCCGCGCTTCGCGCGTAACCGGCGGCCCTGACAAGGTCGTCGGCACTTATGCCCTTCCTGATGCCCTTGCGCAGTCTTTCGCTTGATCCGTCCGCGGCAACCGTAAAGCTCCTTGCGCCCGTGGACCTGAGCGTGTGCACTATCTCCTCGCTGATGCGATCGGCTCTCAAAGAAGAAACCGAAACCTCTACACCCATGGATGCCAGTTGTTTCAGAATCAGAAGCAGGTCGGGGTGATTGCTTACGGCCGCTCCCACGAGACCCACCCTCCGTGCATGAGGCACAACGGCATCGAGTATGTCATCCACCGGCACCGTTCTGTAAGGTGCGCGCCTTTCTCCGCCTGCCACGCAGAAAGTGCACTTATGAGGGCATCCCCGGGCCGCCTCAACGAGAAACATGTTTTTCAACTCCGTATCCGGCGTCGTTATCACGGATTTTGCCGGAAGAAGCCCAGCATCCGCGTACAGGGGCGGCGGCGGACGGCTTCCGTGCAGGGCGGGTATGTAGACTCCGCTTATTTCAGAAGCGGCTTCGAGAAACTGCTCTTTGTCCGATGAAGTCTCCATTATGCGCGTAAGCGCACGGAAAACTCCCTCGGCTTCCCCCACCACTATTGCGTCTGCCAGATGAAAAAGAAGCTTCGGATCAACGAGCGTCAGGCTGCCACCGGCAATCACCGGGGCATCATCTGTATTTCTCTGAATCCTCATTGGATTTATCGAGCTCATTTCAAGCATTCTGACTGCCGCTGTGAGTTCAAGCTCATGCGAGACAGACATCGCAATCACCGCGCTTGTGGAAACCCTCCTGCCGCTTTCATACGTGCGCAGTGAAGTTGCACCACTGCTGCTGCGGTCGGGCAGGAAAAAGCGCTCGCAACAAACAAGTCGGGAGCTGTTGAAAGCCCCGTACGCCTTCTGCAGACCGAGGGAAGACATGGCCGCATGATAGGGTGCGGGATAAGCGAGGCTCATGCGCACGGGCGCATCCCCTTTTATGGTGCCTTTTTCATTCTTGAGCCTCTTCAGGCGCAAAGCACGAACCGGGCTTATCTTTTCCAATTCTCCAAATCCCCTTCCGCCTCATTTTTGCGGGTATCGAAAAAAATACCCGGGTGCTTTGCATTATACAGACTTTTGTGTAAATTCGGGTGCAATATGAAAAAGCCCCCTTATCAGGCTCCAGAGGGTTTGAGCAGGTCGCACGTGAGCCGTCTTTCAATTCTGTCAGTACATCTTTCTGTTTTTCTGACTCTGCTGTTCATGGGCGGTGGTGTCTCTTACGCTCAGCAGAATGAGGATGCGGGCGCTGAGAAAAGCCGCGACGACCTGGAAAAGGTGCTTGACGAGGACACGAAAAAGCCCGTCATCATTTTCGGCGCATCTGCCGCACAGAGGCACGTTGAGCAGGAAAAGGATCATGAAAGGGTCAGACATTCATCCGACGGTGCAAAATCAATCAGGACAGGCAGCGGTGAAACAATAGTCGTTCCTGAAAAAGAGCCCTCGGTATGGGAAACCACCAGCTTTGAACCGCTTTCGCCGCATTCGGACCAGTGGGTCGGGCACAGGCCCGAGTTCGTGATGGGCATGAGCTTTCCTCAGTTCGATTCTGCCTATGCATACGAAGGCGCTGATCCGGGCATGTGGATGGCGCTGGGATACCATTACCGTTTCAACCAGTATGTATCCCTGGGCCTGATAATGGACATGGACTTTCTCTTTACAGGGGGCCTGCCGCACCTTTACCGGGATTACTCGGAAGACTCCGCGTATTCAAGAGATCTGGGCTACGACGACGCGTATGCAATAGGTGGCCGGCCCGCACTCAGGCTGCATTTTCCATGGTCGATAACGGGCAGGTACGGCATCAACGTGTTTGCAGAGGCATCCCTCGGCTACAGGATGCTGAAATTCGGCGGTACGCTCGTTCACCAGGACAAGGACGAGGGTCTTGATCTGCTTGCCGAGGAATCCGGTCTGCCGCGGACTTACGATCTTGAAGCTACAGAGAACGGGCCCTATGCATCATTCGGAGGCGGAGTGGATTTTTATTTTCTCGAATACCTCGGAGTCGGCCTCATCTTCCGCTGGGCCATTCCCATGTCCACGCACAACGTTGACGAGGCGCAGTTCACCGAGATCGTCAATGGCGGCAGCAGAGAGTGGGTGTACCGTCCAACAGGGGAATACACAGCCGACGGTCTTGATCATGAGGAGTACAAGAACGACCTTCACGACAAGGTCATAAGAAGCCTTGGCTCGCTTACGCTTCCCTCGCTGGGAGCGCGCGTTATCGGGAGGTTCTAGGCATGCCGGACTTCAGCACGCGCATAGTCTGCATATTCTGGTCATGCCTCGCGGCAATGTTCGTTTTTACAGCGTTCATGATTGAACCCGGAGCTCAGGGCCGGAAAAAGAAAAATACCGTAAGCGATGATGATCTCATCGAGGAGATCACGGATGATGCTTCAGAAAAAGGTCCCTCAAAAAAAGCGGCCAATAAAAAAAGAAAAACCAGAAAGGCAAAAAAAGCGAAAACCGATGACGACCTGATCGAGGAAATTCCGGCAGACGAAGAAGTGAAGAAAGAAGATAAGAAAGAAAAAAAGAAAAGAGGCGGATCACTCGCGGCTGCAAAAACGCAGGATATCGAGGAAGTGCCGCCGGATGAAGGAGCTGAGGAATCCGGAACCGATGAGCTGGATCAGATGCTGGAAGGAAACCGCACACTTCAGGAGCCGGAGGTTCCCGAGCAGCCGTCCGTGGAGCTCAAAGAAGTATCCACGGTCGAGACGCAAAGGGAAATCAATCCCCCGTTTCGCACAGACCTCGGCATAGATTTTTCTATAGGACTGAACCTCTGCCTGGGCGGTGCCTCTGAAAGTTTCATGACCGGAAGCTGCAGCCAGATGGAGCCCGGCATCGCAGTGGGCGGCAGCGTGCTTCACAGACCGCTGCCCTGGCTGGCCGCCGGAATAAACGTCCATTACGACGAATACAGCACAGAGCATCATCACTCATGGGGCGATTTTTACATAGGCCCTGAGGTTCGCGGCATCTGGCCCGCCGGCAGATGGGAACCCTATATCAAGCTGTCAGGATCCTATGTTCAGTCATCCTTCGAAGGCACGGGCCGGGATCCGCAGGGAGGCAAGGTCGATCAGAACGGAACACTAAGAGGTATTGCTGTCGCGGCAGGAGCGGGAGTTGATTACTTCTTTCTTCCCGGACTCGGAGCCGGCATCGAGACACGCTTCAGCGCACCCTTCTTCATGGAATCGTGCTGGAAATCGGGGAAGTTCACGTACTGCCGGGATACGGATTCAAAGGACCTGGACGAAGAAGTTGGCGCTCAGTGGGATCCCGGAAAATCAGATCAGGCCTATCGGCTCTCCATCGGCGTTCACGCGGTCTATTATTTCTGAATTCAGCGGACGACGAAACTGCCCAGGTTCAGGCGGTTCGAGCCGTCATGCTTGCCCTCGGTGACTTTCAGCCTGTCGTCACCCTTGAAAAAGCCCATGAGGATTGTGTAGCTGCCGACGGGGTAGTGAGCGGGAAGGTTGCCCTCGTATTCGTCCACTATGTATTCGCCCTTTTTCCACTGGCTGGTAGGGTACAGTCCCTTTACCACATCATGATCTCCGTTATAGCGCCTCCCGCCCCCGTCCAGGTGAATGAACACCCTGTAATTACCAGGTATTTTGTCCAGTACTTCCCAGTAAAACCTGAAGGTGAACTTTTCTCCACCGCCTACCCAGCGGTTCCCGCTTTCGCTCAGCAGATCGTATCCCAGGAACCTGAGCTTGTCTTCCATGTTCGCTTCCATGGGTATCCGGGGCGAAGGTTTTTCGTACAGAATGTACCTGCTCAAGGGATTGAGATCCTTTTCATCGGCCAGAATCCTGTTAGTGGCCAGGATGGCCTTGGTGCTGCTGTTGTCGAGAACGGGAAGGTGCCTGTTGTAACGCTGCCTGAACTCCCTGTCCACGCTTGCAAGGCTCGAAGGCGGCATGAGAACGAAAACTCTTTCTTTCTTTCCGAGCCAGTCAAACAGCTGTTCCGTTGATTCCAGATCCTTTATGCCGCCCGGATAATAGTATGATGCGGACCGGTCACCCGTCTTGTACTGCGCCAGGGGCTCGTTTCCCTTCCTGAACTTGTGAAAGGAAACGAACACGTCCTTTGCCGAGAAGAAAGCGGACGCTTCCGGGATCAGCCACTGAGAATAACCGGCAACGAGAAAAAGGGCGCAAAAGGGTATTATGAGAACGGCATGTTCCTTCAGACGCCTGAGTATCTCCAGGGCGCCCATGTAAAGCCCCGAAGCAGCAACGAGGCAGGGTGCGGCCACGGCAAGGGCCGCGAATATCTTCCATACAATTGTCGGCAGGGACGAGGGGCTGAAGTATCCGAACCTGAAATGCATGATTACGGCCGCAAGCAGTACCGCGTAAACACCGGCGCCCGACCATGCAATCGCTCCCATGGTCTTTCCCTTCGTGCCCCTGAAAAGCTGCGCTATCGCAACAAAGGGCGCCTTCATGGAAAACTCTGTGGCCTTTCGATAGGGACCGAGAAAGCATATGAGCCCGGTAGCGATTACGAATGGAACCGTCATCAGTATCATTCCGGCCAGCGGATGAAAATCCTTGGGTGTCTTGAGGGTAGATATACCGTAGCCTGAAAGCACACTGACCGGTTCCTGTTCGAACTCCCTGACTATGACCACGAGGAAGACGGCCGAGAAAAACGCAATAAGGCGCCAGCTCGATATGTACTTCAGTTCGTGCTCGCTGTCGCTCGAGCTTACCGAGTCCAGCATGCCGGCAACACAAAGCAGAAGCGGCCAGAAAAAAACATACGCCATCTCATCAAACCTGCTGAGCCAGAAGGTGTAGAAAACGAATCCCGTCAAGGCTCCAGCCATTCCCAGGGCACGCACGGGCTGTGCGGTGTGCTGCTCGCGGCTTCCGGCCGCTGTCCACGCCATGGCCACCGGAACAAGAATACTCCATGGAAACAGAGCGTAAGCCAGCTGCTCGATTCCGTATTCATACGTTTTGAACGGGCGCACAGAAGCCGCGGCCCCTGAAAGAATGGAATAAGCACCGTCCTCGGACATGGCAGACCCGAAGGCTGCCGCCGAGACCACGACTGCTGCAATAACGAATACTGTAGTGGCCGCTTTTTCTTCCGCGGTTGAATCGCTTCGGGGAAGCACCCTGACAATTTCGCCACGCGCGATCACGGCCAGGAGCATTGTGCAAAGTGGAAGCGCAGCACCCATAAGCAACCCGCCGCTGAGCGTTCCCAGAACCATTCCGATTATTCCGGCGACATAGGATATTATTCTGACATTCTTCGATGCTGCGCGGATTTTTCCCCAGTAGCCGGCAGCCATGCCCCCGAGCGCGGTCACCTGACTGAAGATGAGAACGCCGGCACCGTGCATGTGCCTGGCATTGAAGATGAAAACGGGCACAGAGACAAGGGCCGCGGCTGCAATAAAGGCCGTGCTCTTTCTGCTTAAAATACCTCCGAAAGCGTAGGCGGCCCAGAAGGTGAGAAGACTGACAATGATCACGGGCAGCCTGCCGCCGACTTCGCCGGAGCCCAGCATGCCAAAGCCCCAGCTCACAAGGAGGTATCTGAGCGGAGGTGCATCTAGACCCGTGCTCGAAATCCCGGCCGGGTTCCCTGCCTTGTCGGCAATGGTTACCTCCCATGGATCCCACAGACCGTATCGATTCACCCCCCACAGCACGAGCACGGCCGTCACCATGAAAAAAAGCAGGGGCATGATCTTCATCACGCGATCCGCTTTTGCATCATTATTCAATAATATCGTTTCCTTCCACTTCGTCCTGGTTTTTTCAACAGATGAATTTGTCGTAGATTAGTGCCACCAAGCCGGCTTTGCAAGTCAAACATTCGCGCCTGAACATTCGTTCGCCCTCTTGCTCCGGGACCGTTTATGGAGTTAAAAATAATACACGTTGCCATAAGGCGACCCTGGCGGGGGGCGGTGGAGGACGGATGCAGCGGGATAAAGATTTTTCAGATGCAGTTATAGAGGGCGACGTCTATATGGTTCTCATAGACGGCCCGGGAAACATAAAGCGGTGTGAAGGC
>Ga0272442_10001416_pt1 | contig 36587 bp, 29 predicted proteins | sample SSMForm2O_FD_200262 | JGI IMG/M metagenome (GOLD analysis project Ga0272442, IMG submission 200262) | Marine sediment archaeal communities from Little Sippewissett salt marsh, Falmouth, MA, United States - SSM-Form-2O | ecosystem: Environmental > Aquatic > Marine > Wetlands > Sediment ... | reverse complement strand
AGGAGCGTAAGAAGCTCTGTGAAAAGAAGGATATGTACGTCGATATTGGAGCAACATCACAACAAGAGGTTGAGGATGCCGGTGTTCGTGTAGGGGACCCTATTATACCGGTTAGTGAATTCGCTATTTTGTCTGACACAAAAACCTATATGGCCAAGGCCTTTGATGACCGTGTTGGCTGTGCTCTGGTTATTACTGTATTGCAGAGATTGATGGATAAGGAGCATCCGAACGCTGTTTTCGGCGTGGCCACGGTACAAGAGGAGGTTGGTCTGAGAGGGGCAACTACCAGTGCTGAGATCATCAACCCCGATGTAGCCATCATTCTCGAAACGGACATCGCTGGTGACGTGCCCGGTATCAAGCCAGAAGAATCAGCCACAAAACTCGGAGGTGGCCCAACACTCTTAGCCTATGATTCTCGCATGATACCTAATCTCAAACTTCGTGATATGGTAATTGATACTGCCAAGAAGCTCAATATCCCACTTCAGATGTCGATCATGGAAGGAGGAGCGACCGACGGCGGGCCGATCCATTTACATAGGGTAGGTGTACCTACGGTGGTTCTGGGTGTGCCGACGCGACATATTCATAGCCATAATACAATTCTTCGTCGGGATGATTTTGACCATGCCGTTGCGCTAGTAACGGCTCTCGTGCAAGGTTTGGATAAAGAGACAGCCGCCGCACTGACTTCGCATGCTGCGAGCGCCTAAGGATGTGCTAATACATCGGTCTGTTGGCCAACAATTCTGGGGATTGTGCAATCCAGGTCCGTGCTACGAGAATTTAGTTCGTTAAGTTGGTAGACTTGCGGCAGGTTGTTTTGCTCCAGGCTATGTTTGAAGAGCTCCAAGGGCGGAGTCACCTGGAAATGGGTGAGGTGAGAAGAGCACCGGCAATCCGAGGCACCAAACCCAGGGATAGAAGGCGTTGCCCCCGGAAAATTCCGTAGTATTACATTCCATTTACATTCGAGTTTATCGGGCCCTATGGCATACCATATCTGAGCCACCGCAGCCTGTCGTAGTAGATAGTCTATGTGCCAGTGCAACCTCTTCTCTGATCTGAGGTGACGCCTCAGCCTACTGGCCAATCCGCCCAGGGCGCTACCTACATAAACGTAATAGCCATGTGGGAGATTATGGATACCCAGTTTTCCTATTCGCAGGCGAAGTCCAACTCCCAAGGTTATCACCAAGGCGTAAGTTCCGCGATCTCTCATATCGTAATTTTATGCTGGTATCATATGTAAAAGCAATGGACTAGTTGACCAATTTAGCCTTTTATTACATTGCTACACAAAAAGCCATAATGTGCATCCTCTGTCAATCCACTTAGGATGCTTATTGTTACTTGGTTACACAAAAGTTCAGAGTGTTACATACGTAGCAAGCCAGGACAGACAATTGCCGCTTAGCAGATTTGTTGCCAGGATTATAGGGAATGGTCATAGCTCAATGAAATACTGCGGCTGAAAGCCAGTTCAAAAGTTATGTCTATCATGCGGTCTGGTCTGTCAGAATGCTGCTTTTACCTATGATCCCACAGTAGGCTGGAGTTCGCACACGACCTTTAATTATTCAGGTGACAATAGGTTGCCTAGAGTCCCGACTGCACCTGAGGAACGGCCAACGGCCTTTGATGCGGAGTCCGCTCTGTACACATAGGATCTATCTGGCTCCAGTTTCTCCATATAGAGTACCTGCTCATGTTCCTGGTATCTGATAATCAAGGCGTACCAGTCTGCACCCGGAAGAATAATCTCTGCATATCCGTTTCCGTCAGTCCTGGAACGGGCACCTCCGACAAGCACTACTTCTGCACCAGATACTGGCCTACCTTCATCGTCGAGTACTCTTAGACTACTTGGGCGGCCCGCCAGATTCCCACCTGGAATCTTCTCCACGACATCTTTCTCATATGTTCCCGCCCTCTTGGGCACCATCCATTCCGCACCGTATTTCAGGCGCAGGTATTCCTCCGGTGGATTCGGAACAAGGAACTTCTCACCCAGGAATTCAATCGCTTTGGGTTGGGTGAACAGCCTAGCTGGAAGCCGAATGCCTGGATAGGCGTATACGTTTCCATCAATGATATGCACGAACTCCAGCGTCATCCTTGAATGGTTCTTCATCGTAGTTCTGGTTTTACAGTAGGTCCCTTCTATTTCGCTGACGAAGTATCCTCTATTCCTGAGGGTTGCCGTCGTAGCGTCTATTGACTCTTCTGTCAGACCGTTGAACCCGATCACAGAGACCAGATCTACATCGTCGTCCCAAGGGATGAAGGCATTGTCTCTCACCGCACCCAGACATGAACCAGATCCCAGAAGAAACACCACATTCAATTGATCGAGGATTTGTTTCACTTCCTTGAGATTGCGCTCAGCAACAATTGGGTCCATGGGTGGATTGTACTTCCAGCTATATTCCAAGGCAGACTCGTCTGAACCATTATTCGTTTTCATATTCTTTCTCCTTGTCCATGCGTGCAGGTCGTTCACTGCCTGCCCCCCAAAAGGTATACTAGTTCTTAAGTTGGATTTATTGGTATTTTAGCCTAAGGAACAGATATGCGATCACCCAACAAACTATGCGGTCGGATATGATTATACGCCCTCCATACTGGTCAATCAATGCGTTGACCGCACAATCTGATCATAAACAGGTTTGGGCTGGGGACTCATCAACACAATATCCCATGTAACAATCTGACGAAATGTTCAGCAGGAGACACGCTCTACGGTTTCCTATTTAGTGATCCTTTTGCGGTTCACCACCTCATGTATCTGCCAATATCTACCTTGTCGATACGTCACGATATTGACAGCTACCGAGGAAGCATCTAGTATATCTTCACGGCAGTAGATATATGAAATATCGAGGGTCTATAAATAACGGCAAAGGAGGTTTGATATGATTCCCAAAGAGTATGACCTGGAAGGTAAGGTGGCTATTGTAACCGGAAGTGGCAGGGGGATTGGCAAGGCTATTGCATTGGTGTTCGCTGAAGCTGGTGTCGATGTAGTAGTGGCGGCCCGCACTGTGGAGCAAATTGAAGGAACGGCTAAGGAGATCCGAGAACTGGGCCGGCGTGCCCTTGCGGTTCCCACCGATGTTACCAAGGCAGATCAGGTAGAGAATATGGTAAAAAAAGCTATCTCCGAATTTGGCAAGATAGATATACTTGTTAATGATGCTGGTGCAAGTTTTGCAAAGCAATTAATCCCCTTGCCTGGCGTAAAACTCCCTGGATGGGAGGAAGTAGCTGATCTTGATGCTCCCATGAGCGAGGAGGAATGGCACCTCACCATGAACACCAATCTGACCAGTGTTTTCCTCTGTACCAGGGCTGTGGGCCCCTATATGATTAAGCAACGGAAAGGCAAAGTGATCAACCTCAGCTCTGTCAATGCGGACATGGGGCTTCCTTATTGGATATCATGTAATGTCAGTAAAGCGGGAGTGAGCATGTTTACCCGCTGTTTAGCTCTGGAGTGGGCTCCTTTCAACATTAATGTCAATGCTATGGGGCCGGGGGATTTCCCTACATCGCTCACGACGAAAATCCATAACGATCCGCAGCTTAAGGAGCAAATGCTTCGTTGTATCCCTCTGGGCAGAACAGGAAACGTACGTGATCTGGGGTTACTGGCTCTTTACCTTGCTTCCGATGCTTCCAATTACATGACAGGCCAGACAATTTTCCTCGATGGTGGTGAATTAGCGCTATCGCCCTGTTGAGATAATAAGGGCAATCAAACTCTCGGAATAGCTACAGAGACGCTAGGCAGGTGCACCTGCCTAGCTGACTAATTGACAGACCATGAGAGCGTGCTGCGGTTTTCTGCACAGAAGGTGGGTGAGGCTTTGACATTTGAAACGGCAGTAAGAAGGGCTGTTCAGGCGAGTGACAGGTTACGGACCCTGCCTCTGCCACATTTTTTACGTGCCATAGAAACACCTCGTAGTTTGTTGTGGGTTTTCCTGCTTCTCTGTGGCCCTGCGCTGGCAATTTACATAGCTATAGACTTCCACAAGGGGGTAGGAGCTCCTGAACCTTCGGACTCTCTGCTTATACATATGCTGCTTTCTGTTCTCGCCGGAGTAGCAGAAGAGGTTGTGTTTAGAGGCCTTGCTAAACGGTATCTCGGGAATGGAGGATTAGTCATGGGCACAGGGTGCTGGATTGCCCTGCATCAATTCTATGCTGCGGTTGCCACGATCTGGCGTTTGCCGGGTGATGCCTTGATTGGTATATTCTATCTCAAGTTGTGGAGAGGGCGTTTATGGTGGCTCACTCTTGTCATTCATCCTCTATGGAATGTAGCCTTTGTTGCAGGATGGCAAGTAGTAAAAATATACCTGAGTTAGAATTGATATAGAAAAACTTAAGAGGGGAATATGATGCTTGATTACATTATTTTGGCAATAATTAGCACCATTTGCGGCGTTATTTTTACTTTGAAGATTACGTTTTTCTTATCCAGGCATGGCGTCAAGATCAACTACTGGTTGTTAAGGTTTTACATGCTTAAATACCTCAGACAATATTGAAAACTCACTATTGAGGAGAATGGAAAACCAGGAAACTTGTTTTATGCGTTCATAGCTTCCTGGAGCCTTGCCCTGGTTTTTTACATAATTTTGATAATACTCCTTGTCTAATCATTGTCAAATGGGCTGCTGTTCCGCCTGGTTTGACTTTCCCGATTAGCGGGCACTACAATGCAAAATGGAGTTATTTAAACCAGACATGGAGGTGATGAGAGCCGACAATGGGGCTAGGCATCTGGCAGATATACAGGGAGCGCAGCGAAAGGAACCAGTGCGACTGTCTGGTCAGGGAGGAACAGAAACATGATCAAAAAGTCACAGTTAAGTTAACTCGTGGTTGATAACGAGGAGATATAGTAGAACGTAATTGTGGATAAACAACCACGAGTTAACTTAACCTACTTAAGAGATAGAAATGAATACCTTTATCTTGGGCAGGCTTTATCAACTGGCGCGTTTGTATAATCTGCAGACAGCCTATTATGATGTGGCTCATCATCGCCAGCAGACTTCCGTAGAAAGCCTGTTGGCGGTACTTCAGGCGCTTGGAGTGCCGGTGGTTTCTTTGCATGAGGTTACCTCAGCCCTAAGGGAAAGAAGGCTGTCCATCTGGCAACGAATATTGGAGCCTGTTACCGTAGTCTGGGGTAGAGACTACCCATTAATCAAAGCATGTCTACCCATGAATCTTGGTGATTACTCTCTAGATGGTCATATAAAATTAGAGTCCGGGGAGCGGCAGGTTTTCCAATGGTCGGTTGAGGAACTTACCGTTCTTGGGTGCCGTGAAATCGAGGGGACAAGTTATGTTGTCAAGGAAATCAGATTGCCAGAAATATTGCCTTGGGGCTATCACAGATTCTCTGTAGAGATAAAAGGGAATTCTACCGAGACGTTGATAGTTTCTGCACCTCACAAGACATGTTCACCTCCTGAGGAGACCGTAGACAGGAAATGGGGTACCTTCTTACCGCTATACGCTTTGCAAAGTCAGAACAACTGGGGCAGCGGTGATTATTCCAGTCTTGAATCCCTGGCTGATTGGGTGGTGGAGATGGGAGGAAGCGTTGTGGCAACTCTACCTCTACTACCAGTTTTTCTCGATGAACCTTTTGAACCCAGTCCTTACGCACCTGTGAGCCGGCTTATGTGGAACGAGTTTTATCTTGATATAAATAAAGTGCCGGAGTTAGCCAAATGCTTGGCGGCGCAGACAATCCTGCAATCTGCACTGGTTAAAACAGAAATAACAAATCAGCAGGCTCTAACTCTGGTGGACTATCGCCGACAGATGTCTCTAAAACGCCGCATTCTGGAAGAACTTGGCCGCCACCTGTTGACTGAAACCTCAGCCCGGTCTGCGGATTTTCAACGGTTTATTCAAGCCAATCCTGTGGTGGAAAGCTACGCCCGTTTCCGGGCGGTTATGGAGAGACAACACGCGCCTTGGCATTCATGGCCCCAGCCACTCCGCGACGGGACATTACGTGAAAGCGATTACGATGAGAGAATACAGCATTACTATATGTATGCACAGTGGCTGGCTCACCAGCAGGTTCTCGCCCTTGCGGAGAAATCTCGCGAGAAGGATATGATGTTATATTTTGATTTGCCTCTGGGAGTCCATCCTGAAGGCTATGACGTGTGGCGCGAACGCAGCATTTTTGGTTTAGACGTGTCAGCGGGGGCACCACCGGATGCGGTTTTCACCAGGGGACAGGACTGGGGATTTCCACCTCTTCATCCGGATAAGATAAGGGAGCAGGGTTACCGGTACATTATTGATTATCTTCGGCATCATCTTCAGCATGCCGACATGCTCCGCATCGACCATGTTATGGGTCTTCACAGACTCTTCTGGATTCCAAAGGGGCTGGATGCTGACCAGGGTGTCTACGTACGCTACCGGGCTGAGGAACTTTACGCCATATTGACGCTTGAGTCTCATCGTCACCAGAGCATCATTGTAGGAGAAGATTTGGGCACAGTACCATCCTATGTCAGGCAGGAGATGGCGAGACATAGTCTGCATCGTATGTACGTGGTCCATTATGAACTCGCCTGCAATCCCCAGAAGTCGCTGGGACGGATACCAGGCAATGCTGTAGCTAGCCTGAACACCCACGATATGCCCACCTTCTCTGCCTTCTGGCAGGGGCTTGATATCGAAGAAAGACTACGTTTGGGGTTGCTGAGTAAAAAAGGTGCGCAGGTTGAGACCAGAACCCGCAAAACTTGCAAAAACGCCTTGGCTCACTTTTTACAGGATAAAAAACTGTTAAGAGAGGATAGTGCTGACATCCGTGATATTCTAAGAGCATGCCTCCTCTTCTTAAGCGCCAGTCAAGTCCGTACTGTGCTCGTTAATCTGGAAGACCTATGGCTGGAAACACAACCGCAAAATATGCCTAGCACACGGGAAGAGCATCCCAATTGGCAGCAAAAGGCTCGCTACACCCTTGAAGAGTTTTGCCGGATGCCGGAGGTTCGTGATACTCTGAAGGCAATAGACAGGCTGCGTAAACAAGGGGCGAAATGAGCATGGGTATCACCCTCGGTGCTACATATCTGGGACGGGATAGAACCAGGTTTTTGGTGTGGGCACCTTTTCGGGAGCGAGTCGAGGTGCATATTGTTAATCCACAGGAGCGGATATTATTTCTAGATAAGGATGATTTGGGATATTTCCAGGCAGTTGCCAAGGGCATTCCGCTAGGAAGTCTCTATTTCTATCGCTTGAACGGGGAGAAAGAATACCCGGACCCCGCCTCCAGACACCAGCCCCGAGGAGTTCACGGCCCGTCTCAGGTAGTAAATCCGGATTTCTCATGGGAGGATGTTTCGTGGTCGGGGCTTCTTCTTCAAGGCTATATCATTTATGAGCTTCACACCAGCACGTTCACACCCGAAGGAACCTTTGATGCTATCATAAGTCATCTGGATGGACTAAAGGAGCTGGGCATCACTGCCGTGGAACTTATGCCAGTTGCCCAGTTTCCCGGCAGGCGAAATTGGGGCTATGATGGTGTCTATCCCTACGCCGTTCAAGAATCATACGGCGGACCGGAAGGACTCAAGAGACTGGTAAATACCTGTCATAATATGGGCATGGCAGTAATCTTAGACGTGGTATACAATCACCTCGGCCCCGAGGGGAATCATCTGGCGGAATTCGGCCCATATTTTACGGAACGGTATCAAACACCCTGGGGTGCCGCCCTTAACTTTGATGGGGCTTACAGCGACGAGGTTCGACGGTTTTTTATTGAGAACACTCTATACTGGGTAACGGAATTTCATATTGATGCCCTCCGTCTCGACGCGCTGCATGCCCTGCTGGACATTTCTGCCTACACATTCCTGGAGGAACTTGCCGCCTCGGTGCAAGAGCGAGCGAAGAAACTTAACCGAAATATTTATCTTATCGGTGAAAGTGCCGCCAATGATGCACGCCTTATACGGCCACCAGAGCAAGGCGGCTATGGCTTAGATGCCCAGTGGAACGACGATTTCCACCATGCCCTGCATGTGCTGCTCACCGGGGAGAAAACCGGCTACTACCAGGACTTCGGAGAGTTGTCACAACTCGTCAAGGCATACCGCGAAGGTCTTGTCTATTCCGGTGAATATTCTCCCTACCGTAAGCATCGGCACGGTACTTCCACAATAGATGTTCCGGCACACCGTTTTGTGGTCTTTTCTCAGAACCACGACCAAGTAGGCAATCGAGCCCGCAGCGAGCGCCTGAACCAGATTGTCTCGTTTGAGACTCTGAAACTTGCTGCCGGCATTGTCATACTTTCGCCGTTCCTGCCACTTATATTTATGGGGGAAGAGTATGGGGAAACAGCCCCCTTCCCTTATTTCGTCAGTCACAGTGCCCCGGCTCTTATCGAGGCGGTGCGAAAGGGACGGAAGAGGGAATTCACTACCTTTGACTGGCAGGGTGAAATTCCCGATCCACAGGACGAGGCCACTTTTTTAAATGCTAGGCTTAATCACGAGTTGAGTGAAGAGGGGCAGCACAAAACCCTAAATGATTTCTACCGTGAGCTCATCCGCCTCCGCAAAGTAAATACTGCACTTGCCTGCCTCAGCAAGGATAATATGGAAGTGCGAGGCGACGAAGGCAACAATATTCTGTTGGTTCGCCGCTGGAGTGGAGACAGCGAAGTTGTTATTATATATAATCTGAGTAACAATGAGGTTAAGGTACCTCATTCCGTTCCTTCGGGGCAGTGGCATAAAATACTGGACTCAACAGAGGCACGATGGCTGGGGGATGGAAGTACCATCCCCGGAAAATTCGGCTCTAAAGGTGAAATCAGCTTCACTCTGGAACCAAATTCATTTGTCCTTTTAGAGAGGGAGAACTAGATGGAACGTTATGTCTGTATTCACGGACACTTCTACCAGCCGCCGCGAGAGAACGCTTGGTTGGGATATGTTGAATTACAGGACTCGGCTTATCCCTACCATGATTGGAACGAGAGGATAACCGCCGAATGTTATGAGCCCAACAGCACTTCGCGTATACTGGATGGCGATGGTTTCATCAGCCAGATAGTCAGTAATTATGCTCGGATGAGCTTCAACTTTGGCCCCACCCTCCTCGCCTGGATGGAGAAGGATGCGCCTGATGTCTACCGGGCAGTTATTGAAGCCGACCTACAGAGCCAGCAGAATTTCTCAGGGCACGGTTCGGCACTAGCACAGGCATACAATCATATGATAATGCCATTGGCTAACCACCGGGACAGATACAGCCAGATCCTGTGGGGAATACGAGACTTTGAGCACCGCTTCGGGCGCCAACCGGAAGGGATGTGGCTCCCCGAAACAGCGGTAGATCTGGAGACTCTGGATATCATGGCTGATATGGGGATACGGTTTACCATCCTTGCTCCGCATCAGGCAAAGCGTGTACGTAAGTTAGCCACGGAGAAATGGAAGGAAATCGGCGATACCAGCATTGACCCGACGCGAGCCTATCTGGTCAATCTCCCCTCGAGACGCCAGATAAATATATTCTTTTACGACGGGCCTATCTCCCGAGCCATTGCCTTCGAGGATGTGCTCAACAGCGGAGAAGCCTTCGCCAAAAGGCTGATTGAAGCCTTTTCCAATAAGAGAGACTGGCCACAGCTTGTCCATATTGCCACCGATGGTGAGACCTACGGACATCACCACCGCTTCGGTGACATGGCACTGGCATTCGCGCTAAACTATATTGAGACAAATAGCCTGGCTAAAATCACTAATTACGGCGAATATCTGGAGAAGTACCCACCAACCCACGAGGTGGAGGTTATCGAAAAAACGTCGTGGAGCTGCATACATGGCATTGACCGGTGGTGGAGTGATTGTGGGGACAATAGCGGTGCTCACCCCAAGTGGAACCAGGGATGGAGGACGCCGCTGCGGGAATCCCTGGACTGGCTGCGCGATAGCCTGGCCGGGCGGTATGAGGAAAAAACCAGAAAATACCTGAAAGACCCCTGGGCGGCTCGGGACGATTATATTGATATCATCCTTGACCGCTCTCTAGGTAATGTAGCGAAGTTTCTGAGCAAGCATTCCACTCATGAATTAAACGGCGCGGAGAAAATTACGACGCTCAAGCTTCTTGAGTTTCAATGCCACGCCATGCTCATGTATACCAGCTGCGGTTGGTTCTTCGATGACCTGTCAGGTATCGAGACGGTGCAGGTCATTCAATATGCCGGGCGGGTGGTGCAACTGGCGCAGGAACTGTTTGGTGATGACACGGAACAGCATTTCCTGGAACTCTTGGAGAAGGCGAAGAGTAATATCCCGGAGCAGGGCAATGGCCGTCGCATATATGATAATTGTGTCAAGCCTGCCATGGTAGACCTGACCAGGGTTGTCGCTCATTATGCCGTTAGCTCTCTTTTTGAAGAGTATAACGATGAATCCAAGATTTACTGCTATTTGATAAACAATGAAGACTATCAAACGACAGAATGTGGAAAAACCAGACTGGCCGTGGGACGCTCTAAAGTAACCTCAGAAATAACGGGAGAATCGGCGGTTCTCAGCTTCGGCGTTTTCCATTTCGGGGACCATGTTATCAATGCTGGTGTACGGGAGTATCAAGGAGAAGAATCATATCAGGAAATGGTAACGGAGACGACTCAATCCTGTGCCTCTGCTGACTTCACAGAGGTTATTCATTTACTGAACAAGCATTTTGGCAGTTCCTCTTACTCATTGAAATCCCTCTTCCGTGACGAGCAGCGCAAGATACTGGGCTATATACTTGAGTCTACTATATCGAAGATTGAGGTAGCTTACCGGCAGCTCTATGATTCCCACTATCCGCCGATGCGCTTCCTATCCGAACTTGGAGGCCCTGTGCCAAAGGCCTTCCATGCTGCTGCCGAGCTGATTCTTAATATTGACATACACCGTGCTGTCGGCAGTGATACCATTGACACAGAAGGTATACGAACCCTTATTGATACTGCCAAGTCGTGGCAGGTTGACCTTGATGCTGACGGTATCAGTTATGACTTACAGGAGAACCTAGAAAGAATGATGATGACTCTGGTTAAAACCCCTGCGGATGCCGGTGTTCTGAAAAATCTGATAGATTGCATCGAGTTGGCGCAAACCATGCCCTTTTATGTGAACCTGTGGAAGGTGCAGAACCTTTACTGGGATATGTTGCAGGGCAGTTACCCAAAGTTTAAGCAAGAAGCTGAACAGAATGACCGACAGGCAGCGGAATGGGTTAAAAACTTTAGCTCTCTAGGAGAGCAATTAAAAATAAGGGTCAGCTAGATGTCCAGCCGATTGCGTATACCTGTCGCTACCTACAGATTTCAGTTCAACAAAGACTTTCGGTTCAAGGATGCCATGTCGCTGGTATCATATCTTAGCCAACTGGGTATCTCCGATATATACGCGTCACCCATCCTCAAGGCTCAAAAAGGCAGCACTCACGGTTACGACATTACCGACCCTACACTCTTGAATCCTGAGCTTGGCACCGAGCAGGACTTCAATACTCTCGTAAAAGAACTCGGGCAGTGGAGTATAGGGTTGCTGCTCGACATCGTTCCCAACCATATGGCGGCTAGCCCTGAAAACCCCTGGTGGCAGGATGTGCTGGAACACGGGGAGGATTCGCCGTTTGCCAGCTTCTTTGACACCGACTGGCTGAATTTCGGCGGTTCGAGCCATGAAGCGACGGTCCATCGGCGCTTCTTCGACATCAGTGATTTTGTAGGCCTCAGGGTAGAAGACCCAAAAGTGTTCGAGGCGACCCACTCTTATATTCTTCACCTTATTGCCGAAGGCAAAGTCACCGGACTGCGCATTGACCATATCGACGGGCTTTATGACCCACTGGAGTATCTCTTACGTTTGCAGCAACACATCTCTCCGCAGGTGGATGAAGTGCCCGGCTTTTACCTGGTGGTGGAGAAGATTCTCTCAGGTGATGAGACCACTCCCGAAGTCTGGCCGGCCTTCGGCACCACCGGCTACGATTTCGCAAAAATCCTAAATGCATTGTTCGTTAACAGTGGCAGTATTAAGTCCCTCAAAGAAATTTACGCTAGAGCTACTGGTTTGGGAGAAAGCTTTTGTGACCTGGTCTATGAGAAAAAGAAACAGGTAATGCTGGAGCTGTTTCCCAGTGAGATAGAAGCCTTGGGGCGCTATTTGGCTTACCTATCGGGACAGTTAACCACCCAAGAAGCGACCCGTGCGTTAGTGGAAGTGACCGCCTGTCTGCCGGTTTACCGCACCTATATAAATTCGCCAGAAATAACTTCTCATGATCGGCGATACCTGGAAACCACCGTGCAAGAAGCCGTTAGCCGTAATGCTGCACCGGAAGTGGTATTACGCTTCCTGAAGCGGGTTCTCTTGCTGGACTTTCTGCCCAGTCTTAACCAGGAAGAGAAAAATGAATGGTTGAATTTCATCATGCACTGGCAGCAGTTCACCGGCGCCGTCATGGCCAAGGGTTTCGAGGACACGGCACTCTATAACTATAATTGTCTGGTCTCTCTTAACGAAGTGGGTAGTAATCCTGATGCCGATGGCCTGTCCATTCAAGAGTTCCACAAATGGAACGAGACAAGGGCAGAACACTGGCCTCGCACCCTGAATGCCACCTCAACTCATGATACCAAACGTAGCGAGGACATCCGCGCCAGAATTAACGTTCTTTCGGAGATTCCTGATGAGTGGCAAAAACACCTGAGCCGTTGGCAGGAGTGGAATCACGAGAAAAAAGCCAGTCCAAGTGAATTACCAGTACCCGAACCGAACACGGAGATATTGCTCTACCAGATTTTAATCGGCGCCTGGCCGCTACACCAGAGAGAAGTGCCGGAGTTCAAAGAACGCCTGAAAGCTTATATGATTAAGGCGACTAGGGAGGCCAAGACTATCACCAGTTGGCTTAAAATAAACCCAAAATATGAAGACTCCGTGCTCAGCTTTGTTGATTCTATTTTGGAGAAATCGGCAGATAATAAGTTTCTGCAGGATTTTTTAGAGTTTCAGACAAATATAGCCTACTACGGCGCATTGAACTCCATTTCGCAGGTACTTCTGAAAGTAACATCGCCCGGTGTGCCTGACTTCTATCAAGGAATGGAATTGTGGAACTTCAGTTTGGTTGACCCTGACAATCGCCGACTGGTGGATTTTAAAAAACGAAAAAGGCTTCTGGATAGTTTGATACAAAAAGAGGCGGACGGAGAACCACCGCCAATCGACAAAATGCTGGCTTCCTGGAAAGATGGTCGGATTAAGCTTTATGTGACCTTTAAGGCACTGAATACCCGCGGTGATTATCTCGGACTATTTCAAAATGGCGACTACATTCCATTAAGAGTAGCAGGTAAAAGGCGGGAGCATGTCTGTGTCTTCGCCCGGCGCTACGGGGAGAAATGGGCTTTAGTAGCCGTTCCCAGATTTTTCACTCAATTGAGCGAGGTGGGTGTGCTACCCATTGGAAAACAGGTGTGGCAGGAAGACCATATCCCCCTTCCTGAAGATGCCCCAAGGAACTGGCTCAACATTTTTACCGGCGAAACTATTTGCGGGGTAAAGAGCATAGCTCTGGCTGAGTTGTTTCATAAGTTTCCAGGAGCCATGCTGATGGGCAGATGAAATCCTGAATTCAACCCTTTCTCTTTAGGAACATCACGGTTAATGGTGGCAGGGTAAGCGTAAGGGAATAGGAACGACCATGCATAGGTGTTTTCGAAGATTTCAGGGCACGCCGATTACCCTTGCCGCTACCCCCGTATTTATTATCATCACTATTTAAAAGCTCGATCCACGGCCCTGGTGAGGGCACACCAATTCTATATTTGAAGAGCGTCTCTGGAGTAAAATTGCAGACGACCAATACAATGTCATCCTCTGAGCGCCCCTTGCGTATAAGGCTGACGACGCTGTGCTCAATATCATTACAGTCAATCCACTCAAAGCCGGCCGCATCAAAATCCAGCTGATGGAGAGCAGACTGGCTTTGGTAAAATTTGTTCAGGGCGGTTACCCACCGCTGGAGACCGGAGTGTGGCGGGTATTGAAGCAGGTGCCATTCCAGGCTTTCTTCGTGTGCCCATTCCTGCCATTGACCGAACTCACCTCCCATAAATAGCAGTTTTTTTCCGGGCTGGGCATACATATAACCGAAAAGCAGCCGCAGGTTGGCGAACTTCTGCCAGTCGTCTCCCGGCATCTTGGACAGCAGGGAGGCCTTTCCGTAGACTACCTCGTCATGTGAGAGAGGCAAGGTGAAGTTTTCGTAAAAGGCGTACATCATACGAAAGGTCAGGTTATTCTGGTGGTACTTGCGGTGAACAGGATTTTTGGTCATGTATTCCAGGGTATCATGCATCCAGCCCATATCCCACTTCATACCAAAACCAAGCCCGCCGAGGTAGGTGGGACGGGATACCATCGGCCAGGTGGTGGATTCCTCAGCGATTGTCTGTACATCAGGATATTCCTGATAGACAACTTCGTTAAGTCGCCTTAAGAAGGCGATAGCCTCCAGATTTTCACGACCGCCGTATTTGTTGGGTATCCACTTGCCTTCCTTGCGGCCGTAGTCCAGGTAAAGCATGGAGGCAACAGCATCAACACGCAATCCATCGGCATGGTACTTGTCCAGCCAGAACAGGGCACTGCTGGACAGGAAGCTTCTTATCTCATTGCGGCTGTAGTTGAAGATGTAGCTGTTCCAGTCAGGGTGGATGCCCTGCCGGGGATCCTTGTGCTCATAAAGGTGGGTGCCATCGAAGAAGGCCAGGGCATGTTCATCATTTGGGAAGTGGGAAGGCACCCAGTCCAGGATAATGCCGATGTTGTGCTGGTGCAGATAGTCTATCAGGTACATAAAGTCCTGCGGCGTGCCATAGCGGCTGGTGGGGGCAAAGTAGCCCGTCGTCTGGTAGCCCCAAGAACCGTAGAAGGGATGTTCCATGACCGGCAGAAGCTCGACATGGGTGAAACCCATTCGCTGCACGTATTCAACCAGCTGTGCAGCCATCTCCCGATAGGTCAGATAGCGGTTGCCTTCCTCGGAGACGCGCCGCCAGGAGCCCGGGTGCACTTCGTAAATAGTGATGGGAGCATTGAGGGAGTTCCGTTCTCGGCGGTTTTTCATCCATGTCTGGTCTCTCCACTTATAGTCTAAATCGCACACGACCGAAGCCGTCTTTGGCGGTATCTCATAAAAGGAGGCAAAAGGGTCAGCTTTCTCTACAGTATGGTTACGGTATCTCGAAATGATATAGTATTTATACACAGCCCCTGCACCTACACCGGAAATAAATCCCTCCCAGATGCCAGATTTGCCCCTCATTTGCAACGGGTGGCTCACCCTGTTCCATTTGTTAAAATCGCCGATAACGTGTACCTCTCTGGCATTGGGCGCCCATACCGTGAAATGCGTCCCTGGAGCGTCATCTATTTTCAGGATATGTGCCCCCAGCTTTTCGTAGAGCTTATGATGTGAGCCTTCACTAAAGAGGTACAGGTCATCATCAGAAAGAAAAGTAATATCATGGCGGACAGCTACTGTCCGCTGTGCTCCTTTGGCAGGCTGTCCCGATTGCTGGCTTATACTAGGAACCATTTTTGTGTTCCTACCCCTCTGCTTCCACAAGCTGTAATATGCCCTGAATAGGCACTTTTACCCAGTCTGGCCGGTTGTTCAGCTCGTAGCCGACCTCGTACAGGGCTTTATCCAGTAGAAAAGCATCCAGAAGAATTTTCAGCTGGTCGGGGTTATCCGGCAGAAGTCCAGTCTGAGCCATTATGTCCAGATATGCGTTCAGGAATTCTATAGAAACCCAAGTATACCAGTACTGCGCCCAGTGACGCAGCAGCGGCAGATTATCTTCCGGATTGGGCAGTAATGATGCCTGTTTCATTATGGCGCTGTGCGCCGCGTAGTGGAAGGAGCGGAGCATTCCGGCCACGTCTCGGAGCGGTGAGCGCTTGAGCCGCCTCACGCTGAGCGAGCGTGCTGGCTCACCCTCGAAATCGATGACAACAAAGTCCTTGCCGGTATAGAGTATCTGCCCCAGGTGGTAATCGCCGTGGCAGCGAATGCGTGCCGCCGTTATTTTTTGCCGGCGAATTAGACTATAGCGTTCAACGATATCTTTTTCCATGCTCAGTACCTGCCTGGCATCCTCGTGCTGGTCTTCCGGCAGGTGTCTGAGGCACTCCTTGAGTAGCTGCATAGTGCGCATGGCAAAGCCTCGTAGCGATTGGTATAGGGACGTCTGGTACATCATGGTGAACGGTTCTGGAGCAAAGTCAGAGTTTTGCAGACCCGAAGCCAGCGCTATATGAAGTTCTGCGGTGCGTTGCCCTAAAAGCTGTGCCAAAGCCAGGTAAGAGCCGATAGTCTCCTGAGCCAGAGCAGGCGGTTCTTGCAACAAGGACAGCAGGGGTTTCTGAGGGATGGGTGGAGCCTGCACGGTAGCGTGTGCCAGCACTTCATCGAAATAGTGCGCCAGAAAGTCCAGAGTATATCCCCAGGCATCACCTTCATTCGGCACGAAGCTTTGCAAGATAGCGAGACTAAGCGGTTTATTGCGACCTCGGTGGTATTCCAGAGAACCGAGTACCTGTGAGATATTGATAAAGGGCGTATTTTCAGTGAGGAATCGACCTATTTCCACATCGGGGTTAATCCCTTCTTCAAGACGGCGGAACAGCTTCAAGATGAGCTGGTTCCCATATATAACCGAGGTATTGCTTTGCTCGACTTCCATGGGAGTCGGTGTCAGGTCTATATCCCCTGAACCGCGGGCGCGGCGAAATACTCTAGTCGGCGATGCCAGAATCTCGCCGGATTTTCCTTTTAAGGCACGCCGTTTGCCCATGGCTTTCAGTAATAAACCGCAGAAACCAGCGTCGAGCATAGCATCGAACAGAATGTTCTCGCTGTTTTTACCTCGCTGCTTTAATTTTGCGATAATAGCATTAGGATACTCTGCACTCAACTTATCCTCTTTTTCGGCGGGAGCAGTGACGACTGGAATGGCGTATATTTCCGGTTCTCCCTTAGAGTAGTCAACTTGAAACAAGATTATATAGGCGTTTGAGCTATCAAAACGCAGGGGAATGATATCCTGAATCTCCGCCGCCCAAGTTTCTCTTGCCTTGCCGCGAAACCAGCGCCGGCTTTTTATATAGTCCAGCAGCACCGCCTCAAGGACAAACCAGTTCTCCTTTCTCCCGAAGAGAGTTTCCTCGGTCTCATGCATTATCGGTACCTCTCTGACTTCCTCGGTGGGTAGAGCACGCAGGCGAAGAGCTTCTGCCTGTTCCGCTTCCAGTGAAAACCAGTAGAAGGCATAAGGACTGAGGGTAAAGTAGTATTTACCGTCGGTAATTGGAGCAAATTCCACTCTTCCGAAGAGGTCAACCGGTCTCCAGCCGTTAAATTCGGAGAGGTCAAGCACAGTTTGCTGTGCCAGACGGGAAAGGTTAACCACGACGAGGATAGTCTCTTCCTTATAACGGCGAATGAAAGCCAGAACCTTACGATTATCAGGCTGGAGGAACTCTATGCTACCGCGCCCGAAGACTTTGTAACGTTTGCGCAGAGCAATTATGCGCTTCATCCACCAGAGAAGGGAGTCAGTGTTGTTTAACTGGTTTTCCACATTAACTGCTTCGTAGTGATACTCAGGGTCAATAATTGGCGGCAGGTACAGTCTCTGGGTATTGGCACGGGAGAAACCGGCGTTTCGCTCCGGACTCCATTGCATCGGCGTGCGCACCCCATTGCGGTCGCCGAGGTAAAAATTGTCTCCCATGCCGATTTCGTCACCATAGTAGATAACCGGCGTCCCCTGCAATGAGAAAAGTAGGCTATTCAGCAGCTCAATCTTTTTCCTGTCGTTGCTGAGCAGAGGGGCAAGGCGACGGCGAATACCCAGATTAAGACGGGCCGTGGGGTCGGCGGCGTATACCCGGTACATATAGTCCCGCTCCTCATCAGTGACCATCTCTAATGTCAGTTCGTCGTGGTTACGCAGAAAGATAGCCCACTGGCAGTTATCCGGGATGGCTGGTGTCTGTTGAAAAATATCAATTATCGGGAACCGGTCTTCCATACGGAGAGACATAAAAAGACGGGGCATGATGGGAAAATTAAAAGCCGTGTGGAACTCATCCCCATCGCCGAAATAAGCCACGGCATCCTCCGGCCATTGATTGGCTTCGGCAAGCAACATACGGTTTTTGAATTTCTTATCAATATGGGCACGAAGTTCCTTTAAAAAGACGTGGTTTTCCGGCAGGTTTTCACAACTGGTGCCCTCTCGCTCATAAAGGTAGGGAACGGCATCGGCACGGAGCCCGTCAACCCCCATCTTTAGCCAGAAGTCCATCACCCTGAAGATAGCCTTCCGCAAGGCAGGGTTGTCATAGTTTAAATCGGGCTGGTGATAGTAAAACCGGTGCCAGTAATACGCTTTTGCCACAGGGTCCAAAGCCCAGTTGGAGGTTTCATAGTCCTTGAAGATAATACGGGCATCCTTGTATTTATCCGTGGTGTCGCTCCATACGTAGAAATCGCGGTAACGGCTCCCTGGCGGAGACTTACGTGCCCGCTGGAACCAGGAGTGCTGGTCGGAAGTGTGGTTTACCACTAGCTCGGTGATAACGCGTATACCATGATGATGAGCCTCGTCAACAAAGGATTTGAAATTAACCATGGTGCCGTATACAGGCTGAATGTTAAAGTAATCGGAGATATCATAACCGTCATCCCTGAGAGGGGAGGGGTAAAAGGGAAGTAGCCAGATAGCGGTGACTCCGAGGCCTTCAAGGTAATCCAGTTTATCTATCAGCCCTACAAAGTCACCTACGCCATCGGCATCACTGTCGGCAAAGGTACGGACGTGGAGTTCATAGATTATAGCGTCCTTATACCACAGAGGGCTGTCTTCAAAGTGTACTTCTTCTGTTTTGCGCTTCCTCATTTTAATCACCGAGTGCCGCATGTAAATGCTCAATCAGGTCTTTTATGCCCAGAGGTTTTACCAAGAGCCCGCTCGCGCCATGCTTCATGCTATCCCGCTGAGTGCCGGGGCTACGCTGGGGTGCAATTATGATGAATGGTATCTTAACCTCATGAAGCTGTTCACAGCGTTCCCAGATGCTGTTATCAAACCCGGTAATGTCAAGCAGGGCAAGTTTGATATTCTCCTGTCCCTCAATGGCGCCGTCCAGCTCATCAAGGCTGGAAGCGCTAAAAGTCACGTATCCTTCGTGCTCTAGTTCTTTGGCGAGCACTTCCAATTCACTTTGGTTGGCATTTACAATTAGAATGGCTGGGGTTTTCATGTTGGTGTATACCTTCTTTTTAATTATTCAGGGTTTTCGGCGCTTTGCCCCTTAGCGTGTCCTGCGTGATACGGAAGATACGGGTCGGGCAGGTATTGGGGTCTAATTCCATCTGGTTCCATTCCCCCTGCCAGGTTTCGATGGTATCGTTCAGCAAGTCACGTGCCCGGCAAGGTCGTTCGGAATTGAGCCCCCAAGCTGCCAGGGGAACATTAATCCATCCGGACTGTTTCTGGTGTGGATTCAGGTTGACGATGACCAGTATTATATTGGAGAGGTCCTCGGTGTGCTTGCTATAACATATCAGGTTCTGATTGTCTGTAGCATTAAACCACAAATTCCGGTTGCTCTGGAGAGTCGGGTTCTCGCGACGGGTGCGGTTCACACGGGTAATGAAATCTTTCAAGTTGTCTTTCCGGCCGATATCCCAATTCTTCACTTCGTACTTTTCGGAGTTCAGATATTCCTCGCTGCCTTTCTCTCTGGGAAGATTTTCCATAAGCTCAAAAGCAGGCCCATAGATACCGTAACTGGAGCTTAAGGTTGCTGCCAGCACCAAGCGAGCCATGAAAGCCGGTCTACCACCGGTCTGTAAATATTCGTGGAGAATATCCGGCGTGTTAGGCCAGAAGTTGGGGCGGAAGAAATATTTTACCTCCGTCTTCGTCAGTTCGGTAAGATATTCGGTAAGCTCCGACTTGGTGTTACGCCAGGTGAAGTATGTATATGACTGCGTGAATCCCAGCTTGGCAAGCCGGTACATGATTTTGGGTCGGGTGAACGCCTCGGCGAGGAAAATAGCATCAGGATAATCCCGTTTTACCTCACTAATGAGCCACTCCCAGAAGCGAAAGGGCTTGGTATGCGGATTGTCCACGCGAAAAATACGCACACCCTGTTCCACCCAAAAAAGCACCACACTTTTAAGTTCCTCCCAGAGTTCCTGCCGGTTTTCCGTTTCAAAATTAAGCGGGTAAATATCTTGATATTTCTTTGGTGGGTTTTCAGAATACTGTACCGTACCGTCGGGGCGCCAGAGGAACCATTCCGGGTGCTCCTTGACATATGGATGGTCCGGAGAACACTGGAAGGCAATGTCCAGGGCAATCTCGATGCCGTATTCCTGTGCCGTGGCGGACAGATGATGGAAGTCTTCCAGCGTGCCAAGTTGCGAGTTAATTTCTTTATGTCCTCCCTCCTCGGCGCCGATTGCCCAGGGAGTCCCTGGGCCACCTTGCCTAGTGATTACTGCATTGTTTTTCCCCTTGCGGTTGGTAGAGCCGATGGGGTGAACAGGTGGGAAATAGAGAACGTCAAAGCCCATTTCGGCAATATATGGTAAGCGGGCCTCGCAGTCCCTAAAAGTGCCGTGCCGTCCCGGTTTGTCGGCGGCGGAGCGTGGGAACATCTCATACCAAGTGCTGAATCCGGCCTTTTTTCGGTCAACCGAGATAACCAGCTTCTTCGGGTAGGTTACGGCGGAGCTACGGTCAGCGTATTTCTCCATGAGCTTACTTAATTCATCACTCATGGCCAGTTTAACTTTGTCTTTCTGGCTGGTTGTGTTAGACCTCAGCACCTCTGCCCAATTCGATAACTGCTTGCCGTCAGCACCCGAAGCGCGCTTGACAACTTCCCTGATGATTCCGGCTCCAATAAATAGGTTTATCTCAATATCTTTCTGCTTCGCTTCAACCCGCCTCTTTAAATCTTGGCGCCAAGTCTTAAACTGGTCTACCCATGCCGTGATTATGTAGAGATAATTTCCCAGATCGCTGGCTGTAAATGAGCCTTGCCAGCGGTCATTTGCCAGAAACTGCATCAGCGTTTCCGTCCAGATAGCTTCGTTTGCCCGACGGTAGAGAAGGTATGCCGAGATTACCTCGTGCCCATCGGCGAAGATATCCGCCTCGACGGTCACCTCATCACCAATAATGCTCTTGGCAGGGAAGAGACCGCCATCAATTTCTGGGCTTACCCCCTCAATGACTACACGCTCATTACCTTCTATAGGCTGCAATACTATTCTCCTGAGATACCAATATAGCTAATTATATCTTTTCCTTCTGTATTTTTAAATGTGCTATCCTTTTTGGTCGGCTCCTAATGACCGGAGTCAGCGCGCAGCTTCACCATCTGCGACATCACTTTCCTTTCGGTATCATATCCCTTTATCAGGAACGAAGCAAGGTTAACAGTCACACCGCTGAAAAACGCAATACCCCCAAACATGAGGATAAAGGCGACCGCTCTACCTACCACCGTTACCGGCACCATATCACCATAGCCGACGGTGGTGATAGTAACCATCGCCCACCAGAGGGCATCGGCAAAGAAGTGAATCGAAGTCCCCTACTCTCCCCTCTACGGAGGCGACAATGGTTGCGGCAATGATAACCAGTCCACTCCCATAAACAAGAATAAAATCGATATTGACCAGCCTCCTTATGCCTACCTAGATGCGGGAGCCGAAGATGAAGATGCGCAGAATACGCAGCGGACGGAAGAAGGACACAACGACCACGAGTACCTCCAGCCAGTGCCACCGCAAATAGGCGAGCCGGTGAGGAGAAATAGATATTTTAATGATAAGGTCTATGGCAAAGAGTGCCCAGATAAAGTAAGCCAGAGCGCTAAAAGTTGCCTCTTCCTGCGAGGAAAGTTCCCAGACCAGCGGTCCTATCAGTAGCGGAATCATGACAAAGGCAAGGGTTAGGAGCGGCATTTCCGTTATGCGCTCTATTCGGTGGAGCCGCTCCTCACGATGAGAGGTGTTTAACATCTCTTTTTTTGGCGACTTAGCCATGATTTCTCCTCTTCACTTATCTTCTGGCTGTATTGCCGAATTACTTTGCCGTTCGTGGTGGTGCTTTGTTTTTGGGGCAATATAGCCGCGAATTTTATTCCCATTAACCATAAACGGTTTTGTCAAGATTATATGGCGCTTGCCCCAGGCAAACCAGCCACTCGCCCAGAACCGCCAGAGAACAATCAATACAATCGGCAGAATAACCCCCAGCACCATGAAATACCCCCACCGCCACTGTAGTTCCGGCATATATTCAAATTTCATACCATAAATGCTGGCCAGGAGGGTAAGCGGCAGAAAGATGGTAGCCACGATGGAGAGAATGCTAATCGTCTCATTCTGCCAGTTGGCCATTGAGGAAAGATATGTCACCAGGGCATTATCCGCCCGGTCAAGAATAGTCTAGTTCAGGTCTGAAACGCGGACAACATGGCCATACACATCACGGTAGAAAACCTGAGACTCCTCTTTTACTACTGGAAACTCGCTGTGGCTCAGACGGCTAAATACCTCCCGCTGGGGAGCCATGATGCGGTGCACTCTCAGGGAGGAACGCTTTAGCTTCAGGATACTGTTCAGAACGTTCTTGTGAGGTTGGCGAATTACCTCCTCCTCAATCTCTTCAGCAACATCACTTATACTATCAATGGTGGGCATAACGTTATCGACAAGCGCATCAATGATGGCATGAGCCAGGAAATCGGCACCACGTTTTATTAGACGGCTATCTCCTTCAACTATTTGCTGAACTTCGTTAACACTGTAGAGTGGAAAGTTATGGTTGCTGATAACGAAGTGTTTCCCCAGGAAAAGCGCCAGTTCGGCTGTCTCTACAATATCTGACTCCACGACATGATTGATACCGTGCACGACGATGAAAAGGTAATCACCAAAGTCATCAATTTTCGGAGGGTGAGTCTGGGCGATGACACTGTCTGCACAGCAAGGTGATGAAAGGGGAAGCCTTGTTCAAGAAAGTCCCCGTCTTCTTCTGTTGTTTCCGAGATGTCTACTCAGAGCAGCCCGCACTTCGATTCGTAAGCCTTAATAATATCATCTTTGGCCAGTTCACACTGAAGATCGCCGTCCGGTGCCAGGTAATATGCTTTGATAGACATATAGCACCTCCCAAAAAGTTACGATTGCGGGTCAATTTTAGCGCTTTATCCTGACACTGTCATACCCTGGCGGCTGGCAGATACATCTGTTCACAGTATTCTTTGAGCATTCTCCGCGCACAGAATACGGGCACAATCGAGCTAATTGACCGCTTTACCATAGATACCCACATCTGCGGCGGGTTATTTCGATTGCGGTTATAGTAGAGGGGTACAACTTCCTCCTCAAGGAGACTGTAAAGCGCCTCGGCATCTGCCTTATCCTCTTCCTCCGCACTAGTGTACACAACATCATCACCTATTACCCAGCCATTACTACCGTTATAGGCTTCACGCCACCAGCCGTCTGGTACACTCAGGTGCAGTACGCCGTTAAGCGCTGCTTTCATACCACTGGTCCCGGAGGCTTCCTGCAAGCGGCGCGGCGTGTTCAGCCAGACATCCACACCCTGTACCAGATACCTCGCCAGGTGCATATCGTAATCCTCAAGGAAGGCAATCCTTCCCTGAAATTCACGGTCTCTGGCCATGGTATGTACGTGCTGCAGAAGCTTTTTGGACGCCGTATCGGCGGGGTGGGACTTGCCGGCGAAGATTATCTGGACGGGACGCCAGCGGTCATTGACAATTTTCTTCAGCCGCTCAATATTCTTGAATAGCAAATCTGGTCTTTTGTATTCGGCAAATCGCCTGACAAAACCTATGGTAAGCGCATCATTGTTAAGCAGAGAACCCATGGCCAGTATTTGCTGCGGTGTCGTCTCACCTTGTGCCCACCGTTGCTGAGCCCGTTCTAGAATAAGGTGGAATAATTTTCTTTTCAGTACGCGACGAGTTCGCCATAGTTCCTCATCAGGGATATCATCAACATGCTGCCACATACCAATATCATCCCGTCTTGCTACCCAGTCCTGCCCGAGGTATTTATCATAGAGCTGTCTGAGTTCAATCGGAATCCATGTCGGTACGTGGATTCCATTGTTTACATGTATGATTGGAACCTCACCTTCAGTATAGGCAGGCCAAAGCCCGTGCCACATCCGGCGGGTAACCTTGCCATGAAGCTGGCTTACGGCATTACGATAGCCAGTCGTCTTCAGAGAAAGGGTAGTCATGTTGAAAGTATCACTTCCGGCGTATCGCCCCAGATTCAAAAAAGTCTCCCATTCAGTACACATGGACGGCCAGTAGTTTTGAAAATACTGTTCGATAAGCTCGGCGGAGAAGATATCGTGGCCAGCCGGAACGGGCGTATGGGTTGTGAAAATGGAGGTATTCTGAACACTTTCAAGAGCCTTATCAAAAGCGATGCCTCTTGCCACTTCTTCCCTGATGCGTTCCAGCATCATGAATGCGGTATGGCCTTCATTGGCATGCCAGATTGACGGCTCTATGCACAGCGCGCGCAGGGTGCGCACCCCGCCGATGCCCAGCAAAATCTCCTGCTGGAGGCGATGCTCACGGTTGGCAGTGTACAGCCGACTTGATAACTGCCGGTCTTCAGGTTTGTTTTCCTCGATGTCGGTATCGAGAAGATAGAGATTTACCCGTCCCAATCGCACCAGCCAAACACCAATCTGTAGCATTCGGTCCTTAAGCTGCACCTCAACCAAGCATTTCCTGCTATCCTTGGATAATATTTGCTTTACCGGAGCTTTGTTGAAATCCAGCTGGCTGTATTCTTCTTCCTGCCAACCTTCTGCCGAGATACGCTGCCGGAAATATCCCTGCGGGTACATAAAACCAACGGCTACCATTGGTATTCCTAAATCGCTTGCCTCTTTACAGAGGTCACCGGCCAAAACGCCCAACCCGCCGGCATATATCGGCAGGGAATTATGGATGGCAAATTCCATGGAAAAATAGGCCACTGGTTTTTGCCGGAGGACAGGGTATTTGGTGGTGTACCAGGAATCATTATCGTTCATTTCTTCATCAAAGGCGACAATGGTAGCATCATATAAAGAAAGAAAAGAACTGTCACCGGCGGCCGCTTCAAGCTTCTCCTGGCTAATCTCATAAAGCTGTTGAACCGGGTTGTGTCCGCTCAGTCTCCACGAGGGGTAATCCAGCATCCTGAATAGAGCGCGTCCCTCCGGATGCCAGCTCCACCAAAGATTATTAGCAAGCTCCTCAAGCCTGCTAATGCGTTCTGGTATCTTCGAAACAGCCATCAGTATTCCTGCGATAGTTATACTATTTCAAAGAATTATACTCTAGCCTACTGGACAACGCTAACTCCATGGTGAAAATCTCCCGATTCCTCACTACCGTTGATTCAAAAATCTGAGACTGACATGCCCTCCATAAACGGTACCGGTTATAATCTCACAAAAGGGGATAAATAGCCAAGAAGGGACATACACCGGAACAGATCATAAACAAGCTACGCAAGGCGGAAATTCTCTTAAGTCAGGGTAAGACTATTGCTGTAATAAGCAAGGCAATCGGAGTCAGCAGCCATACCTAGTATCGATGGCGTAAAGACTACGGCGGACTAAGGGTAGATCAAACCAGGAAGCTCAAGAGCCTGTGGAAGGAAAGCGCTCGTTTAAAGAAACTGGTAGCCGACCTGTCTCTGGATAATACCATACTGAAAGAAGAGCGGAGGGAAACTTCTAAGACCGTCCCGCAGACGCGAGGTTATAGCCAAAGTTCAGGATAAACTTGGTGTCTGCGGAAAGGCGGGCTTGTAAAGTGCTGGAGCAATCGAGGGCTATCCAGCGTCGCCCTTTATTACTGCCATAACATGAAAAGCAGCTAACCGATGATATCATTACCCTGGCGGCAAAGTATGGCAGGTATGGATACCGCAGGATAACAGCTTTACTCAACAACGAATATGGCTGGACTGTGAACCACAAAAGGGTAGAGAGGATCTTGAGAAAAGAAGGCTTGAAAGTACCGAAGGAACAACCAAAAAGGGAAAGGTTATAGTTGAATGACGGGCCCTGTATCCGGCTCCGGCCGGAGCATAAGGACCATGTCTGGAGCTATGATTTTGTGATAGACAGGACTGCTAATGGCAGGGCTTTCAGGATGCTGACCATTATCGATGAATATACCCGGGAGTGCTTGGGATTATTGGTAAAGAGGCGGATCACATCACAAGAGGTAATAGACAAGCTTTTCGAGTTGTTCATACTGAGAGGGATACCAGAGCATATCAGGTCGGACAATGGCCCTGAATTTACAGCCAAGGCGATAAGGAAGTGGTGAAGCAGGATAGGAGTGAAGACTTTGTTTATCGAACCTGGTAGTCCCTGGGAGAATGGGTATATAGAGTCATTAAACGGTAAACTGAGAGATGAACTCTTGAACCGAGAGGTATTTATCATCTTGACCGAGGCAGAGGTCCTGATTGAAAAATGGAGAAGGGACTATAATCAGGTACGTCCACATAGTTATCTGGGATACCGACCTCCCGCACCAGAGATGATAATGAGCGGGATTGTAACCTAACAGGTGGTATCGTTATTGGGGGCAGGTTATGAATTGACTGCTCGGTAAAGTGCTGGGAGTAACTGCAGTCGCCTACTCGTTATCCTTTTTTACTGCCTTGGTGATTATGCTGATCGCGAATATTCTATTGAAGTCGATCGTGCTGCCAGGTGCTCCTGTTCTGTTCCATGTTCTGCTTGTGATACCAACTTCTATTGCCGCCTTTGCAGGGCTACTGGGATTCATTCAGTTACGTCTTGGCTTGCGTGAAAGTAGAATTCTGAATTTCGTGATTTTTGCGCCATTGTTTGCCGGTCTATATGGAGTAGGGCGTATGGTTGGAAATAGTTTTGCTATCTCCTGGATACAGGTGGGCATTTTGTTCGCCATCTCTGTTTTTTTGCTGGCATTTACAGCTTACCTGACCAAACGCGTGAGCAAGGAACGAATAGTCACCACCATCAACTGATTGAACAAGAGTTCGTACGAATATGAGCGCTTAACCGAAAAAACTGACTTTTGTTACCCCACAACGCCCTTACATGTAGCAAACTTGCTGGTTTGCTTGACGCCACATACAGAATGTGTTAGCATTTTTCCAGGGTACTGCAACTAGTTGCAGTAACTTTTATTTGCAAATCGCTTGTTGCCGAGCAAGTTATTATTGGCGCTTATGCTGCAATAAATCGTGATAGCTATCTTTTGTAAGAAGGGGAAACCCGTGAGAAATAAGGCTTTTGATATAAAGAGAATGGCCGTTGATGTTCCCGCCTACGCTCTCCGTGTACAGCAAAATTATATGGAACCTGGAGCACGTACCAAAGACGGGAAGCCTATTTGCGCCCACATGTTCAGGTAAGGAATACTACCAGATGGCCGATGACGGCATATCAATGGTAGGAATAAGCTAGTGAATAGAAAAACGCTGAACTTGGTGCCAAAATTACTTGTACCTGCCTTGATAGTAGTGTTGCTTATTCTCTCATCATGCACTGCCGAGACACCAGAGGGTAGTTCATACACTATTGCTGATAGCACCGGGGACTGGGGCTACCCATCTCCATACACCCATTACCCCCGGGGTCCTGGATATACCCGGATGAGTTTTATCTTTGAACCCCTTGTGTGGAAGGATGCTTCTGCTTTCATCCCAGCATTGGCCAGGGAATGGGAATACGTTGCGGAAGAAAATGCCTATATATTTAAGCTGCGTAACAACGCCACCTGGCATGACGGTACCAAGTTCACCGCTGATGACGTGGTTTTCACCTTTGACTATACCCAACAGCACCTGTTTCAGTGGGTTGACAGCAGTATTATCAAATCGGCGGAAGCAATTGATGAATATACAGTAAAACTGTATCTAAGCAAGCCTTATGCTCCTTTCTTTCAAGATGTTGCTGGAACCCAGCCCATAATGCCCAGGCATATCTGGGAGGGCATAGAAGAACCCGAGAAATTTGCAGCCCCGAAAGCCGTAATCGGGACTGGTCCCTACACATTGGTGGACTACAGTAAAGAACATGGCACCTATCTTTACAAAGCCTATGCTGATTACTATCTGGGCAAACCATCTGTGGACGAAATTAAGTTTGTCAAGATAAGTGCCGAGGTGATTCCAGCAGCACTGAAGGAAGGCTCAGTGAGTGCTGGCGACGTACCCCCCGAAGTCGTCTCTGAGATGGAAGAGGCCAGCCTTATCGTAATTACGGCACCAGTTGCCTGGAACGCCAAGATGATGATAAACCATCAGAAAGAGCCCCTGTCTTCCAAGCAGTTCCGTCAGGCGCTGGCCTACGCTATAGACCGGGAATCTCTGGTGCAGATTGCCCAGCGAGGCCATGCCTTGGCGGGTAGCCCGGGTATGATGCCGTCCACAAGCGATTGGTACAACCCTGACACCCCACAGTATAAGTATGACCCGGCTAAGGCAAAGCAGCTTCTGGAAGGACAGGGATACAAGTTGGAGGGCGGCTATTTTACTAAAGACGACAGGTTACTTGAGATAGAACTCCTGACTACTTCTGACTTCAAGGAGGTCGGGCAATTCGTCAAGCAGCAACTGGAAGAAGTGGGCATGAAAATAAACTTCAGAACCATGGAAGCAAAGACGGTTGACGCCAAGGTAGGAGCCTGGGACTTTGACCTATCCATCTACGGGCACGGTGCCCTTTACGACCCAGCCTTTCTGAAAAAGTGGATTATGGACGAGGACTTCAAAAGTGCCCGGTATACATCAAACGAAATACTCAACGAGCTCCTCGAAGCGCAGCTAGCTGAGATGGATACTGAGAAGAGGAAAGGTCTGGTATTCGAGATTCAGGAGGTTTACGCTGAGGATTTGCCAGCACTGACCCTTTATTATCCCAAGTGGTATTGGGCTCATAACGGCACCGTGAGTCTTTTCTACACAAAGGATGGGCTAGCCTTTGGCGTACCCATTCCTCTGAACAGGATGTCCTTCGTGGAATAGTAGTAAGAGGAAGAGCAAATTGCGAAATAGAAGGAGATAATAGACACGTGAAATCAAAAAGTGTGAAAGCGGAGCATTATAAACTCTTAATTTTCAATTGCTATGGTGGGTGTGCAACGGGCGTGGCTGCCTCAAGAGCTTGTATCAGAATATGGGAGGAGAATCCAGATGACGTCAAAATAGGATGTCTTCCCGCGGTAATAGTACCTTGGAAGCTTAAGGAAATTATGAAAAAATCGGAGAAGCGAATTTTGATCGATGCTTGTGGCGTTCAATGCGGTGCTAAGCTTATCGAGAGTGAGGGAATGACGGTAGACCGTTACATCGAGCTTACCTCGATGCTCCGTATTAGAAAGGTAAAGCAGCTACCTTCAAAAGACCTTGAGGATAAGGTCTATAAAACGATCCAGAAAGAAGTGGATGCTCTTTTGGATAAAGGAGAAGCAAATTGATTGGGAAAGAGGTAAGAAATGAAGCTGCCCCTTATATGCAGCTTAGACCAGTAGGGGTAGTAAAAAGCCCGTTGAAGGAACCGAGCCTGATTGCTGAGTCTGGCGATCTGGAGTGGCAGCCAAAGGAAGGGCGGCGAGAGTGGCGAACCCGGGTTTCGGAACTTGTCATTGATAGTGACCTTGCTGGCATTCTTGATGGTATAGAAGACTTCTCACATCTTCTAGTACTTTATTGGGCGCATCGTGTTCCCTCAGAGGGCCGCTCCCTGATCAAGGTTCATCCAATGGGGAGAGAGGATCTGCCGCTGGTAGGTATTTTTAGTACCTGCAGCCCGGCACGGCCCAATACCATTTGTGCCATAGTGGTGCGACTGCTGGAGCGTAAAGAGAACGTTCTGAAGGTGGAAGGACTGGATGCCATTGATGGCAGTCCCATAGTAGACATTAAACCCTATATCCCCAGCTACTATCGTGCCGACAATACAAAGGTGGCTGACTGGATGCTCCAAATAGAAAGAGAGTTCGCTGAAGGTTCGATTGCAGGTGGTGACAATAAGGAGGGCTAATAATTTCAGGGAGGTAATATCGGAATGTTAAGCAAGCGAAACTTTATCACCTATGTCATAGCCTTCCTGTTTATTTTATTGCTTAATTTCCTGCTACCCAGAATGATGCCAGGAGACCCACTCATAGCTATCTACGGTGACGAAGCACTGATTACCATGACGCCGGAGCTTAAAGCCCATCTCGTGGAGCGATTTGCCCTGGACGAGCCACTATGGCAACAGCTCGGGGCTTACTTTTTAGCACTGCTTCAGGGCGAGCTGGGCTACTCTTACTATTATAGTGCGCCCGTCTTGTCAGTAATTGTTGGACGCTTGCCGTGGACCCTGCTTCTGGTAGGTACTTCACTGCTACTCTCCACTGCACTGGGGATAATTCTAGGGATTGAATCAGGCTGGCGGCGAGGTTCCAGAACTGATCGTACTATGTTAGCCGGGCTGATGAGTCTGAACGGCTTCCCTGACTTCTTTCTGGGTATGTTACTGCTTATCTCTTTTGGGGTGACATGGGGAATCTTCCCTCTGGCCGGAGCACTAACTCCTTACTCGGGGCTATCAGGATTAGCCTTGCTACTTGATATATTGAGGCACTTATTCCTGCCGGTGGCTGCCTTGACTCTGGCTCACCTGGCTGGTGGCTATCTGCTCACTCGAAATACCATGATTACGGTATTAAAGGAGCCGTACATGCTTACTGCCAAGGCCAAGGGCTTATCGCAGCGAGTACTCAAATATCGGCATGCCGGCAGAAACTCTATGCTGCCGGTGGTTACTCAGACAGGTATCTGGGTGGGCAGGGTGATTACCGGGGCTCTCTTTGTTGAGCTGGTGTTCGCCTACCCAGGTGTGGGTTATCTCACCTACGAAGCCCTCTTAGCCCGTGACTACCCTATCATTCAGGGAGTGTTTCTGATGGTAGCTATATCGGTACTGGTTGCCAACTTTCTGATTGACCTTTCCTACCCAAAGTTAGACCCGAGAGTGAGCTATGCACATTGATTTGAAAAAGGAGATAAAGGAGAGCGGTCCTGGTAAGACAGGGCTCATTATTCTACTGCTAATGATAGCGGTAGCTCTCCTGGCACCCATTCTGGCTCCTTATAATCCCTACCAGCAATCGACTGTATCCCTGCTTTCGCCGTCGTGGGACCACTGGCTGGGTATGAACCATGTTGGTCAGGATATCTGGAGTCGGCTGGTCTACGGTGCTAGAACTTCTCTGCTGGTTGGATTTGGGGTGGGCATTTTCTCCACATTACTGGGTACTATATTCGGAGTATCGGCAGCCCTGATTGGTGGGCTCTACGAAAAGGTAGTGATGAGAATAGTCGATGCCTTTATCGTGATTCCAATGGTAATCATCATTATCCTGATCGCAGCTTACATTAGGCCGAGTATCCTTACTCTTGTACTTCTCTTATCATTACTGAGTTGGCAGGGTGGTGCCAGAATTATGCGTGCACAAGCCCTTTCCTTAAAAGAGAGAGGACATGTGGCCGCAGCTAAGTCATTCGGTGCTAATCACTTTTACATCGCTTGGCGCCATGTAGTGCCTGACCTCGGGCCAATATTGCTGGTTGATTTCATTTACGGTGTCCGTAGAGCCGTCTTCATGGAAGCTGGGCTTGCTTTTCTGGGAATAAGTGACCCGACTGTGGTTAGCTGGGGCATGATGATGCGTGATGCCCTCAACTTCAGCTATTTGAGTGTCTGGCAGTGGTGGCTAGTTCCTACCGGCGTAGCCTTATCTCTAACTATAATTGGCTTGACCTTTGTTGGTCATGCTGCCGAACCTACTATTGAGCCCAGATTGAGAGGTGTGGAAATTGCTTGAAATAAAGGAACTGAGAGTTAATTATGGTCAGGAGGTGGTCCTTAACGGAATAGACCTGGAACTAAACTCAGGTGAGACCCTGGCTATCATTGGTGAATCAGGTGCAGGGAAGACTACTCTTGGCCTAAGCATCATGCGTTTAGTAGAGGGCACCGTTCGAGGAACTATCCGCCTTAACGGTAAAAATCTGCTATCGCTCACTGACAACGAGATGCAGCAAATAAGGTGGAGCAAGATTGCCATGGTCTTCCAGAATGCCAACAATGTGCTGAACCCTGTTTATACTGTACTGAATCAAATTATGGAGCCGATGATAGAGCACAGGCTGAAAAGCCCGGAGGAAGCCCAGGATAGGGCTATGGACTTACTGGGATATTTCGGTTTGCCGAGAGAGCGCTTCCCCGCTTATCCTCACCAGCTTAGCGGCGGTGAGCAACAGAGAGTTCTCTTAGCTATGGCACTGGCTAATGACCCCGAATTACTGATATTAGACGAACCGCTATCTTCGCTTGACGCGGCCGCAAGGGCTCAAGTGGGAGAGTTGCTTAAAGAAACAGGCAAGCACTGTGCCAAATTGGTGACGACCCACGATTTGGATACCGCCGGCAAGCTGGCCAACCGCATGGCTGTGCTTTATGGGGGTAAAATCATTGAAGTGGGCCCAACCCAAGACATACTCTCCCGCCCCAGACACCCTTATACCAGAGCACTAACCCGAGCCTACCCTAATATGACTACGGTGAAGGACCTCCAGGGCATTAAGGGACGGATGACCCACCCCGTCAGTGGTTGTCCATTTCATCCCCGCTGTACACAGGCAATAGATGTTTGCCGGGCCAAGATACCGAAGCTTGCGTGGAATCAAGAGCGCCACATTGCCTGTCACAGAGGCGGTATTATTACCCTGATGTCAACCAAGAACTTGACTAAATCCTTCGGCTCACTTAAAGCCGTTGACTCAGTAAATCTGCATATTGAGGCAGGGGAAACCCTGGCGCTGGTGGGGCAAACTGGCTCAGGAAAGACGACACTGGCAAAAACAATTATGGGTCTTCACCAGCCTGCTGAGGGGGCTGTGTACCTTGAGGACGTCAAGGTTGATAATCGGGGGAAGGATTTCTATAAGAGGGTACAGATGCTGTTTCAGAATCCTGGAGAGTCTCTGAGCCACCGTCTATCAGTACTGGAAGCAGTGATGGAGCCGCTTGATATTCAAGGTGTAGGATCTAAGGAGGAAAGGGAGAACAAAGCGATACAGGTCTTGGGCGAAGTGGAGCTACCCCAGACCAGAGACTTCTTGAACAAGTATCCTCACCACTTGAGTGGTGGTGAGATGCAACGTTTGGCCATAGCTCGGGCGCTAGTGCTAGAACCGGCTTTACTTATTGCTGACGAGCCCACTGCTTTCCTGGACGCAAGCATACAGGCTAAGATTTTGAAGTTATTGCTCAACTTACAAGAGCAACGAGGCCTGAGTATGCTTTACATTACCCATAATATAGCTGCTGCCAGAAAGGTGAGTGACAGAATAGCGGTAATGCTCGATGGTAAGATTATTGAAGAAAGCGCCGCGAGTGAAATTGTGACGGCACCGAAGCAAGCCTATACTCAGAGCTTGTTAAGTGCAGCTTCAGCTCTGCATTCAACCGCATATATTCCTTAGTAGCGAACCATATTGGTCCCGCCACTTGTTCAAAGTTTAAAACCCATAACATTTCATATAAGGATATTGAACACGAACCAGTATATACCAGTGCCCAGGCAGCTCAAGTCAGAGGTATATCAGCAAGCCAAGGAGCAAAAGCCCTGCTCTTAAAGAGTGAGAATGGATTTATCCTGGCTCTTTTACCAGGTGACCGTAAACTTGATTCCAAGAAATCAAAAAAATTGCTTAGGATTAAGGGCCTTCGGTTTGCTTCTCCAGAAGAGGTAAAAGACACAATGGGTTGTGAAATCGGAGCTTGTTATCCCTTCGGTAATCTTATTAGGCTGCCTACTTATGCTGACAATTCTTTATCAACGAATGATACCATTTCCTTCAATCCGGGAGTACATACTCATTCAATAGAAATGAAATGGCAAGACTTTTACTCGCTAGTCAAACCTAAAATGGTTGATATTTCAGAAAGATGAAGTGGCATCCACGTCGCCCGGATTTTACTTTCTGAGCGTAATAATACGAGGCATATTCACCCTTTCTTCAGTTTAATATTATTGCTGGACTAGTTTTTGAGGGGCAAGTCATTGTGAAACGAAACCGGTATTAATAAACTCCTTCTCAAGAGAACGCTTCAGTGGTATCATTCTACTGAGTTAATCTGCCAGGCATAAGATTTAATATAGGAGGAATGATAATGGAACTGAGTGCAGTAAAAGCAGCTATGAAAGGTGTCACTATCGTGCAAACGACGCCATTCAATAAGGATGGTAGTCTTGACCTGGAAGGGATGAGAGCTAACACCCGCTGGTTACTTGAGCGTACAGCGGGTAAGGATTTTGTGCTCACCCCTCTGGGAACTACCGGCGAATTCTATAGCATGTCCGATGATGAGCGTAAAGCCGTTATTAAAATGGTTGTAGAAGAAGCAAAAGGGAAGAATGTAGTCATGGTGGGAGGAGTAGGTCGCCCCGGAACCCGTGAAACCATCAAGATGTGCCAGTATGCTGAATCTGTTGGGGCAGATGGAGTTCAGGTTATTCTCCCCTACTATATGGTCCCGACGGAAGAAGGTATGTACGAGCATTACAAACAAGTAGCGGCAAGCGTGAATATCGGTGTGCTGGTTTATAATTACCCGGCGGTATCTGGTTCCTGGATTAAGCCGCATCTAATGGCTAAAATATCCAAAATACCAAATATAATAGCGGCGAAAGAGAATACTCCAAGCATTGCCTCTTATTATGCAATGCGAAAGGCAGTTGACCCGAAAGACGCTGCTGTATTATCCGGATTAGCTGAATTCTACTACTCTATGCAATCTCTTTATGGTTCTCCCGGATTTGTCAGCGGCACAGCTAATTTCGCTCCAGACCTATCTTATTCGGTGTATGAAGCTGTGTCTGCCGGAGATTTCGGTAAAGCGGCTGATATAGTAAGGTTTCTGGACCCCTTCTTCAGTTTTAACAGGAAAGTAACGGCGAATCATGGCCCGCATACCGGTGCTGGTTTAGATGGCGGCGTCATGGGTTTCGCTGTTACTAAGGCAGCCATGGATATCGTCGGCTTAAGAGGCGGTGAGGTTAGATTACCTCTTGTCGGCCTTACCGACAAAGAAAAAACTGAGCTTAAAGAAATCCTGGTAAAGATGAATTTGGCTTAAGAAATCTCTAATACCTGATTATATCAAGAAGAATAGAGGAATTCATTGCAGAACAACTCTCAATTGTGCCCCAAATCGCCAGAGGCTTCCTGCGTTTTTGATCTCTCGTATTTCGCAAGTAGCACATCCGCCGATTTTCTAAAGTACTGGTATAGAATAGGTCTCTCCAAGACGGCTGACCCCGTGGAAATTATACAATCCGCCAGGCAGCTTTATCCAACCTTCCCGGGTAAGTTTGATTATCCATGCTGGATGATTGGGAGAACTTGGTGCTCGCCGCAAAATCCTAACTGTGCCTTATGCTATCTCAATAATGTTTGCGCCAAGAATGGGGTATAGCTTATAGCGCACACTATGACCTGATAGTAATTGGCCGAGTTTTCGCAGGTTAGATTGCGTAAGTGTTTGAGTATAGCCAAAGCGTCACCGGGAGCATCACAATGTGCTATCCTGAGTGTAGCAGCGGTCTGGGAGACCTGAGCTTCACGTTGCCAAGACTACCACGGCATATGAAGGACCATAATAGTTTTAGCTTTTATCGGGGGAAAATCCCGTGTCGACTAGGCTCATATAGTTCATAACTGCCATCTTCTTTTTGAAAAAGGAATCTTTCACCTGATGTCCAATGGATAGAACCTGGCCAGAGATTTACAGTACGCCACATCATTTCTTGAGCGATATGATCATCGGTCCATGCGCCTTGCCCTATCTGCTTGACTTCTTTAAATAGGTCTGACGCAGTAATATGTGGCTTGTTTTGCATTACTTCTATAAATGCTTCTCTTGCTGATATTCCCCCTGGTCCTTTACCTCTGCCCATATAATTATCTCCTCCTCAATAATCGCATCTATCGTTTCACTATAGCTATTGCTAAAGTATATGTCAATATTAATCATATGCAGGTAGTAAGTTACAAGTGTGAAGACTTATATGCTCAACCTGCTTCTCATACTCATATTTCACCATCGTATAATCATTGCCACATTCCTGTATTCATATCTGGGAACTGGCGGCTACTTGATTAACTTCCTTAGTATCCTGCTAGTAGCTTTACCGGCTGCTAAAGCAACGTCCTACCTTACTAACAGGATATCGGAAAAGCCATAGAATTATGTCATTAAATAAGATATGGCGTGGGTGTAATATGCA
>Ga0272442_10001415_pt1 | contig 36595 bp, 31 predicted proteins | sample SSMForm2O_FD_200262 | JGI IMG/M metagenome (GOLD analysis project Ga0272442, IMG submission 200262) | Marine sediment archaeal communities from Little Sippewissett salt marsh, Falmouth, MA, United States - SSM-Form-2O | ecosystem: Environmental > Aquatic > Marine > Wetlands > Sediment ... | reverse complement strand
GACCGTAGGACCGAATTCCTGGAGCCTCTTCCGCTCCCGACAATCCTCCAAAGGACCAAGATGACACTCAACCCCCAGCGGCCGACCCAAGAAACCAGGATCCCGGAACCCGGAACCCGCGCGGCGCCAGCCGCGCGCTGGAATCACAAAGGCACATGAGCAGCAAGCTGCCGATCAACATCGAGGAGCTGCTTCGACAGCGGGCGGTCGAGGGCGACCGCATCGAGTACAAGGCAGGCTGGAATCCAGACCGCATCGTGCGAACGCTCTGCGCCTTTGCCAACGACTTCGAGAACCTCGGCGGCGGCTACGTCATCATCGGGCAGGACAGCGACGACGCAGGGCGGCCGGTCTTCCCGCCCGTGGGCCTGCGCGACGACCAGATCGACCGGATCCAGCGCGAGCTGCTCCAGTACTGCAACCTGATACAGCCTCCGTACTTCCCGGTGCTGAGCGTGGAGAAGCTCGAGGGCAAGACCTTGATAGCGCTCTGGGCGCCCGGCGGCCACAACCGGCCGTACAAGGCGCCGAGATCGGTCACCGCCAAGGTCAAGGAGCTTCGCTACTACATCCGCCGCTACTCCAGCACGGTCGAGGCTCGCGGCGAGGACGAGCGAGAGCTGATCGGTCTGGCCGCGACGGTCCCCTTCGACGATCGATACAACCAAGCGGCCCGCACGGACGACCTGTCTCCACGGCTGATGGAGGGCTTTTTGCGCGAGGTGGGCAGCGGCCTCGCGGACGAGGCCCCCGGCCTCTCGACCGAGGCCCTGGGCCGGCAGATGAACGTCGTGGGCGGCCCCGCGGAAGCCCCGCTGCCCAAGAACGTGGGCCTGCTCTTCTTCTGCGAGCAGCCGGAGCGGCACTTCCCTGCGACGCAGATCGACGTGGTGTACTTCCCGCAGGGCGCCGGAGGGGACCGCTTCGACGAGAAGGGCTTCAAGGGGCCGCTCGCCCGGATGATCCGGGAGTCACTCGACTACATCCGGCGCAACTACCTCGCCGAGACGGTGGTCAAGCAGCCGGACAGGGCCGAGGCCGAGCGTTTCTGGAACTACCCGTTCCCGGCCATCGAGGAGGCCGTGGTCAATGCCGTGTACCACCGCTCCTACGAGGAGCGGGAGCCGATCGAGGTTCGGATCACCCCGGACGACCTGGTGGTCCTGAGCTTCCCCGGCCCGGATCGCTCCATCCGCATGAGCGAGCTGCGCGCCGGTCGCGCAGTGAGCCGCAGGTATCGCAACCGCCGCATCGGCGAGCTCCTCAAGGAGCTGGATCTCGCAGAGGGCCGTTCCACCGGGATTCCCAAGATCCTGCGGGTGATGGCGGAGAACGGCTCTCCCGCGCCCGAGTTCGAGAGCGACGATGACCGCACGTACTTCCTGATCCGCCTGCCCGTTCACCCGGAGGCAAGCAATAACATATCGAAATCACGAAACTCTTGGCAGTCCACCCCGCAAGTCACCCCGCAAGTCACCCCCCAAGTCACCCCGCAAGTCACCCCGCAAGTCACCCCGCAAGTAGAAAGTCTGGTGACGAGCGTTCGTGGGGAGATGACGCGTGCAGAGCTCATGGCTGCATTGGAGCTGAAAGACCGGATGCACTTCACCAATGATTACCTGGCGCCCACTCTCGATGCCGGCCTGATCGAGATGACCATTCCGGACAAGCCCAGAAGCAGCAAGCAGCGCTATCGCCTGACAGAGACGGGACAAAAGCTGGTTGCCAGGCGCTCTGGATGACACCCCTGGCCCAAGAAACCAGGAACCAGGAACCAGGAACCAGGAACCGGGAACCCGCCGAAGGCGCGGAGGCCTTCTTCCGGGCCGGCCACATCGAGGCCTGGGGCCGTGGCATTGACCTGATGATGGACGAATGCAGGAAGGCCGGCCTGCCGGAGCCCACCATCGAGGAGCATGCGGGCGGCATGCGAGTGGCCTTTCCTGGAATCACTCGCCGCGCTGCCTCCGAAAGTAAGGGTAAGGGTAAGGGTAAGGGAAAAGAGAAGAGCCGAGGCAGCAGCAAGGAAAAGATCCTGGAAGCGATCGCAAGCCGTCCGGAGATCACCATCAAGGAGCTTTCTGCCTCACTCGCGTTGAGCATCGCCGGAGTGGAGAAGAACCTTCGGGCATTGAAGGCGGAGGGGTTGGTCCGTCGCGTCGGGCCGCCCAGGGGCGGGCACTGGGAAGTGGTGTAGTCTGCGCGTTCGGCGCGGAGCGCGCCTTCGGCGGGTTCCGGGTTCCGGGTTCCTGGTTCCTGGTTTCTTGAGAGCAGTTCATGGGTAAGATCGAGCGATTCGAAGACATCGAAGCCTGGCAAAGGGCGCGGGAGCTCGCACTCGAGGTGTATTCCGCCTGCCGCTCCGGCCCCCTGCGCCGCGACTTCGGCCTGCGCGACCAGACCACCCGCGCCGCAGTGTCCGTTATGGCGAATATTGCCGAGGGCTTTGGCCGCCGCACCAACAAGGACTTCGCCAACTTCCTGTACACCGCCAAGGGCTCGGCCATGGAGGTGATCTCCCACCTGTACGTGGCCCTGGACCAGCAGTACATCACCCAGGATCAGTTCGACGCCATCCGCACCGGGTACAACGAGGTAACCGGAAAACTGATCGGCTTCATCCGGTACCTAGAATCGACGCCAGACCGCTTCAACAAGGGGAAACCATGACTCCCCAACAAGACACCAGAAACAAGACACAAGACACGCGCCGCAGGCGCAAATAAGTCTAGTGTCTGGTTCCAGCGCCCCGGCTTGATGACAATGAACCCCAGCACCCCAACAAGACACAAGACACAAGACACAAGACACGCCAGCGCCGCTCGCGACGGGACGTCGCGCGCGGCGCTGGCCCAGCAGCTCCTCGTAACCAAGCAGCTCTCCGAGCTCCTCCCCGCGCTCGAGCAACGCAACATCAAATCGGTGCTGCTCAAGGGCACGGCCTTCTGGACCTGCATCTACGAGCCGGGCGAGCGGCCGGTGAGCGATATCGACATCCTGATCCGCACGACCGACACGGACCTTGCGGACGAGGCGCTACGCAGCCTCGGGTACAGCGGCGAGAGGAACCCGTTGCGTCCCGCTTCCGAGCGAGAGTACAACAACCGGCACTACTACCCCCATCCCAAGGAGCACGGCCTGATGCTGGAGCTCCACAGGCGTATTCTGCACAGGCAGCGCTACGATATCGACACAGAGGGGCTCTTCTCCAGAGCCATACCCTGCCGCATAGGTAGCGCTTCAGCGCTGCAGCTATCCGTAGAGGACAACCTGCTCCACCTGGCCATGCATCGCACTGTCCACGGGGATGGTTTTACCCCTGATTGCCGAAACATCGAGGACGCACATCGCATCATAGCCCGGATGCCGGTCGACTGGATGGCACTGGTGGACCGAGCCCATGCATGGGGCTGCGCCACAGCGCTATGGATTTTGCTCGACTCTGTGAGATCCCGCAACGACTCCGCCGTGCCGCACGGTGTGCTGGCGAGCCTAGAGCCAAGCATCGCCCGGCGGCGGTACATGGATCTCGTCCTGGAAAGCGACCACGGAATGCGCCTTTTCCGGTGGCCCGCAATGGCCACCTGGCCCCGACGCCTGCTCCTGCTTCCGTTGATCCTGGATCACCCCCGGCAACACTCGCGATTCGTGGCGTACTACGCCTGGTTGAGGGTTCGTGATGCCTGGGAGGCGAGGTCGCCTTGAACACTCCAGGAATCCTCACCTTCTACCACGACTCTGCGGCCGCCCTGATAAGGAATTGTGAGATCGCGGATACGCCCCAGGAAGAGTGTCACACGCATACTACGCACGAATATGGTTTACCCAAGAATGGAACCCGATGAGTTAGCGCTTTAGCTCAAGACCGAAGCGCCCCTGCTACTCGCCCAGGTTCTTGACCAAGCCCTGCCTGAACGATCGAGCCAGGATAATTTCATTTCCAGGGCCATCATTAGCTACCCATGGAGCAACTTCAATCCGCGTTCTTTGACACCCAGGAGCACTCTCTGTTCATCTCTAAAGACGATCCAGGACAATAGAGCTGCCCGCCCCTTTACCGCAACTCAAACCAGAAAAGCACCCTGGCGCCACAGATCCGGAGAATACCGTTGAATCACACATCCAGCTCGCCAGCCGAAGCAGTCGATAGCGTGTCTGTTGTCGTACCCGTGTACAACAGCGCCGAGACCTTACGCACATTGGCTTCGAGATTGGTCGACGCCCTCAAAGGAAAGGAACTCGCCTACGAACTGATCCTAGTGGACGACGACAGCCTCGATGACAGCTGGTCCGTTATAGAGGGCTTGGCCTTTGAGCACGACTGGATCAAGGGCATCCAGCTCATGCGAAATTTCGGACAGCACAACGCACTTCTGTGCGGAATCAGAGAGGCTAAACACGACATCATCGTGACCATGGACGATGATCTGCAACATCCGCCCGAGGAGATACCACGCCTATTGGGCGCACTTTCAGAAGACCACGACGTAGTGTACGGGACACCACAGACAGAACAGCACGGCCTGTTCAGAAATATTGCGTCTCGCGTGACCAAGCTCGCCCTTCGCACAGCCACGGGAGCAAATATAGCCCCGAAAGTCAGTGCGTTTCGTGCTTTCCGAACCAGCATCCGAAAGGCGTTCGCCAACTACGAGAATCCTTTCGTTTCTATCGATGTGTTGCTCGGCTGGGGCACGACCAGGTTTCACGCCATCCCAGTCCACCATGACCCCAGGGCCTCCGGGTCCTCAAACTACACGTTCTCTAAACTGCTGATTCATGCGGTCAATATGCTCACGGGTTTCAGCACCTGGCCACTTCGCTTTGTGAGCATCGTCGGTTTTATATTCACTCTCTTCGGCCTAGTAGTACTTGGCTATGTTCTCGTGCGCTATTTAATAGAGGGTGGAAGCGTTCCTGGATTTCCATTCCTCGCATCAATCATTGCAACATTTTCGGGCGCCCAGATGTTCGCCCTCGGAATCACTGGCGAATACCTGGGCCGCATGCACCACCGAACAATGGGCCGTCCGTTTGGCGTTGTTCGAACATACGCCCGCAGAGGCCCCGCCAGCAAAGGCGAAAGCAGTGAATAACGCCAAGCAGAAAATCTGGATATCCGAGATTGACGAAAAGCGCTTTGACACAAAGATCGCGCGCGCGTCAGAGATCACAGAGTCGCACCTCGCCAAGGCGATGGAGTTCTGCCAGGTTAACCGTGTATCACTGCTTGTAGCGCGATGCTCGACCAATGAGTTGGCGAGTGCGCAGGCGATGGAGAGCGCGGGATTCCTCCTCATGGACACCCTCGTCTACTACAAGCGATCCCTTGTTGATCGCAGCATCCCTGAAGACCCTGGCGAGATCCGCGTTCGACCAATACGCCCAGGAGAGGAGGAAGCCGTTCGCGCTGTGGCCGCTGACTCATTCCGTGGATACTACGGTCACTACCACGCCGATCCACGTCTCGATCGAGCCACGTGCGACGAGGTATACACTTCCTGGGCACTCAGATCCTGTACCTCCAAGGAGGTCGCTGACCAGGTCCTAGTCGCCGTCGAAGACTCCAAAGTTTTAGCATTCATCACGATTCGACTAGACTCACGCGGGCAGGGCGAAACCGTCCTCAGCGGGGTGGCCCCCGCTGCCCATCGCCGGGGCATCTATCGGTCGCTAATGATCCGATCCATGGCATGGTGTAAGTTACACGGCGCCGAACACCTAATCACTTCAACTCAGCTGAACAATACAGCCACACAGAAAGTCTGGGTGCGACTCGGCTTTGAGCCACACGAAACTTTCTACACCTTTCACAAGTGGTTCGAGTGCACAGAGCCGAAACGTTAGCCCGGCTCGTCGTGAGATATCGTCCGATCACTCGCCCTGGCCAAGCCCCTCCTTCGGAAAAGCTTGGGCTCCTGCGGAAATGGCAGAATACATGAGCAAGATTCCATTCAATCGCCCTTTCATCGCCGGCAAGGAGCTCTACTACATCGCCCAGGCGGTCACGCGAGGCCATCTCGCTGGTGACGGGTACTTCTCGAAGCGCTGCGCCGAGTGGCTACAGGCGTCATTCAGCGCGCGACGGGTACTGCTGACGCATTCCTGCACCGCCGCCCTCGAGATGTCCGCGCTACTATGCGATATCTCCGAAGGCGACGAGGTAATTCTACCGTCATTCACGTTTGTTTCGACAGCCACCGCGTTCGTGCTCCGCGGAGCTCGCCCTGTATTCGTGGACATCCGGGAGGACACGCTCAACATAGACGAAGCGCTACTCAAAGGAAGTATTACCGACCGGACTCGGGCGATTGTTCCCGTACACTACGCCGGGGTTGGATGCGAGATGGACGCTATCCTCGACATAGCTGCCGGAAGCGACATACCCGTTATCGAAGACGCGGCACAGGGCGTGAACGCCACATATAGGGGCCGATACCTTGGAACCCTCGGAAGCATGGGCTGCTACAGCTTCCATGAGACCAAGAACTTCATCAGCGGAGAAGGCGGTGCCCTCGTCTTGAATGACGAGCGGTTCTTCGAACGAGCAGAGATCATACGCGAGAAGGGCACGAATCGATCCAAGTTCTTCCGGGGCGAGATAGACAAGTACACCTGGGTGGACATCGGCTCGTCCTACCTCCCGTCCGAACTCGTGGCAGCGTTCCTGTACGCCCAACTCGAGGAGTCCGAGACGATCACCCGGAAGCGGCTGTCGATCTACGAGCACTACGCTCGGGGCCTTGCACCTCTCGAGCAGGACGGGCTGGTCCGGCTGCCCGTTATACCTCACGAATGCTCGGCGAACGGCCACATGTTCTACCTACTACTACCCGACGGCGACACTCGAAACGCCCTTATGGACCATCTCGTTTCCCGGAAGATACACGCCGTATTCCACTACATCCCGCTTCATACATCTCCAATGGGGCAAAAGTTCGGCTACAAGAACGGTGATCTCCCGGCCACGGAAAGCCTCAGCGAACGCCTGCTTCGCCTGCCATGCTACTACGAATTAGAAGAACACGAACAGGACCGCGTGATCGAAGAGATCACTCGCTTCCTGAAGGGGTCGCACTGATGTCCGACAAGGTCTTCGCAGTCCTCTTTGCTCTTCTCTGCGTCTTGTTTACGACCGCCGGACAACTGATGATGAAGAAGGGCGTCTCTGGACTGGAGGCCCTTCCTGCTTCCTGGGCCGACCGGGTTCTGTTCCTAGCGCAGACGCTGTTCGACCCGTGGATCTTCGTCGGAATCGCGTGCGCATTCGCTGCCATGCTTGCGTGGCTCGCAGCACTTTCGAATGCACCGATCAGTTATATCTACCCTTTCATGAGCATTTCGTTCCTGCTCGTCACGATTGGCGGCATGGTGGTATTCCGCGAACACGTGCCAATGATGCGCTGGGGAGGGCTCTCGCTGATCATCCTTGGCGTCTTCCTCGTATCCCGGTCCTAGCGAAAGGAGTTCCTGTTGCTAGGCTTGATTTCCAGATTTGACCGCATTGATCCAAAATACATCTTTGTCGTACTCATTTCGCTCTACTTCTTTGTAGAAATTCCATACCTCCCTTCTGTAACGGCAGTATGGGTCGACGAGCCCTGGTATTCCAATGTGGGCCATAATTTCTCTATTGGCAACGGATTAGTGAACACCCACGTTGGATCCGGCGGAGGCGAGAGGTTCTTTCTCTTTTCGATTATGCTGGGAGCGGCATTCAAGTTCCTCGGAACTTCTATCACAGTGGCGCGATTCGTTTCGGTTCTCGGCGGCCTTACGGCTCTGATCGCATTTCTGTGTATCCTAAGAACACTCAAGCTTAAGAATATCACAGTTCTTATCGCAGGAGTACTTTTCATTTTTTCTAATGTATTCTACATAATCTTCCGGACCGTTCGCCCAGAGAGCTGGGTTGTCGCATTTGGACTATGGAGTCTCTATTTCCTTCTTGTGGCGCTAGAAAAGAAATCGAACAGACACTTCTTCTGCTGCAGTCTGCTAGCGACTCTTTCCGCCCTATGCCACCCCAACGGTGCGTTGTATGTTTTTTTCTTTGGCATCATTTCTCTTATCGATACCATAAAATACCGAAAGGCCGGTTATCTTTCCTTTTTCATACTCGGTTGCGTTCCTGTCACTTTGGTTTTCCTCGCAAATACCATCTTCTTCAGGCCCGAGACTTTTTCAGAATTTTTCGCTGTGATCAGCAGTCGAACATACGCTGGAGGCGGCTCGTCCGGCACCCTGGATGCCGTTTTTCGATTCTTTGCGTCCTATTCGCTCGGTATTAAAAGGCTATTCATCGTTTTGATCGAAATTTGCATTCTGGTTTGCGGCTTATTTTTTTACAAACGCTCCCGCAATCTGTTCATAGTGTCTATACTGGGTATCAGCTTTCTAACAATAGGATTGCTTCTTCTTCGTCCTTTTGTCACAAGGCATTTTGGAGAGGTGCTAGTATTCTCCATGGTAGCGATGGCCATCGTCCTGGATTTTTCACTGGACCATTCACTGGCAAGCACCTTGGCAGCAGTGCTGGCTCTCGGCTTTTTCCTAAACAACCTTGCGGGTGAGGTCTACGTTCTTTATAAACAAGGCGGCAATACATCATACGCGGCTCTGGATGAGGAGATAGATGAAGCCGTCCCCGACGACACCACCGTTCTTACCCTGCATACGTTATGGTTTCCCCTGAAGAATAACACAACGTATAGTGCATATACTAGATGGAGCGAGCGAAAATATGACAGCTTGGAGCACCTTATACGGTCGAACTCAGTCGACTACGTTGTCATGAGCGACTATATGGCAAGAGGTGCCATGACGACATCCGGAAGGAGTGTTTCTTCCGTGAAAATCAGTCGCCACATTGAATACTTCGACACCGTTATGGAGTATGCCCGCGAAAAGGGCAGCTTAGTCGACGATATCGCGACGAGTGGCTATGGTGATATCAAAATTTTTGTTATCGACGGCGGTAGAACCGTTTATTGACCCAGACGAATGAAGACCTACCTCGTCGCATTCTTCCTTTCGGCGCTGATCGCCATCGCGCTGACTCCGATCGTCAGGAGGCTCGCGCCCAAGGTCGGGGCCATCGATCTGCCGAGCGGCCGAAGAGTGAACAAGCGAATCACTCCACGCCTCGGCGGCGTTGCTATCCTTGTCGGTTTCGTTGCCCCGTTGCTCGGCCTGATCTTCTATGACAACGACATCTCCATCCTGTTCTGGGACGACTACACTCGAGCGCTGGCATTGCTTGGCGGCGCACTGGCAATGCTCCTCCTGGGAGCAGCTGATGACCTCAAGGGTGTCAGGGCCTGGATCAAGCTCATCACACAGATCGCCGTGGCAGTTCTGGCATTCGTCGCGGGCTTCCGCATCGAGAGCATCTCGCTTCCATATATCGGCCTGCTCGAAATGGGGATCTTCTCTCTTCCCGTCACCGTGTTCTGGATCGTCGGCATCATCAACGCCGTCAACCTGATCGACGGCCTGGACGGCCTGGCCGCTGGCGTGGCCTTCTTCGTCTGCGTCGTCAACTTCGTGGTCGGCCTGATCTCCAACTCGATCCTGGTGAGCCTGTTCGCCGTAGCACTCGGCGGGGCATTGCTCGGGTTCCTGGTTTTCAACTTCAATCCGGCCACGATCTTCATGGGCGATTCCGGCTCGATGTTCATCGGATTCGTCCTCGCGACGAGTGCCCTGTTCGGCAGCAAGGGCAGTACTGCGATCGGCTTGCTCGTGCCCATCCTTGCGCTGGGCCTGCCGATAATGGATACCTTGCTCGCCATCGTCAGGCGTTTTGTTTCCAGACAGCCCATATTCACCGCAGATCGTGGACATATTCACCACAAGTTGCTCGAGATGGGAGTCACCCACCGACGGGCAGTGCTAATCCTGTACGGAATCTCCGTCCTGTTCACCGTCATTGCTATCGTGGTGTACCTTGGCCGCCAGGACTGGGAGGTCGGCGTCGCCCTGATTGTCGCCACGGCCGTGATCTTCGGCATGGTGCGAGCGGTGGGTACATTCCAGTTCCGCTCGATCCGTCGCTCACAACGAGAGAGCCGTTACAGCGAAGCCACGAACCTGTTGAGACGCGCATTACCGGAGTTTGTAAATGAGGCTCGCGATGCCGGCGGTCCAGCCCAGCTTCTTGAAGCTCTTGAACGCTTCGCACGCAACTCCAATCTCGTGCTGATCGAGTACAGCGGCGCTGGAGTTCATTTCCTCGAGGACTGGCACTTTGAATCCACGCAGTTCAATGGCAACAACCACACAACGAGAGGATACGTTTCTGCCACATATGCCCTAAAACCAGACGATAAGACCGAGGGCAAGATAAAGTTCGGCTGGTACTCCGACGCAGGCGACGTGTCGCCGCAAAGCGAAATGCTCCTTCAGGTGGCCACGGACGAAATCGCACTACGGATCTCGCTCTTTTCTACAACCAAGGACGACACCTAGCGTCCGGCAGCTCATGACATCGACGACACATACTGATTCTAGAGATCATTTGAAGCCCTTTTTCCAGGGCGCACCAACCCGTCCATTCCCTGCCGTCGCACGAAACCAGCGTGGGCGCAGCCTGCGTCACCTCTTTCTCTTCCTGCTGTGTGTCTACTCTCTGAACGTCCATACACTGTCCAGTTTTTTACCCAGACCATACCCGAACTTCATTCTACTCGCGATGGTTGGATTGTTTGGTTCTCTTTTTTATTCCGGGCACGTCCTTTCTGGAAGAGGCAAGATACGAATCGAAGGATTTCTGTTTCTTGCCTGGTTGCTTTGGGCCTTCATTGGTATGATAGATAGAAGCTTATTTTTTTGGGACCTGATAAACCAGCCCCTTGCCGGCGTTCTTCTCTTCCTGTACTTTTCGAGCAGTATCAGCAACCGAGATCAGCTTACTTTCGTTCTAAAGGGCTTTCTTACCGGAGGCCTTTTACTGGTGGCTGCGATATTCATCACCGGTGAGTTCGCGGAATTCGAGAGCAGAACGGGCGCATTCTCTACTTCTACTACAAAGACTGGCCTGGGTATGTTCCTGACCGGCAATCGCAATACATTCGCATATCTCATCCTGCTTTCCATTTTCGCAGCATTCTATTCTATATCGGTGGCTCGATTTCGTTGGCGAATCGTGCTGCTTGTCTCGATAGCTGCATTCAGTGTGTTTATCGTGCTTTCAGCCTCGAGAAAGGCATTCATCGTAGAGATCCTGTTCATCTTGATATGGGCATACCTGACCAATGCCAGGATGCTCGCTAGACGCACCAGGTTCGTCGTGCTGTTCTTGATACTGTCTGTTGTTCTCTATCATAGCACAACATACGTATACGATCACACTTATCTTGGAGAGCGTCTTCAACCGGTTGAAAGCTTTGAATCTGGAGGCTTGGCCGCGTTTTCAGGCGTCTCCTCGAGAATCAGCCAGTACGAGGTGGGACTGAACCTCTTCTTGGACTATCCGATATGGGGCGTTGGGCTTGGCAATTACTCCAAGTTCGATCCGTCGGGCCTGTCGCCGCATTCCGAGTACGTCGCCATCGGGACACAGACCGGTCTTGTTGGCCTGCTTCTTTACTTCACTCCATATGTGCTTATGCTCAGCAGGTTACGTAAACAAAGGAAGGCACACGCAGCGTTTGGATTCGCAGGAGGTTATGATTACAAGGCTGCAGGCTGCCTTTTTGCCATTACAATGTCCATTCTTATCATCGACTTTGGCCGATGGAATTTTAGCCATCATGCAACTTATATTCTACTTGGCAGCATCTGCGGCTACTCGTATCATCTCCAGGCCGCTCGCAGCAAGACGTTCGTCGATAGCTCGCTACGCTCTCTTCCTGACAAAACTATGCCGGCGGCGCGCTAGACGGAAGACACCGCCCAAGGAACGAGATTGCGCTCGGTAACACCAGAGATTCTGGGCTCTGCCTTTGTCAAGAATGTCATTACACTGGGCAGTGGCAATCTCATCGCTCAGGTAATTACAGTCGCTTCGGCTCCTGTCATCTCGCGGTTGTTCGAACCCGCCCACTTCGGCGTACTCGCTGTCTTCGTATCGATATCCAGCTTCATTACCGTTATTTCGTCCATGACCTATGAACAGGCCATTGTATTGCCCTCGGAGAACACTAACGCATTGAACGTGCTAGTGTTTTCTTTCGCGATCCTCTTCTTGACATGCTCCCTGTGTGCCGTCGCGGCCCTGCTTTTCAGCCCCTATTTTGCCGACGCTCTGGGATCGAGCGAGCTTGAGTTCTGGCTGCTATTTGTTCCCGTTGCAGTGTTCCTACGCGGAGCTATCGCAATTCTTCGCAACTGGTTCGTGCGTCAAAAATCATTCAGAGATCTAGCTGCTGCCGGAGTCCTGCGCTCCGCGGTAACGGTTCTCGGCAAGATAGGCGCCGGATTCATTATCGGCGCTTTCACTGGCGGCTTGATAGCCACTACAATCATCGGCACGCTTGCCGCTTCTTTGTATATGTCATTCCGGGCACTGCACGCACGACCGCACATTACATTAACCGAAATCAATTACCGCTCAATGATCGAGCAGGCGAGCAGGTACAGACGTTTTCCTATCTACTTCAGCTTCACTGCTTTGCTGAACTCGGTCTCTCAGGAGATCGTCGTGCTGCTGTTCGCATTTCTTTACTCGCCAGCAGTCGTGGGCCTTTTTCACTTGTCCAGAAAGATTCTCCAGCAACCCACCCTGTTCATTTCGAAATCGGTCAGTGACGTCTATTTCCAGAAGGCGGCCCAGCAAACATCCGACGGCCAAGATCTCGCCAGGGGGTTTCTTCGGACCACCATGGGACTAGCTTTGCTAGCAGTGGTTCCTTTTGGCTTCGTGGCTGCCTTTGGCAGGCCGTTCTTCTCATTTGTTTTCGGCTCCAACTGGGCCGAAGCAGGTTTCTACGCCCAGATACTATCTCCATGGCTCTTCTTCCTGTTCATCAACAGACCGGCAAACGCCATTTTTCTCGTTCAGCAGAAGATGGAGATGCTATTCATCTACAATGTCGCGATCATGCTAGCACGTTGTGCTGCGGTGTTCTCTGGCTACTACTTCTTCAAAACCGCTAGTGCCAGCCTGGCTCTTTTCAGCGCCGTGGGCGTGGCATTCAATCTGTTCTACGTTCTGTACGCATACCGATTGACAACAAGATTGCGCCGCACGGCCGCGTAGGTCATCAGACGCTCCGATGAAACCACCAGCGCCACACTCCGACAGGCGGGATGTCAGATTAGCCATTCACGGCAGGGTTCTGAATCCTGACACTTCGGCAGTGATGCGCTACGAACGGATACTCCAAGCGAATGGAATCCAGCCCGTCCATGTCAACGTAAACGACAGCTCGTTCTGGAGCACTCTGAAATCCGTCGACTACTTCATCTTTCCCTGGAGCCATCAAAACAACGAATGCCAGGTGGCACTGTCCATAATCCCTATCATCGAGAAACATCTGTCAGTAACGTGCTACCCCAGCCTCTCCACATGCTGGCACTACGATGACAAGATACGGCAGTACTACCTGCTTAAGCTCCACGGATTCCCCTTCATTGAGTCCTGGATCTTCTGGAATCGCGAAAGGGCCCAGGACTGGCTGTCCCAAGCCGAATTGCCGCTGGTCTTCAAGCTGACCGGCGGCGCGGGATCAGAGAACATCACCCTGCTAGAGACCAGGCGTGATGCGCAGCGTATGATCGATCTCATGTTCTCGAGCGGAATTGTATCCGGAGCAATACCATCGCGTTTTTCGTACCGCCGCCTGACCAGCGCACAGCACAGCCTACGCAAGCAACTTGGCAAGCTGAGGCTCATGGCCTCGGGCAACTGGGCACGAAGATTCAAGACAGCACACCAGGGATACGTTCTCTTCCAACGGTTCCTTCCGAACAATGAATTCGACACGCGCGTCACGGTTATCGGCAGTCGTGCTTTTGCCTTTCGCCGGCATAACCGGCCCAAGGATTTCCGGGCTTCAGGTAGTGGCCGTATCGACTGGGATCCGGAACCCATCGATCTTTCCTGCGTCAAGCTCGCTTTTGAGATTTCCGGGAAGCTCGGCTTCCAGTCAATGGCCTATGACTTTCTGTTCGATCATGACATGAAGCCAGCAGTGGCCGAGATCAGCTATATCTACAAAGACGTCGCCGTTTACAACTGCCCGGGATTCTGGGATGAATCCCTGGCCTGGCATGAGGGCCATTACTGGCCCCAGTACTGCCAACTCGTTGACTTGCTCGGACGCCCGGAACTTTCGCAGCCAGATATGCAGGGATGAGGAACCATGCCCAGGAACAGCGTATGATCGAAATCGTGGTCGGCGACGATATCTGCCCCATAGGCAGGAGCACAGCACTGCTGGAGCAGGGCGATACCAAGCGTCTTTTCAACGACCTACTCCCGATTATCAACCAGGCAGACATCGCAGTCGCCAATCTTGAATGCCCGCTCATCGGAAAGCCAACCCCAATCATGAAAACAGGCTCGGTTCTCGGAGCGCCGACATTCTGTGCTAAAGCACTGAAAAACGCAGGACTCTCTCTGGTCAACCTTGCCAATAACCATATCCTCGATCACGGCTCGACTGGCTTGAGCAGTACCTTGATCGCCTGTTCGGCGGCGAATCTCGGCACATTCGGCGCAGGCTCTAACCTTGACGAGGCCAAGCGAATAGTCGTTCGCGAAGTGAATGGAACAAGAATCGGATTCATGGGCCTCGCCGAGCATGAGTGGTCCATTGCCGGAACCGATAGAGCTGGAGCAAATCCGCTGGACCCGATCAAGTTCACCCGTGACATCAGAGACCAGAATGGATCATTTGATTTCCTGATTGTCTTTGTTCACGGCGGCCTCGAACACCGGCCATACCCGACTCCGAGAATCCGCGAAACGTGCCGATTCCTTGTAGAGCAGGGGGCTGGCGCGGTTTTCTGCCATCACTCGCACTGCCCGGGCTGCTACGAACGATATTTGGACGCGTATATCGTATACGGTCAGGGAAATCTCATTTTCGACATAGACCCGCCTCCGACGGAACACTGGAATCGTGGATTCCTAGTGCGCCTGATCCTCGACGAGAAACTGGCTTCGTCCATGGAGCTCGTACCCTACTCACAGTTTGAATTCTCGGTCGGCGCTAGTCTTCTCTCGAAAACAGATTCGAAGGCTTTCTTGGATCAGATCGAAGAGCGTTCTGTTCAAATATCCCAAAAGGGATTCCTTGATGCCCGCTGGTTGGATTCATGTAACCAAAGAACTGCCGAATACCTTAACAGTTTACACGGTCACTCGCGTTGGCTTTCTCGCCTGAAAAGACTCTACGACCCAACGAGTTTTCTTCATGCCCCGGATCACCACCTACGCCTATTGAACCTGATCAGATGCGAAACACATCGGGAGGTCATCGAGACCATTCTTAGCAGCTCAGTCAAGAGTTGAGTTTTTTCTGCAATGAGCAGCCGCCTCAGTATTTTCATGATCTCTCACCTCTATCCGAGCGCCGCACGCCTTAATCCGAACAGCGGCACGTTCATTCGCACTCAGCTTGTAGAATATCGCAAGCACGTTGACATTTTTCTCTCTATACCCATTGACATTTCCCCTCCGTTGGGCTTTCTTAAAAATTCATTCAGTGCGCGTCATTGCATTGATGTATTGTCAGAACACTTCTCTCGGACACTGCTTAGGCCCCTACCAGATATTAATACCCCGGTGCCTGGACGATTCGCTCGTTTTATTTCTCTTCATCCACGGCCGCTTTTTCCTTGGTCCGGCGGTTTCATGCTGTTCATTCGATTGCTTCCCAGAGCAACTAGGCTTTTCCGCTCCCACGGGATTGACATATTCCACGGCCAGACAACACTTCCCGACGGCTTGGCCGCCGTTCTCCTTGGCGCCTTTTTCAACAGGCCCTCAATCGTCACCGTACGAGGAAGCGACATTCACTCCATCGGCACCAATCCACTCACCGTTGCAACTGCGAAACTCGTCCTCCACAGCGCAACCAGAATCACATCAGTCAGCTCCGATCTCAAGCTACGCGTTGTAACCGATCTGGGTGTCCCAGCCGACAACGTCACCGTAATACCCAATGGCGTCGATGCCGCGTTTGCCAAAATAACTCATTATAACGACTTGCGTGCTGAACTTGGTATCGATGCTGATTCACCAGTCTTCCTTTTCGTCGGGAAGCTCTCGGACATAAAGGATCCCTTTACTTTATTGTCTGCGTTTAATGAACTACTTATCAATATCCCCAGCGCCCATTTAATTATCGTTGGAGGCGGCGATCTAGATAGTGAAGTGCGATCATTCGTAGATTCGCTCGGCCTCCGCCGTTCAGTGCACACTATTGGACATGTTCCCCATAATAAGGTACCTAGTTACATGAAGTCATGTGATGCACTGTGCCTTCCAAGCCTTAAGGAGGGCTGGCCAAATGTCCTACTTGAAGCTATGAGTTTCGGCAAACCCGTTATCGCAACAAACGTTGGCGGCATACCGGAAGCTGTTTGCAGCGATGAATTCGGCTATCTTGTTCCGCCAAGAAACCCTTCGGCGTTCGCCAATGCGATGATGAATGCACTTAACAAGCGATGGGATCACAGGAAAATCAGGGAACATGCTCTTAACAATTCGTGGGGAAATGTCGCGGAACGTTATTATCGCTTGTACCAAAGCGTTTCTCAGAAATTACCCTTCTCGTTCACGGAGAATATTTCATTATGAAAAGAAATATTTCTAGCCAGCTCAAGCTTGCATACAACAATGCCTCGAATGACTACAATTCTTCTCGTTACGGTTTTCCTGGCGGCAGACTTTTTAAAGATTTTTCAAACCAAATAGCCGTCGATATTCTAACTGAACTTTCTTCCCGCTCATCAAACGATCTTGTAGTGCTCGACTTCGCTACCGGCACGGGCAAGCTCGCTTTTGCTATTAGAGAAATACCTGGCATATCAAGAGTCGTTGGTCTAGATATTAGTCGTGGGATGCTATCGCAAGCGACCTCTTCGCCTGACAACAATGAAGGGGGGATTCTCTGGGTCAACGGAAATGGCTTGCGTTTACCATTCGATGATTGCACATTCGATCACATCATTTCATTCAAGTTCCTCCACATCATGGAGAATACGCACCATTATAATTTCCTCGTGGAACTACACCGCGTTCTCAAACCAGGCGGTCGGCTAATCATCGACTGCAGTAACGGAATCTTCGGTATCTTTATTTCTATCAAGAGACTAAAGCGATGGCGCAACAACGCTCGGTTCTATTGGCCCCATCACAGATATACTCTCTATCGCGACTTCAGTATTGTTGAGATCATTGGTGAGTGGTTTCCTTTTACAGGTTTATGGTACCGCATCAGTCCATTCTTGAGCGACTCCATCAACAGAATAGCACGCGAAACTCCACTTAAGTACCTTTGCGGAAAACTGATTCTAGTCTTCGAAAGAACCGCTATTTAATAAATATGTTCAACTTCTTAAACGTCTTCATTCCTGCTGGGTACACCAAAGACGACATCTGCTTTCTTCTCGATAATGCCAATCGACAGACCTTGTTTAAAGAAACTCCAATCAAAGTGGTTTACTCTACTAGCACGAATCCCCGAATTGGCTCTGTTTTTGTAAAGAAATGGACCGAGCATGGATCTCTACGCTGTATCAAAAATTTTGTTCGCGGAGGAAATCGTGCAGCCAGAGAAGCACGAAATTTTGTACTCTTACGAGATGCCGGCATCGGTGTTCCCGAGGTCTTTTCATTCGGAGAATACACAGACAGCAGTAAGAATGGCAGTATTAGCTTTATCATAACAAAGCGTTTGAATAACATAACAACACTCAGCGAAATCATTATTAAGTTCCATAATGGAGAACTCTCTGTTGCATTTCTTCTACGGTGCATTGACTCCATTGTTGATACGGTCGCAAGAATGCACGCTGCTGGTTTTTCACACCACGACCTGCACGGAAAAAATATTCTTGTAGGTAGTCTAACAAACGGCAACATACCAATATTCTTTCTCGATTCATTGGCCGTACAGACCAAGGGAAGTGTTTTGTTTTCCCCGCTCTTGGACATTGCAAAATTTGTCTTCTGGATGACAAACGATCCAGACGGCATAAACCTCAGCAGCGATCAAATCGATTACTTGATTATGCGATATACTCTCGCGAGAAAACCAGGATCGCTCCCCCGCGATGCATTTATTTTTCGCCAGCTACTTTTCACTACAGCACTGTTTATCAGGAGAACCTATCGAACCACTGTAACTATAAGGAACATCCAGTGATTCTACGCAGCAGTAACATCATCGACAGGCACAATGTCGGCGAGCAACAGTCAATCCGAGTATTAATGCCGGACGTCATGAGAATCGAATTCAACACGCGAGTCTTTAACGAGGCTCGTTCACTCAAAGACCATGGGTACGACGCCGAGATTCTCGGTTTCTCTAACCACGAACGGCGGTTACATAGAAATATTTCCGGCGTCGACTGCTACTCATACTATCTGAGCGACGAACGCTCCGGTTTTGCAAAAATTGGCAGGTACTTGAGCGCCATTAGTATGCTTTGCAGCATCAACTGGTTCATTCTCCGTCGGCGCTATCACGTATATCACGCACACAATTTTCATGTACTCCCTTCTGCAGTGATTTCAGCCTTTATTCACAAAGGTCTGGTAGTCTACGACGCGCACGAAAGCTGGACAATCCACCGCGGCGACGGATTTCACTGGGAGCACTTCTTCGCCCGTCTTTCGGAGAAGGCATTCCTGCGCTTCGCAAGTGGATTCGTTACAGTCAACGATATGGTGAAACACTTCTACGAGGAAGAATATGGCGTCCGCGACGGCCTGGTTCTTTACAACACACACCCTCTATGTCCAATCAGCAGAAAGCGACGATTTCATGATGAGCTCGGTCTGGATCGAGATAAACTAGTTATACTGTTCCAAGGCGGTTTCTACGGCAAACTCCGTGGTATCGCCGAGCTGATAGAAGCTTCGCGCAGCATACCTGGGAACGCCGTTGTGGTTCTTCTCGGCTTTGGATCCCCGCAGATAATTCAATCAATGAAGGAGCAAATTCTAAATAGCGGCCTTGAAGGCAGGGTCTTCATCATGCCGCCGAAACCGCCAAACGAGCTCTTGAGCTACACCATGTCCGCGGATATCGGCATGAATCTTATCGGTCGAGGCGGCAAGGCACAGGATTTCCAGTCTCCATGGAAGCTGTTCGAATACTGCATGGCCGGCCTAGCCGTCATCTCCACGGACCTTCCGTTCCATCGGTTGGTGCATGAGAATTACGACATCGGCCCTCTTGTCCCAACTGACAACAACCCAGAGAACATCGCTGAAAAGATCAACGAGCTCATTGTCGACGTAGACCTGCGTAAGAAATATCAGACAAATGCTAGGCGGGCAGCCGAATCAGAGTTCTGCTGGGAGCGACAGGAAGAAAAGCTGCTCGCTTACTACCGCGAGAAATTGTGCGGAAATCGTGCTCTCCGATCCAGAAACAGGAGGTAGGCTCTGATGACCCTCAACTTCGCCCTTGTCGGCTGCGGCCGGATTGCCAAGAAGCACGCCGAACTCCTTGCCGGCGGCCATGTCGAGGGCGGTAGGCTCGCCGCCGTCTGCGACGTCAAGCAGGACCTCGCCCGGGAGTACGGAAACAAGTATGGCGTCCCGTGCTACTTCAACCTCCACGATATGATGGAGAAGGAGAAGGGCCTCGATGTCGTCAACGTTCTTACCGAGAGCGGCGCCCACGCAGGCAACGTGATCGAGCTCGCGCCCTACGGCAAGCACGTGGTCGTGGAGAAGCCGATGGCGCTCACCATCGACGACGCGGACCGCATGATCCACGCCTGCGACCAGGCCGGCATCCGCCTGTTCGTGGTGAAGCAGAACCGATACAACAAGCCGGTTCAGAAGCTGCGCGATGCCCTGGAGGCCGGTCGTTTCGGCAAGATCGTGATGGGGACCGTCCGCGTTCGCTGGTGCCGAACGCAGGAGTACTACGATCAGGATCCATGGCGCGGCACCTGGGCCGAGGACGGGGGCGTATTCGCCAACCAGGCCAGCCACCACGTCGACCTCCTGGAGTGGATGCTCGGTGATCCAGTGTCCGTCTTCGCCAAGTCCAGAACCGCCCTGGCAGATATCGAGGTCGAGGACACCGGCGTGGCAGTCCTCAGGTTCCGCAGCGGCGCTCTCGGGATCGTCGAGGCCACGAACGCCACGCGACCCAAGGACCTCGAGGGCTCCCTGTCGATCCTAGGAGAGAAGGGTACCGTTGTGATCGGGGGGTTCGCGGTGAACGAAATCCTGACATGGAACTTCCTCGAGCCGCAGTCCGGTGACGACACCGTGATGGAGGAGTGCAACCAGAAACCTCCCAACGTGTACGGGTTCGGGCACATGCCGTACCTGAGTCACGTTGTGGACTGCATCCAGAACAACCGGACCGCGCTGGTCGACGGCCTTGAAGGCCGCCGCTCGCTCGAGCTGATATCGGCTATCTACGAATCGATCGAAACGAGCAAGGAGGTCTTCCTCCGCTTCGATCCGCAGCAGTGCAAGCTCGGCATCCGGAACGAGCACAAAGACCGATGAAAGTACCATTCGTCGACCTCAAGGCGCAGTACCGCTCGATCAAGGCGGAGATCGACGCTGCCATCGCTGACGTGATCGAAAACACCGCCTTCATCGGTGGATCCGCGGTGGAGTCGTTCGAGCGGGATTTCGCCGAGTTCATCGGGGCGTCCCACTGCGTGGGAGTCGGCAACGGGACCGACGCGATCTTCATCGCGCTGAAGAGCCTCGGCATCGGCGAGGGCGACGAGGTCATCACGGCTGCCAACTCCTTCATTGCCACCTCCGAGGCGATAACGCAGACCGGCGCCAGGGTCGTGTTCTGCGATGTCGATGACTCGACTTACAATATCGATCCGGAGCTGATTGCCTCCAGGATCACCAGCCGCACCAAGGCCATCGTCCCGGTGCATCTGTACGGCAGACCCGCAGACCTGGAAACACTCGGGCGCCTGGCCCGCGAGCACGGCCTCAAGATCGTCGAGGACGCGGCCCAGGCGCATGGGGCTCGAATTGGCGACAGGAAGGTCGGCTCATTCGGCGACGTCGCCTGCTTCAGCTTCTATCCTGGCAAGAACCTCGGAGCGTACGGCGACGCGGGCGCCATCGTCACCAACAAAGAGGAACTCGCCACCCGCATGAGGATGTTCAAGAATCACGGCCGTAGCGGCAAGTACGACCACGAATTCGAGGGCGTGAACAGCCGCCTGGACGGGCTCCAGGCCGCAGTGCTGAACGTCAAGCTGCGGCACCTCGAAGAATGGTCCGAGAAACGCTATGCATGCGCAGTCGCTTACAATGATCGCCTCGCCGGCAGGGACGCGGTAACATGTCCGCAGTTGCCCGGACCCGGTGGGCACGTGTTTCACCTGTACGTCATCAGGACATCACGGCGCGAGGAGCTACGCGAGTTCCTTGGCTCGCGGGGCATCGCCACTGGAGTCCATTACCCGATCGCCCTGCCCAACTTGAATGCCTATGGCTACATGGAGCACGAGGAATCCGACTTCCCTGTCGCCTCGCGCCTCCAGGGAGAGGTTCTCTCCCTGCCGATGTTTCCTGAACTCACCAGCGAGCAGATCGAATACGTGGCCAACGCAGTGAGGGGCTTCTTCGAAAGGTAGCCAGAGAAAGAGAAATATGAAGCAGCTTGCCCAGAAGTTGAAGACAGGCGAGATGAGTGTCCTCGAAGTCGCAGAGCCCCTGCTCTCGGCCGGAATGGTCCTGGTGCGCAATCATTACTCGGTGATCAGTGCAGGCACCGAGCGCTCCACGGTCAAGACCGCGCGCAAGAGCCTTGTGGGCAAGGCCAGGGAACGCCCCCAGCAGGTCAAGCAGGTCCTCGATGTCCTCGCCCAGCAGGGTCCTGTTCAGACGTACCGAGCCGTGATGAAGAAGCTCGATTCCCATTCTCCGCTCGGGTACAGCTGCGCCGGCGAGGTCATCGCAGTGGCGCCGGAGGTCCGCGGCTTCACGCCCGGGGATCTCGTGGCGTGTGGCGGTATCGGGTACGCCAACCACGCGGAGATCGTTGCCGTGCCGGTCAACCTGTGTGTCAACCTGCCGGCCGGCTCCGACCTCAAGAACGCAGCGTACAATACCCTCGGATCGATTGCGCTGCAGGGTATCCGGCAGGCGGATCTGCGGCTGGGCGAGAGCTGCGTGGTCATTGGGCTGGGCCTCATCGGCCAGCTCACATGCCTGATGCTCCGGGCGGCCGGGGTCAAGGTCATCGGTATAGACATCGATCCCTGGGCAGCAGACATCGCATCGCAGAACTGTGCTGACGTCTCGATGACGCGGGACGAGCCCGGCCTTGAGGACAGGGTCGACGAGGCGACCTCCGGCATCGGCGCCGATGCAGCTATCATCACCGCGGCCACGAGCAGCACGGATCCGGTGAATCTGGCCGGACGCCTCCTGCGCAAGAAGGGCACTGTGGTAGTTGTCGGCGACGTGCCCACCGGCTTCGACCGCGATCCGTACTACTACCGCAAGGAGCTCGAGCTCCGCATGTCCTGCTCCTATGGCCCGGGCCGCTACGATCTGGCATACGAGGAGAAGGGCCTCGACTATCCGGTTGGCCATGTCCGCTGGACCGAGAACCGGAACATGCAGGCATTCCAGGACATGCTCAACAGCTCGAGGATCGATATCGGCTACCTCACCACTCACGTCTTCGATCTCGAGGGAGCGCCGGAAGCCTACGACTTGATCCTGAACAGGAATGAACCGCTCCTCGGAATCCTGCTCAGGTACGACACGAAAAAGAGGGCCAGCCTACCGCGGATTCCGGCCAGGCCGACGCGCAGCCGGGCTTCGGTGAATATCGCCTTCATCGGTGCCGGCAGCTACGCCATGAGCCACCTCTTGCCAAACATCCCCTCCAACAAGGCGATAGCACTGAAGGGGATCCTCACTGCCGCGGGAACCAACACCAAGACGGTGGCCGATCGATACGGCTTCGAGTTCTGTACCGCCATTGAAGAGGAGATCCTCGACGCCGAAGACATCGACACCGTGTTCGTGGCCACATGGCACAACTCCCATGCCGAGTACGTGAGCAAGTGCCTGCGAGCCGGCAAGAACGTATTCGTGGAGAAGCCGCTCGCGCTCACGCTGGAACAGCTCGAGGAGATTCGCGAGGCCTACGAGTCCAAGCTCGCGGGGCGGACAGCTCCGGCGGCAATGGTTGGGTACAACCGTCGCTTCTCACCCCTCACCGAGATCGCCAGGAGCCGCCTGGGCACCGGGCCGATGTCGATGATCTACCGAATCAACGCCGGGCCGATACCGCCTGGCACCTGGATCCAGGACCGGGACATTGGCGGGGGGCGGATCATCGGCGAGGTGTGCCACTTCATCGACTACCTGATGTTCATCTGCGGTTCCCGTCCCTTGAAGGTCTTCACCGTGGCGATGAGCGACCCGCAGAACCAGGAGGACACGATCACGATCAGCCTGGCCTTCGAAAACGGCTCTATCGGCTCGATCTCATACTTCGCCAACGGCGCCAAGTCGCTGCCCAAGGAGTACATCGAGCTGCACCGTGCAGGAAACACGGCGATCATCCGGGACTTCAAGGAGATCGAGGTTCTCGGCACCGGCAAACCGTACCGAAAAAAGCTCCTCGCCCAGAACAAGGGCCAGAAGGCTATGATCTCGCGCTTCCTGGACGCGATCAGGACCGGGAATCCAACTCCGATTACATTTGAAGAACTGTACCTGGGCACGAGAGCCACGCTCAAGGCCACCGAATCTCTCCGGACAGGCGAAACTATATCTCTCCATTGAATCAAGCAATGGTGGAGTCTAGCCTCTCTCGACTCAAAGAGTACATAGAGGAAAGTGACTATTTGGGTTACGATCCCTACGATGCTCTAGAAAGCCCCCTGTTGCGCTTTCTCACGTTTCGCAGGAAGTACCTTCGGATTGCGGCCATTCAGGCCCTCAAGAGATCTCCGATCAATATCCGCACTCTTCTTGGCATCAAGAGAGGGCTCAACCCAAAGGGTCTCGGCCTCTTCCTGTGGGGATACTCTAAGCTTTTTTCCGCGAAAAAGAACGAACGCTACCTCGAAAGAACCGATGTTCTCATCGATCTGCTTGAGCAACTGAAGAGTGACGGCTATTCTGGTAACAGCTGGGGATACAACTTCGACTGGCAGTCGCGCGCTTTCTTCGTTCCCAAGTTCACGCCCACCGTAGTCAACTCGTCCTTCATCGGGCATGCACTGCTGGATACATATATGCAAACGGGAAACGAAAGGGCTTTGTCGATGGCCCTGCCAATAGCAGACTTCATCACGTCGGACCTCAACCGTCATTACGAGGGTTCGGCCTTCTGTTTCAGCTACACGCCGACCGATCGTTATTTCGTTCACAACGCCAACATTCTCGGTTCATCCATCCTGGCTCGGCTGTACAGGCATACCCGGAACAACGACCACCTCGAAGCAAGCCTGCAGAGCCTTGAATACTCGATGAGACATCAGCGTGATGATGGCTCTTGGTACTACGCCGAGAGAAAAGGATCGCGCTGGATCGATTCTTTCCATACCGGCTTCAATCTCCAGTGCTTGAAGTACACTATTGACGAGGGCCTCGCTGCTGAATACTCGGACGCTTTAGAAAATGGAGTTGCCTTCTACACGAAACACTTCTTCCTGTCAGACGGAACACCAAGATATTACCATGACAGGACGTATCCAATCGATATCCATGCGCCGTCGCAGGCACTCGTGCTGTTTTCTCTTCTCGGAGACAAATACCGCCGACTAGCAGACATCACCTCGCAGTGGATGATCGAAAACCTCCAAGACGACGCGGGCTTCTTCTATTTCCAAATTCGCCCCTTTTATAAAAACCGTATTCCCTATATTAGATGGTCCCAGGCGTGGGCATTCCATGCCTTAACCAGCTATCTCCTTCAACATAACCTCTAGGTGGCCTGATTATCAGAACGATTCCCTATAAGTGAATACTTGGCGAGATCCTCCACTACTGCGAGGTTGGCCAACTCCTTCAGGCATTTATCGACCTGGCTGCTACCTGACAGTTCTATTTGCTCGCTGATGCCCTTTTTAGCAACAAAAGCACGAACCCGTTCCCGCATCTGTGCTACATCAACCTGCCCACGAAAGAGGTTGCGGTATTCCAATTTCTTCCGCAGCGACCTCGCCTTTCTTATGACCACGTAAGCGAGCGCGGGCTTCTTGGTTGCTTCCTCGAACGAGATGTTCTTGTCGAGCATGCTTTCAAATATTTCTTTGTCTGCATACTTCGCTATCTCGGCCTCTATCTGAATTGCCTTCACGTAACCCACGAAATCGTCTCGCAGGTCTACTCCTCCCGCGAGACCACATCGCCTGGCGAATACAGACTTCAAGATGCCGGGTGACATGAACGGGAAGAAGACCGAATGTCGACGACCCGAGAGTTGTATCAATCCTGCGAATGCGCGGCTCGGCACGAACTCAAGCGCGAACGACTGGTACCGCCTTAGACCTTTCTCCGTGTTTATATCTGACAACTCATCGCCGAACTCATCTTGTAGGTATTCCTTCATGAAAGATCTGAAATCGCTTTCCAGAAATCCGAACCTGCTGTCTATTGCCTCGCCAATGGTGTGATTCCCCTTGATCGTCCACGCATGGTGACTCGAGACCATTGCTCCTATCGCTTCAATTCCCTTTACGAATTCGCTGCCACAAATTCCTTCGAAGAGAGAAGTTTCTTCCGGAATCCTATTGTAAATGGCATGATAGTGAACCCTGAATGGATTGACAAGACCGTTGCTCCACGCCGATGCCTCCCTGAAGAGCACTTCCCAGTCATTCTCGAACCCCGTGAGATCTACCAGTTCCCAGGGGATATCGTACTTTTTCACCACCTTCATAATGTCATGGGTTTCCCACATGTCAGGCCTTCCAAAACTGTACGTCATTGGATGCAGGCCGTACCTCCTCAAGCACGACAGAACGGTCCTTGAGTCAGAACCTGCCGACAGGCAAAGCATAGCCTTTCGATCTCTGATAGACGCCTTTGCGCCCTGGAAAAACCTATCTATACTCTCGTTCAGCGGCATCACTCCGGAAGGAGAGTAGATCAATTCATCGGCCAAATCGGTGGGCTCAGACAGCTGTAGGGTGTGATTCGCCAGGTCATAAACCAATGTCTGGTCTGCGCGCAGCGTCTTGACCCCCTCAAACCATGTCCTGGCCCTCATGGGCGCGAGGAAGAAGAGGTACTCATACAGCGACTCGCGGGAAAGGCTGGACCGCTGCAAGCCGGCCACAAGAAATACATCGTTGCTGCAACAGAATGTCTCATCGTTCTCTGCCCAGTAGTGGCTGTTTACGCCCCAGAAGTCAGCCGCACAGCAGAAAAGTCGCTCGCCAAGGCAACCAAAACTTATTATGGAGTCATATGAATGTTCCGGCGTGCGTCCGCTTCTCACAGCCTGTATAGTTTCTTCAACCGAATAGTCTTCCTGGTCATTGATAACCGTAGTAAAAGCTGGATCTGGAACATTCGCATTCGAAAAGAAATACGTGTACCTTGCTCCAGCAACGCCCTTGGCTACCAGATGCATGTCCAGCAGATCTAGTCTATTCTTCAGATCCTCCGACCGTGTCGCTACAAAGCAGTAGCGTTGATTTTCGTTCTTGAACATCTACTTTGCTCCCCTCGAGGAAGTATGTCCGATAGAACACTCTTCTTCTACCCTCAAGCCTGTAACACATCAAGATTATTCTGATCCACACCACATGATCCACGCTCCAATTCGGACAATTCATCTGATACCAACTCTTGCCGGAGGCGGCGCAGAGCATCAGCTCGCCATGTTATTAGAAAAGCTGGACAGATCCCGATTCGACGCGTCAGTTGCCTGCTTCAAAGCGAAAGGAACATACCTGCGAGCGATCAGGGATAGAGGAATCGAAATACACGACATCGGGATAGAACCCACATCTCTAAGAAGTCCTGCCAATATCCTCAGGATTCTGCAGTTCTGCACTTATCTACGGGAATCCGGATGCAGCATTCTGCACAACTGGCTCCTCACAGCCAATCGCCTCGGAGCAATCGCAGGCAAGGCGGTGGGTGTGCCCGTCATCATCTACTCCAAGCGCGGCATGGGAGTCACAGAGAGGGCCGTCGATAAAAATACGACTCGAGCCCTGCAACATATACTCGATTTGGTTCTCGTGAACTCCGAGGCAATTAGATTGCGCTGTATCAAGGAGGGCATCGACAGTAACAAGATCAAGGTCATCTACAATGGCCTGGACCTCGACAGATGCGACACGGGCATGAACCACATGGAGCTGAGAAACGAGTACCAGATTCCGGAATCGCACTCCATCGTTGGATGCGTCGGCAATTTCTATCCGATCAAGGGGCACAGTTACCTTGTCGAGGCCGCTTCCATCGTGCTTGAACGAGCGCCGAAAACGACGTTCCTGCTCGTTGGCGATGGCCCACTTAGGCCCGAACTCGAGTCTCAAATCAAATCACTCGGGATCGAGGCAAATGTACGTCTTGCTGGCTTTCGCAGGAATGCCTTTCAACTGTTCCATGGCGTCGATTTTTCTGTCGTTCCCTCGCTATCGGAGGGCTTTCCCAACGTCATTCTCGAATCGTTTGCGGCGGGAAGACCTGTAGTCGCCACCAATGTTGGCGGCATCCCCGAGGTCGTCGAGGACTCTGTCACCGGATACCTCGTGCCCCCTGGCAACGCCAGGTTGCTCGCCGATCGTGTTCTTCGAATTACCGAGGACAAGGCAACGGCCCAAAGAATGGGAGTCGCTTGCAAGTCCACTGCTCAACGATTCTCCGCCGATGCCATGGCTATTAATATAGAGAAGATCTACGAGCAGCTCCTGGTCTCCAGCAATAATTCATAGCATGTTCTCCACAGCCAAGAATAGCTGCGTGCCAGTACTGATGTACCACAGCTTGGGACTAGACCGAAGTCCGTGGATCCAGAGCTTCTTGTCGTGTCCACTGGTACTATTCGAGAAACACCTTCGTTTTCTACGTCGAAACGGGTGGTCTACAATCTCGCTTTCCCAACTGTACCATTACATGAAAGACGGCCATCCCGTGCCGTCCAAGTCCGTGGTGCTAACATTCGACGACGGTTACCTCGACAACTGGGTCTTCGCCTATCCCCTGCTGAAAAAATATGGCTTCCAGGCCACTATCTTCCTCTCCCTTGACTTCGTTGATCCTGAATCCAGACCCAGGCCGAACCTCGAGGATGTCTGGAGAGGTGAGGTAGAAGATTCAGAACTTGAGGCAATGGGATACCTCTCCTGGGCCGAGATGAACAGAATGGAGACAGATGGCGTTATGGACGTCCAGTCTCATGCCATGAGCCACACGTGGCACTTTTGCGCCGACGAGATTGTTGACTTCCATCGTCCCGATGACAACTACTTCTGGCTCGAATGGAACGTACGACCTCATATGAAATACAAATGGATGACCAGTTATAGTCCTGAATCAGTTCCCTATGGTTATCCCGTATACCGCTTCGACAAATCCCTATGCGCTCGAAAGTACTTCCCGGACGAGCGCGTCTCCGGAATACTCGTTGACCACGTGTCCAGCAACGGTGGTGTTCCCTTTTTCAACAGACCCGACTGGAAGCAACAGCTTCTTGTACTGGCCGATGAATACAAGAAACGCCATTCTGCCAACGGTCGGCTTGAAACCGAGGCAGAGTATTTATCCAGGGTTCGCGAAGAACTTGCAGAAAGCAAGAGACTGATAGAGAAAAATCTCGCCAAAAAGGTCGACTTTCTCTGTTGGCCCGGCGGTGGCCAAAACAACACTTTGCACGATATTGCATGGGAACAGGGTTATCTGGCCTCGACCGTGAGAGGAGAGAAGAACTGCATCTACAAAACAAACTGCCAGCATATCGACCGAACTGGTCTCGGATTCTCATTCGAATCGCCGACAATGAACTACATCGCCAATACCGATCTATACATCTCTAGCCAACTTAATCGCTATCGCGGCGATCAACTTCTCGGTCTTCTAAATAAAATTCTGTATCTCCCACACAGAATCTGGCTTCTACGACACGGTGGGCGCCGCTCCTTGTTTTGACTCTGCCTGAAGTTCGGCCGCACTATGACAAGACAGATTTCTCGAATCACTCAAATGCTCTATGCCTCGAGGCATAGAGACGTAATCAACCTCTATCACCAATTTCTCGAGAGCCAATGGTGGACAAGGCATCAACTGGAAGATCTTCAGAGCCAAAAGCTCCAGTCGCTTGTCAAGCACGCATATAACAACGTCCCATACTACCGGGAGTTGATGATCGAACACGGCCTACGCGCCGCCGACATCAATTGCCCTGGTGACCTCCAGAAGCTTCCTGTCACAAAAAAGTCATCGATGAAATCAGCTGTTCGAAATGGCAAAGCTCTTGCGGCTGATTTCAACAAGCACAGATCTCATGTTTCGTATTCGAGCGGCTCGACCGGAAGTTCCCTACGTCTCCACCGCGGCAAGGAGGCCCAGGTCATTGTCGCCGCTCTACAACACCGTTTTTTCAATTGGGCTGGCTTCGGCCTATCCGAACTGCTTCCCAGGAGAGCGCGCCTCTGGGGGCGGCCAAGTTACTCTTCCCTAGCCAAGGAGATCATGAAGAAGGCAAGGAGATTTCTCAATAACACATATGAATTCAACACTCATGGATGGACCGAGGATGATTATCTCGCCTGCGCAACAAGACTGCGTCAGATGGAACCAGATCTCATTCGAGGATATGCTTTCGCCCTCTATCTTCTGGCAAAGATCTCGGCACAGCACGGCATCACAGACATTAGGCCAAGAGCTGTTATCACCACAGCCCAAACACTCTATTCAGATTGGCGAGAGGAGATCGGTCGTTCTTTCTCCAGGCCAGTATTCGACCAGTATGGGGGCAGCGAGTGTCACATGGTTGCTTGCGAGTGCGATACCCATGAATGCTATCACGTCCAGGACGAGCACGTCATTGTCGAGTTGTTGCCATCCGATGAGATCCCGTCCAACTACCGCAAAATCATCGTCACAGATCTAGACAACTATGCACAGCCGTTTATCAGATATGAAATCGAAGACCTTGCCGAGCCATTCTACGGTGAGTGCTCCTGCGGTCGATGCTTGACTACAATGAAGGCAATTGTAGGCCGCTCGCAGGATATTATCCGTTCCAGAGACGGCCGTATCTTCTCGGTTCACATCATGAACCTTCGTGTATTTGAAGGTATAGAACAATTCCAGGTCATCCAAGAATCGCTGGATAGGATCCGGGTAAAAATAGTCGCCAGCGATCGCTTCAATTCGAGGGATCGGATGAATGTACAAAAAAGGTTAGATTCCATTTTCAGTGATTGTTTCTCGCTCGACGTAGAGTACGTCAAGAACATCCCGCCCAGCAAGAGTGGTAAAGCCAAAATCATGATATCGAATCTCAACAAGATATAGACGCAACGCGGCAAAATGAGTCGAAAAGAACTAGGCAGATTCTAGTCTGAGGTGAGCCTTTTCACTTCGGGCCACATCAACTCCGACAACAGCCTGTGCCCTTTCTGATTGAAATGGTGTGCGTCTCTGTAGATCGAGTTCCCGTGTTCAAGTAATGAGGGAAATAGATCCATAATTATAGGTTTCCTAGTATGCTCGGATAGCGACTTAATGAACATCTGCTTGTCTGTACCTTCGCGGCCCTCCTCGATCTCCTTGCGCGAGGGCACAAAGAAGATCAGCGAACGAGGCGCAGCCTTTACGATCTGACGATAGGCGTTGATGTTCTCTTCTAGTACCGACTGCTCGGTTCTGCTGTCCCAAGGCAGAGGAACTCTGGATTGCGGAGCACCAAACACGGCATTTCGTGCCCTGCGGTAGTAAATTCCTGCAAAGTGACAGAACATGTGAAAAACATAATGCGAACGCGTTAGGAATTCTTCGTCGAACCCAATCTGGTCCTTCCCTAGTTCACAGAACGCACGCCGGAAATCGACCGTCGGAATCACAAGCACCAATCCATCGATATCCACTGTCGATCTGGACAGCAGGAACCACTCCTTGATGTTCTTGGGGCCGTATCCGTTCACTCCGGCATTCAATGCCTGGAAGCCAGTGCCTTTCAGCTTCTCGTCTATCAACGAAACGAAAGTTGCCTCGTCCGGAACACGGGCGCCCGCGAATGTGATGGAGTCACCATAGAAGACCAGATTTCGTTTACCTTCCTTCGGCTCGGACCCTCTCATCCCGAGAGAGTTGATCTGAATCTCGTAACCCAGCATATACCTCTTCTGGTTCGGTGCCAGGCGGTACTTACAGCCCTCGCCCTCCAGATAGAGAATCGGATCTCCCCAGCCGATGATGTGGAGCACTACCTCGAACAACACGAGGATAATCGCAGCCTGAATCAGCAGGACCTTGGCAATTTTCTTCAGCTTCTTCATTTCAGCAGTGACAAATACCACCACACGGGCTCCATGTAAACCTGGAACCACCCACCGCTGGTTGACCGTAATTGAAAATCTGGATCGACCTCTCCAACTCTCCTCACGTCAACTTCTTCGCCGGCATGATCCGTGAATTCCGCAAGAACCACACCGTTGTTCTGACCTGTCGGCAACTGGCCAACACGACCGAGCTATTGGATCTGCATGGCTTCGATTTCCATGTCGTGGGGAAGCACTATGGCAAGAACACTTTGAAAAAAGGCCTGGGTTTCGGCGTACGTGCAATCCAGCTCTATCGCTTCCTCAAGGAGCACCATATCGATGTGGCGATATCTCATAGCTCTTTTCAGTCGCCGGTCGTCGCCCGGATGCTTGGCACACGAAGCATCTACCTCAACGACAACGAGCACGCCGCAGGCAATCGAATCGCATTTCTCTTTGCCGATACAATCATGGTTCCGGAATACCTCGACATTTCGAAGGTCACCCGGCAATGGGCGCAGAGAAGCAAGATCAGAGTCTACCCCGGGGTCAAGGAAGGCGTGTACTTGTGGAGTTACCGTCCGAAAAGGCGGCCTCCAGTCAACGCAACCGAAGGAAGCTCCATCTTCGTTCGCCCGGAGCCTTGGAGCGCCCAGTACTATTCCGGCCGGAAAGACGTGCTTGACGACCTGCTAGTCGAGCTCGGCCGGCACCACCACGTAACGATTCTGCCCAGGGGGGCGGCGCAGATGCAGCATTTTCAACAGGCGAGATTCACGGGTGTCAAGGTCGCCGAGCAGTCGCTACACCTCGCCGACATCATGAACAACTGCGATCTTTTCATCGGTGCAGGCGGAACGATGACCCGTGAAGCCGCCGTGCTCGGAATACCCACAATCTCCACGTACCAGGACTCGCTCCTCGATGTCGACCGATACCTGATCCAAATCGGCTCAATGGTGCACAACAAGAACCTTGACGTCGCGTTCGTTGATCGATTCATGCGAGAACGCGGTCGCACTGCGCCAAAACGGGATCTTATCGGAAAGGGACGCGAAGCCTATGACCTCATCCGCGACACGCTTCTGACAGAAACGAATGGCCAGGAGAACTCCCGATGATCAAGGCCGGCATCATTGGACTGGGCAAGATGGGACTATCGCACTTCGCGATTCTCAGTGCACACCCCAAGACCGAGATGGTGGCCGTGTGCGACATCTCCAAGCTGCTCCTCGGCAATCTCGAGAGATACACGCCGGCCAAGTCGTTCTCCAGCTATCGCAAGATGATCGATACCTGTGAGCTTGACTGCGTCGTTATCTCGACGCCGACATCGTCTCATGCAGAGACTGTTCGATACGCACTCGAACGTAACATCCACGTCTTCGTCGAGAAACCGTTCTGCCTTTCTCCCGAGGAAGGCCGGCCGCTCGTCGAACTCGCCGCCGAGCAGGGGCTCGTGAACCAAGTCGGGTATGTCAACCGCTTCAACGGCGTGTTCACGGAAGCGCGAAGGCTGATTCGCGGCGGCGCCATCGGGCCTATCAACCACTTCTCGGCCGAGATGTACGGAGGCGTCGTTCTCAAGCCCCAGGGAGGCGGCTGGCGCGGCAAACGTACCGAAGGGGGCGGCTGCCTCTACGAGTACGGCTCTCACTGTATCGACCTCGTGAATTACCTGCTTGGCCTCCCGCGGCGCGTGACCGGAACTGTCCTGAAAAGGGCTTTCTCGAAGGATACTGACGACGCCGTGTACACGACGTTCCTGTACGACGACGGCACCACCGGTCAGTTGATGATCAACTGGTCAGATCCAACCCACCGCAAGGCCTCCAACCTCGTCTCCCTGTGGGGAGCCGGGGGTAAAATCACCGTCGACAAGCAGGAATGCCGGGTCTACCTGTGCAACAAGGAAGGTCTCGGCGAGCTGCGTAGCGGCTGGAACACGCTGTACAACACATCCCTGGCACAGCCGGTGGACTTCTACCTTCGCGGAGAGGAGTACAGCGCCCAACTCGATCACTTCATCGACTGCATCGAGACCGGCCAGATCGAAAACACCAGTTCGTTCGAGAGCGCATTCCAGACCGACATGGTCCTCGATCTCATCGCACAGGACGGGGCTCAGGGGAGACAGCAGCATGGATAGGATCCTGTTCGGCGACAATCAGTTCTTCGGCGTCAACCATATGTCAGAGGACAAAGCACGGTCGCAAGCCATGAGATTCCGTGACACGCAGGCGATCGTCGACGTGCTGGACATTGCCTACGACCAGGGCATCAACACCTTCATGTGTACTACACACGATCGGATATCGGAGATCTGCGAACACATCAGGACGAACTCCGGACGTTACCCCGATTTCAAGTTCTATCCCTGCATGCCATACGCCCACAAGTATGCCGACGCAGTGACGGAACTTGGCATGCTGGGCGCACTCAAGAAATTTGCACCCGGTAGCATGCTGGGCACCGCATTCCGGGGGGGAGTCGCGGCCGTCAAGAAAGACGCCATCGGCCTGATGAAGCTACTGGTCGATGCAGAGATGAAGGTCTTCGAGGGACTGAACGTGGAGGTCGTCTTTCTCCAGAACATCGTCACCGATCTGATGCTCGGCTTGAACATGAAGCAGCTGTTCGTCGCTTTCTCGCAGCATATCAGAGAACGCTACGGGGCCGAAGCGGGCTTCATCACGATGAACCTGCCGCTTCTTATTGAGTTCCTCGAAGAATGCGGAATCGAAGATCCGATCATCTGCAGCTCCATCAACAAGATAGGTTTTCGGATGAATCCGAGCCAGGAGGCCTGCGAGGCGGTGCTCCGGGAGAAGAGCTTCCGTCCAATAGCCATGTCCGTGCTCGCCTCGGGCGCGGTGCCACCCGACGAGGCGCTGGAATACGTGTGCGGCTTTGAAAACGTCAGATCCATCCTGTTCGGCGCCTCGACCGCATCGCACATAAAGCACACCAAGAGACTAATCGAAACGTATCTACATGGCTCGTGAGATCCGAGTTACCAATGCAGCATCGCAATGGACGCGGCCATGATTGCCGGAGAGACGTCTTGAGGATCACGATAGCACTCGTGCTTTCAGGCGTTTTCTCTCTCACGCCTACTCTCTCACCCGCGTCCGAGCTCGGCTGGCCAACTATTCGACACGATCAGCAACGAACCGGACGGGCGACCGGGGCAGGACGAATCGTCAGCCCGACAATCACCTGGAGCCTCCACCTCGGCGGCAGGCTCAGAGCACCCGGTGTATCGTTTCACGATCTCACCGACGACGGCAGCAAGGAGTGCATCATCATTCAGGGCGGTCGGGTCCTGGCACTGGACGGGAGCGGGCGGACCATCTGGATCTCGGGCTCTTTCGGTATCAGCCGAGTGCTGGGTTTTTTCGATCTGGACCGCGACGGCGACCTCGAACTCCTGGCGTCTCGGGAAGGGCGGTTGCCGGCCCTGTTCATCCTCGAAGCCCACACAGGTACGCTTCTCTGGTCCTTTGACGACTTCGACGAGGGCGCCAAGTACCTTGGCCGCCGCGAGATACTGATCGCCGACCTCGAAGCCGATGGTTCCCTGGAGGTTTTTCTCAAGCCAGGCTTCTCTCCGCAGCTCCTTTCGCTATCATTCAGCGCCGGCTTTGCAGCCGACCCCAGAGATAACCTGCTGTGGGAGGAGAGGATCGATGGATACCACAACTATAACTTTCCCGTGCTCGGCGATGCTGACAACGACGGTGCAGCCGAGTTGTTGTTCCTGCAACACGCGTACCTCACAGTAGTCGATCCCGCTGACGGGTCGATTCGCGACCGATTCAACGACGTCCTCTTCTCTCACAGCTTCGGTCTCGTGCAGATCGCGAACACCGACGCCGATCCCCAGCACGAGTTGATCGCCATCGGCGTTGAGCACTACGACTACAGCGTTACCGTCTTCGACATCATGGACGGGGCGGTCTCCTGGCAGTACCAGTGGTATCCCACGGACGGCAAGGGAGTAGTTGCCACGGAGAACAGCGTGGTCGACCTAGACGGCGACGGGGCCATGGAGATCGTGATCGGGGTGTACGACGATACCGACGACGAGCGAACAACCACCGGATCGACACCTGGGGACCATGACGGTATCGACCTTCCGGATCAGTGGACGCTGCTCGTCCTGGATGCTGCCACCGGAGTTCCCGAGGCCCACCTGACCAACGCCTATCTCCGGGGCATCACGGATCTCGACGGTGACATGCGTCCCGAGATCTTGGTTCAGACCGTGCCCAGCGGCTCACTGTCGGTAGGAGATTTCGGCACGCTACAGGCATGCGAGCTCAACGGAAATCTGCTTGCTCGCAAGTGGAGTCTGGACAACGCAGCGCTCGCCACCCTGCCTCCGCCGGTGACACCGAGCCGCAATCCCGCAGGGCTGTACCACCGTATTCACTCGGTTGCCGCACAGGATTTCGACAGCGACTCCGTTGTCGAGCCCCTGGTGTTCATCGATCGCGACCAGGACGGCCAAGCGGATCGACTTAGAGTGTATGCCGCAGACGTGGTACCCCCCAGAATTCTGGCCGAACTCGCCATTCCATCGAATGAGAGTATTTCGATCCTGTCGACGGGCAACGACCTGAGTGGACCGCACATGCACGGACAGACCGCGATCTATCGCTCCAGCGGTTTCCTGGAAGTGTTGAATCCTGACCTGACCCCTGCGACCCGCTTCAGCGTCGGGGGATTCTCCTCGGCACCACTCGCGGTCGACCTCGATGGTGACGAAGCGGTCGAAATCGTGGCCAACCTATCCAACTCGACAATCACGGTACTCGATCCAAGCACTACGCGGCCGGGTACACCGCCCGCTTCCCGGTGGAGCTACTACGGCGTAAGCGGTAACAGAACGGCGTTGTATCAAGATTCCGTTGATAGCGGTTATGATCCCGCTCCTTGCACAAGCCATCGGCGAGGAGAGGATCATGGGAAAACGAACGCGACGGAGCGAGCGGGAATG